>Ga0208879_1001870_pt1 | contig 19240 bp, 16 predicted proteins | sample Knorr_S15_td_Bot_FD_185605 | JGI IMG/M metagenome (GOLD analysis project Ga0208879, IMG submission 185605) | Marine microbial communities from Southern Atlantic Ocean transect - Knorr_S15_td_Bottom_ad_5009_LV_A (SPAdes) (version 2) | ecosystem: Environmental > Aquatic > Marine > Oceanic | place... | reverse complement strand
GAGCGTTCCCCTCCCCATCGGCAAGGAAATACCTGCTCCACTGCACGCCTTTGCCCACACCACCCTCCAAAACGACGAGGGCGCCGGGAATCTTGCGATCGGGAATCTGACTGCGGCGGGGAAGGGCGCGCACTTTCACTCCGTACGTCCGCATGTTGTCCTTGAGCTCGAACTCCTCCAGATCGGACAGCAATTCGTCGTCGTCGAAAGCTCTGGTGAGGATGGCGTTCAGAAAAGCGCTCTGCCTCTGCAGATTTTCCAACTGCACGTCGGCCGCCACGTCCAGCGGTGTGTTGACGGCGAACCGGGCGTCGTGAACGGTGACAAAGGAGAGGGCGAGCTGTCCCGCCAACAGCGCCGTCTGCCCGTTGACGCTGACCCCCAAGGGCACGAACGACGACCAGTCCATCCCCTTGATAGGGCTAATGCCGTTGACCAGAGCGTCGCCAGCCTCCCTTCCCTGTCGCGGCGCCTCCTCCTCGGCGTAGCGCGTAAAGCGCCGGCCGAAGGGGACGAAAAACCGCTTCAGATTGAAGCTCAAGGTGTTGTTCCAGATGCCGATCTGATCCGTTTTCGACGACAGATCCAAGCTGATGAAAAGGTCGGGATGGAGGGGTTCTTCCATTCGCTGGGCGTAGTACTTGAGCTTGCGGGCGTGGCGGTCGAGGAAATCGACGACGCCACGATGAGCGAGAAAGTGAGCTCCGGTGGCCAGGAGGATGACGGTGCGGCCGGGAGGGTGCCGCTGGAGGTGTTCTGCCAGTTCGAGCAGGCAGGCGACGCTGCTGGCCATCTCCGCCGCCGGCGCCCTTGCCGGCACCACCGACATGCCGTCGTAGTAGGCCTCGACGACGATGATTTCGGATGCCAGTTCGGCGTCCTGGCCCGGGATCGTGCCCCAGATATTCCAGGCTGGTCGTCGTTTCCAGTCCATGCGGCTGTGCAGCCGGACCGGCAGCGACGCCGGACTCTCTCCCAGCAGCCGACGCCGCAGCTTCAGCCCGTCCTCCCTGTCGATCCAGAATCTGGGCAGATTCAGCGGAATGTCGGACGTTTTGCCCAGAGATTGGAGGAAACTGGTCTTCTCCGGCTCGATGAAGATGATGGCTCTCGCTCCGAGCGCAGCCAGTCTGAGCCAGTGGTCCCAGCTGTTGAACTCCATGAGGACCACCGTGCCGGCTAGGTCGATGCCGTCGAAGCTCCCGTACTCCCCCGAAGCACCGTACACCAGAGCCGCGTCAATGCCTTCGACCGGGACGGACGGGGTGCGTACGAGATTGGGCCACAGGCCGTGCAGCTCGATCTCTGTCTCCCCCCATTCAGGGACGATCAAGCTCGCCCCCTGATCGACGGGCACGGTGATCTTGAACTCCTCCCTTCTCACATCGCCGACACCCAGCCTGCGGAAGGCATCCTCGACGTAGTCGCTGGCCTCTCGGCTCCCCGGGTAACCGCTCACCCTCGATCCGCGGGAGGACATGAACTCGATGGTGGTCCGTATCCGCTCCAGTGACCGCGGGTCTCCCACCAGGGGCGTCGGGTCCTCGGCCGGGGCGGAATCCTGGGACATTGAGGCCGCTGGCAACGCCAGCAGGACCAGCAGGACCAGTCGGATGAATCGCAACAAAACCGTCATAGCCAGAAGATGGAGTTGCCGATCTTGCCGGTGAAGTAGTCGATGACCAGCCAGATGCCATTGCAGAGCACCTGGCCCGAGATCAGACCGAGGAAGAAGGGCTGGCTTCTCTGATACAGACCCGCCCCCCCGTAGCGGAGAATGAGCTTCTTGAGGAGCCACGCCAGAAACACGCTGAACCAGACCTCGTTCATCAGCCGGTTGGCACCGATGGGGAAGCCGATCGGGTGAAGCGGCCACCACGGCAGACGCTGACGCGCCCACATCATGACCGCCATGGCCACGCTGCCCCCGCCGAAGAAGGCCCATCCAGGCCAGTAGGTGCCGGCTGGCTCCATGCTGCGGAGGGCGGAGTTGTATACAGCGGTTGGCAAGCCGTTGAAGAACCAGGGGTTCAGGTTGATGCCCCCGTGCCGGTAGGCCATGTGGAATATCATCCAGAACGAGCCGATGGCGCCGATGAACATGGCCAGGATGACCGCCCAGAACACGACTCTGCGGCTGGGCCGATCCATTTCCTGTATCAGCCGCAGGGCGTTGGCGCAGGTGGCCATCACGAAAACTCTCACGTCGGCAGCCCAGATCCAGGTGAGCGACATGTTCACCACGCCCGTCGGACCTACCAGAGCTGAACCCAGACCCTGAACCATAAGATCTGGAGCGATCATGGGAGCGCGGACCACGGCGAGTCCAGCCTCGGCGACGATGCGGGTCAGACCCAGGAATATGAGAATCGCCGTGACCACGAAGAGCGCGGAGATCCACGCCGGGGTCCCCATGATCCACAGCCACCAGATCATGATCGCCATCCCGCCGGCGGTACTGAAAACCGCCCCCCTGTACGAGATAATCTCATCGGAATCATCTACCTCGGGAGCGCGGCCGATCGCCTTGCGCAGAACATCGCCGTAGTGCCCCCGGCCTATCCAGAAGCCGACCAGGACCATGGTGATGAGAGCGCCGACCCCCTGGTAGGCCATAAATGGAAACTCCGAGACACCGAAGACAATCGTCTGGTCGGAGGACAGCCCCGAAATCAGAAACGCCTCCTTCTCCAACTTGGCAAACAAGTGAAAGAACCAGATGCCGGCCGCGATATTGGCATTGATGAAGTAGGAGAACCCGACAAGGGCGAAGCTGATGGTGATCTGGACCGACTGAAATCCCACAAAGGGGATGATCCACTGGAGCGGAACTACGGGCACCCCAGGCTCGTATGTCTGCAGCGCTTTCAAGCTCCCAACGGTCAGGGGAATGGCGCAGCCCAGCCACATGGCGGGGCGTTTGAAGAATCCGTTGACCAGGTGATCGCCTTCCTCCGCGCGGATCATCGCCAAGCCCACCTGGGCGATCGGATACGCCAGTCTCTCCCGCTCCATCCACTGGCGCCGCACGATGACGGCGACGCAGACCATGGTCACATAGAGCGCCAGCAGGAAGACCCCCCACCAGATGAGCGGCTCCACCCAGGAGCCGTAGGGGATCTCTCCACCCGCAATGCCCGTCCCCTCGTAGAACAGCTGGCTGCCGGTGCCGTCGTCTACGACGATGCGTTCGGGCAAATGGGGGAAGAGTTTCTCCGCCCACTTGTTCTCTGGTGACGCGAGGTAGAAGACGGCGGTGAGGATGGGCAGAATCTGCTCGCCCATGCCCATGCTGCACAACGCCGAGACGATGAGGAGCATGGCGTACACGAGCACCAGCTCCGAGCGATTGAGAGCCAGGCTGCCACCCCTGACCGCGATCGGAAGGTTGAGGAGGGAGGAAGCCACAAGGAAGGTGGCAAAGATCAACCCGGGAGAGTACGGATCGAGCTCGTCGAAGGGCCAGTAGGTGAGGATCCAGCCCGCCGAGGCGGCGAGGGCGAACAGGAGGGCGGGGATCTTTCCCTGCCCGGCCAGTTTGAAGAGCAGATTGAGCAGTCCGATGAGGATGAGGAAAAGGAAAATAGCCCCGGGAGTGCTGAAGTCGAGGGCCATATAGGACCCCCGGATGATCATGTTCCCATAGGGCGCCCCGATGGCGAGGAAGAAACTGAGAAAAGACCCTACCCAGAATCCCCTGAAGGTCAACGCCCGCGAGTGGCCGGCTTCGTCGAGGATGGATCGCTGACGGGTTTCGAGATGCCGCTGGTAGGCAGCGGGTATGCTCTTTTCCAAAGGTAGATTTTCACCGGGTCGACGGTAGTGATCGTATCGCTTGCGTGCCCCTGTTCTTTCCAAATCAGTCTCAGAGGGCTAAATCGACGGAGGGGCGAAGTTAATCGGTTCGCCTCATAACTGCAATCGCGGCCGTCGGATAGCTCGTCGGGTGTTGCCGCTTGACGGCGCCCGGGAGGTTTCTCTCTTTCCCCGATGCTGCCGACTAAAGGACATGGCGCGTGCAGTTGAGCCCGACGCCAGAGCATCGGCCCCCGGCCGACAATGGAGACAATGGAGACAATGGTTGGAGTAGACCGATGAACAAGGATGCTTTCCTCGAACTCGCCCGCCAGATCATGCCGCTGCCGACGGCGCCCTATCACGAGCAATTTGTCGGGGAGGCCATTGCAGCGTTCGCCGCCAGCCGGCCGCGGCTGGTCATGTCGGCCGACGATTTTGGCAACCTCCACCTCCTCTACGACCCAGACAGAGAGGAGATCGCTCCCGGACGAAGGCGCCCAAGGCGACTTCCTCGTCTGGTCGTCACCGCTCACATGGACCATCCCGGCATGGGCTTCGACAAGCGGATATCGCGGCGCGATTTTCTTTTCGAGAGACTAGGGGGCGTACCGGAGGATCTGACCCGAAACGGCGAGGTAGATATCTATCGCCTGGATCGGCCAGCAGACCAAAAGCCCATCCGCGGCAACATCAGCGCCTGTGTCGAGACAGCGGCGGGAGGATCGGCGTTCTTCAAGGTCAGAGTCGCGCGCGGCGACGCCGACGAAGTGGGCCCGGGATCCTTCGCCATGCTCGCTCTCCAGCCTCTGGCGGTTGGCAGGCGGCGGCTGCGTGCACGCGCCTGCGACGATCTCGCCGGCGTAACCGCGGGTCTGTGCTTCCTCGACGAGCTCCTGGCCCGACGCTCACCCATACGCGCCGGTCTGCTGCTGACGCGGGCTGAAGAGACTGGACTCGGCGGCATGCTGGCGGCGGCACGCTCAGGCAGCCTCGATCGCCGCGCCCTGTACGTGAACATCGAGTGCTCCAGCTGCCGAGCGGGCGCTCAGCTGGGTGCCGGACCCGTCGTCCGGGTCGGAGACCGGGTCTCCCTGTTCGATCCGAATATCACGGGTGGGCTGGTGGCCGTGGCCCAGGAACTCGCCAGGGCCGCTGCCGACGGCGATCATCCCTTCCGCTATCAGAGAAAGCTAATGGACGGGGGCACCTGCGAGGCGACTGCGCTGATCCGGGCGGGCTACTTGGTAGGAGCGGTTGCGCTGCCTCTAAAAAACTACCACAATGCGGGCAGGAATGGCCTTCGTCCCGAGATGGTCGATATCGACGACGCCGTCTGGCTCGTAGAGCTGCTGGTGGAGTTGGCGCTGCATCCAGCGGGTGTTGCCGGAACGTCCAAGGTGGCGATCAAGAAGACTGAAAGGGCGATGGATGCCCGCTACCGCGAGCAGGCGAGACGTCTGCGGCGCCAGCCACTGCAACTCAGTCCGAGTCTGGAGATCGCCGACGGCGACAGCGGGTCAGAGTGAGGGAGCGGCCGCTCTCAAACGGGGAGTCAGACGATGGTCCAGCCACCGTCGACGACGAGTGTGTGACCGGTGATCATGCTGGCCGCTCCGGACAGCAGGAAGATGACGGGAGCCGATATCTCTTCCGGCTCGGCAAGGTCCCCTCTCAGCAGGTTCTTCTCTTTCACCGCTTTGGCGAACGCGGGGCTCGCCTTAAGAGCGTTCTCAGCCATGGGTGATCGCGTCACGGTTGGCGCCACCGCGTTGACGCGAATCCCGTGTGGAGCCCACTCGGCTGCCAGGGTGCGAGTCAGGTTGTTGACCCCAGCCTTAGCGCCGCTGTAGGGCCCGCGTTCCGGCGCGCCCACGACCCCGGCCTGCGAGGAAATGTTGACGATGTTGCCGCCGGCGCCTCGCTCGATCATCAGTCGAGCCGCTACCTGGCTGCAGAAGAAGACGCTTTTGAGGTTGGTGTCGACGATGAGGTCGAAGAGCTCCTCATCGCATGCCAGCGCCGGGCCGAGCTTGTTGTACCCAGCGTTGTTGACGACGGCGTCGACATGCCCGAAATGGCCAACCGCGCCCTCGAAGAACGCGCCTATCGAGGCGACGTCGGTGACATCCAGTCTGTGCTGATAGCTCTCCCCTCCCATGGCGGCGATTTCCTCACCGAGGCTCTCAAGCTCCTCCATGGTGCGACTGCCGACTGCCACCCGCGCGCCCGAGCGCACTGCGTCGAGGGCGATGACGCGACCAATACCCCGGCCGGCGCCCGTGACTACCACGACGCTTTCGTCCAGCCCGAAGCGCTTCAGCGTCGACATGACTCAGCTATCTTTCTCATCATCTGTGTTCCCCCGTTAGTAGTGCGATGGCTCCCGGAACTCGAGTCTCAATCACGAGTCCCAAATCGCTCGAGTCCCAAATCACTCGAGTCCCAAATCACTCGAGTCCCAAATCACTCGAGTCCCAGCCGCTTGAGATTGCGCAGGCTTATTCCCAGACTCTCGAAAGGGTCCCGCTGACAGATGTCCTGTTCGACCAGGTACCACTCGATGTTGGCGTCGCGACAGGCCTCGAGAATCTGCGGCCACTCGAGATTCCCCTCCCCCACCTCGGCGAACAGCTGTTCACTGCCACGCATGGCCATATCCTTGAGATGGACGATGTGCATGCGATCCTTAAGACGACGCAGACAGGAGACCGGATTGCCGCCTCCGTGCTGGATCCAATAGGTATCCACCTCGAAGGAAAATGCCTCAGGGTCGCTGTCTTCAATCAGCATGTCGAAACCGGTTCTACCCTCTTCGCCAAATCTCTCGAGCTCGAAGCTGTGATTGTGATAGCTGAAAGTGAGACCCGCCTCTATGAGAGGGCGCACTGCCTTCGACGCCTCGCTCCCAAAACGCGCGAAGCCCGCTTGATTGCGGAACTCGCCTGGCATGCCGCCTATGGCGACGTGCCTACATCCCCAGAGCTGATGTTCATCAATGACGGCTTCTGGCTCATCGCAAATGCGGTCGTAACCGGTGTGAGTGGCGGCGATGGTCAGCCCTTCACCGTCCGCCATGTTCTTTATCTCTTGCGGCGAAGCGGGTCCCAGACCTGAGAGTTGCACTGCTTCGTACCCCAGCTTCCGCACCTTGGCGAAGCCGGCGGCGATCTCCTGGTTTGTCTTCATGTAGTCGCGCACGGTATACAGTTGCGCGCCAATTGCCGATGCCATCCGGACCTCCCTTTCCCATCTGTATAGTTCCAGAGCAGACGAAACCTATCCACGGTCCGTGGTTTCGTCAATTCCCGGTGGTAGCCGGGTCTCGGACAGGACGCCAGCATGGACTGATCAAGGCGGATCAGGGCGATTCGGGCAGAGAGTTGTGTCCCTATCCAAGGAGGCGAAGCCCCTGAGGAAGAGCATGACGGCGAGAGTGGCCACCCCCGCGCCCAGGGCCATGGCGGCCGTGGCCATGGGTGCGCCCCACGCCGCCGCCATGGCGCCGCTCTGGAGACGACCGAATGGCCCCATGCCAATGGCCAGGACCACGATCGACATGGCCCGCGCCCGCATGTCATCATCGGCTTCGACAAGTGTGATTGAGCTCTGCATGATGCTGAATCCGGCCTGTCCGAGTCCCGCGAAAACGAGAATGGTCAGAGAAAGGAGGAAGGAGTCGGAGAGGGCAAAAGCGATCAGTCCGATGCACGCGAAGACGGAACCCCACCCGAAAATCCGCGGATTGCTCCACCTCCTGCGACCCCAGTGTACGATGGGCATACCGAGAAGCGCGCCCAGTCCGTGAGCTGATCCGAGAAGTCCGAGGCCGAGGGGTCCCTGGCTCAGAACATCGCGGGCGAACACGGGCAGCAGGGACTGGAAGGGAAAGGCCCAGACGTTCATGGCCACGGTGATGAGAATGACCCCAAAGATTCGGCGCTGGCCATACACGTAACGCAGCCCATCCCGCGTCCGTCGAAGCGACGCGCGCACGCCCTTTGGCGACTCAGGCGCGCGCGAGTCCGTTTTCATGCCCACGAGAATGAGAAGGGCCATCAGTGCCGTAGTGGCGAGGATCAGCAGGCCACCGAGGATGCCCGCAAGGTGCACCACCAGTCCGGCCAGGAGTGGGCCGAAAAGCCTGGTGACGCTCTGCAGACCGCTTTCCAGGGTCAGGGCGTCAACGATGCGCGACTTGCCGACCAGGTCCGGTACCAGCGACCGGCGGGTGGGCCAGTCCAGGGCCCAGGCTGAGCCGTTGGCCAAGGCGGCCAGAGCCAGATGCCAATACTGAATGACATCAAGCCACATGAGCGCGGCCAGGGCGCTCGCCGATATCACTCCTACTGCCTGCAGGACGACGATGAGACGCCTCCTGCGGAAGCGTTCTACCAGGGGCGTGCCGAAGAGTCCTACAAGGGGTAAAGGGATAGAGCGAAAGAATCCCAGCAGCGCCACCCACCAGGCTGAATCGGTGATGCTCAAGGCCAGCCACCCCACCACCAGCATCTCCATCCACATGGCCAGCCACCACAGACCGTCAGCGAACAGGAGGAGCCGGAAATCCCGGTTTCTGAGAGTCGAGAAGACCCCACTTTCCGCTGGACTCGCCGACTCGTCGCCTGGATCAGAGCTGATGGTCATCAAGCGCCCCGAATGCGCTGGCTGGCGGGTGCGGTGCGCAGGTGTCGTGCAGGCGCCGGCCGTATCGACCAATCGACCCTGTCCGTCGCACAGGGAGACGGGTATATTTCTCTCTCAAAGGTGTCACCGCCATCACGCTGAGGCGCCACCGCATTCCCCACATAAATTCGATTGACAAAAAACATTGGTAGGAGGTAGATCAAAATGACGGCAATTGAGCGGCTGGAAGCATTAGGACTCGCGCTACCCCCTCCACCTGAGCCTGCCGGCGCCTATACCCGGGCCGTGCGGGCCGGAGACCTCGTGTTCGTAGCCGGCCAGCTGCCGCTCGCGGAGGGAAAGATGGTCTACGCCGGCAAGGTAGGCTCGGATCTTTCCGTTGAACAGGGATACGAAGCGTGCAAGCTCTGCGCTCTGAACGCGTTGAGCATCCTGGCAGCGGAGGTCGGATCGCTAGAAGGCATCCGTCAGATCGTACGGCTCACCGGTTTTGTGTGCTCGGCAGAGGGCTTCACGGAGCAGGCCAATGTCGTCAACGGAGCTTCGGAGTTGATGAGTCAGGTGCTTGAAGCAAGAGGCGTTCACGCCCGGCTCGCGGTGGGAGTCGCCGAGCTTCCCCTGGGTGCGGCCGTGGAGCTGGAAGTCATAGCCCAGGTGGAATAGCCCAGGTTGGAATAGCCCAGGTGGATAACCCAGACGAATAAAAAGAGTTGGCAAGGCAAACCGCGTCCCTCAGCTCTCCTCTTCTCCGGGTCCGGTTGATTCCGAAGAACTCACAGTTCCGCCGTGGTCCGCCCCCTTCTCGGCATCCGAGCTCTCCTGCGCAGCGGGGAGCGGCTCCCGGGCGGGACCCTCTTCCGGCGGCACTCGACCCGTGTCAGAAGCGCTGGGCTTCTCGGCTTGAGCGCCGGTGGCTGGATCGGGAGAACCGCCGGTGGCCGCATCGGGAGAGCCGGATTCACGACCGTCTGAATCACCACGGTCTGAAGACGTACTACCGGCCTCGACGCCACCATTCAGCAGCAGCCGCAGCTCATCTCCTTCCATGACCTCTCGCTCGAGCAGTACCTCCACTATCTTGTCCAGCGCCGACCGCTTCTCCTTCAGGACCTCTCTTGCCCGCAGGTGACACTCCGAGACGATACGAAACACCTCCGCATCTATCTTCCGTGCCGTCTCTTCGCTGTAATCCCTGTCCCCACCGGAAAAACCCATAAACTCGGAACGGCGATCCTCCTTGTGGGCCACCAGCCCGATGGCCTCGCTCATTCCGTACTCCTTCACCATGGCCTCGGCGAGCGTGGTGGCTCTCTGGAGATCGCTGGTAACACCGGTCCACGCCTCGCCAAACACCACCTCCTCCGCCGCTCGACCTCCCAAACCCATGGCGATGTCGTCGAGTAATTCGTCCTTGCTCTTGGAATAGCGATCCTCGGAGGGCGGACTGAGCACGTAGCCCAGCAGAGCTCCGCGGGAAACGATGGAGATCTTCTGCACTGGACTCGTGTAGGTGAGCACTTCGCCCACCACGGCATGCCCGGCCTCGTGATAGGCCGTTACCCGCCGCTCCTTGTCGGTCAGTATCCGGTTCTTCTTCTTCAGTCCGGCGATCGAGCGCTCGATGGCTTCGTCGAGCTCCGACATGCCGATCGAATCTTTCTCGCGCCTCGCCGCCAGCAGCGCCCCCTCGTTGACGATATTGGCCAGGTCGGCCCCGGCCAGTCCCGGGGTGCGCATGGCCAGCTTGTTCAGATCCACTTCTCCGGCGAGCTTGACGCCCTTGGAGTGGATCTTCAGAATCGCCTCCCTGCCCTTGACGTCGGGTTTGTCCACGGTTACGATGCGGTCAAACCTGCCCGGGCGAAGCAGTGCCGGATCGAGAATCTCGGGGCGATTAGTGGCGGCCATGAGGATGATGCCGACGTTGGTCTCGAAGCCGTCCAGTTCCGTCAACAGCTGGTTGAGGGTCTGTTCGCGCTCATCGTGGCCCCCGAAGGAGCCGGAGCCTCGCGCCTTGCCCAGAGCATCCAGCTCGTCGATGAAGATGATGGCAGGCGCGTGCTTCTTGGCCTGCTCGAAGAGGTCGCGCACGCGGGCGGCTCCGACCCCGACAAACATCTCTACGAAATCTGATCCGCTGATGGAAAAGAAGGGCACCTTGGCTTCGCCGGCCACGGCTTTGGCCAACAGGGTCTTACCTGTACCGGGGGCGCCCACGAGCAGCACCCCCCTGGGAATACGGCCCCCAAGAGCCTGGAAGCGCTCGGGAGTGGCGAGAAACTCGACCACCTCCTGCAGTTCCTCCTTGGCCTCGTCGATGCCGGCGACATCGTCAAAAGAGATACCCGTCCCCTTCTCCATGTACACCTTCGCCTTGCTCTTGCCGATGGACATCAGCCCGCCCGAGCCACCTCCCATCCGCCGGATCATGAACATCCAGATGCCGACGAAGATGAGAGCGGGAAGAATCCACGACATGAGCAGGCTGAACCACGTGTTCTCGTCCTTCCCCGAGAGCTCGACACCGTTCTCGAGGAGGAGGTCCACCAGCCCGGGATCGTCTACACTGGTGACGACGAAAGGTCTGTCTCCACCCTCGTCGTAGTACCTCCCGGTGATGGCATTGGTGCCGATGAAACACTCAGAGATCTTGCCGTCGGTAACCCATCGTCGAAACTGACTATAGGTCAGATTAGTCACCGGCCCCTCGAAATAGCTCTGCATGAGCAGGAGAAGGAGAACGGTTAGAACGGCGTAGGCGATGGAAAGCTGGGTTCTTTTGTCGATTTTCATGCGAGCGGGTAGTCGAGGGGAATTGTGTGGCGGGCCGCCCGTTTCTCTGGTAGGCTGCCCACGGGCGTGGAATAGCTGCGACTGACGCTAACGAATTGAAGGCTAATTCAGTTATGTCCAGTCAGTTACGCTAAGATGATAGGGAAGATAACCGGCCCCGTCATCGCGGTCAAGAACAACCGTCATCGTTGGTCAAGAACGACACCGCCGGCGAAGTCCCAATAGTGGCCGGGGGGTCCCCTTCGGACTGGGGCTCGCGTCTGCTTTGGGACCATCAAATTGGCGGGGGTCACAGGACCAGTGCCCTGCTACGGACCTAGGAGTTCTCGGCGGCGATCTGGGCGGCGCGGCGCGCACCTGCCGGGTCGCGAGCGGCCAGCTCAGCCATATCCACCAGGAGGGCGATATCGTCAGCCGGCAGGGGGCGATCGACCACCACGTACCCGTGGACCAGAAACTGCGCCGCCAGGGCAGCTGTATTGGCGCTATGAGCTCTTCCTTGAGTCATATGGCTCTTCCTTGAGACATCGGACTTCCCACGACTGAACTGTATCGACCTTACGCCGGATTCGACGGCTGCTCCACTTTTTTATCGGCAGAACACGTCCAACCCTCAAGTTTTTTAAGTACTTGCAGCCTGGCACACATAGAACCGCTCGCCGTCTTCGAAATGCCCCCTGAAGCCGAAGTTCCTGCCCGACTCAATGCGACCACGGGTATTGAAGTATACCGTCTCGAGCCCGTGAGCCGCAGCCATCCGCTTCAGCATCGACGGCGGCAGAATCTGGAGATACTTGGCCTCTTCCCAATCGGCGTCGATGAAGCGCTCTCCAAACTCCCGCTCTCTCACCGGAACCCCAAGGAGCCGACCCGCGCAAAGCTTGAGGAAGGCGGACAGCCGCATCGCCGCGTAGGCATTTACGGCGAAGGACGAATGGGAGGAGAAGATGAGCCGACCCTCCGGCCTGAGCACCCGGGCCACTTCCTCGAACATGAGTCGTTTCCCTCTCACTCCGGGCAGGAGCTCGATGCCGTTATACGAGTACAGGGCAACATCGAAGCTGTTATCGGGAAAGTCCAGCGCCATTGTATCCATGACCTGGAATGATGCACTGACATCGGCGAGCCGAGCCTGCTCACGCGCCGCCTGCACCATGGAATCGCTGATGTCGATCCCAACCACTTCCAGTCCCATCGCCGCCAGGGCCACCGAGGTCCGACCGGCACCGCAACCGAGGTCGAGTATTCGCGCCCCCTCAGGTACGAAATCGAGAATGAGGATCTCTTCAGCCGGCCACAGCCCTACCGTGGTATACCGAGAGACTATTGATGGGTGCTCGTAGGTCGTTCGGACGATTTCCTGGATCGCCTGAAGTCGAGAATCCAGAAATCCGGAAGGGCCTGGCTTCGCTGGCTCTGCGGACATGGCCTTTTGCGGAAATGGAAAGGGAGTGGACCGTCAGGCCAGGAGGCTGGGTGACTCCAGCACTTCCTTCAACCGAAGCAGGAAACGGGCGCACATGGCACCGTCCACCGCCCGGTGATCGGCAGCGAGATTGAGCGTCAGCTGTGGTCTCGCCGCCAGAGCGTCCCCGCGTACGGCTACAACGCGGTTTTCGACCGACCCAACCGCGAGAATAGCCACCTGAGGTGGATTGATGATGGCGGAAAAACTCGACACGCCAAACATGCCCAGGTTCGACACCGTGAAAGTACCGGACTCGACGTCGGCCAGGGTGAGTCGCCCGTGTCGCGCAAGGTCGACCAGACGCGCAGATTCCAGCGCTATCTCCGTCACCGACAGGTCGGCCACATCGCGCAATACCGGAACCATCAGTCCCACCGGCGTGTCGGTGGCTATTCCCAGGTTCACCTTCCGGAACTGGTGCACCTGACCCTCTATGAAGAGACTGTTGAAACGGGGGAACTCCGACAGTGTTTTCGCCGTCGCCTTGAGTATCAGGTCGTTGTAGGAGACTTTCGTACCATCGTCCGAAAATCCCTCGCGGAACTTAACCAGCCAGCCAGCGGAGACCTCCATCGAAACGTGGATATGAGGAATTTCCCGGGAGCTTTCGGTGAGTCTTTGAGCCGCCAGCCGCTGGGCGGAAGTGAGCTCCACGATCTCGGCCACCTCGGAGGCGGACGCCCGCTCGCCGGCATCAGATGCGGTTTCCGGGCTGAGCGCCGCTGATGGAATCGACCCTGGACGCCCACTGGGCGCATCAGCCAGATAGGCTGCAATGTCGGCGCTGACGATACGCCCACCTGTTCCGGTCCCGACGATTGCGGCGAGATCCAGACCGCTCTCAGCGGCCATCTTCCGAGCTTTCGGCGACGCCCGATGAGGCCTTGCGGTGGCGACACCTCGCCGCCCAGACGGCGCGGGATCCGGGATCGACCGGGGTACCGCCACCCGCGCGACATCAGCTGACTGAGGCCCACTACCCGAATCTACCGTCCCGATGTCTGGGGTCCCGATGTCTGGGGTCCCGATGTCTGGGGTCCCGATGTCTGGGGTCCCGATGTCTGGGGTCCCGATGTCTGGGGACACAGCCCCGATCTCCTCGTCTGCCCCGCCGATGATCCCAATGGGAGTCGCCACCAGCACCTCCTCACCTGCCGCGACGAGGATCTTTCGGAGGACACCGGAGACCTGAGACTCAACCTCCATCGTCACCTTGTCCGTCACCACCTCGAGTAGAGGAGATCCCTTTGACACCTCCCCCCCCTCGGACACGAGCCAGGCGCCGATGGTGCCCATCTCCATGGTAAGGCCCAGTTTGGGCATGACGACTTCAGTCACCATATTTTACACCACACTGGGAAGTCAGCCTTTTCTCTTCGGCTTCTTACCGGCACTCTTTTTGCCCTTTTTCCGTGGTCGCTCAACTTGCTGCCCGGCCGTGGTCTGATTTCCTCTACTGTCGCTGACACCGGTATCCGCCTCTACGGCCCCTGCCGCTGGCTCGGAGCCCTCGTTCGCCCCCGTACTCCCGCCCTGAACAAATTTGTGGTAAGCCACACTGCCCCAAATGATCACCAGTCCGACTATCGACACGATCATGATCGTGCGATCGGGTTCCACCATCTCTTCCATTTTCGAAGCTCCTACCTAATCCCGTTCCAGATAATCCGCTCGGCGGCTCGCGCCCGTTCGCCGTCTCGATTTAGACAACTCAGGCGAATTTGGTCGCCGCGTCTTGACTCAGAGCCCCATCGAGCGCCTGAGCAACCTGCGAGATACTCACGCCGCGAACGTCGCTGGCCCGAACGGCGCTCACCAGTTCATTCCGAGGGGAGATCCAGCGCTGGGGGTCTTCATCGAAGATGCCGATCACGGGAACCCGCAGGGAGATGGCCAGGTGCAGTAGATCGGTGTTACAGGAGATCAGGGCCACGCAACCTTCCAACAGGGCCGCAGCGCCCGCCATATCCTGCTGCTCGAAGGGGAGGACACGGCTGCCGTAGGTCTCCTTAAGGTAGGTGACCTTTTTCCTTTGCGCGAGACCAAAAAAGAGGACAGCCCGTGCTCCGTGCTCGACGACGCGTCCAACGATATCGTCCAGTTGCCGGCTCGACAATCCGCGTCCCTCGCCACCAGCGAGGTCGATGCCGATGATATGGTTGCGGCCGAATTCGCCATGCAGATATCGAGTGCGCACTTTTCGTGCCTGATCCTCCCCAAGGCGCCACCTCACTTCGCCGCCGCCTTCGAGCCCTAGAAGGCGGAGCATATTGAAGCACTGGTCCCCTTCATACACCACTACCCCTGGCTGAGGGATGATTTCGATATTGAAGGGCTCTATGCCCACCCTCTTGAAGCCCACCCGTAGACGTGCACCCGAAGCACCGCAGATCTGGGCGAGTGTAAAGCTGCAGTCGACGCCGAGACAGAAGGCCAGGTCAAACTCCTGGCGTTGCAGATGAGCGGTAATTCGCGAAAATGCGGAACTCCACACCGGTTGCAGCGGCTCCACGGTGACGACCTCATCGACATAGGGGATCTGGCGCGCCAGATCGGCCTTGGCGGGGTCGGCAAAAAGGTGGATTGACCTGCCGGGGTAGTGCTCGCGCACCGTCTTGTATACGGGGGTGCCAAGAAACAGTCCCCCAACGCGGTCGTTGGGGAAAATGAGGATCTTCGCGGCCTGGCGAATTTCGGTGAAGATGTCTAGGACTTCGCCGGTGCGATGATGAGCGCGGCGTCTCAACTTCAGGGCAGCTCGCTCTAGCAAGGAGCCCTTGGTCCAGGCTTCCTTCACAGAGGCTCGGGGCTCAAAGTTACTCTGCGCACCGTTGCGGGTATGCGGGTTCCTGGGCGGCCAAGTCTGCTTGTGTTGGCCACGCAAACGGCATGATCCGCGTGGCCTCCTAAACCACGCGCTATGGTTGCCAGGCCAGGGGGCCCACAGGGGTCCATCACCAGAATTTCGCCTCCGACTTGGCTACCTGAGCTAGCTTGCGGTGCTGCTGGGCGGAGAATCGGTGAAGCCGATCCGGGACCTGCAGTCCTCCCATAAGCACGCTGAAAACATCCATCGACGCCGATGACTTTGGGGCGTGCAGGAGCATGGGGCGACGCCGATCGCAAGCGTCCATGATCTTGTCGTCGTTGCGCACGTAACCTACGTAATCGAGTCGAATCGAGAGATACTCCTCCACCAGCGCCAGGAAACGTCGCGCCTCGGCAATATGCCGCTTGTTCCGCACCCTGTTGAGAAGGAGCTTGGGGCGGAATTCCCGCAGGAGTTCTCGACCCTCTTGGGCCAGCCCCGGGTCTAGGTCCGCGATAGAGTCGAGCAGATGCTCTACTTTGCCGCTCTTTCTACCGGCCTGACGGGAAAAGTCGGCGATGGTGTCGCTCACTTGCGATGCTTTCTTGAAATGCCGTCGAAGCATCCTGTATACAGTATTCTTGATGAAGCCGTAGGCGTCGACCCGGGCGTGGGGTTCGGGTGTACACACGATGATGCCGCTGTTGGAGAGAGTGAAGAAGTCGATGGTGTTGTAGGCGGAGCCCGCTCCCAGATCGATGAGGATGTAGTCGGCGTCAAGCGAACGAATGTGGCGCAGGAGCTTTGCCTTGGCCATAAAGGATAGATTCGCCATGCCCACGAGATCGTTGCCCCCGCAAACGAGATGAAGATTCGCGTTCGGCGTGGGCAGCAGCACTTCCTCAAGCGAGCGAACCTCCTTGGTAAGGAAGTTGCTCAGACTTCGCTCAGGTGATATCTGATCAAAGAAAAGGTGAAGATCGGATCCACCCAGATCGCAATCGACGAGGACGACTTTGTACCCTAACAGGGCCAGTCCCACACCGATATTAGCGGTCAGGGTGGATTTGCCCGTTCCGCCCTTCCCCCCCGCGACTGGCCAGATGATGGGCTCCGGCACGTTGGTATCCAGGAGGATGACATCGGCAGAGGGCTCGGGCGACAGCTTGAGTTGGACGCTCATGTCGCTTGGCCGCGTGAGCCAGATCCGTGAGCGAGGAGACTGGACCCGCCGCGCCGCGAAGGAGAATAGAGGAGAGCCATCACTACCGCTTTTTTGAGAGAATAGATAAAGACCTATGACGCAAGAGGTTCCCTAGCTATGATCCAATTGAACTTATTAGTATAACTCCGGTGAAATAGGACTGTCAAGCAATTTCCGGGCCGCCTTGAGGTGCCCAAGTCACGCCTTCAGTCCACCGCGTACACGCTATTATCGGCATCAGCGACCAACATTTGACCCCTATCCCCTACCGACTCCTCCCGGGCTGTGTCTTGCCCTGCCGTTCACCGTGCCTGTATATTGCTCGCCATGGGAACTGATATCACTACCAGAGACTTCACTTCGACGACTTTCATTGTCAGGCAGGGGAGGACGTTGTTGTTGTGGCACAGGAAATTACAGGCATGGTTTCCACCGGGTGGACACATCGATGCGGACGAGTTGCCCGAAGACGCTGCCGTCCGAGAGGTGGTGGAGGAGACGGGCCTGGAAGTCGAGATCCTGGGAAAGAGACAGAAGTGGGGCTCGGTGCAGGTTTTGCAGAGCCCTGTCTGCATTCTACTAGAGGACATTTCAGCAGGACACCAGCACATTGACCTGATTTACTTTGCCCGCGTGATAGGCGGGGCTGACGAGAAAATAGATGACCTCGAGGCTACTGGCTCCAGGTGGTGTGACTGGGATGAACTGGGGTCGACGGACATCCAGGAGGACATTCGAAGGCTTGGCAGGCAGGCGATCCGACAGGTCATGGCGGATCGACAGGGGCAGAGCGGTCCATGAGCCGAACCCTCTTCGTGTACGACGAGGTTTTCTTGGAGCACGACGCCGGCTCCGGGCATCCCGAATCGCCGGGCCGACTCATCGCCCTCCTGGAGCGCCTGAACAGAGGTGGAACTTTGAATGGTTTGCTCCGGATGAATCCGCAAGCCGCGAGTATTGCAAGCCTCGAGCGCGTACACGAGAGCTCGTACATCGAAGGTATACGCCTGATGTCAGCCGCCACCACCGCGGATACGGTGATCTCGCCTGCCACCTACGAATGTGCTCTTCGCGCCTGCGGAGGCGTCCAGGTCGCCATCGACGAAGTCGCGGCCGGTCGGGCTGATAATGCCTTCTGCGCCCATCGTCCACCTGGGCATCACGCCGAGGCGAGCATGGCCATGGGTTTTTGCTATATAAACCACGTGGCAGTCGCGGCCCGTTACCTGCAGGACCGTCACGGAATCGCCCGCGTCGCGGTGCTGGACTGGGATGTGCACCACGGCAATGGCACTCAACACGCGTTCTACGGCGATCCCTCTGTGTTCTACTTCAGCGTTCACCAGGCTCCCCACTACCCGGGTACGGGATCCCCTTCAGAATGCGGCGTAGGAGAGGGCTTGGGCACCACGCTCAACGTACCGCTGCCAGCCGGAAGCGGAGACGACGAGTATGTGCGCCTCTTTGGCGAGGTGCTCAGACCGGCGCTGGAGACTTTTTGCCCCGATTTCATCCTTCTCTCCGCCGGATTCGACGCCCATTTGTCCGACCCGCTCGGCGGCATGGAGATGACGGTGGGAGGATTTGAGAGCCTGACAACTCAGGTGATGGCGATGGCCGCCGATCTGTGCGGAAACCGCCTGGTATCGCTGCTGGAAGGGGGCTACGACCTGGAGGCGACGGCGGCTTCGGTAGATGCCCATCTGCGAGCCCTGAGCGCATGAGCGTGCGCAGGCCTCAGAGAGGATTCCAGTCACGGACCTCTTGGACGAGCGGCCCAGCAGTGCGATCCGCGGGATTTGCGCCTACTCCGCCCAGGGCGGTAGGCGTCGCTCTCCCCGGCCGGCAGGTGCACCCCGCCGACCCGAACTGCGACCGCGGAACCCCTGAATGATCTCTTTGAGATCCCCGCGAAACTGTTGGCCGAAGAGGAGGAGTCGGGCCTGCTGACGGGTGCTCAAAAGCTTGGTCAGTTCGTCGTTGGTGGCCGTCTCCAACGCCCCTCTCTTCCTGTCGAGATCCCGGATCTGGGCAATGTGCTTCTCAAGAGCACCCTCCTCGACGTCGTCGCCGTCGAGGAGGTCGCGGAGTTCCTCGGTCAACGCCTTCCTCTCGACTTGCAGTTCCCGACGTTGCCGATGTTGCCGGCTCCACAACGGGAACAGCTTCTCTGCCTGCGCTTCGTCGACCCGCAGTTCGTCGACCAGTCGCCACAGACGCAGAAGCTCCATTCTTTTAGCGGAAAAACGCGCCTCTCCCTCGGGGTGTTGTCCCGCCACCTGCGAAGCAGCCAGGAGGAGGACGGATACCGTCATGAACAGTGACTTGAGCATGGTCAGCTTCCTCTTTTCAATACTCCGTCAGCAAGGCCAACAGGGCCTCTTCCTGTACCAAAGACTCCATCTGGATCAGGAGCTCCTCATCCGAAGCGGTGTTCATGAGGAACTCATCGATGTCGGAGATCAGCTCCGCATCTTGGGCGTCGGATTCGTCCGCCATCGGGTCGACTTCGATACTGGACCAA
>Ga0208879_1001869_pt1 | contig 19245 bp, 16 predicted proteins | sample Knorr_S15_td_Bot_FD_185605 | JGI IMG/M metagenome (GOLD analysis project Ga0208879, IMG submission 185605) | Marine microbial communities from Southern Atlantic Ocean transect - Knorr_S15_td_Bottom_ad_5009_LV_A (SPAdes) (version 2) | ecosystem: Environmental > Aquatic > Marine > Oceanic | place... | reverse complement strand
GAGCCTGTCTTATTGTAAACAGGTTGCAAAGCATGTTGGACTGGATCAAGACCCTCATATTTCTTTTGACTAATAGCAGGAAACATCCATGTCCCATAAATGACCCCTTTCCCTTGATTCGATTTTACTAGTTGAATAAAACGATTGAAATATTCCTTAGACTCCTCAGGTTTAATTAAAGGATTTGAACTATAATCTTGTAACACCACGATTGTAAATGATCCATTTTCAATTAATGCCTTCGTATTTAAATCCTTATCTCCATTCCAATGTTGTTTAAGGGTTGAGCCACCTGCTGTTGATTGATGAATATCTAAAAAAATTCCTTTTTCTTCTGCCATGGATTCAACAATAGATGGAAGATTCCAGTAATAAGTGAAACTATTCCCTACAAAAAGTATCTTCTCTTCAGGCTGGGTAACAATTTGCTGATCAGGAGTTTTTGGAAAAGGATTTTCTTGCCCAACTAATAAGGGTGATAAATACCTTGTAAATGCCGCTTCTTGTCCTATTAATAAGGGAAATACAAATAATATAATCCAGAGGCGTTTCATACAGGAAATTACATACTAAACGGCTATAAACAAAAAAGCCCACGCTTGGTGAGGCTCATTTGTCGTTAGTGTAGCGTTCATGCTACTTCAATAAGACCATCTTCCTTGTCTTAACAAACTGATCCGCTCTTAACTGGTACAGGTAAACACCCGCCCCCACAGGGTCACCATAGTCATTAGTTGCATTCCACTTCACAGAATGGTACCCCGCAGGTGTATCATTCATATTGAATGTTCTTACTCTTTGCCCAAGCATATTATATATCGTCACGGTTGCATCGCTGACTTCAGGCAGGTCAAAGCGGAGTGTCGTAGATGGGTTAAATGGATTGGGATAGTTCTCATGGAGTGCAAACTCAGTTGGAATGCCTTCAGCTACAATCGATAAATAGTCATAACGATTAACAAACAGTACTTTATCATCTCCCGTTACTTTTACGGTATCTTTACCATCAGTAGCTATGACACTAAACTTGACTGTTGCTCCAGGTAACATGGGAAAGAGTTCAAATACATTCTCCAAAAATTCCTGATAGGTGATCTGAACTGAAGTACTGGTTGTATCATATATTTCTTCTGCTGGATAAACCCCTATTTGAGCATATAACAGATAATCAATAGTATCGAGATCCACGTCTTTACTCTCAGACCATTTCAGTTCGTAGGTATCCGTCAGATTAGACTGAGAAATTTTAATCGTGTCTGATGCTGTGCTTACCCAGTCAAAGCTAACTGGTGCAATATTGTTCCACGCAACAACTGTATCTTTATTGCTCAAAGAACTTTGTTTATGCCAGCCATGCTTTAATTCCCTTAATCCATCAGGGTTTGTTTCCGATTTGAACCGCTCTGAATCTTCTTTGATTTGATAATCAGGTATTGTTTTAACATAATGATACCAGTACTGACTTTCTCCGGTCTCTCCATTGGCAACTAAAATTGTATCAAGCCCTACAGTTGCTTCCCAATGATCGTCTGATAGTTTACGCATACTAACAGTATCTCTTCCATTGCAGCCCGTACATTCATTGTTTTCTGCACCCGATTTCCAGAATGCAAGTGAGATATTAGTATCCGGAAGAGAATGAGTTGGCAACTCTACATTAAAGGTGATTGCTTTGATACCGTTAGTATTAAAAATAGACACCCCATCCACGTCTACTCCGCAAATAAAGGCAAAGGTTACGCCTGCATCTATATTCTCTTTTGCAGAAGTCAAATTTGCCGTGGCCCAGGTTGGGTCTAAAGTTTCTATACAGGTAAGACTTGAATTGTCCGTTACAACAAAAGTGCTTAATAAATTTGTAACGCCATTCCTCAAATTTAGGCTTGTTAATTTATTGCCACGGCAGTTCATTGCTGTTAAAGCTTTATTCTTGCTAACATCAAGACTTGTCAATTGATTATACTTGCACCACAGACTGAATAAAGCCGTATTCTTACTCACATCTAAACTTGTCAATTTATTATTATCGCACCACAACTCTTTTAATGCTACAAAAGCTTCAATACCCGTTAAATCGCTTATTTCTTTTTTACCAACATTTAAACTGGTAACGCCACTGATATTTGCTGTAAGCACTGAATCATCCAAAGCCGTGTCATAGCCTATGTCAATTAAGGCCTGCTCAAATTTGTCATCGGGGACATAGGTGTTCTGGGAAAAAACGAATGATGATGTTAATAAGACAATGAAAAGAATAGCGATTTTCTTCATAAGGTACTCTCCAGTTTTATGATAAGGTTAAATTTACAACAAATAACGTAACTATGTGTGAGTGCCTTTTATTTGAAAGGGTACACCCCCCAAAGGGTGTTTACAGGTTGAGATTTTTGGTTGAAAAAGTGAACCCGTATTAATAGGGTCTTTTCCCATAACAACACCGTAAACAACTATTAGGGTAAAGGGTCAATGTATATTACGGATACGGGGGTGTGGTTCAATTAGGTGTGGTTCATATGACCTTTTCTCAGCCTCGTAGTGAGCCAATATGACACTTTGATGATACAGGTATGGCATCCGTAACTTACCCATCCAAATTACATCACACCGAGAAAGGATGGACGAGAAATGGACGGATTTACAATCTATCACAACCCCAGATGAGGCAAGAGTAGGCAGACCCTGCAACTGTTGCGTGACAACGGTATCGAACCAAAAATTATAGAATATTTGAAGGCTGTTCCCTCAGCGGCGGACTTTCAATCTCTGGCTCAAAAGTTGGGCAAGCGGCCTTCAGAATTTGTGCGAAAAGGCGAAGCAGATTTTAAAGAAAATGGTATTGCCGATATTTTAGATAATGATGAAAAAACATTTAAGGCTATGAACCAATTTCCGAAAATAATGGAACGACCCATTGTGGTTAAAAGCAATAAAGCCGTTATAGGCCGTCCACCTGAGAATGTGTTGGATTTGATTTAAAGAATGGCAATTAGAATATTTATCACCGGCGGCACCTTTGACAAAGAGTACAATGAAATCACGGGCAAGTTATATTTTAAAGACACCCACATGCGGGAAATCTTGGATCTTGGTCGATCAAAACTTGATGTAAGTATTCGAACATTAATGATGATAGACAGCCTGGATATGACGGACTCGGACCGAAATTTGATTTTAGAAAACTGTATTAGCACTGAGGGGGATCAAATTATCATTACACATGGTACGGACACCATGACTGATACAGCAAAACTTCTGGCCACGGGGAATTTAGAAAAAACAATCGTCCTTACCGGCGCCATGATTCCATTTAAATTTGGAACGTCCGATGGTTTATTTAATTTAGGAAACGCACTGGGATTCGTTCAGAGTTTACCCCATGGGGTTTACATCGCGATGAACGGTCGATGCTTTGATTATGACAAGGTCAAGAAGAATAAAGAAACGGGTGTTTTTGAAGCTTTATAGTTTTTGATCTTGTCTCAGGGATTCAATAAGGTGGATATAAAACTGGATCCCTTTTAAAACATTTTTCATTTATCTGTTTCCCAGTCAATTATGATCATTTCGGTTTGTCTCGGATCGATGTAATCACATGTTTTTCCATCAAACAAAGCATCTTCTTCCAGCATGATGGCTACCTCTTTATCCCATTCCTTAATGTGAACTTTTGCATTGAGTTCAATGGAGTAGGCTGTATTTGGAAATAAGGGATAATCCCCATTTATGGGTACGCCTTCCTGTTTATCCCACATGCCGATAGTTGGCCCGGAGCCATGACCGTAATACCCGATGGGGTGGGTATAGATCTGGGGTTTGATTCCCTCTTCCTTGGCCTGCTTTAAGGCCGACAGGAGCATCTCGTTGCCTGTACGCCCCGTTTTGAATTGGTCCGTGAGAATATCCTGCAACCTGTTTCCAACTCCTAACGCTTTAACCAAAAAATCCGGTGCTCTGCTTTCACCAGGCATGAGGACATAAGCGTGCTGTTGTGTGTCTGTGTTTAATCCCAAGTAGGTAATACCAAAATCAACATGGAGCAAATCACCCGGTCGAATCACATTGTCCGCCTTATCTTTAGAAAATGCTTCCAGAAAATTAAAGTCTTGTTTATCGGCCCGCTGAATATCAACAGTTGGATGAAACCATGTAACCAGATTCAGGTCGCGGATACGTTCTCGATACCACCAAACCACATCATCGGTAGTAGTGATTCCCGGCGTGATTACCTTGGCAGAAAACCCTTCTTTAATGATGTCATGGGCAATGCGGCAGATATCAGGATAGACTTCCATCTCTTTTGCACTGCGCGTTTCCAACCAGCCAATAGCAACTTTTTCTGCACTGACGATTCTCGGGGCATATTTTTTAGGGAGCGCATTTTTAAACAAATTATATTCAGTTGCCGTCAGGCCATCGGCTTGGGCAAAATATATACTTTTGTTTATTCCAATGGATTTGGGATTTTTTGACTGTATCAAATCCGCCAAGGCTTTATACTGATTGGGTTGCGCTTCCGGATCCCAGGCCTTTTTGAAAATGTCTCCCACATCATACCTTGCCACCGCATACGATTCTAAAGGATATCCATTCCCTGGATTATGAATCACCAAAATGGTTCTTCTGCGAGCATTGAGCCAGGTGGCCGGAAGCATGGTGCGAATAACCGGGTCTTCATTGTATTCTCTGGCGATGATGATCCACATATCCAGTTTGTTCCTCGCCATGATTTCAGGCAGGACGGTTTCAAAGCGGTCCTTAAGAAATCCATCCCGGACCACCGCCCTTTGATGCATAGATAAAATGTCATCTTTTAAATCATCTGCTTGAACCAATGACATGAAAAAACTTAATATAAACGCAATCCTTTTCATGATCTCTCTCCTTATAATGATTGTTTAATAACGGCAAAAAGCCGATCAATATCTTTATTTGTATTATATAAATAAGGTGCAATGCGGATTGAATTCCCCCGAATGCTTACATAAATATTTTCCCGCTGGAGGTTTTCAGCCAAACGATCGGGAACACCGTTCTGGAATTGTATTCCCAATATATGAGGTGCCCGTTCTTTTTTATTTGGAACAATCAACCCCAATTCTAATGCTCTGCTGGCGATTTCATCTGTGAAATGAGAAAGAGAATTCCCAATATTGTTAATGCCCCATTCCGAAATTTGTTTTAACGCTGCAATAGCCATGGGCATAAGAACAAAATTACTTCGTTCACCCACATCAAACTTTCGTGCACCGGGTTGAAATGAATCCCGATATAAGACCAAATCAGAAAAATCTTCACTGTTTTCCCGAGCAATCCAATTATATTCTAATGGCTGTCCATCACGGTGCTTTTTATTAACAATCATGTAACCAAATGAATAGGGGCCTAATAACCATTTATATCCTACGGTAATGACAAAGTCAGGATTCACTGAATTAAAATCAACAGGCATCACGCCGGCAGATTGGGACAAATCAAGTACCAGGGCAGCACCCACCTCGCTACAGCGTTTACTCACAGCTTGGATATCAACAAGGGTACCATCTGCCCAATGGCAATTGGGAATAGCGGCAATGGCTGTCTTTTCTGTGATGGTATCCAGCACAGCCGCTGTGACATCGCCATTTGTTTTGGGAACGGTACGGATGCATGCGCCCGCCAGGTCAGCCTTATGTTTCCACATATAATAGTTGGAAGGAAACTGTTCTGAGAGAACCACAACTTCGTCCCCGGATTTTAAATTCAGGTTTTCCGCCGCCACCGCAATGCCATAACTGGCCGATGGGATAAAAGACACACACTCCCTATCTGCCCCAAGGGTTTTGGCAAACAATGACCGGCAATGTTCTGATTCCGTAAAAAAATCCTGTGGCATCAATTCCCAGGGAGACGATTTACCGGAAACGCCACGTATTCCCGCTTCCTTAACAGATTGTAACTGGGGTGATATGAATGCACAATTGAGGTAAGTAATTTCGTCAGGAATATCAAATAAATGTTTTTGTGAAAGGATCATTGTGTCAATTTAGTGGTTTTTGAAAGTGTAATCTGTCGGTATAATTGTAAATCTTGCAATGGAAAAAGAAGATTTATTCAGTAATATAGATTAAGAAGAAGGAGCCCGAGGATTGATTTACGTTTGTACTGCCTGTAAAAAGAGATTGGATAACCCAACCAAGCCCCTAGGGCTTTGTCCCTGCGGTAACCCCCTGTCTGTTCATTATGATTGGGAAGGCATCGAAGGAGATATTGATGTAAAAACCGATGATCATTCCCTGTGGCGATATAAAAGAGTATTGCCCAATGTGGAAAAAGAAGAGATTGTCAGTTTAGGCGAAGGTTGGTCCCCCTTGATTCCCATGGCGCACCATATTTTTATCAAGGATGAAACAGTAAACCCTACCGGCTCTTTTAAAGATCGTGGTATGGCAATGGCTGTTACCATGGCGAAGGCCCAAGGTGTTGAATCTATTTGTCTGCCATCCGCAGGGAATGCAGGCGTATCCGCAGCGGCTTATTGCCAAAAAGCCGGCATTGATTGTCATGTTTTTCTACCCGAAACCATCCCCGATTCATTTAAAAAGGCCACCGATCAATATGGGGCAAATATTATATTGGAAGGTCAGACTATATCTCACGCTGCCCAGAAAATGCTGGAATCAAAAGAAGAGAATTGGTTTGATATCTCCACTTTAAAAGAGCCATTCAGGGTGGAGGGGAAGAAAACCCTGGGCTATGAAATTGCGGAGCAAATGAATTGGGAATTGCCAGATGTCATTATCTACCCCACCGGTGGTGGAACGGGCTTAATCGGAATGTGGAAAGCATTCCAGGAAATGAAGGGGCTGGGCTGGATTTCAGGACCGTTACCCCGAATGGTTGCGGCGCAATCCGATGGCTGTGCCCCGGTAGTGAAAGCATTTCAAGGGATGGAGAAATCGATAGAATTTTGGGACAAAAGCAACACGATTGCTTTGGGGTTAAACGTTCCTGGACCATTGGGAGGCAATTGGATGCTTCATGTATTATCTGAATGCAACGGAATTGCAGTTTCAGCCAAAGAATCTGATTTAGAGAAAGCCACAGAAGATTTCAAAAAAATGAGCAACATTCATGCCAGCCCTGAGGCAGGTGTGGTATGGTCAGCGTATCATTCATTAAAAAATAGAGGATGGATTGGTTTGAATGAAAAAGTTGTTCTTTTTGCTACGGGGATAGAGCGGTGTTGATAGATTTTCTTAGGGAAAGGTAAATTGTAGGATTAATATCTCTAATGATTAAACAACTAACCCCATTTAAATTTATTCTCATTTTTGGAATAATTTTCTCCGCATGCGAACCGATCGTTAACAAATTTGACGATATAGAAGATGCGGTGATGTACCGCGCCAATACCATTACGGATGTGAGTGCTCAGAACACGGTTAAGGTGATGACGTGGAATATACGATTTGGCGTGGCAAGGTTGCGCTTTTTCGGAGATGGCTGCGGCGATCGTGTGGTGATGAAAAAAAGTGAAGTAATCAAAGGATTGGAAGGGTTGGCTGAAAAAATTAAGCAGGAAGATCCTGACATTCTTCTCCTCCAGGAGGTTGATGTTCAATCAAAAAAAACGGGTTATATCGATCAAGCCCAGTGGCTTTTAGATCATACTGATTTTAATTATGGTGCCTACGCTTCCATGTGGGAATCTCAGGTTATTTTAGCTGACGGATTGGGGCGTGTAAATACGGGGAATCTAATTTTATCAAAATGGAAACTGGAAAATGCAGAACGATACCAGCTTCCATTACGGGGTGATCAAGATGCGTTGACGAAGTATTTCTATCTCCGGCGCAATGCAATAAAGGCGAAAGTGGCCATGCCTGGGAAACCTTTTTATGCGGTGAATACCCACCTGACTGCATTTGCAACCGACGATACTAAGCAAAAGCATATTGATGCTTTTAAGGCAATTTTGGATGGGATCGCGGCGGAAGGAGGCTATTTTATTGCGGGCGGGGATTTAAATGAAATTCCGCCCAATGCTTCCAAAATGGACTACTGTCTCGATGATCAATGTAAAGGGGAATCATTTCATGAATACGGAATCAGCAAAGGCGACACTCACAAGGAAGGGAGTTATTTTGCCCCGGAAATCACATGGTTGTCATCATTGTTTAAAAGCTATACCCCGGCTATTTCTTTAGACGTGTATGGTGCTTATGAAACGGATCATTTTACCCACAGTCCGGACGATAACCTGCAATTAGATCGCAAACTGGATTATTTATGGACCAATACAACGTGGATTAATGGTACCACTCATCAGGAAGCAACGACCCTGTCAGACCATATACCTGTCAGTGCCCAATGGGTGATACCATGAAAAAAATTATCCAGATAATATTATTCATTTCTTTAGGATTGGCTGGTCCGCAATGGGAGGATAAGTCTGCTGGTTTATTATCTCCCGGACGGCGTGAAATAGGAATATTCTCACCCTTTCGAATGGGTTTAACCAACGGATCAGAAATCAGTGTGAATAAATTTTTATTGCTTCCTAGTGTGGCATATAAAACAAATCTATCCCAATTTCATAAATGGAAGATGGCTTATCGAATTCAAGTGGCCTATCCAACCATGGCCATGCGATGGATACAAAGTCCTCTGGGAATGAAATTAGGTGAACCGGATATGTTTGCATTAATTTCACCCGAATTCACCATTCCCCAAATGATTTCGGTATATGGAGAATTGATGGGCACAACAGGCGCTCCTTCCGATGGGCGGCTATCCATAAATGGCGGGTTGGGGATTGGGTTAAATGGAAAAGAATTGGCCCAAAGAGCGACCGTTGATTTACCCATTATTTATCCGCGACTGTCCGTGTATTATAATGGAATTCTGATCAAAATTGGTGGTGAGTATTTTCGTCAAGTTAAAGAACGCTGGTCATATGTTATGGATTATGATATGTTTTTGATGCCTGGAGGCCGAGGGCGGTTTGCCTTTGAGCAAAAAGGGTTACTGGTGTGGTCAAAAAGTCAAAAATTTAGACTTCTGTTCGGATATAAACTTATTGCAGGTGAATATCCTTTTGGGTCCCAAGCACATCTCTTACCGGCTTTGGATTTACAATTTGGTTGGTAAACTCACCCATAAAACCTCCCTGATATTATTTCTATCCTTCTGTTTTTCCCAAGGAGAGATGCCTGAAAATGCTTTGGCAAATGAACTTGGATGCGGGAACTGCCACAGTGGTGTGACCCAATCAGAAGTAATTAAAACCCATGCTCCGGATCTTAGTTATGCAGGGTCAAAATACAATGCATCCTTCCTTTTCGACTATTTAAAATCACCTTATTCTGTTCGACACAATATCGGAAAATCACGGATGCCTGATTTTGGATTTTCAAATGATGAAGCAATGGCATTGACTCTGTATTTAATCAAGCAACGCACCCTACCGAAATCGGTTCAGATTTCTAAAATAAATTTTAATCGAGAGAAAAATGGATTTGAACTTCTCCACAACACTTATCAATGCACCAAGTGTCATCAGTTAAATGATGTTGGAGAATCTGAATCAACAGATTTGACACAAGCAGGTTTTCGCCTGAATGCTGAATGGATGTCAAACTTTATACAAAACCCGGACCCTTATTTACCCAAGGGATCAGCCATGCCCAATTTTTTTAATTTAAAAAAAGTTCACGATCAGGATCAACTAACAGCGAAAGACCTTAAAACAATTGTATCTTATTTAAGCAGGACAAGTTCTGACAAACGGCAGGCATTTGAACTGGAATTTGGGAAGGTACAAAAAGCGTATCCCAATGTAACTGCTGAGATGGGGAAAAATATTTTTCTCTCCCAAAATTGCCAGGCTTGCCATGGAATGCAGGATGAAAACAGCTGGTTTGAGGACCATAATGGCCCAAACTTGTCTGCCCAGCGTATGCGAACTCAAAAAGGGTGGATCAACAATTACCTGGAAAAACCGTCGGCTATTCGCCCTTTTGGGTTTTTCCCCGGAACCGGGAGCCGTATGCCGGATTATCATTTATCTGATTCTGAAGTTTTAGCATTATCTGACTGGTTGGGAACGGCAGAGCTCAAGACAAAGTTGTTACCGATTTCTAAATTCCAATCTCAAAAAGTAGATAAATTTCTGAACGACTTTCTACCCTGTTTGGGGTGTCACCAGATAGATGGAAAAGGAGGTAAAATTGGACCGGATTTATCTAATGTGGGTAATCGACTCACGGACGGTTTTATCAAAATGGCAGTAAATATGCCTCATATGGTTATGCCTGAAAGTATGATGCCCAAAACAGTGATAGATCCAAATATCCTCCCGTTAATTTTATCTTATTTAGCCCATAAACAATCGGATCAAAAAACAGAATACCTCAATTTGATTCAACACCAGCCTTATTCTGCCGCCAACAGTTATGAAGAAAATTGTGCGCCTTGTCATGGATTGAATGGAAACGGAAAAGGATTTAATGAACCAAACCTGACCGTGAAACCAGGGGATTTTACCAATGCAACGTTGATGGAACAGCGGGCAGACGACACCCTTTATGATACCATTCATGTGGGAGGGCGTATAATGAATAAAAGTCATTTTATGCCTGGGTGGGGAGAAAAAATGAGCCCCAAGGAAATAGTTGATTATGTTCAAACAATCAGGAAATTTTGTAATTGTGAGCAGCCGGATTGGGCAAAAAATTAATTTTATTTAAATGGTACTATTTATTAAAAGACTGATATTTTCAGTTCTTTTCTTTAATGTTGCTTTAAGTCAGCTCCAGGATTTCATTGGCTCAGACAGCTGTGAATCTTGCCATCCCGATCAATTTGAGCTGTGGAAAAGCTCAACCCATGGCCGTGCCGGCGGTGCGCCATTTAGTTCAAATATAAAAGCACCCTTTGATGGCAAAAAAATTGAACTTAAAGATGGTTGGTTTATCCCATTTCAACAAGATGGTCATTATTATTTTCGCGCGCAGGAAAAGGGATTCCCGGAAGTGCAATATGAAGTAAGCAGCGTGGTGGGGGGCGGCCATTTATATGGCGGAGGAACACAGGCTTTTTTTAGCGTTTTCCCTGACGGTTCAATGCGCTTGCTTCCCTTTGATTATCACCCGGAAAAGAAAACATGGTTTTTTGAAACAAATGATTTATCGGGTTGGGTTCCCGCATCGAAATCACTATCTATGAGAATATTGACCGAATGGCCCCCCAATCGAATGATGGGCAGTGTTCCAGAAAAACAAAATTGTCAGCAATGTCATGGGAGCCAAATTATCACAGCGTTTGATCGCAGTCTAGGCCAGTATAAATCATCATTTACAAACTTATCAATAAATTGTGAATCTTGTCATGGCCCCGGGAAAGAGCATGTAACTTTAATGCAATTTGACAAAAGGATTGTAAAAGGATATACGGGGATTCAATCATTAAAAACGCTTTCAAAAGAGGAATCGATCAAAGTATGTGCACAATGTCATGCATTGAAAGATATGATTCGCCCAGGATACTTACCTGGTATGGATTTTGATGATTATTTTAGCGTAAAATTTTCGATGCTGGGTGGAAACCCCTATTATCCTGATGGAAGGGTGAGGGCATTTGGATATCAACAAAATCACATTTTCAGTGATTGCTATCAAAACGGATCCATGACGTGTATTGATTGTCACAATCCACATTCAAATAGCTATCAGGATATAAATCGAAATGTACTAAAAGGGCGGTTTGACAATGGGCAATGTGTTTCTTGTCATATGGCAAAAAAGGAAAACCTCTCTCTTCACACCTTTCACGAATCCGAATCCGAAGGAAGTCGATGTACCGCGTGTCATATGCCATTTCAACAGCATAAAGCAGTTGGAGATCAATTAATGTTTGCAAGAGCAGATCATACAATTTCGATTCCCAGACCCAAACTTGACCAGAAACTTGGGATAAAAAATGCCTGTCAACAATGTCATGATAATATGAGGATAGAATCCTTAAACAATTACGTTACGCAATGGTATGGAGAGTTGAAACCGCATCACCCTTTAGAATCGGCATTGTTTTCATTTCATAAAGGCGATGCTACAAATGAAAGTTTTCTAAATTTATTTGGATCAAATAACGACCCCGCACCACAGGCTTTCGCTGGTATTTCAGCGGCATTTATGTCTGAAGGAGCAAATTTTATTTCGGCAAAAGTAGTGAATAGACTAAAGGATTTAGCCAAAAATAAGGATGTAGATATTCAAGCATTATCATTGGCCTTTCTTGATGCTGTTAAAGGCGATGAGCCGGAAATCGAAAAATTTATCATTCACATATTATCTCTATCTGGTAAGGATCAACCAAAGGTCAGGACGCGCTGGAGCTTGGCATTGGCATACAAGGCAGAAGATTTAATCAAAGCCGGTAAAATGGAACAGGGATTGATTATTTACAAAAAATCAATAAAAATATGGCCCAAAAATGCAAGAGCACGCAAAGGGTTAGGAGAAGCATATTTAAAAATGGGTAATATCAATCAATCAATAAACACCTTTGGTGAAATAGTTAATAGCAATTCATTAGACTGGCAGGGATGGGCTGGGTTGGGCAGGGCACAATCCCTGGCAGGCCAGAATGCGTTAGCAATTGAAGCCTTTATTAAGGCACTTGAAATCAATAGTCATTATGCGGAAGGTCATTTTGGAATTGGAAATATTTTCTTTAAAGAAAATATTAATATACGCGCGGAACGCCACTTGATGAGAACAATTGAATTGGATCCATCCATCACCGGTGCATACATTTTTTTGGCGGCCACAAAAATTCGTTTGGGAAAATTCAAGAGTGCGACAAAAATTTTAAACCAGGGCCTGATTTTAAACCCAGACCATGCAATAGGTTTGATGATGCGCAGGGAATTGGATGTCATTAATCAATAGAATGAGAACCCTAATCGACAAAGGGCATATATAAAACCATGCTTATTCATAAGATAATCCTTTCTTTTCTCAGCGTGTTATCTATATTGGCACTTCTGGATATTTTCCAAAATAGGGAGCCTTCCCTTAATCTGGAGTGGGCTGTCGTATTTATTACGGTATTTTATATTTGGCTATTTATTAGTCAAACCATTAAAAAAAATGTAAATAAAGACTAAATGAACGACTTCCTAAAAATTGTATTTATTATTTCATTTTTTTCTTATCCGATAGCCAAAGCACAATCATTTTCAACCAAGGGTCAATTCTGGGCAAGCGGACTTACGGGTAACGATGCTCCGTCCGGGCAATCTGCCTTTGAATCGTCTATGGGCTACATCCCAACATTTTCTTTATCACGAGATTTATCGGATTTCACCCTTTTTGATTTTGAATGGGCATATCGGTTAGACCGATCCTATTCCGGGGATTCACTTGTTTCGAATCATGAAAAAAACCATCGTCTCTGGATTCGTTATTCATCCGAAAAAGTGGAAGTACGCCTTGGTTTGCAAAAAATCATTTTCGGTCCATCACAAATTTTACGAACCCTTTCCTGGTTTGATACATTTGACTTAACCGACCCCACGGGACAAACTGACGGTGTGGACGCATTCCGGCTCAAATGGTTTCCGTCCAACTCTCTTTCGATTTGGTCATGGGCTATTCAAAATGCGCAAGACACTTTATCCTTTGGCGGACGGGCTGAACTATCATCATCTTACGGAGAATTCGGATTTACCTTTCACGTTGATCCGTCTAAAACGCCACAGCAAATTGGTCAATTGGGGATCATGATGCCTGAACCCCATCAACGGTTTGCATTGGATATTCGACATGACGGTTTTATTGGTTCATGGATGGAAAGTGCCGTTATTGTTTCGGAGCATTCAGATCTTAAAATGACAACCATTGGTGCAGATTATACCTTGCCCATCGCTAACGGACTTTTGATTATGACAGAATCCATGTTCATCAAAAATAGAAATGCAGACGACCAAATGTTTACGGCTTTTATGGCTATGCTGCCCTTGGGCATGGTTCATTCTACCATGTTTATTGCTCAATTTGATTGGCAGGAAGATCGAGTTTATTCCTATTTCCGATGGAGCGCCACCTATGACAAATTCAGCTTAAATTTGCTATTATCTCAAAGTCCCAAAAGGAAGGAATATGGTCTTCCTGTAGAAGCCTTTCCAAAATCAGTTGTAGGATTTGGAACCGGAATTCAATTCATGTTTATTTATAATCATTAGAAAAAATTATGGCCACAAAGACTCGAAGACACAAAGATTTAATTATTATTTCATCGTGTCTTTGTGGCGAAATAAAGGAAAAACATGTTAAATAAAAATGTAGTCGAAATAAAAAATCTTTTAAAAAATTTTCCCGTGGGTGGTGATTATTTTACCGCATTAAGCGATGTAAAACTCGAATTGGAAAAAGCCGAATTTATGGGATTAGTTGGTCCATCCGGTTCGGGAAAAACAACGCTTTTAAATATAATTGGAGGACTCGATTCACCTACAGAAGGAAATGTAAACGTTCTTGGAATAGAACTGGGTTCTTCATCTCACAACGAACGAGCTCATTTAAGAAGAAGAAAAATGGGATTCATTTTCCAGAGTTACAATTTACTTCCAGTTTATTCTGTTTTTGAAAATGTGGAACTCCCGTTGATTCTGAATAAAGTTGATTCACAGGAAAGGAAACGATTAGTAAATCAAGCAGTGGAATGGGTTGGATTAGCAGATAAAATTGATTCCCGTCCCGCACAATTGAGCGGTGGTGAATGTCAGCGGACGGCCATCGCCCGTGCCATCGTTCACGAACCAGCGTTAATTTTAGCCGACGAACCCACTGCAAATTTGGATGCAGAAAATTCTCATCAGATTATGAAAATAATGGTTCGCCTAAACAAAGAATTGGAAACATCATTTATCTTTGCAACACACGATGAAAAAATTATGGCATATCTACGAAGAATCATTCATTTGGAAGATGGGCAGATTGTGCAAGATGAAAAAATTGAAAATCCGAGAATGGGAAACTGATGCTTTTTAATCTTGCCATGAAAAATCTTATTGGTGCAGGCATGCGGACGTGGCTCAATGTGTTTGTAACAGCCATTTCGTTTTTTATGATTATTTTTATTTCCGGGATGTACGACGGCATGCGATCCCACGCCAAACAAGTGACCATCGACACGGAAGTGGCTGGCGGTGCTTATTGGCATCCGGAATATGATCCTTTGGATCCGTTTTCTTACGAAGATGCCCACGGAATTCCACCTAAAGAAATCAATGATTTAATCAACAATAAAAATGCATTTTCCATCTTGGTGAGTCAGGCATCCATTTACCCCAACGGACGAATGATGCCGGTCGTGATAAAAGGGATTGAACCAGAACAATCCATAATCAACCTGCCTACCCAATCGCTCTTGAAAGAAGCCGACGGTTTGATTCCGGTACTTATTGGAAGTGGAATGGCGAATTACACAAAATTGAAAGTAGGCGATGCTTTTGCTATTCGCTGGCTGGATGCAAACCGAACCTATGATGCGGACGAAGGCGTAATCGTTTATATTATGGAAACGGAAAATTTTAAAGTGGATATGGGCACTATCTGGATCCCCCTTGAACAAGCACAAACCATGCTTGATATGAAAAATGAAGCCACCTATGTAACCTTCTCCAAAAACATTTCCAAGGTTCAAGGCAAGGGAAATTGGATCTATCGCGATGTGGATTATTTGATGCGAGATATGGAAGCCATGATTGAAGCGGATGAACCCAACGCCAGAATCATGTATGCGATCCTTTTATCCTTGGCGGGCATGGGTATTTTTAATTCACAAATATTGTCCATTTTTCGAAGACGGAAAGAGATCGGCACACTTATGGCAATGGGCATGACGCGATCTCGTGTTGTGGGTCTATTTACATTGGAAGGAGGAATGAACGCCTTTTTTTCTTTAATTATGGTATTGGTTTTGGGTGGCCCTGTTTTCATTTATTTCGCGCTGTATGGAATTCCACTGCCCATTGATTATAATGAAATGGGACTCATTATGGCAAAGAAGCTCATCCCTGTATACACCATGGGGCTTTTCATTTCCACAACATTATTTATTTCATTCGTTGTTTTGGTTTTGAGTTATATGCCATCGCGCCGTATTGCAAAAATGAAGCCTACCGATGCACTTCGAGGCAAAGTAACCTAATGCTGAAATTCGTTTTAAAAGGCATTCTTCGAGATCGTTCTCGTAGCCTATTCCCCATTATTGTTGTCTCTCTCATTGTGGCATTGGTGATTTTTAATCGAGGTTTTCTCGTTGGGACTATGAATGGAATGTTCAAAGATACGGCTGTGATTTCATCGGGGCATGTAAAGATCATGACCCACGCCTATCAGGAAGAAAGTCAATTATTGCCCAACGATCTTGCACTTATGAATGTAAGTGAAATAACCGACACATTGAGTTTAATGTATTCAGATTATTTTTGGTCACCCAAAATATCTTTCGCCGGATTATTAGACCTTCCCGATGATCAGGGGGAAACAAAATCTCAAGGGCCTGTCATGGCGTATGGTGTTGATTTTTTATCCCAGGATTCCCGTCAATATGAATTATGGGAATTGGAAAAACGCATCGTTTCGGGACGCATGATTCAAAATGTTGATGACGCATTGGTGGGGACAAAATTAGCTGAAAAGCTTGGACTTTCTCTTGGTGACCAGGTGACCTACATAGGTACCACCATGAATAATGCATTTACCACATTTAATTTTACGGTGGTGGGTACGTTCAATCTTGGCATGGGCCCCTTGGATAAACAAATGATGTTGGTGGATATTGACGGGGCTCGCATGGCCTTAGATATGGACGATTCCGCATCAGAAATTCTCGGCTTCAAACACGATTTATATTACGACGATAAATCGTCCATCAAAATTCGAGACCAATTCAATGCTTCCCATTCGGACACAACTGATATTTTCCGTTCCAGTATGATCGCACTTCGAGATGCCAATCAAATGGGAACAATGATTGATTTGGTGGATATTTCTGTTTTTATTATTCTCGGGATATTTCTTCTCATTGCCATGATTGTTCTGTGGAATATGGGTATCATGAGCGGGCTTCGGCGATACGGTGAAATGGGAATTCGTCTTGCCATGGGCGAAACGAAAGGACAAGTATATCAGTCTCTTATTTTGGAATCTGTCATTATTGGTACGATTGGCACGATCTTCGGGACGCTCATCGGTTTACCCTTAACATATTACGTGCAGGAAGTGGGCATTGATTATTCTGCAGCATTTGAGAATTTGAATACATCGACGTTGATTATGTCAAGTGTGTTCTATACGAAAGTCACCCCCGACCTATATTATATTGGAATTATTCCCGGTATTTTAGCAACGGTGTTTGGTACCATGCTGGCGGGACGAGCAATTTATAAAAGAGAAATGGCACAACTATTTAAAGAACTTGAAACATGAAAATTTTTAGTCACAGAGTACACAGAGTTTTATGAAAATAAAATGAGACACATTATTTTAATATTATTGATTTCTTCGGTCCTCGGGCAAAACGATATGACCGTTGAAGAAATCATCAAAGCCATGGATAATAATCTGAATGCAAAAAGCCGTGTGCTCACGAGTAAAATGGTGGTTCATGGGCGGCGTGCGACCCGAACGATTAAATCTCGGAATTGGGTTGTAGGGACAGACTTGGCATTTACAGAATACTTATCTCCTCCAAGAGAAGCGGGAACCAAAATGCTTAAAGTAGGCGACAAACTCTGGACCTATTCTCCTCAAACAGATCGGGTGATTCAAATTTCCGGGCATATGCTCCGGCAATCGGTTATGGGATCGGATATGTCTTATAATGATATGATGGAAGATCAACCGCTGGCAGATCGCTATACGACAACTTTAGAAGGATCGATTAATATCAACGGACGAGACTATTGGATTGTTGTCATGGATGCAAAACAAAAAGGATTATCTTACCCAAAACGACGGGCGTGGATTGATAAAGAATATCTTCTGCCCATGAAGGAAGAACTCTACGCCAAAAGCGGAAAACTCCTAAAAACAGCAACCATGGATGGCATTAAAAAAGTGCAGGGGCGCTGGTTTCCTTCCCGATTTATTTTTAAGGACGAACTGAAACGAAACAGTAAAGGGACAGAGTGGATTATAGAAGAAATTGAGTTTGATACGGAGATTCCCGACTCCCGTTTTTTGAAAGCGCGATTAAGAAAGTAAACAAATGAAAAAGAATAAACATAAAGGAAGTTGTTTCTGCGGCAATATCCAATTTGAAATAAAAGATACAGGTGGAACCGTGGCTGCTTGCCATTGTTTGGATTGTAGAAAAGCCAGCGGTGCACCCTTCATGATTTTTGTAGTGGTGGAGAAAGATAATTATATTATTAAAAGTGGGAATCCCGGTTCAATTCAATATGCTGATGGAATCAAGGTACGAACATTTTGTAAGGATTGCGGCTCTGCTATTTCCTATGAGAATAAAAACGATACCGATACAATAGATATTAGTACAATGCTGATGGAAAAACCGGAAGATTTCATCGTTAAATATCACGTGTGGACAAAACGCCAGTTACCAGGAATTATTATAGATGAAAACATTCAAAAGTTTTCAGAATACTCAGATTTATGGGAAGAATTCCACGGAGATTAAATGAATTTATTATTGATAAAAGCACATTTAAACCACGTTTAACCATCAAATTATTCTTCCTATTAGATCAACAAATTTATGGGGATTATACGTATATTTGGCCGGCTTTACTACCGAGGATTTTATAGAGGAGGATGTTAACATCATGAAACACACACTTTTTATTTTACAGATCTTTCTGTTTTCGATTGTTTTCGGACAGAATGAGAATATAGAAAAACTTCAGTTTGAGTTTGAGGTGGATTCCATAGAACTACATGTTGGTGAGACGAAAGAACTCACGATTAAACTTCTCAATGAAGATGGTGATCTTTCCCAAAATTCATTTTATGTATTTGGACAGAGAGGTGCTTTATCCGTATCCCCCAGAACGAGCGATTCTACGGGTATTGCAACGGTAACCGTCAAGGCCCATAAGCCCGGACGTCTGAGACTCAGCGTTCAAAGCATTACGGTTAAGCGCGATGATCGCGTTCGGGATAAGCTTGTAGTCAATGTCCCCTTCCCCCCAATTGATCATATTGTATTTAACCAAACGCCAAGCAAACTATATAC
>Ga0208879_1001865_pt1 | contig 19252 bp, 33 predicted proteins | sample Knorr_S15_td_Bot_FD_185605 | JGI IMG/M metagenome (GOLD analysis project Ga0208879, IMG submission 185605) | Marine microbial communities from Southern Atlantic Ocean transect - Knorr_S15_td_Bottom_ad_5009_LV_A (SPAdes) (version 2) | ecosystem: Environmental > Aquatic > Marine > Oceanic | place... | reverse complement strand
CATCCCAATAGCAATGGACAAGGAGTTGCGTTTTGCAATTCGTGAAGGTGGACATACGGTTGGGGCTGGTGTAGTAACTGATATTATCGAATAAGGAAAATTATATGGCTAAACAAACTATTCGCATCGGTCTAAGGGCTTATGACCATATCATCCTTGATAAATCCACGGAGAAAATTATCAAGACAGCAAAATCTTCAGGTGCCATTATTTCAGGACCAATTCCATTGCCGACAAAACGGACAGTATACACGGTCTTGAGGTCACCACATGTAGATAAAAAATCTCGGGAGCAGTTTCAAACTAAAATACATAAACGATTAGTGGATATACTTAATTCTACTCCAAAAACCGTTGAAGCACTTATGAAACTAGATCTTCCAGCTGGTGTAGATATTGAAATTAAGGTATAATTATGCGTGGTTTGATTGGTAAAAAAATTGGAATGACACAGATCTATAGTGATTCTGGAAACATGATTCCAGTTACAGTTATTGAGGCTGGACCATGTACCGTTACTCAGGTGAAATCCGTTAAAACTGATGGGTATGAAGCTGTGCAGATTGGATATGGACAAAGAAAAGTAAAACATTCGAACAGTCCGTTAAATGGGCATTTTAAAAAAGCTGGAGTTCAACCAAAAAAAATACTGATGGAATTTGGTATTGTTCCCGGGTTTGAGTATAAACTAGGCCAGGAATTCAATGTTTCATTGTTTAAGGTTGGAGACCATGTGCAAGTTTCTGGAACATCAAAGGGAGCTGGTTTTGCAGGGGTAATCAAAAGGCATAATTTTCACCAGCAGCCGGCCACACATGGCCAGACTGAGTATCTTCGTCACCCCGGGTCCATTGGGCAGGCTTCTTCACCATCAAAGGTATTTAAAGGGATGCGCATGCCTGGCCACCATGGAAATAAAAAAGTAACGGTTAAAAATCTTGAAGTTATTAAAGTTTATAAGGAAAAGAATCTTCTATTATTGAGAGGAGCTATTCCAGGTGCAAACAATAGAATAGTAACGATTGCTAAGTAATATGGAACTAAAAGTACACGGAACAAAAACATCAAAAATTATTGGTGATGATTCTATTTTTGGAATTAAACCCAATGAGAGTGTTGTACATCAAATCGTTCTGGCTGAATTATCCAATCGGCATCAAGGTACTCACGCTTCAAAAAGCCGTGGGATGGTAAGAGGTGGAGGAAGAAAACCATTTCGTCAGAAGGGTCGGGGTGCCGCAAGGGCAGGTACAATTCGTTCACCTCTTTGGAAGGGAGGAGGGACGGTTTTCGGTCCGCAGCCTCATGCGTATAAAAAATTAATCAACAAAAAAATGAGACAATTAGCCCGAAAAAGTATCCTGTCCAGTAAAACTTTAGATGGTGCTATTTTTGTAGTAAATGAATTCAAATTTGATAATCCTAAAACTAGTCAGTTTAATAAATTAGTAGATGATTTGAAACTGAGGGGAAAGAGAATCACGGTTCTTCCTGCTGTAGTTGATGAAAATCTTTTTCTTTCTGTCCGAAATCTTAAAAATATAACACTTATTAAAGTTGAACATGCCAGTGCTTATGATTTAATTGATAACGATGTTCTGCTTTTCGATAAAGCTGGTATAGTGTTATTAAACGAACAATTAAAGCAGTAGTATCATGGATGATCATCGAGAAATAATTATTCGACCTTTACTAACGGAAAAAATGAGCCTTTTGGGGGAAACTCAACGTAAATACGCTTTTCAAGTTGCGATAAGATCCAACAAAATTGAAATTAAAAAAGCGATACAAAAAAAGTTTGATGTTGAAGTTAAAAAAGTTGCTACCATGAGACGAAAAGGAAAAATTAAGCGGACAACGGTTCGTAGTGGAGGACGTGTAATTCGAACCCAAGGTCGGCGTTCAAATTGGAAACGAGCAGTGATAACATTAAAGCAGGGCTTCACCATTGATTTATTTAAGGGTGAAGTAACAGGGTAGAAATGGGAATTCGTCTATTAAAACCAGTTACACCGGGAAGTCGTTTTGCGACACGTCCCGATTTTGCAGATATAACAACTGATAAACCTGAAAAAAAACTAACAATTGCATTACGGAAAACTGGTGGAAGAAATAATAATGGTAGAATTACTTCCCGACATCGCGGTGGAGGCCACCGTCGCCGATATCGAATCATTGATTTTAAACGGAATAAGTATGAAATCCCTGGAAAAGTTGCCACAATTGAATATGACCCAAATCGTTCTGCCTACATTGCACTCATTCATTATGCTGATGGTGAAAAACGGTATATACTTGCTCCCTTCGGGTTGAAAGTGGATGATAAAATTCTAGCAAGTGAAAAAGCTCCACTTAAAAGAGCTAATGCGCTCCCATTAAAGGCAATTCCTTCAGGTATGATTGTTCATAACATCGAATTGATCCATGGCAATGGTGGACAGTTAGCAAGGAGTGCAGGCGCTTCTGCCCAGATTATGGCACATGATGGTGGATTTGCTACATTAAAATTACCTTCTGGCGAAATGCGAATGGTCCATGAAAACTGTTGGGCAACAATTGGACAAGTTGGAAATCGTGCTCATGAACAAGTTGTTTCAGGAAAAGCTGGTCGTTCCCGCTGGTTAGGGCGTCGTCCAAAGGTTCGGGGAGTAGCTATGAATCCTGTAGATCATCCTATGGGTGGGGGTGAAGGAAAATCTTCCGGTGGACGTCATCCGACTACCCCCTGGGGAAAGCCAACCAAAGGCTACAAAACAAGGAAGCGGAATAAAAAATCAAATGATTTAATTATTAAGAGGAGAAAGTAGGATGCCACGATCCATTAAAAAGGGACCGTTTGTAGATCCTAAGTTAGTAAAGAAAATTCAAGCGATTAATGAGAAAGGTAAAAAGAAGGTAATTAAAACCTGGTCACGTCAATCAATGGTCACGCCTGATTTCGTAGGTCATACATTAGCTGTTCATAATGGGAATAGATTTATTCCGGTCTATATTTATGAAAATATGGTAGGACACAAGCTTGGTGAGTTTGCTCCTACAAGGATATTTAGGATGCACTCAGGAGATCGTAAATAAGCAATGGAAGCTCGAGCTGTTACACGATATATTCGTTTTTCTCCGCGTAAGATTCGAAAATCATTGGATGCAATTCGTGGAGAGAAAGTAGGGGTTGCTTTAAATATTTTGCATTTCTCAAAAGAAAAAGCAGCATATGTCATTGAAAAAACATTGAGATCAGCCGTGGCGAATTTGATGGTTGGAAAAATGGATGAAAACATCAACCCGGAGACATTAGATATTAAAGAAACTTTTGTAAATGGTGGTCCACCAATGAAACGGTTTCGTGCGGCAGCAATGGGGCGTGCTGCCCCTATTCGTCGTCCTTCAAGTCATTTGACAATTGTGGTAACTACAGAAAATAATTAGGGAAATATAGTGGGTCAAAAAACACATCCAGTGGGGTTTAGGTTAATTGTGAATAAAGCATGGAAATCAAATTGGTATGCACATAAAGGGTCTTTTAGTGAGCAATTAATGGAGGATGTCAGGATAAGGAAGTATTTGAAACATCGTCTTCCAAATGCGGGTGTTTCTCAAGTCAATATTACCCGAACTTCCAAGGGTGTGACTATTTTAATTCACACAGCTCGTCCAGGGATTGTTATCGGAAGAGGAGGAGAAGAGGTCAATCGATTAAAAAAAGAATTGAAACAGCTTTCCGCAAAGGAAAATGTCCAAGTTAATATTTCAGAGGTAAAAAGACCAGAGATGAATGCTGCGCTTGTTGGCTCAAGCATTGCCCACCAATTGAAAAAGAAAATTTCATATCGACGAGTAGTTAATAAAACAATCCAATCTACGATGAGAATGGGGGCACAAGGAATCCGAATAAATGTTGCTGGTCGTCTGGGCGGTGCTGAAATAGCACGAAGCGAAAAGTTTATGAGTGGAAGTGTCCCTTTACACACACTGAGGGCTGATATAGACTATGCATTCACAGAAGCTCACACAACTTATGGCGTAATTGGAGTTAAGGTTTGGATTTGTAACGGAATGATTTCTGGTTAAAGAAGTATGTTAGAACCAAAAAAAAGTAAATATCGAAGACATCACCGTGGGCATCGTCGCGGGATAGCCACTAGAGGTAATTATGTGGCCTTTGGAAGTTATGGGTTAAAAGCTGTAGAACCGGGTTGGATTACTGCACGGCAAATTGAGTCAGCGCGTATAACAATATCCAGAATGGTTAGAAAAGTTGGAAAGATGTGGATTCGAATATTTCCAGATAAACCTATTACAAAAAAACCAGCGGAAACACGAATGGGAAAAGGTAAAGGACCACCAGAATATTGGATTGCGAATGTGAAACCCGGCAGAGTCTTGTTTGAAGTTGAAGGAATATCAAAAGAAGAAGCAGAAGAAGCATTTCGTTCTGCCTCTCATAAGTTACCAATTAAAACCAGAATTGTTACGCGTAGGGGATTTTAAATATTGTGAAAAAAAGTGAGTTAAATGAAATGAATCTGGCTGAGCTTGAAAATAAACTGCAGGATAATTTAGATGCTTTACAAAATCTGCGCTTTCAAAAGTCATTGCAACAGTTGGAAAATCCATTGGGAATCAAAGTTCTGAGGAGAGAAAATGCCCAAATTAAAACAGCTCTCCATGAATTTAAATTAGGTCTCCGAATTGAAAAAAGTGAGAAGTAGATAATATGGCTGTGAAACGTAGAAGGCAAACATTAATGGGTGAGGTAGTTAGCACAAAAATGGATAATACAGTGACTGTAAAAGTGACACGAAAGGTGAAACACCCCATTTATAAGAAATTTGTGAAACATTACAAAAAATACTTATCTCATGTAACATCGGTTGAGCCCAGTTTGGGAGATATTGTAAAAATATCATCTATTCGTCCTATTAGCAAATTAAAGCGCTGGCAGGTAAGTGAAATTATTCGTAAATCAGTTAAAATTGGATGATTGTGTTGTGATTCAGCAGGAAACACGATTAAAAGTAGCAGATAATTCGGGAGCAAAAGAAGTTTTGTGCTTTAAAGTACTCGGTGGAAGCCGTCGTCGGTATGCTTCCATTGGTGATAAAGTTGTTGTGACGGTGAAAAAGGCTATACCGGGCAGTATCGTAAAAAAAGGAGAGGTTACTCAAGCAGTTGTTGTTAGGACAAAAAAAGAAATTCGTCGAAAAGATGGAACCTATATTCGTTTTGATGATAATGCAGCAGTATTACTAACCGAAGCAGGTGAGCTACGTGGTACACGGATTTTTGGTCCAGTAGGCCGGGAATTAAGGGAAGCAGGATATATGAAGATTATTTCAATGGCTCCGGAGGTAATTTAAGTTGCATGTGAAGAAGGGTATGCTAGTCCGTGTTAACAGCGGAAACCATAGAGGAGAGGAAGGGAAAATACTTCATGTATTTCCTCGGCTTAATCGGGTAATTGTTGAAGGAGTTAATTTTATCAAGCGAGCTACCAGGCCAACTCAGGAAAATCCAAGCGGTGGTTTTGTAGAAAAGGAGGCTGCCATTCATATATCAAACATAACTGTTATTCATGGAGGTCAGCCAACCCGAATTGGGTATAAGTTTCTTGATGATGGAACCAAGGTAAGAATTTCTAAAAAAACTGGAGAAGAAATAGAGTTTTAATTGTGGGAAAAGAAAAAAATATTAAAAATACCCAACCGAAGAAATCTCCTAAAATATCTTTGGAGAATAAAATAATATCTGTTCCAACGAATGGGAATGATCCTAAATCTTCAAACAGTAAGAAGGAAAAAAAAAGAACCTATTCACCGAATATGAAGACTTTTTTTTTGGAAAAAGTTGTTAAGAAAATGATTTCTCAGTTTGATTATGCAAACAGGATGCGGGTTCCAAAGCTTGAGAAAATTACCTTAAATATGGGTATTGGCGATACCAAGACTAATTCAAAAGCTTTAGAGAGTGCCATCGCAGAGCTCACCTTAATTTCTGGGCAGAAATCGGTGGTAACGAGAGCCAAAAAGGACGTATCAAACTTTAAGATACGAAAAGGAAATCCTGTAGGGGTGATGGTTACATTGCGATCTAACAGAATGTATGAATTTTTTGAACGATTGAATGCAATTGCCTTACCAAGGACTCGAGATTTTAGAGGATTATCGTTTAAATCATTCGACGGTAGAGGAAATTATAATTTTGGGATAACTGAACAAATTATATTTACAGAAATTGATTTATGATAAAATTGATACTATTCATGGTATGGATGTTGCTATTTCAACCACAGCAAAAACAGATAATGAAGCATACATGTTGTTAAAGGAACTTGGATTTCCGCTCAGAGAAAAACCTGAAAAAAAAGGTGATTGAATAGTTCAAATGGCAAAAAAATCATTAATCATCAAAGCACGAAAAAAAGCAAAATATTCAACGAGGGCTTACCATCGTTGTTTCAATTGTGGTCGTCCACATGCTTATATGAGAAAATTTGGACTCTGTAGAATTTGTTTTAGAGAAATGGCATTAAAAGGTGAGATACCTGGTGTAACCAAGGCGAGTTGGTAAGGAGATTATTCAAAAATGACAATGACAGATCCAATTGCTGACTTTTTAACCAGAATTCGAAATGCCCTAAAGGCTGAGAAACGGTGGGTAGATATCCAAGGATCCAATATGAAAAACCGTATTGCTTACGTTTTAAAAGAAGAGAATTATATCAAAGATTTTATATTCATTTCGGATGGTGAAAAGGTGATGATTCGAATATTTTTAAAATACGACCATCATGGTAAACCAGTTATTTCTGAATTAAAACGTGTAAGCAAACCCGGATGCAGAATCTATGTAGGGGCAAATGAAATTCCCCGGGTGCTTGATGGTCTGGGAGTAGCGATACTTTCTACTTCCAAAGGGGTTGTTTCCAATAAAGTAGCAAAAAAGTTTAATGTTGGGGGGGAATTAATTTGCAATATTTGGTAGGGAATTATGTCTAGAATCGGTCAAAACCCAATTAATCTTCCTAAGGGAATACAGGTTAAAATTGAAAAGGACTGTACAAAAGTGAGAGGTCCAAATGGTGAGCTGGAAGTGGCTATTCATAGTGGTATTAGTGTTTCTCATACAGAAAACCAGTTGATTGTAGAAAGAACATCAGATGAAAGAAAACATCGATCACTTCATGGAACGATCAGGCAGTTACTTGCAAATGCCGTTACTGGTGTGTCAGAGGGGTTCTCAAAGGAATTGGAATTAATCGGGGTTGGATATCAAGCAAGTAACCAAGGAAACAGGTTGCAATTACAAATTGGTTATTCTCATGATATATTGTTTGAACCTCCTGAAGGGATTTCGATTACAGCAAACAGAACCGAAATCAAAGTCTCAGGGATTGATAAACAGGTGGTTGGAGAGGTTGCTGCAAAGATTCGCTCTTTCAGAAAACCAGAACCTTACAAGGGTAAAGGTATTCGGTATAAAGGAGAATATGTCCGATCAAAACAAGGTAAAACTGTGGGTGTAGGTGATAAATAGGGATGAGTAAAGTCAAAAAAGATAGGATGCGGTTTTTGCATCGTCGAAACCGGAGTAAAAAAACGGCTTGGTTTCACCCTGATCGCTACAGATTGTGTGTTTATCGCAGTAATATGAATATAGAAGCTCAAATAATTGATGATTTTCAAGGTAATACTCTTATTTCTTCTTCTTCCAGAGATAAAAGTCTAGCGAAAGAAATAAAAAAAGCAACATCAAAAGTTGAGAGCAGTAAAATAGTTGGTATAGCTCTTGCCGAACGGGCAATTAAAATGAAAATTAAAAAAGTGGTTTTTGACCGGAATGGATATCCATACCATGGCAGGATAAAAGCACTTGCTGATGCAGCTCGTGAGAGTGGACTGGATTTTTAGCTATGATTAATCCTGCTGAATTAGATCTAATGGAAGAGGTTGTTGTAAGAGTGAGCCGTGTCTCAAAAGTGACCTCTCGTGGAAGACGATTTCGATTTTCTGCTCTAGTTGTAATTGGTGATGGAAAAGGTCATGTAGGAATAGGACTTGGGAAAGCAAATGAGGTTATTTCAGCAATTACAAAGTCTAAAGAGAATGCAAAGCAGAATATTCGCCATATTTCGATCATCAATGGTACTATTCCCCACAAAATAATTGGAAAGTTCGGTGCGAGTAGAGTGATGTTAAGACCGGCTTCTCCTGGAACAGGAATCATTGCTGGAGCGGCAGTTCGCCCTGTGATGGAACAGGTCGGGATACAGAATATTTTAACAAAAATTATTGGTTCTAATAATCCGTTAAATGTTGTTAGGGCTGTTATGAATGCACTTGAAAATTTACAGGATGCAGTAAAAATAGCCACTAAACGAGGTATTACAGTTAAAGAAGTTTTCAGTTGATAATGGCAAAGAAACAAAAAAAGATACGAATCACCCAAATACGCAGTAGAATAGGTTTTAAACCAAAGGCAAGAGCAACACTGGATGCCCTTGGGTTAAGGAAAATGCATCAAACAGTTGAGAAAGTTGCTTCACCTGCTATCGAAGGAATGATAAAAAAAATAGAATACCTTTTGAAAGTTGAAGAAATTTGATGAAGCTGGGTGAATTAAATCCACCAATAGGAGCAAAAAAAGGTACAAAGAGAAAGGGGCGTGGTCCTGGGTCTGGTCATGGAAAGACTGCAGGTCGGGGTCATAAGGGTTCTGGCCAGAGAAGTGGTCATAAAAGTAGGCCCTGGTTTGAAGGAGGACAAATGCCTCTTTCAAGACGTTTACCAAAGCGTGGTTTCTCCAACCATTTGTTCAGAAAAGAGGTTCAGATAGTTAATTTGCGAGATATTGAAAATCTGAATGTGGAGAGTGTAACTGCTGAAATCCTTTTTAAAAATGGATTGATTCGTTCTGCTTTTAAACCGATTAAGGTTCTTAGTAATGGGAATATTTCAAAACCACTTACAATCACTGCTAATGCTTTTAGCAAGGGTGCAAAGGAAAAAATTGAAAAAGCAGGAGGTATCGTTACGGTCTTGTGATAGACAGAATTCGAAATATTTTTAATATTCCTGAACTAAGAAAAAGGATTCTTTTTACCTTAGGCATACTTTTAGTTGTAAGAATAGGAGCTCATATTCCTATCCCTGGTATAGATGGTGAAGCTTTAGGAGCAGCTATTCAAAATTTTCAAAACACCCTGTTCGGACTTTATGACATGTTTGCAGGAGGTGCATTTTCAAGAGCAACACTGTTTGCTTTAGGAATCATGCCTTATATTTCTGCTTCAATTATTATTCAGTTAATGGGAGCCGTCGTTCCTTATTTTCAACGGCTCCAAAAAGAAGGAGAAGAGGGGAGAAAAAAGATTACTCAACTTACACGTTACGGGACCGTTCTTATTTCAACTATGCAGGCCTACGGTATATCTATTTTCTTGGGAAGTATGACCTCTACTATTCAAGGTGCAGTTGTCCCCGTGGTTCCCAATCCAGGTATTTTATTTACTTTTACAGCTATTGTGAGTCTTGTTACGGGAACGATGTTGATGATGTGGCTTGGCGAACGTATTACTGAGAGAGGTATCGGCAATGGTATCTCATTAATTATTATGGTAGGAATTATGTCTAGATTTCCCAATGTGATTATCACAGAAGTTGTCTATGTGCAGGAGGGACTTCGTGGATTACTCGGTGAAGTGATCCTCATTGCGATAATGTTTGTGATTGTAGGTTGTGTCGTTTTATTAACCCAGGGCACAAGAAAAATACCTGTGCAATATGCAAAACGAGTTGTCGGTAGAAAAATATATGGTGGACAAGCTACCCATATCCCTATGAAAGTAAATACGGCTGGGGTAATGCCGATTATTTTTGCGCAATCTATCATGTTTATTCCTACCACCATAGCTACTTTTTTTACCAATAATGAGTTTTTTCAATCCATGATGCGTTGGTTTTCCTTTGACCATCCATTCTATTGGTTTGTCTTTGGAACAATGATTATATTTTTTACTTATTTCTATACTGCGATTGCATTTGATCCAGTCCAGGTTTCAACCACCATGAAACAACAAGGTGGATTTATTCCAGGTGTAAGACCGGGGAAGAAAACAGCGGAATTTATTGATAATATATTAACCCGTGTTACCTTACCCGGATCATTTTCCCTCGCATTTATAGCAATTTTCCCTTATATCCTGATGCAAATAATGGATATTGATTTTAATTTAGCATCGTTTTTTGGGGGGACAAGTTTATTGATTGTTGTGGGAGTCGGGTTGGATACAATTCAGCAAATTGAATCGCATTTAATGATGCGACATTATGATGGATTTTTATCAAAGGGCAGGATTCGTGGTCGGAGGAGAATGTAATGGTTCGGATCAGAACCAAACGGGAGATTGGCCTCATTGCTGAAAGCTGCCAAATAGTAGCAGATACGGTGGAAATGCTTGCTGGTTATATGAAATCTGGCGTGTCGCTCTCCGAACTGGATAAACTGGCTGAGGATTATATCCGTAGTCATGGCGCTCGTCCAGCATTCAAGGGTTATATGGGATTCCCTTCCACCCTTTGTATTTCTGTTGATGATGAGGTTGTACACGGAATACCTTCGAATCGTATGCTAGAAAATGGACAAATTGTTGGTGTGGATTGCGGTGCTGAAAAAAATGGCTATTATGGCGACCATGCTAGAACTTTTTCTATTGGATTTGTTAATCAAGAAAAACAAAAACTGATTGATATTACACATCAAGCTTTGATGTTGGGAATCAAAGAAGCTAAGGTAGGTAATTATATATCGGATATTGGGCATGCAATTCAAACCCATGTTGAGCAAAATGGGTTTTCAGTAGTACGTGAATTAGTTGGTCATGGGATCGGTACTGAGTTACACGAAGATCCACAAATTCCAAATTATGGTTTACCAAAGCAGGGAAATCAATTGAAGGAAGGAATGTGTCTTGCGATTGAACCTATGGTCAATATGGGATCAAAAGAAATCATGACAGATAGTGATGGATGGACAGTCAGGACAAAAGATGGACAATCCAGTGCTCATTTTGAACATACAATAGCGATCCAAGAAGGAGAAGCAAAAATCCTGAGTACAATACAAAATAACAATACAAAATAATGGCTAAACAACAACCAATTACAATTGATGGAGTTATTAAAGAAACCCTTCCGGGTGCTATGTTTCGTGTAGAGATAGAAATCGGAGAGAAGAAACATGAAGTTCTTGCTCATGTAAGTGGAAAAATGCGGATGCATTTTATTAAGATGCTGCCGGGAGACATTGTTACTTTGGAAATATCACCTTATGATATTAAACGCGGACGGATCGTTTACCGAAAGAAATAGGAATTATATGAAAGTTCGACCTTCAGTAAAGAAAATGTGTCCCAAGTGCAAAATAATCAGACGCAAGGGTGTAGTATTTGTTATTTGTGAAAATCCAAAACATAAACAGAGACAAGGATAGGAGTTTATAGTGGCACGAATTGCCGGCATAGATATTCCACGTAATAAAAAGGTTTCTTATTCATTGAGATATATTTTTGGAATTGGATTAACCAAGGCAAAAAATATATGTGATATCGCTGGTGTAGATCAGAATATCATTGTTCAGAATTTATCTGAAGATCAAGTGATTTCCATTCGGGCAGCCATGACCGATTTAGAGGTTAAAGTAGAAGGCGAACTTCGATCGGAGGTCGCTATGAATATTAAACGTCTAAAGGATGTTGGAAGTTATCGTGGTTTACGACATCGAAAGGGTCTACCTGTGAATGGCCAAAGAACGAAAACGAATGCGCGTACAAGAAAAGGGAAAAAACGAACTGTAGGCATGGGTAAGACAGTTGTCTCAAAGAAAGGATAATTAGTTGGCTCAAAATTCAGAACCAAGAAAAAGGAAAAAGAAGAAAAAAAGAAGTATTGAACCGGAAGGCATTGCCCATATTAAAGCGACGTTTAATAATACTCATATTACCATGACAGATAAATCAGGAAATGTTATCACTTGGGCGACAGCTGGAACTTGCGGATTTAAAGGATCAAGAAAAAGCACAGCTTATGCAGCAACTATGGCAGCAGAAAAAGTTGCAAAAGATGCAATAGACCTTGGATTGATAAAAGTTGATATACGAGTAAAAGGACCAGGCTCAGGCCGTGAATCCGCTATACGTGCACTGGCAGTAGCAGGTCTTCAAGTTACTTCAATTATGGATGTAACACCACTTCCCCATAATGGGTGTCGTCCACCAAAAAGAAGGCGGGTATAAAACAATTGAGGAATAGAAAGAATGGCTAAACCTAGTCGAAAAAGAGGAAAGCTGGTTCGTAAATTTGGGGCAAATGTCTTTGGGAATCCCAAATTTGATAGATTGCTGAATCGAAAACCCTATGCTCCAGGGCAGCATGGTCAGTCAAGGCGACGAAGATTATCAAATTATGGAGTTCAACTCCAGGAAAAGCAAAAGATTAAAACTATGTATGGTCTTCTTGAAAAACAGTTTAGAAATTATTTTACAAAAGCTGAAAAGATGTCTGGTGAAACAGGTACAAATCTTTTGCAGATGCTTGAAAGTCGTCTTGATAATATCGTTTACCGGATTAGTTTTGCTCCTACACGTCCCGCTGCCAGACAATTGGTTAATCACGGGCATTTTCTTGTCAATGATAAAAGAGTTAATATTCCATCTTATATTTTGAAATCAGGAGATAAAATTCAGGTTAGAGAAAAAAGTAGAAAAATGGATATAATTCTAAATTCAATGAAACGGATAAAAGGAGATATTGATCTGCCATGGTTGGAGCTTGATAAGGGTATGATGCGGGGCTCATTCCTTGAGATACCTGAACGTGATCAGATGGACCAAACAATTAAAGAACAACTCGTTGTTGAACTTTATTCTAAATAATATTTAATTAAAGGATCAAAATTTAATGGCTAATGAATTAAAATTAAACTTGAAGATTAAAGATAAAGAAATAACAGATACACATGGTGTATTTTCGATCCAGCCATTGGATAGAGGATACGGTATTACTTTTGGAAATGCTCTCAGGCGGATATTGCTTACAGGTATACCTGGCGCTGCTATTACAAATGTAAAAATTGATGGGATATTGCATGAGTTCTCTACGATAAAGGGAGTAAAAGATGATATTACCGATATACTCATGAATTTAAAAGGTGTTCGATTTAAACTTTTAGAAAATCAACCGGATAAACTTCATATCAAGTTAAAGGGGAAACATGTTTTTTCTGCTAAAGATATTCAGGCGGCAAGTGATCAATTTGAAATTCTGAATCCAGACCATTATATAACTGAATTGAATGGTCAGGGAGAATTAGATATAGAATTATGGATCGGTGTAGGAAAAGGATATGTTACCAGCGAAGAGAATGAATACCCGAATGCTACAATCGGAATGATATCGTTGGATAGTATTTTTAATCCGGTTACAAAAGTTACATTTAATTCCACCCCTTTACCAGGTGCTAAGGAAGATCGTGAAATATTGACAATTGAAGTTCATACAGATGGATCCATTTCTCCAAAGGATGCTATTAGTCATTCGGCTTACGTGATCAATGAACATTTAAAGTATGTGGAAGCAATTAGTAAGCCGGAAATCCTAGAAGTGATGGACCAGGTCAGTGAAGAGATTATTGCTTTGCAGAAACTTCTTAATTCTACTATTGATGAGATGGAACTTTCAGTACGAAGTTATAATTGTCTTCAGGCTGCAGGAATTGAGTATATTTATGAATTGGTTTCCAAAGAAGAAAATGAAATGCTGAAATACAAGAACTTTGGTCGGAAATCCCTTACAGAATTAATTGAAAAACTGGGTGAGATGGGATTGTCATTTGGGATGGACGTAAGTGAGCATACAAAGGAAGTTCAATAATCATATTTCCATGAGACATTTAAATTCAAAAAAGAAACTTGGTTTAACATCCAAAGATCACCGAAAAGCCATGCTGGGCAATTTAGCAGCATCCATTATCAAGCATAAAAAAATAAAGACAACTCATGCACGGGCCAAAGAGTTACGAAGGTTTATTGAGCCATTGATTACTTTCGCTAAGAAAGGTGATCTCCATTCACGTCGTCAAGTATTGAAAAAGATTAAACATAAAGCAGTTGTACAAACACTATTTAATGAAATTGCTCCAATGTATGCAGATCGGCCTGGAGGGTACACTAGGATCACTAAACTTGGGTTCAGAGATAACGATCGTGCGTCTGTTTCCTTAATTGAATTTACTGATTATGTTGAAAGTATTGATTCAACGGGGATATCGACAGAAAAAAAAGGAAGGAAGTCAAAAAAAGAAAACACTGAAGTTAGTAAATAGTGAAAGAATTGGGTTAATTATTTGAGATTATTTCTACACAATTCCTGCAGGGCAACATTATTTGTTGCCCTTCTTTTTTTCCTCTTTACTGAATATGTGAAGGGGCGGGATTTTGATTACAAGTGTCTTTGGGTAGTTCGAAATACGATTACATCGCCGGATAAAATTGACAAAATGTTGGATTTTGCTTTGGAAAATAATTTTAATCATTTGATAATTCAAGTCCGAGGGCGTGGGGACTCATTTTACAATTCTGAGTTTGTTCCCCGTAGTTCAGCACTTTTCAATGATTTATTTGATCCGCTTGAATACGTTTTAAAAAAGGCTCATCAGAAAAATATTCAAGTTCATGCTTGGGTGAATATGTATATACTCTGGTCTTCGGTTGAACCACCTGAAGCAAAAAGTCATTTATATTATATTCATCCGGATTGGATTGATCAAAAAGGATATAATGAAGAAAAGTTTAATCAAGATAACGATAATTTAGAAGATTCTAATGATGGTGAGGGATATTATCTTGCACCTCATCATCAGGCTGTGGCTCCATATCTGCTGAATGTACTAAAGGAAATCATTGCAAAATATGAGGTTGATGGACTTCATTTGGATTACATTCGTTACAAGGATTATGAATATGGAGGGAATGAATTTGCCCTTAATAATTACCGAACACAATTTGGAGATGACTCACAAATATTCTTATCCACACAGAATACCGTGGAAGAAAAGAGTAATCAATATGCTTCTTCATTCTTAAAATGGAATAATTACAGGCGAAATTCTGTTACAGGTTTAGTAAAAAGTATAAAGGAAATGGTAATGAATATTCGCCCTGATTGCATTCTGTCAGCGGCAGTGAAACCAAATTTGTATATTGCACGGGATCGCTTCCTGCAAGAATGGGATGTGTGGTTAGCTTCCGGATATCTAGATTGGGTAATCCCCATGAATTATACTCCTTCGTTTCGGAAATTTTCCGCAAATATTGATTTGATTTATGAAAATTTTCCTCCAAAATATCGTAAGCGAATTATTATGGGTATTTCAACGTACAATCAGTCATCATTAGAAGCTGTGAACAAGATTAATTATTCTAGATTAAAACAGTTTCCGGGGGTTTCAATATTTTCATATAATGTACTTCAAGAGAATCCTGGTTATTGTGTACCAATTAAACATGCGTTGACTAAATAGATTCTTGGGTAAATCAACCCGGAATGAGAGGTTGGGGTTACACTTATGAGAAAAAGAACTATCCAGGCGCCAAGAGGAGAAAAACTGTCGTGTAAAAACTGGCAGATTGAAGCACCTTATCGGATGATTCAGAATAATCTGGATCCAAATATAGCGGAAGATCCAGATGAATTGGTTGTTTACGGAGGAAAAGGGAAAGCTGCCCGCAACTGGGAATGCTATGAATCAATATTGTCGACTCTAAAACGGCTTGAACCTGATGAAACTCTTTTGGTTCAGTCTGGTAAACCGGTAGGAGTACTTAAAACTCACATCCACTCACCCCGGGTGCTCATTGCAAATTCAAATCTTGTACCAAATTGGGCGAATTGGGATCATTTTAATGAGTTGGATAAACTGGGACTCATGATGTACGGACAAATGACAGCCGGTTCATGGATTTACATTGGTACTCAGGGAATTCTACAGGGAACGTACGAAACCTTTGCCGCTGCTGCTAAACAGCATTATGAGAGTGACCTGACCGGAAAGTTTATTTTGACTGCTGGATTGGGAGGAATGGGCGGCGCCCAACCTCTTGCCGTGACAATGAATAACGGAGTGTGTATTGCAATAGAGGTGGATTCCCATCGGATTGATAGAAGGTTGGGAACAAAATACTTAGATTTGGCAACTGAATCATTGGATGAAGCATTAAGTCTTGCAAGGAATGCTGCATTGTCTGGAAGGCCTTTGTCTATAGGATTATTAGGTAATGCTGCTGATATTGTACCAAAGATTGTTGAAATGGAAATTATTCCGGATATTGTAACCGACCAGACTTCTGCTCACGATGAACTTGATGGGTATATTCCAAACAGAATGACTTTTCAGGAAGCACTAAATTTACGTAAATCTGATCCTGAAACATATATGCAGGAAAGTTTTCGTGCTATGGCAGAACATGTACGAGCTATCCTGCAACTGAAAAAAATGGGTTCAATTGCTTTTGATTATGGGAATAATCTACGAGGACAAGCGAAAAAAGCTGGTGTTGAAAACGCATTTGATTATCCAGGCTTTGTTCCAGCTTATGTACGGCCGCTATTTTGTGAAGGAAAAGGACCATTTCGTTGGGTAGCTCTTTCCGGTGACCCCGAAGATATTTTCAAAACTGATAAGAAAGTGATAGAGCTCTTTTCAGAAAATAAACCATTGGTTCGGTGGATAAAGCTGGCTCAGGACAAAGTACAATTTCAAGGATTGCCGGCGAGGATATGCTGGTTAGGATATGGAGATCGTGCCAAGCTTGGTATTGCGTTTAATAAAATGGTTGCTTCCGGGGAATTAAAAGCCCCAATTGTTATTGGCCGGGATCATCTTGATGCAGGATCGGTAGCATCTCCATATCGTGAGACAGAAGCGATGAAAGATGGATCGGATGCAGTTGCAGATTGGCCACTCTTAAATGCTTTGGTTAACACTGCCAGCGGAGCAACCTGGGTGTCTATCCATCATGGTGGTGGTGTTGGCATGGGTATGGCAATTCATGCTGGTCAGGTTATTGTGGCAGACGGGACACCGGAAATGGAAAAATGTCTTGAAAGAGTACTTACAAATGATCCAGGGATGGGGATCCTAAGGCATGCAGATGCTGGCTATGAGGATGCGATCAAGAATGCAAAAAGATGGGATGTAGATATTCCCTTGATGAAATGATGTTAAAACTCACCAATATATCACAATTAGTATCCTATCAATCGGTATCTGACACTATACAAACTATGTCGAATATAGAAATTTTGATTGAAGAGGAAACAATTCGAGCGATTGGCCCAACGGTAGGCAATGCAGATGAAATTGTTGACTGTTCCGGACGACTGGTTACCCCGGGATTTGTCGATCCTCACACCCATCCGGTTTTTTACAAGGGACGGGAGGAAGAATACGCCATGCGTCTAGCCGGTGCGTCTTATCAGGAGATAGCGGAAAATGGAGGCGGAATACTTACAAGCATAAAAGGTGTTCGAAACGCATCTGAGGATGAACTGGTGGAGCGGGTAAAAAAACGAATGACAAGGTTTTTAAATCTTGGTACGACTACCATTGAGGCTAAGAGTGGTTATGGTCTGGATACAGAATCGGAATTGAAATCATTAAGAGTTCTAGATCGGGTACATCGTGATCATCCAATAGATATCGTCCCGACTTTTCTTGGTGCTCATGCCTTTCCACCTGAATTTTCTGATGACCTGGATGGGTATATGGATTTATTGTGTGATGAGATGATTCCTGCGATTGGAGAGCAGGGCATTGCTCAATATTGTGACGTATTCTGTGAACAGGGTTATTTTTCGGTAGAACAATCACGGCGTATTCTGGAAACAGGTAAAACCTATGGCCTGATTCCCCGTCTCCATGCTGATGAGTTTGAAAACTCTGGTGCGGCAGAATTAGCAGGAGAAATGGGAGCAGTCACAGCAGATCACCTCATGTCGGTGAGTGATGCTGGTATTCGTGCTCTTTCGGATATGGGTGTTACCGCAACACTTTTGCCCGGAACGACATTTTTTTTGGGATCTAATTCATATGCTCCTGCCCGGAAATTGGCAGATGCTGGTGTATGCTTGGCTTTAGCCACGGATTTCAATCCCGGCAGTAGTCATTTACAGTCAATGCCATTAATGATTTCACTTGCTTGTTCCTATCTCAAATTGAGTGTAGAGGAAGCATTTCGGGCGGCAACATGGCAATCAGCAATCACCCTTAATATTCATGATAAAGCCGGAAGTGTAGAAGTTGGAAAAAATGCTGATCTGGTAATATGGGATTTGGAAAGATTGATTGAAATTCCTTATTTTACTTCGGATGTTCCCATATATAAAGTTATAAAATCGGGTCGTTGTTTCTGATTTTAACAATACCTTATCAAAAGGAGTACAACACTTTGAAAATGCTCAGGTTGTCTATTATGCTGGTTTTTGGAATCCAATTATTGTTTGGGAATTATGCCTTTTATAGTAAGATAAGAAATACCTGTTCTTTCTACCGTTTGGAGGTTAAACAGGAAGATATGCGTCTTACAGATGAGGAATTCACCCTAACCCTGAACAGTAAGCGGAATAACTTTGAAAGGGTTATTCTCATTGGATTCGCTTCGATAGGTAAAGCAATGGAACATCAGCGGTATTTGAAAGAGGCAGGTAAGCTTAAACAAACCTTGATTCCTGCTCATGTAACCATCATTGTAAATGTTCCTGTTACTCGCGATAATTTGATTATTTCCGCATCAGCATCTACAGAACTGATTGAGAAACTTTCTGCCGGAAAAATAGAAACATCACAATTCATGCAAGAGATTAAAGACTCAATACAAACACTATAAGGAGGAAGAATGTTAGATCCAACATCATGGTCAGGATTATTTACAGAATATGCCAGAGCATTAGGCTGGTCGATAGTAGCAGCTGTCGGGTTCGCTTTTGGTATTGGAATTGCTTTAAAAGTTTTTGACTGGTTGTCTACAGACATAGATGAATGGGAGGAAATAAAAAAAGGGAACATTGGTGTTTCTCTGATTTTTATTGCTTTAATTGTCATGGTAGGTTTTCTGGTCCATAAAGTGATTTAAGTAAAATTTAAACTATAACTGGAAAGCAATAATCAGGCTCATCCCATAATTGATCGAAAAACATTTGGG
>Ga0208879_1001864_pt1 | contig 19271 bp, 16 predicted proteins | sample Knorr_S15_td_Bot_FD_185605 | JGI IMG/M metagenome (GOLD analysis project Ga0208879, IMG submission 185605) | Marine microbial communities from Southern Atlantic Ocean transect - Knorr_S15_td_Bottom_ad_5009_LV_A (SPAdes) (version 2) | ecosystem: Environmental > Aquatic > Marine > Oceanic | place... | reverse complement strand
CAAAACGGAATCAGAATTTGGCTGGGGACTTAACCTTTCCGGGGTCATCAAATTTCCGAAATTTGATGAGAGAGATAATCTGAAATGGCAGCTCACCTATGGCGAAGGTATCGGCAGATACATCAATGATCTTAGCTCCGTGGGCGGCATGGATGGTGTTTTTAATCCGCAGGGCAAGATAAAAACGCTGCCTATTGTGGCCGGTTATGCGGCTTACCAGCACTGGTGGACCGACAAAACAAGATCGAGCTTTCTGGTCAGTGGTGTCTGGGTCGATAATTATTCCTTCCAGCCTGACCATTCCTACTACAAGACAGAACGCATTAGCGGCAATATCACTTACTCTCCTGTTCCCCGATTTGATCTCGGGGTTGAACTCATATGGGGCAGGCGAACCAACGAAGATCGCAAGCGTGGCGATGCCATACAGGCGCTTTTGGTAGGTCAGTTTCGTTTTTAGGCTTTTATCGCTCGGTCGCAGGCCTGGTATCCGAGCAGCAGCCCGATCTCAGCGGCCTAAAGAACATCCACAGGTTCATAGCCCCGGCCAAACAAATCAAATCCCGGAACAAGTTCCGCAATCGTCGCGATGACTATGGGGCTTAGCCAGGCAAGGGTCGTGGTACGGACAGGTGTCGACCAGACGTAACCATGACAATTGCACTCAGGGTTGCCAGCGCAGGCAGATACAACCAGGATGGGATCGAAAGCACTGGACCAGTAGTTATTGCCCTGACTACCAGGAACCCTGTATCTTTCTCTACCGTCAGAAATAATTAACAAAGTACAACAACGGAGTATCGAAATGACAACTGTTCAGGTCGTAGAAGGCATTGAGGCCAGTGCCAGTGATGTGTGGAATATCCTCAGCGATTTTGGTGGGATCAAAGTTGGTGGACCCATTGAAGCTTTTGAAATTGAAGGCGAAGGTGTCGGCGCTGTGCGCACCATTACCACAGGCGGTGGCCAGGTGATCGAACGCCTGGACCAATTCGACGTAGACGCTCTCACATTCGCTTATTGCATCGTCAATGAGGACAACCCGCTGCCGGTCTCCAACTATTCTTCCATCGTCAAAATTGCTGCCGATGGTGACAAGAGTTGCACAGTAGAGTGGACCGGGACCTTCGAACCGAAGGGCGTCGATGAAGAAACTGCCTCCAAGGTCGTCAGGGGCATTTACACCGGCGGGATCATGGGGGCACGAAAAGCACTGGAGGCATAACAACCCTACGTTTTTTGGCGCTGACCGATGAAACCGCATCGTCTATTGCAACTAACAGGTTTCTGATCGAAAAATCATCCGGTAATTCAACTCAGGGGTAAGCTTCCTGCAGGTATTGTACAAGCGCCTGCCCGCTATGAACTCTCAAACTGTCACACAATTCATTCTGCTCTGTTGCCTGTGCAAGACTACGCTCAAAGCCCGGGATCAGTTTCTCATGGGTCTTCATGATGCCCTGCCACTCAGCATTGCGTTCTGTCGAACAAAACGATGACGCCAATGCGGGAACAATGGACGGTCGTCGATGCTCAGGTATCAGTTCGAAAACTTCAGCAGGATTCTTTTTTATCCATTGATAGGTCAACTCCATCGTTGCAGTTCTGGCTAACTGCCGGGCAATGATCCTTGTCAGTTCGGTGCCTTTAAAGCGCCTTGCCAGTATCGCTTCCTGCAATATGGATACCAGCGCCGGGTCCTCCACCCTGGCAAGCGCGCCAATGGCCGATCGTCTGAAAGCAGCATCGTCCGAAGCTATCGCCTGATTCAAAAGCTGAATGAAGAAGGCTTCACCCAGATCCTGTACACCAATGGATAATCCTGTTTCCAGTTGCCCGGGCGCTATTGCACGGGGATCTGCTTCCTGTTCGAAACCAATTCGTCGTTTCGCTTTCTCGACCTGGGATTTGCGAAGCGAGGGGTCCTTGGCAACAATTAACATGAAACGTAACAATCGTTCATAGAGCATTTCGGAACCGGGTCCATCAGTTGCCCGAACAGCTGCAAAGCGAGGACCGACCATTTGCCTGACAGCGTATTCAAACAAGGGTGCCTGTTCATTTGAAACGATACTGGAAATCTGCTCCAGGTACGCCGTTGTTGAATCGGTGACTTCCCACGCGGAATGATTAACGAGCGCAGACAGTCCATCCACATAGGTTTTGACAGGAATCTGACCTGACCGGAATGCGGAATCCAGACTATCGAGCAGCGCCAATGCTTCGGCAGCAGGCAGGCTAAAAGTCTGGTCGATCAGATTGTTCCAACCCGCCTCCTCCAGCGTGAAACGAAAATAGCCTCGCCCGCCAGCATTCGGATGCACATAGGTTGGACACGCACCCGGCAGCGGGAAGGATTTGAATTTATCATCCAGCAGAAAACAGGTTTGACGGGTAATCTCCTCGGCCCCGGTTCTGACGCAAACGGGAATCTGCCACTGATTCGCATGCTCCTTAATTGATGAACCCAGGGGTTTGTAGCGCGACTGGCTAAGTTTCAGCGTTACGTTTTCTTCACAATGAAGCTCTGCGTGGATCGTGGGAACACCCGCCTGGGAGATAAACGATTGAAAGATGGGTTCTATCTCACTCAGTTCTGCTCCCTGCGCCATGGATTGCATGAACTGTTCTGCGTTTGCATTTTGTTCTGCAAATCGAGCCAGATGATGGCGAACACCATTTCGAAAATTTTCTTCGCCGGCATAATGTTCGATCATGTTCAGCACACCACCACCTTTGCGATAGGTGATGTCATCAAAAGATTCGATGATGCGCTCATTGCGTGTGACCACCTCCCGTACCTGCCTTGCAAATGCCAATGAGTCGTTGGCCATGGCCTCCTGTGCGCCTTGCTGAACAGACTGGTCAAATTCTCCCTCGGGCCAATACTCATTGGCGATCTTGTTGGCCATCCAGGTGGCAAAAGATTCATTCAGCCATATGTCAGTCCACCAGTCAGGCGTGACAAGATTGCCGAACCACATGTGAGCAAGTTCGTGGGCATGGACGCTCACATAAGCGCGCCGCTGATCCAGGGAAGAGTCTTCGTTTAACAATATCAAGTACTCGGCATAAATGATGGCGCCTACATTTTCCATGGCGCCGCCGAATCCTGCTGGCGTCGCAATCAGGTCCAGCTTTTTATAGGGGTAAGGGATGCCAAAGTATTCTTCCAGCAGCCGGAGGATATCGGCGGTATGTTCCAGCGCGAAGATGAGTTTTTCGCCCTTCCCCCGGGCGGCAATACCACGCAACGGCAGTGGCCGATTGCGGATACTGTTCGCCGGAACATCATCGTAGGAAACAACATCATAAGGCCCAACCACAAACGCCAACAGATAGGTTGGCAGCGGTCTGGTCGTGTCGAAGGTGTGTCGCATCCACTCACCATCGCGTTCTACGCCAGACTCAGGGGTAGTGGTGATAACTACATCACCGGGCCTCGCCAGGATCGTGATATCAAATGGCACCTTAAAACGGGGTTCATCAAAACCGGGGAAGACCTTTCTTGCGGCAGTGGGCTCAAATTGAGTAGCGGCATAATTCAGATCGCCTTCTTTCACCGAGTAGAGCGCATTAACGGTGCGATTAAAGATTGCACTGTATTCGAACATCAGGGTTGCGCGACCTTTGTGCAGAGTCGAGCTGCTCTCTAGCAGGGCAACGCCCGAATCCAGTTTCTGATCGTAACTGACCAGAATCTCGCGATCACCCTGCCTAACCGCAGCACGAGTGATCAGCAGGTCCTTGCCATGCAGCCAGATGTGTTGAGTGTCCTGCCTGATTTCCACATCGATTTGCGTCCTGCCCGTAAACGTTGAAGCACTGGGATCAATATGAAGTTCCAATCGGTAGGCCAATGGCGTGACGGAATTGCTTAACTGTCCAACTGGCGCTTCTCCTGGTTCCGCAGGCTTTGTTATAGTCCTGGGTTGATCGCAGGCGGCGACTAAAAACAGCAACAAAATGAGCAGTGCTCGCGCCATGATTTCGTGATTCCTGACGGTGTTAGGCGCTGACAATATAGCCTGTGTTTTCTCTCTGGGCCAGAGTCAGTTATGCTCGAACATCGTCCGGTTTATGGAGTAGTCAAATGGCAACAGTACGAGGCGCCAACATCATCGCCGAATCGCTTAAGCAGCAAGGCGTCGAATATATGTTCGGTATCGTCGGCTTTCCCGTGGTGCCCATTGCCGCGGCGGCACAAAAAGCCGGTATTACCTATATTGGAATGCGTAACGAGCAGGCAGCAAGTTACGCTGCACAAGCCGCGGGTTACCTTACTGGCAGACCGCAGGCATGCCTTGTCGTCTCGGGCCCGGGCGTTATACACGCGCTCTCGGGTCTGGCGAACGCTCAATCAAACTGCTGGCCCATGATCTTGATTGGCGGTGCCTCGCCTGTCAGCCAGAATGGTCGGGGCGCCTTCCAGGAAGAAAACCAGGTAGCCGCGGCTACACAATATTGCAAATATGCTCACGCCGTCGAAGACGCACGGCGGATTCCGTTTTATGTCGAGCAAGCCCTGCGAACTTCTTTCTATGGGCGCCCGGGACCTGTGTACCTGGACATGCCCGACGATGTGATCCTGCAGAAAGTTGAGGAAGACCAGTATAGAGCGGCAGCGACTATCCCCGATGCACCAAGACCCCAGGCCCTGGATGAAAATATCGAAGCGGCGTTAACCCTGCTCGAATCCGCGGAACGCCCGCTGGTGATAGTTGGCAAAGGCATGGCCTGGTCCCAGGCAGAAAGTGAGGTGAGAGAATTTATAGAACGCACCCAGTTGCCCTTTCTCGCCTCTCCCATGGGTAAGGGCGTCGTGCCAGATGATCATCCACTGTCAGTTGGCGCCGCAAGAACCCTTGCGCTTAAAGAAGCAGATGTCGTGTTCACCATGGGTGCGCGGTTTAACTGGATTATGCACTTTGGATTACCGCCCAGATTCTCGGAGAAAGTCAGGGTGATTCAGCTGGATATGTCGGCTGAGGAGATTGGCACTAATGTGCCGACAGAAGTTGCTCTGGTCGGCGATGGCAAGGCTGTTGTAGGTCAGCTGAACAGGGCCCTTGAAGACCGGCAATGGTTCTACCCTGCAGAAACTGACTGGCGCAACGCACTGGCTGCCAAGGCGAAAGACAACCAGACCGCCGTGCAGACAATGATTGACGATGACAGTGCACCGACCAATTACTACCGGGCCTTCAAAGACATATCGGAATGGTTGCCTGACAACGCCGTGATAATAAGCGAAGGTGCCAACACCATGGATATTGGCAGGACCCAGATGCCTAACAAGCTGCCCCGGTCGCGCCTCGATGCCGGCAGCTATGGCACGATGGGCGTGGGCATGGGTTTTGCGATTGCCGCAGCGGTGGTACATCCTGACAGGCCCATCGTGGCGGTAGAAGGCGATTCGGGATTCGGCTTTTCCGGTATGGAAGTAGAAACCATGTGCCGATACAAGTTGCCGATAAAGATCGTCATGTTGAACAACGGCGGCATCGGCGGCGGTATGGACGAATTACCCACCGACAAACCCATCCCTGTATCAATATTGACGCCACGGGCACGCTACGATCTGATGATGGAAGCCTTTGGCGGCAAAGGCATACTGGTCGAGGATCCTAAAGATTTGCGGAACGCACTTGATGAGGCCATGGCGTTTGAAGGTCCGGTACTGGTCAATGTCATACTGGATCCCAGGGCCGGACGTAAACCGCAAGAATTCGCGTGGCTCACAAAAGATGAATAACAAGGAAACCTCTGGCTAATTACGACGCTAACGCGATTGCGGCGTTAAGCTTAATCGGACGTTACCCAGGCAATAATCCCAGCAGGGAGTTCACCATGAGTGCTTTAGAAGGTTTAAGAATTCTGGATTTAACCCAATACGAGGCAGGACCATCCTGCTCCCAGGCCCTGGCCTGGCTTGGGGCGGATGTCGTCAAGGTAGAGCGACCAGGAACCGGAGACCCAGGCAGGGGCATCATGGGTGACAGCAGCGAATACTTCCTGATGTGGAACAGCAACAAGAAGAGCGTCACCCTCGCGCTTGAGACACCGGCGGGCCGGGAAACCCTGCTGAAGATGCTGCCGAACTATGATGTCATCATGGAAAATTATGGCCCCGGTGTCGCCGAAAAACTGAACATCGACTATGACGCGATCAAAGCCATTCATCCGGAAATCATCTATGCCAGCGTAAAAGGTTTTGGCAGTGATGGCCCCTACGCTGACTACAAGTGCTTTGATATGGTTGCCCAGGCTGCAGCCGGTGCGTTTTCTATTACTGGCGAAGCTGATGGCCCACCTATGAGACCCGGGCCCACCATGGGAGATGCGGGCACGGGCACACAACTGGCCATATCAATCCTCGCGGCCTATGTACAAAAAGTCAGAACCGGCAAAGGACAAAGAATAGAACTCTCCATGCAGGAGGCCATGACCTATTACCTTCGGACTGCGGTCTCCCAATCTGCCGGTGGCCAGAAGGTGGCACCCAGAACAGGCAATGGAGATTTACCCACCATGAGTCTCTACCCTTGCTCTCCCGGCGGCCCCAATGACTACGTTTACATCATGGCCGTCACGCCGCCAATGTGGCGAGCCCTTTGTGGCGCCATTGGCAAACCTGAATTCGTCTCCGACCCGAGATTCGAACATCAGCAACAGCGTTTAGAAAACCGTGATCTTCTGCGAGGCGAAATCGAAGCCTGGACCCTCAAACGCGACAAGCATGAGGCCATGCGCCTGTTGGCGGAAGCAGGCGTTCCGGCAAGCGCAATCATGGATACAGTCGATCTGTTCAAGGACAAGCATCTCAATGCCCGCGGCTTCGTAAAAACCATCGAGCACGAAACTCTCGGCGAAGTACGAATATTAGGTTGGCCCGCCAGATTGTCAGAAAGTGAAGTGGAAATTACAGCCGCCGTCCTGCTCGGCAAACACACCGAAGAAGTCGTTGCCCAGGATCTCGGCCTGTCTGAAGCAGAAGTCGCCGACCTAAAGCAAAAAGGCGCGTTTGGTTAGGCAAATCGAGAGGCATCAGCCAGAAACCGGGCGTTATTTCAGGCTTTGAATGCGAAGGTGTGTTTTATACCCGAGACGAGTTGGCAGAACTGTAGCTTTTCGGATCAAACACCTGCGGCTTTATAGATGTGCCTCATGGCAGGCTCTCAGGAATTGAAACCTGGTTGCCTCGACGCACTTTCAATTCCTGCGCAATCTCCGCGTGCTTCTCTCTCGACAATGAATATTTCAAAAAGAGCAGCAGCGCCGCCATGCTAAAGACAGAGGTTGCCGGACCCTGGAACAGCCCGAGATTGAAGATGACGCCAGCGTCGACTTCACCGGGCACTGCATTTTTGGGAAACGCGATGAAATCCAGCGCAAAGCCACCGATCACCGTGCCAAGCGCGACTGCGGCCTTGCCCGCAAAAGCGCGCGCCGAATAAATGATGCCCTCCTGCCTTTCGCCGGTAACCAGTTCCAGTTCATCTGAGATATCAGCAAACATGGAATTGATGGTGATGTAGATCACGGGCGAAGCAACCGCCGCAATGAAAGACACACCCACCAGCAACGGCACTATCGACCAATGGCCATTGTCAGGCAGGATCCCCAACAATCGCAGCACAATCAGAATGTTGACGGTAATGATTGTCACCGCCGCTCCAATGATTAGACACCACTTTTTGTCAAACAGTCGGGCGGCATAGGCCGCAAGCAAGGCGCCCAGTGGCAAACCCAACAACACACCCACCGGTATCAGCCGCAACTGATCGGTTTCCAACCCCCAGAAATGAATGCCCATGAAGGGAGTAAACACGGCTTCAACCGAAACCACGATGGTCAGCAATAACAATCCAACAAATATTGTTCGATACGAGGGGCTGGAGAAGGCGACGGAAAGTTCACCAAACACGCGTGCAAAACCAAAGGGCTGAGTCGATGGCGTTGCCCTAACAAGCCTCGGGATTTCCCCGCGGGTTCCCCAGACGCACACGATAATTGCACTGAATGCGATGACCGCAGCGGTTGCCGCCATCTTCGGATAACCCGCTGCGTTATACATGCCGTTAGGCAGGTCGGGCTGGGGCGGGAAGACAAACGTCAACATCGAGAAATAAAATCCGTAGCCCGCAACGGCACCGAACAACAAACCAACACTGAACAGGGCATTGCGGTCACTGTAACCAGTCGCCAGCTCCGCGCCCAGTGCCAGGTGGGGAATGTGATAAAGGGTGAGAAAAGTGCGCACAGCTATCGCAAACACCAGGACCCAACCGAAATAGAACATCTCGCTCATGCCGTCAGGCGGGAAGAACAGGAGAAATAAAGTGATGCCCATAGGCGCTGCCGATGCCAGCATAAAGGGATGCCTTCGGCCCCACCTCGATTGAAATCGGTCTGACACCGAACCTACTACCGGATCACTGATCGCGTCGAAGACTATCGCGATTGCCAGCGCAACTGCAGTCAGCGTGGCGGATACGCCGAGAATCTGATTGTAGTAAAACAACAGAAATGAATTGAAGGCAGAGTTTTTAACGCCTTCACCAATCTGGCCGATTCCCCAAAATATTTTAACCCGTGTCGGCAGCTTTCGCTCGACAAGGTCTGACTCACCCTCTAGTACCGCTACCACGTATTCCCCGAATGCATAACCAGGGTGTCAATGTACCTAAAAGCATAGGTTGAAGTACACCCGTGACTGGTTTGTCGACCGAAACAGGAGCAGATGGGGTCAGCGACCTAGAAGATCGCTACAATGGAAAAAGCTGTCACTAGCATTCTGCGTCTGCATAGACCACGCAAGAATTTTCCCTGGAGGTACTACCATGAATGAAGTTGAACAAATCAGGAATCGACTGCAGGCTATTGCCAGCTATATTGACTCAGGCAATTATCGCCCCGGTGGCTGGCAGGCAGTCATTGCTGATGCCGACGAGTTGCCTTTAGATGAAAAGCAAGACCTGGCGCCGGAGGTTACCAAGGTGAGTCGCCAACTTCACCAGCGGCACGGGTTTGTTTGCGTAGGATTCCGGATAGGTTATGCGGTGGAGTTGATACTGCTGATCGCTGGAAGCTTTGCTATCGCCGCCGATTCGCTGGTGACCAACCTGATCGGCATTTTCTGTTTCGCGCTCTGCCTGCAACCCTTGATCAAGATTTCCGTCGGCCTCATGTTAGGAGTTCGCTATGATTATGCGTACCTCTGGTACATTGAGCCGAGATTCAAGATGCAGTATGGCTCCTATTTTTTGCTCACCCATGGGCAAAGGGTGCTACTGAACCTGTTGGGCAGCACCGGGACACCGATTGCGATGTTTATCGGCTTCATCATTTTGACCCCGCACAATGAATGGCTCGGTCATGCTGCATTGATCCTGTTTGTATTGGCAACCCTGATGCAGGTTGCTGCTTTCATCGCTGAATGGATGGGAGTTCGAATGCTGGGACCATTCCGATTAAGCCAGTTAACGACACCGGCTACTGCAGCAGCTGAGCTTAAAAAACTTACTCGAAAGGTCTAGGACAGGAAGCCATTTCGACCGGCGTGCGCCAGGTTGTTTAAGCATTTACCCTGGCATGCGCGAGATTTACTCCGGAACTTTACTCCGACCCCATCTATTCCATCTATTCAGAAATCGACCCCTCGGGTAAAAGCACCATCGACCCGCACATTGGTGCCATTGACCCAACTGGCCGCCGGACTCGCCAGAAAGGCGACCACCCGGGCGACTTCTTCTGCCGTACCCAGGCGTTTGGCTGGATGCTGGTCACGGTCGCGTTCATACAAAGCCGTGGCATGTTCTTTGATGTTGTCCCAGGCCCCACCTTCAATAAAGATAGGACCAGGTGCAACCGTGTTGGCACGAATTCCTTTTGGTCCCCACTGCTGAGCGAGTTGCGCCATGTGCCGAATTGAGGCGGCTTTCATGGCGCCGTAGCTGGCGCTGATAGGCACGTCGTGATGCTCGATGCCGGTGATGGAGGCAATTTGTATCAGGGCCGCCCTGTCAGATGCTTCCAGGAAAGGTTGTGCGCCTTCACTCATGCCGACCATACCCAGCACGTCTATCTCAAAGTTATTGCGCCAGGGTTCCGGACCACCGGGAGGCTGGCCGCTGGCGGTGGCATTGTGAACAACAATATCGATGCCGCCCATCTGTTCAGCAGCGTCCTGCATCCACTTTTTCGTTGCATCGTAGTCAGACACATCACACACCTGCCCGATAGCCGTGCCGATTTTGGAAAGCTCCGCGACCGCGGCCTCAACAACTTCACCACGCCTTGCGGCGATGCAAACACTGACGCCTTCACGCAGTAATTCTTTCGCGACTGCCAGGCCAATTCCCTGGCTGCCACCAGAAATAACCGCCCTCGCCCCTTCCAGACCTAAATCCATCGTCTTCTTCCTTTTCGTTACAATACGGGGACAGTGTACCCATTTCGACATCAACCTGAGAGTCGCGCCCTGCCTATATTCAGTCTTCACCCAGCTCGGCCCGAAGGCCTTCCACGACTCCTGAGAATCGCTCACGATTTTCCTCACTCAGTTCAGAGAGAATCTCATGAGCCCGCAGCAGTCTTTGCGCGCTCTCTCGCGCAGGCAGATCCTGTTTTACGGCAACAGCTTCGCAGGGTGGTTGGGCACCCTCTTCGCTAATCGAGTGAAGCACATGCTCAAGCCCCAGCTCTTCGAACAACCTGCGTACTTCCTGACTGGGGCAGTGTACGGTCACTTCCGGTCCACCGGCGACAACCTCATGGGCAACAATCTCATGCAGAGTCCCGAGGAACGCACTATCCAGGAGCGTGCAATCGGCAAGGTCGACCCTCAGTAGCCTACCCGCATCAAGCGCTTTCTTGGCGAGACGCCTGAATGCTTCACAGTGCAACCAGGTGCCTCGTCCGCGAATAGCCAGCTGTGTTTCTGCCTCATCCTCAGCGAGCCAAAGGTTCCATATGGGCGCAGTCGCGCCGGTCGTTTCACTGGAACGCTGCACTTCATCACCAATCGGATCATTGTCGAAGCTCGATACGCCATCTTCGACCTCGAACAAAAGCAGGGTGACATCGTCACGCCCCCCTTCAATGGTATTTTCCCGACCACGGCGTTCGACCTTTTGAAATTCTTCACGGAGCGTATCCGACGCCACTTGCACATCGCTACTCACGAACGGTGCCAGCACTTCCAGAAGTTCATCGTCACTAGCCAGTTCAAGCCCGTCGATCAAGCCGTCGGTATAGAGCATCAACCGATCTCCCTTGTGAATAGTGAGGTGATGTTCGGTAAAGTCTGCGTCCGCCACGAGCCCCAGCGCCGGGCCGGTTCGATTCAGCAAAACTATCTCTCCACCTGCCCGTCGCAAGAGGATGGGCGTATGTCCCGCCGACGCTGCCTGCATTTCACCAGTCTGCGAATTAATCAGAACGTATCCGGCCGTGATGAAAAGCCCTTGCACGCGCACATCATCCGCCAGTCGAGCGTTGACCCGGCGAAGCGCTTCAGCAGGTGACAGCGCACTACCATCATCGTCGCACATCTCCAACACCTGCTTGAACAACACAGAGAGCATCGCGGCGGCGACACCATGGCCCGCAGCATCAGCGACATACAGGGCAATTTGATCATCATTGAGAATCGCGACGTCATACAGATCACCACTGACGTTCATGCCCGGACGGTGCAGAACATTTACGTGGGCACCAACCAGGCGAGGTGGATGGGCTGGCAGCAATGTTCTCTGGATCACCCGCGCCCGTTCGAGATCGCTACGAATAGTCGCTGACTTCAGCTCCACTTCATGCAGCCTGTCAATCAGTTCGAGGCTGTTCGACTGTAGCTCCTCGATCCAACGGGCTTTCTCGTCGACTGCGGCTTTAAGCTGGGTGGTGCGCTCTGCAACCCTTGCCTCAAGTTCGGCATTAAGTTTACTGACCTCAGACTCGGCGCGTACTCGGTCACTGATGTCTCTGATGAATGCGCCGAACGCAAGGGAATCTCCGCTGCGAATGACAGAAATCGTCAGCTCGACCGGAAACTCCCGTCCAGTTTTGTCCCTGGCAGTGATCTCAATACGTTGATTGAGGATGGGGCCTTCGCCCGTTTCCAGGAAGTGTTGATACCCCTTACGGTGATCGTTATGAAATCGTTCCGGAATAATAGTCTCATACAGGGTTTTGCCAATCGCCTCCTCAGTGGACCAGCCAAAGACAATCTCAGCCCGAGGATTCCAGTCAGTGATGAGCCCATCCCGATTTACGATCACGATCGAGTCGAGTGCATTGGCGATGATATCCCGGGTACGTTTTTCACTCCGGCGCAAATCAAGCTCAACCTGTTTGCGCTCCGAGGATTCAAGCGCAAGGGCGGCAAGGTCAGCCAGTGATGCCGCGAACATCTGCTCGGCGGTGGTCCAGGCTCGTGGCTGGCCGACGTGCTCGTGACAGATAATGCCGATCACATCGCCTTCGGCATGTATCGGCGCATCCAGCATAGAGGTAATGCCGTGCGCATCGAGATAGTCCTTGGTGAACTCCATGGTGCGAGGGTCAACGCGAGCGTCGTTCGCGACAATGGTACGTTCCTCGTCAAGGGCCTTAAAGTAGACCGGGTAGTCCGCAGCCGCAAGAATGTCACCTGAGGAGTGCTTGTCCGGGGAGCGCTCAAAGTGCTCAATGCACCGCATATTCGTATGGTGTTCATCGAACAGCCACACGTTGACGCGCTCAATACCCATGGTGTGTGCCGCAGCCTCGGTTATTTCCTGAAGCGTGGACGCCAGGTCACGTTCCCATGACTTTCGTTTCGCCAGCTTCATCAACACGCCGTAGTACTGAACTAGATCGCTATCGTCTCGGGACATAATGTACCCTCCGTCGCAGATTGCCTCTGTCAATACGGTCTGACCTAGACACTCTACCCCCGGAAAGCAAACATGACCAGATGGTATGGGGGGTGAACATTTGACGCATAAAAAGGGAGGCAAGCCCCTCTTTCACAATCACTCATGGCAACTACGAAGCATGCCGTTCAAGTGCAGCCACTAAAGCAGACTTAGAGACTGCACCAACAATCGTCTCTCCAATAGGTACCCAGGCGATGAGCGGACTCAGCACCAGAATGGCCAGGATGACAAATACGCCTTCCATGAATCCGGACCAGCGCGTGACCCCTCCGCTTGAAACATTCACCATGGTCGGTCCCATCGTACCGGCGCCCGCCATGCCGCCACCAGCGCGGTCGCCAGCCCCGCCAGTACCGCGGCAGATGGCGCGCAGGGTGCGGTAATGAGCCCGGCCGTACGACCGAATAGTAGTGCAGTCAGACCCAGCGCCGCTGCGCCAAGCATGCCGAACAGGGCGCCCTGGGCCGCCATCGAAGGATCAATGGATGAGTAGACAAGTACACCGAAGGCGATGACCGATGGCAGGGCCACGAGCATAGAGGCAAGTCCGCCCCAGAGATCGGATGTCGGGAAAGGCAGCGACCGATGTGTATCCTGAATCTCAGTCACGGGTGAATATTGACCAAAAGATTGATGTTATGCTGATTCTACCGTGAGTAGTCAACTATATTCCCCCGATGGAGTCGCACTTGTCAGAACAAACGTCCCTTATTGAAGCTATGTACCACTGTCGCGCCATGCGCCGCTTAGAAACTCGCGAAGTTCCTGAACAGGATCTGGTCAAGCTAATTGATGCCGCCAATCAGGCACCTTCTGGATCGAATTCCCAGAACGCCCGCTGGATAGTGGTTCGCGATCCAAAACAGAAGCAAAAACTCGCAGACCTGAATCGCAAACATGCAGAACCCTACATTGCGCCACAACTGGCGAACCCGCCCAGTGGTAAACACAAGCGCCTGCTGGATGCAGTCGTCTGGCAAATAGATCACATGCACGAAATACCGGCGTTAATCGTGGCCTGCTTTGACTATCCAGAGAAAGTAGACGGCCCTGGTGTGTACCGTAGTGCAGGTTCTGTCTGGCCGGGTGTGCAGAACCTGCTGCTGATGGCACGGGCATTAGGGTTGGGCGCTGCGCCGACGACCCTGGCCTTGCGAGACCAGGACGCGGTCAGGGAAGTGTTAAACCTGCCGGAAACTTTTGCTGCACTCTGCCTGGTGCCGGTTGGCTATCCAATGGGTAAGTTCGGCCCGGTAACACGCAAACCCGTCACTGAAATTATGCGTTTCGATCAGTGGTAACCGTCATCAGACCCGCGCGGTCTTGAGTTCGCAGGCCTTCTGCACGAAGATGACCACAAAGAGGACAATCGAAATGAACAAATATCACCTGGTCAGTTCAGTCACCTGACCCTGGGTACAGCGCGCCGTCATTGTGCTGCGTGCTAAAGATGTCGAGTTCGACGTCACCTATATTGACTTAAGGGAGAAACCAGACTGGTTTCTCAAGATCTCCCCTCACGGCAAAGTACCGGTGCTGTCGATTAACGATTCACCCCTGTTCGAATCAAATGCCATCGCAGAATACCTTGACGAAGCCAACAGTCCGCAGCTGCATCCGACAGATCCCATCAAACGCGCCAGAAACCGTGCGTGGACAGATTATGTGCCGGATTTTTCCCGCCAACTGGGGAAAGTCAGCTATGCCAAAACGAAAGAAGATCTGGATGCTGCGGTCTCAGAACCTCCAATAGGTCTGCAGAGGTTGGAAGACGCGATCAAAGATGAACGCGACAACGATGGGCCGTATTTCAATGGTGACCAACTTTCTTTGGTAGACGCATCTTACGCACCCTTTCTGCAACGGTTTTCGCTAGTCGAAAAGATCCTGCAGACCGGTCTGTTAAGCGCATACCCCCGGATTCAACAGTGGACAGATGAGCTGCTGGCAAACGACTGTGTAAAGAACTCCGTGGCGCCGGAATTTCAGGAAGTATTCCAGGAAGGTTTGCGGCGACGTGGTGGTTACGTGGCAGAACTGATGCGCTGATGCGCGAGGGTCTTTCACTGCAGCACGCCCCGTTCGATCATTGACTCAATCTTCCCTGAATCAACCCCGAACTCCTCAAACACCTCACGTGTATGCTGCCCAACATCTGGTGCCGGGCCCCTGACTTCAATATCAGCATTTCTGATCTCAAAGGGTGCTGATACCACCTCTATGGCACCGGCTTTCTCATGAACGATGACAGAAAATGCACCGCGCTCCCGAAGGGCAGGGTCTTCAATCACCTCGGTGACCAGGGCAATGGGTTCCCAGATCAGCCCGGCGTTGTCCAGTTGCGAGCGCCAGTATTGAAGGTTCTGACTGGCAAATAAATCATTCAGTTCCGGGATGAGAGAAGGTCCATGCTCCAGCAGGCCAAGGGTAGTCTGGAAACGCTCATCGATTGCCCAGTCATCCCGGCCAAGCATGGCGCAGAACTTTGGCCAGTAATGCAGGGCGAAAGGCATGACCATGGTGAACCAGCGATCGTCGCTCGTGCGATAGTAATTCCAGATGGGGTTACCCGGCGCCTTCTGGCTGGTTTTGTCGACGTCAACGCGATCATACAGCGCCGTTGTCACATCACTTGCCATTGCCCAGACGCCGGTACGTTGCAGCGTCACCTCAACATACTGGCCTTCGCCGGTTTTGTCCTTGATGCGCATAGCCGCCAGAATGGCGGATAGCAAGTTCAATGCCGTGATTCGGTCGCCATAGCCACCACGAGACAGCAGCGGACCATCATCGCGGTCCCCAAACATGGCCATAGCGCCACTGCGCGCCCAGAAGGCGGTCTGGTCGAACGCCTGCCGTTCGCTGTCTGGCCCCTTGGTGCCATAGCCCGACACCACGGCATAGATTGCGCCAGGAGACAGCACTTTGATGTCAGCGTCAGTCAGCTGGTAGCGCTCAAGACGGGCCTGGGTAAGATTGGTGAGGAAGATGTCCACATCTTTTGCGAGCGTGCGGACCATTTCCAATCCTTCCGGCTCTTCAAGGTTGATACAGACACCCCGTTTGCCACGGTTGTCGAACTGAAAACAGGGATGAACAGAGTCTGCACCCAGCAGTGAGTCATAGAGTTTTCGATAGCTGTCGCCGCCTGGCGGTTCAACCTTGATCACCTCGGCGCCCATATCTGCCAGCAGCGCAGCGCAACTGGGCGCGGCCAGCCAGCTGGCAACTTCAAGTACCCGTATTCCTTCGAGCGGTGCGGTCATAGCAGGGGTTCCTGTTTATTCTTTGAGTTTTTTTGAATGAATACCGGGTAATCTAACATCGATTGTAACTGGGATGGACCATAGGGATTTTTCTTACCATTGCGGCTTGACCTGAGGAAATGGATAAACCTAAGTTAGCTGACGACCTACGTCGAATCACTCTGGCCACTTTTCATAGCAAGGAGGACTGACAGTGGATGATAAACTCAGAAGGAGAACCCGAACTCACATAAAACGTGGTGAGGGCAGTATCCCGGGACAACATACAATCTGATTTCGAAAATGTGAGTGAACAACAACAAGGGATGCTTGCCCATCGCTACCGCGATTTCACCAAACTGGTGTTGACTGAGGAAGGTATAGACACATTGCTCGATACGAGAATCGATGAATTTGAACGGCGACTGATTGAGGATTTTTCTAATTATGAAAATTGCCCGGGTGCCGCCCAGTTGGCTTTATTGGATATGGCATTCAATCTGGGTAACAGTGGCCTGGTAAATAAATTTCCTACATTTTGCCAAGCCGCAAAAGCAGAGGATTGGGAGGTTTGCGAAAGTGAATGTAACCGGCGTGGGATATCCGACGACAGAAACGAAGAGACCGGGGCATTGTTCCGCGAATGCGCTGCAGGTGTCCCATAATCAAGACCATCGAGGCTCCCTCATGAACTCCAGCCGTGTAAAAAGGATTGCCTCGAAACTCTGTATAACCAAAACTATTCCTTCAAGGTATACGACGATCTATTTTATCTCGGCTTCAGCCCGCGCTATTGCTGCAAATTCTTCTTCCGGCGCTGCCGCGACCAGGTGGTGACGGCTATACAGTCCGAAATAGGCAATCAGGACAAAATAAAATAATGCCGACCAGGCTGCAAAGTCGCCGGAAATAACAAAGGACACACCGAGCCCAGCCAGCAACACCCAGCCAGCTGCGCCTTTGGCTAGCGCCCGGTCTTCGAGATAACCTTTGTCGACCGACTCGTAGTTAATCGATGATTTTCTCATTGCTCGGCCTCATCACAGTCTCCGGCTGATTGTACCAATAGAGTATAGACGCCAGAATAAATGTCAGGCCTTCAGCGATCGGGATCGAGATGTAGATGCCGTCGTTGCCCATGAACCCGGGCAGAATCAGTAGCAACAAGCCAGGCAAGATCAAAGAGCGACACAGCGCGATGGCAGCCGAGTGAATGGGCTTGTGCATCGCCGTGAAATAAGAAGACAAGGTAATATTCACCCCCGAGAATAAAAAAGCCGGCCAAAACAAGCGTACGAAATGCGTTGCTATTTCGCTCACATCAACTGCCTGGTCATCGAGAAATAAACCGATAAGCACACTCGGCATGAGCATCAACATGGCAATAATCAACACACCCGTGAGAAATACACTAGCGATGCCAATTTTTAGAAACGCTCTTATGCGATCGGCGTTTCCGGCCCCAAGGTTCTGACTGATCAGCGGCTGTAGAGACTCACTGATGCCATAACAAATCAGAAGACCGCTGAACAAGAGGTAATTCACCACCGTGTAAGCGGCGACGCCAGCCACACCCATGGTCGTAATCATTATCCAATTGAAAAGCAAGGTAATAACGCCCGCAGAAATTTCGTTCGCGAACTCTGAAATGCCATTCGCAGAAGCAGTCCTAATCGCCCTGATGCCTTTGATGGACAGCGTGAAGTGGAGGTGTCGATTGGAAGACAGAAAATATGGCAAAAGCGGAATAATGATGACTGCTTCAGAAATCCCGGTTGCATAGGCCGCGCCTTCAATTCCCCAGCCAAACTCAACAATAAACAGCCAGTCCAACAGGATGTTCATTAGAGCGGAAAATATCAAAGCGGTTGCTGCCATCAGTGGGTGACCATCCACTTTGACAAAATAAGTCAGAGCAAATCCGGTCATCAGGAAGGGTGCAAACACCAGAATGATTTTGAGATAGGCTTGCGCGAGCGGCGCCAATTCTTCGTTAGCAGCCAACAGCTGCGTTAGCGGCTCAATGAATCCGATTCCGATGGCACTGACGACGAGGCTGGTGACAAGGCATGCTGAAATGATCGCAGCAAAAACCTCGGACGCTGCCGCCGGATTTTTCTCCCCCAAAAACTTACCGCAGATCACAGATCCACCTATAGCGAGCATCAACGTTAAGGCATACAGAAGTGAACCTACCGGGAAGGTCAGATTGGCAGCCGCCAGCGCTGATACGCCAACGAAATTGCCGAGAAATATACCGTCAACCACTGTGGCGGAGGATAGCGCGACCATGCCCAGCACCGATGGCAACGCATATTGCAGAAAGGTCCTTCCGATAGGTCCCGACGTTGGGTTATTAGCGAGCGGTGGAGGGGCTGAAATGTTCACATCATCATTTTTGATCATTGCCCACTCTATATGATCATCGTTCATTGCTGTACTGACGCAGAACATCAAGCAACCTGTTGACATGACACTATGGCGAATCAATGCCAGGTACAGGAGCCTTGAAATGTGACTGGCCTTTTAATACATGGTGCAAAAAGGGTCGGAATCACTTTTTATTGATAACTGATTGATTGATAACAACTATGGATTTATAGGGAGGGAAGTCCCCCCAAATGTACCCCCAACTGCACAAAATGGGAGTCGTACCGGATGGAGCAGGGGAGGACTCAAGATGCTTCTGCCTGGCACTTATGGAAGGGGCTATCCCAGCAGAACGAGCCAAGTGTTAAACCTCGCCAAGGACCTCAACCATCTGTTCTTTGGACAGGGTTACATTCGATGGTCAGGCTATATTGTGGCGCTGCCATAATGGAACCTCCTACTGGAATGGCCACGGTTCCAGTCGACTGGGAAACAACTTTATACCCGTGTGGACAGAGTTCTCCCGATTTCAGATAACACGCTTCAAGCGATCTACCAAACCCCGAACATCTCATTGTGTAACCCGACCCTCCTTCGAACTCACCGACGGCAAGATTTCCGCCTGGCGAGACTACTTCGACCTCAACACCTTCATGACCCAAATGGCCTGAAAACCAAAAAAAGGGGGCGCAGCTAATTAAAACCTGTAACGGGGACGCAGCTGATTAACCACCCA
>Ga0208879_1001860_pt1 | contig 19301 bp, 11 predicted proteins | sample Knorr_S15_td_Bot_FD_185605 | JGI IMG/M metagenome (GOLD analysis project Ga0208879, IMG submission 185605) | Marine microbial communities from Southern Atlantic Ocean transect - Knorr_S15_td_Bottom_ad_5009_LV_A (SPAdes) (version 2) | ecosystem: Environmental > Aquatic > Marine > Oceanic | place... | reverse complement strand
GTCATCTCGATCTCCACTGCGATCATCTCGATCTCCACTGCGGTCATCTCGATCTCCACTGCGATCATCTCGATCTCCACTGCGGTCATCTCGATCTCCACTGCGGTCATCTCGATCTCCACTGCGGTCATCGCGATCATCACTGCGGTCATCGCGAACATCACTGCGGTCATCGCGATCTCCTCGACGATCATCACGTCGACTACGTTCTCGACCACCGCTGCGTCGGTCACCACCACTGTCGCGTCCACCACTACGTCCACCACTACGTCCACCACTACGTCCACCACTACGTCGATCACCACCTCGGTCACGGTCGCGTCCACCGCTGCGTCGGTCACCATCTGAATTATTACTGTCAGCCGACGATTCTTGGCCGCCCCAGTCATCTTCCTCGCCCAACTCTTCTAAAGCCGCGCGACGACTTAACTTGACACGGTCATGGTCATCCACGCCAATACACTTAACTTTCATCGTGTCGCCTTCGCTGACAAGCTTCGATACATCAGAAATGAATTCTGTTGAAAGTTCACTGACGTGGCAGAGGCCATCGCGTCCAGGCAAGATTTCGACAAATACACCGAAATCTTTGATGCTCGAAACTTTACCGTCATAAATTTTTCCGACCTGAACAGTAGCAGTAGAACTTTCAACCAATCGCATGGCTTCCTCAGCCCATTCTGCGTTGGTGGAAGCAACTGTTACATTACCTTCATCGTCAACTTCGATGACTGTTCCAGTGGATTCCTGAATGTGGCGGATATTTTTACCACCGGGTCCAATCAGAGCACCAATTTTGTCTGGGCTGATCTTTGTACGCATTAGACGCGGAGCGTACTCTGACGTTTCCGCACGTGGGCTAGCAATAGCTTGAATCATATTTTTCATGATTTCAATTCGAGCAACACGTGCTTGAGCCAATGCATCACGAATAATCTGTTCGCTGATACCGTCGATTTTCAGGTCAAGCTGAATACCGGTAATACCATTTTGCGTACCAGCAACTTTAAAGTCCATGTCGCCATAATGATCTTCATCACCTTGGATATCGGTTAACAGAATATTCTGATCACCTTCTTGAACCAAACCGATGGAAATACCAGCAACAGGATTTGAAATAGGTACACCCGCTGCCATCAAACCCAATGTTGTGCCACAAATCGTTGCTTGGCTTGAAGAACCATTGGATTCCGTAATATCGGAGATCACACGAATCGTGTACGGGAAGTCATCTGGATCCGGCAGGACCGGCTTGATACTTCGTTCAGCCAGCATTCCGTGGCCAATATCTCGACGACTTGGACCTCGGTTGGGCTTAGCTTCGCCGACGCTGTATCCCGGGAAGTTGTAATCGAGCATGAATTTTTTCGAGTAGTTCTCGGTCAATCCATCCACTCGTTGTTCATCTCTGCCTGTTCCTAGGACAACAGTAATCAAAGCTTGCGTTTCACCGCGTTGGAATAAAGCAGAGCCGTGAACGCGTGGCATCACATCAACATAAGATTCAATCTTACGCAATTCATCGTGTTTTCGTCCGTCTGGGCGAGTACCACCGATGATCAACGCACGCACAACTGCTGATTTCAGTTGACCGAGTGCTTCTTGTAAATCAGATGCACAAATCGCATCCTCTGCTTCTGCATCTGGAATCATTTCTTCAACAATGCGATCTTTCAATGCCGACACAGCTTCTTTACTAGCAAGCTTACCAGGAGTTAGTTGTGCTGCTTTGAAATCTTCGAAGTACTTGTCTTTAACATTATCAAACAACCCATCATCTTCTTTGACGACGAATTCTTGTTTTTCTACTGTGCACTGTGCAACAAGTTCGTCTTGCAGTTCACAGATTTCCTTAATGCTTTTGTGAGCAAAAAGAATTGCCTCAACCATTTCTTCTTCTGGCATTTCCCGAGCGAAACCTTCAATCATCAAGATTTCTTTAGCACTTCCAGAAACGATCATATCTAGATCGCTCTCTTCAAGCTGCACAATGGTTGGGAAAGTGATTAATTCACCGTCAATACGACCAACGCGTACTGAAGCAATCTGACCTTGGAACGGCAATGGGGAAATTAACAACCCCGTAGCAATTCCGTTCATGGCCAACACATCAGCATCATTCAAGGCATCGCTGGCAATGACTGTGGATTGGCACATTACTTCTCTGTCGTATCCCTTCGGGAACAACGGACGAATGGGACGATCTGTCAAACGTGAAGTCAACGTTTCTTTGGTGGAAGGTCGTCCTTCGCGTTTAATAAAGCCACCTGGGAATTTCCCAGCTGCGGCTGTTCGTTCTCGATAATCACACATCAACTGAAAGAAATCTAAGCCGGGTCGTCCCGCGCCTGATGAAATTGCACTTAGTACAACTGTTTCTCCGTATTGTGCGATAATACAGGCATCTGCCTGCTTGGCGATAAAGCCGGTTTCAAACGAGAGAATCTCGTTTCCAATTTTTCGTTCTACTCTTACCTTACTCATTCCTATTTCTTCTTTCTTCTGCCTACACAAAAATATAGTTTTCTATCTGTCTGTCTTTCCTACATCTCAACAAGTCATCGTTCGCTTGCACAAAGAATGCACAACTGCGGGAACAAACGTGACGTTATATTACAAAAAATCTGAACTTCAACACTGAAAAAAGAACTGCTCTGGCGATAGTTAGATTCTGCAAAGAACCCAGAGGCCAAGCGAGCAAAGTACTTATTTTCGGATGCCAAGTTTACCAATAATATCAAGATATCGTTGTGGATCTAACCGTCTGAGGAAGTCCAACAAGCGTCGGCGATTACTAACCATTGCTAGTAAACCGCGGCGGCAAGCATGATCCTTCTTGTGACCACGCATGTGCTCAGTCAAATTATTGATGCGTGTGGTGAGAATTGCAATTTGTACTTCCGGTGACCCTGTGTCATCCGCAGACTTTTGAAACTCACTAATTAATTCCTGCTTGCGCTCTTTTGTAATTGTCATCTAAGTTTTTCCTTGCTATCGCTCTACAAAAATCATTAAGTGAGCATAGCGTGCAATGCTTCGTACCAGTTTTACCCGAGAATCTGCAACGCCAACCGTTAGCCCCCCTAAAGGCAGCCAACTAATGCGTCTCCGATTGCTTTCGAAATAATCCAGTACAAAAAGACTTGATACTTGTATATCAGACCCAATACTTTAAGGACCTGTAATCCGTTGAGTTTAGCAGTAGCTTCGGGATTTGCAAGTGCTGAAAGAGACCGCAAATGCTGATTATTTCCGCGTTTATTCGGCATCATATATTGGCAAAAACTACGTCAACGGTATTTCGCTACTAAGCAAGATACTCTTTTGCACATCGAGGTCGTGTTGATAGGAAAAGGGAAATTCCCAGCGATCTTGTAAAACAGCAGCCATTTCCATGAAATCGCCGTCATAACGCCCTGTTAAGATCGGTAAATCAACGAACTGCGACCCTTTTTCAAAGCCGCCTCGTGCCTTTTCAAGTGTTAATTCCAACTTCGGCGTCTCCAATGGTCGCAAAATAATCGTCCCTTCACTGCCAACCACTACAAATTGCCGCCTCCGAAAACCGTCGACTTCCAGCACAGCCGACCGAATGGTTGCGGTGATCTGCGGATAATCAAACACAGCCAACATATTATCCGCCAAATTGTCTTTACGACTGTAAGTCTTCCGTACAAACGGAGTGACCCGATCCGGAGTGCCAAAAGCAACATGTAATTCATCAATCAGATGACAACCAAGTTCAAACATCGTACCTCCGGCATACCGCGCCAACTGCTGCCGTGTGGCGTCATTCACCTTTTTACTCATCACTCCATCAACTTCAAAGATGTCACCCAACAGCCCTTCCTTAACCGCCTTAAAAATAAACTTGAAGCCAGGATTATATCGATACATATATCCCATTTGCACCAAGCATTTATTCTGTTTTGCGGTAGCCATCAGTTTTTGGAACCGTGGGTAACTTGACCCTGCCGGTTTGTCCAAGTGGATATGCTTGTTTGCATCGACACACACCTGCCCAGCAGCGAGCAAATCTTTGACTTCCGTTTCGACACATACTAATTCTAACCCCGAAACATTTAACAACTCTTCTTGCGTCATCCGCGGTACGTTTTTGTAGGCCGCCGTGTCTTTAATCTGGTTCCACCGTTCACTATCCGGCTCGACAACTCCGACAACGTCATACAATTTGGGGTATTTGCGAAGCGTACCAATCTTGCCACTCGCGTGTGCGTGCTTTGTCCCAATTTGACCGACTTGCAGGAGAGGTCCGTCTTCTAAGGATTGCGCCACCCCACACATTCCTAAGCCGCCTAATACCGCAATCGCATTTAAAAACTCACGACGATTGTTCATCATTATTTTCCTCATACCGATTCGACATTCCTGAAAGCCCCTTATACCTTCACTCCGTCACGATCAGCGGCAAGACGCTAACTGGCGATTTAATATCCAACTGCGATCCCATCTTTGCGTGGTTCCGTAGCTCCTCGCAAGACGCCATTTTCGTGATCAATAAATATTCCTTGGTATCCACCAAACCCTCCGACACTGCGGCGGACAACATGCCCACGTTTTTCCAATTTCTTGATAACTTTGTCGTCGATCCCCGTTTCCACTTCCACCACCCCGACACCCTTTGCCGCTGCTCCTCGAGGTGTTGCGCTCCCTAGGTGGCGAACGCGAGCTAAGTCACCGGCTTGTTGCACATTCATTTTAAAATCGAGCATATTCACTAGGATTTGCACATGTCCCTGCGGCTGCATGTCGCCTCCCATGACGCCGTAACAAAACACCGGCTTTCCTTTATGCGTCACCATCGCTGGAATAATTGTGTGAAAAGGACGCTTGTGAGGATCTAATCGATTCGCATGTTCTTCATCCAATGAGAACAAGGCCCCCCGATTTTGTATTGCAAAACCTAGTTTCGGTGGAGTCAGTTTCGAACCGAAGCCGTAATAATTGCTCTGTATAAGTGAACAGCAATTTCGGTCTTTATCGACGACTGTAATATAGACAGTGTCACCATGCTGTAATTTAGGATCGCCAGCCGGGACACTGGAATTTGCTTGCCGCATGTCAATAAGCGCCCCGCGCTGCTGCGCATACTTCTTGGATATCATTTCCTCGACCGGTACCGGTACTACATCCAAATCTGCATAGAATTTCGCTCGATCCGCAAACGCTAGTTTCTTGGCTTCTGTGAACAAATGCAGCCAATCGGCACTGCCCGCTCCCATCGCTGACACATCATAAGGCTCGATCAGGTTAAGCATTTGCAGAGCAGCAATCCCCTGACCGTTAGGGGGTAATTCCCAAACGTCATAGCCGCGGTAGTTTGTAGAAACGGGATCAATCCAATCCGCCCGATGGTCATTGAAATCTCGTAGCGCAAACAGCCCACCAACTTCATCGCTAAACCGCACTAGTTCTTGAGCAATAGTCCCGCGATAAAACACGTCTGCACCTTGCTCGGCAATCAGTTGATACGAGTCGGCTAGGGCTGGCAAGCGAAACACTTCACCAAACTTGGGTGCCCGCTTGCGATCTACGAGATACGTTGTTGCGGAACCTGGGTCTTTTCGTAGATCTCCTTCCGCACTTTTCCAATAATGACTGATGACTTGAGTTACGGGAAAACCTTCCCGAGCGGTAGCAATTGCTGGCAATAGTAGCTGCTTTAATGTACGACTGCCAAATCGCTGCTGCAATTCCTGCCATCCACTAACACAACCAGGTACCGACCAAGTGAGAGGACCTTTGATGGGAATCTCTTTTAATTCACGCTCCGCATACAATGATCGTGTCGCCTGATAAGGACTGCGACCGCTGGCGTTAAGTCCATACAATTTTTGTGTCGCGTTATCCCAATAGATACAAAACAAATCGCCACCAATACCATTACTCATCGGTTCAACCACACCCAACATTGCGTTAACTGCGATCGCCGCATCGGCCGCATTTCCGCCAGATTTCAAGACATCTAAGCCGGTTTGAGCAGCCAGTGGATGACTCGTTGCCACCATGCCGTGCAACGCCACCGCTACGCTATGACTTTGGTTACTGGGTCGAACCGGCCGGTCATAGCCAGCTTGCTGTGTTTCATCAGCAGCTTGTAATTCCAGCGCAGGCTCAGTCATGACAAGTAGGGCAAATAATGCGAAAAGTAATTTGAGAATTCTCATTCAAGATATAATTATCCAGCGATTTTTTCAAAAGCAGGTAAACACTTAGCTTACCAAAAAACGCGGTAGCGTAGGGGTCCCGCTATCATTTGTATTTTCACGTGATTTCGACTATTGAATTTGACAATCAACCCCCTCGTAACGAACAATAGATATAGTAAAACAGGCTCTTCTGATTGCTTTGCTTCCTAACCTTCCATTCCCCGTTTGCTGCCAAGACTCCACAACGTGAATTCGGACTCTCAACTCGTTCTCTCCGCTCAACAAGGTGACCCTGCCGCTTTTGGTGACCTAGTCCGGCGCTACCAGCAACCACTGCTGCGAGCAATGCTGCCTGTCACAGAGAATCACGAAGAAGCGCAAGACATCGTCCAAGAAGCGTTCATCCAAGCTTATCGAAACTTGGACTCTTTCCGGGGTGACTCGGCGTTCTTCACTTGGATCTATCGCATCGCATTCAACCTCGCCAAAGCCCGCCATCGAAAGCAACGACCACTCAGTATCGACACAACTTCCTTGTCACTGCCCGGCGAAGAACCATCTGCGGAGCAAATTTTTGAGAGTTCCGAATTCCGTATCATCTTGCGAGCAGCCATTGCTGAACTTTCGACCGACCACCAACACGTGATTATTTTGCGAGAACTTGAAGAACTCGATTACGATGAGATCGCTCAGCGACTCGATTTGTCCGTTGGTACGGTTCGCAGCCGACTGCATCGCGCACGCGCGCAACTCAGGGATCTGTTGCAACAATGGTTGTAAAGCCATCCAAATCGATTTTGCAGCTCACCATTCCTTGTTGACTTGTGACATAAACAGTGCCACCGCGACGAGCAACCGCAGCGTCATATATCTGCCGTACTTGGCGCGTCAATTTGCTGTGACCCGTGCTTGCCACCACCACCTGCGGGTTTGACCAATTTGCCATTTGCGACGGCAAACTATGCTGGCTCCCATGATGCGGTAACATCAAAATCTCAAACCCCCCCTGCTCTCTAGCAATTAAACGCTGCACTCCCTGCTCTTCAATATCGCCTGGCAACAACACCCGCTGGTTACCAAACTGAAGCTTCAATACTAAACTCGCTTCATTATCACTTTCGTGGCGTTCGCCCCGCTGTGGTGACAGCACAGAAATATCACCCGCCAAACCAATCGACCATTTATCGCCAACGGTGACCGCCTGTACATCTATCTGGTGCCGATCAAGTTCCGCCCATAATACTCCCACAGCCATCGTGTTAGCTGCTTGCCTGAGTTGCCGGTGCATTCGCGGAGTCGTCCGAAAAATCGAAATGCGAAACCGCTCGGCAAGATATTTTACAGCGTTAAAATGATCCAAATCGGCGTGAGACACATAAATACCGCTGAGCCGGCTATGGCCTCGTTGCCACAACACATCAGCAATCAAGCGACCTGCATAGTTAGACCTCGTTAAACTTCCAGCGTCGTACAGCCACACTTCTCCATTGGGATATTCAAGCAAAACCGAGGTACCATGCCCCACGGCAATAAAGTGTAATCCCAAGTGTTCTTGTTCAATCCCCTGAGAGGTGAACCCAACTCGTTGTGGGCACCAACCAATGCTCAGCACCACAAATAGTGCAACTAATGCATACCCGATCTTCTGCAACCGAGGTTTCCGCGACCATAACGCTACGCCGCCCAGCATCAAATAAAAACTAACTACCCACCAGCGGGTCGGCCCGGCCGCCCACCAATACCCTATTTCGGCCTGAGCAGTCGAGGTTACGATCCAATCCAATAAACTAATAGACCCTTGGCACAACCATCCCAGTGCTGGTCCAACGAGCGGCACTGGGGCTAGCAATGCGAGCAATAATGTCAACACAAACGAAGTGATGATTGGTACAGCTAAAATGACATTGAGAACAATCCCGACGACACTGATGATATGGAATCCATACGCAACTAATGCAATGCACACCATCCACATCGCAATCGTATAAGCAAACGATACAGTGACTGCCTCGGCAAACCAAAAAACGCAGCGCACCGGCCACGGTTGCAACCGCAATATGAAGCGTAATAGTGAATTATCGTCTGTGGCATGCCGTGTCCTGGTCTGTCGCAGCAGCGAACGACAACCAAACAATGCCGCTGTCGCTAAAAATGACAGTTGAGTGCCAATTTGAAACAACGACGAGGGATTGTAGGCGAGGATGATGATGCCAGCGAGCGCTAAAGTATTGGCGGGAATAACCACACGATACGATAAGCTACAAACGCAAAATGTAGAAACCAAGATCGATGCACGTACCACTGGCGGTCTTGCGCCCGTTAAAACGGCATACACCCAGATGGCCAATACAGTTGTTATCAAAACCGTACCACGCCACCGCGGAAAAAAACGCAGCGGAAAGGTTAGTACCAATGCCAGCATGCCAACATGCAACCCTGAAATGGCAAATAAATGAATCGTGCCCGTACACATAAACATCTGCATTCGCTGAGCGCTTATTTGATGTCGCTCACCCATTAATATTGCACCGGCGACTGCACGACTATCTGCGTCCAAACGGCGTTCTAGGTTGCCTAACATCCATTGCCGAGTTGAGTCGAACACACTCAGAATTGAAAATGTTGTATTCGCATGTTGTAGTTCAATCGCGCCGGGGGCGTCGCAATGTGCCTGAAAACAACGGCGAGTATCCCAATAGAATTCAGCAGCATCCCACCCTCCCGGATTCATCCCGTTTTGGTAACGATGAAAGCGACCAAACATAGTCACTAAGGCTCCACGTTGAAAATCCTGGCGAAATCGAACAGCATCCTCAGCGCGTAAAATCCTGCAGTAGACCATCCCTCGACCACTTGTCCTGACCCAGACGAATTGGCCATTCACCAACTGGCGGACTCGATTAATGCGGAACCAAAATTGCATCCTCGGTTTGGAGATGCCCGCTGAAAGCACATCCGCCTCAGACGCCGGCACATACTCCGCAGCACTCATCAACGATCCCTCTACCGCTAATGCCACACCATTGTGCGGCAACTGACGTGAGAACTCGTCGGGAGGCACAATCCACCAGTCGAAATGATGTAACAACGCAAAGACAACACAAATAAAAGTCGTCGTGCACACTTTCCGTAACCACGGTGAAAATCCAATAATCGTTGCAATACTACAAACAACAACAACGACCCAATAAGTCGCAGCGGACTGTGGAACGTAGCGATCCATCACGATACCGAGAATTGCAGACGCTAAAACACCAATGAACGGACAAACTTCGCGTTTCAAACATTTCAAAGAGCTCATCAAATCACCTCGTGAACCAAATAGCTTTTACGCCATTACAACCTCACCAATGACAAACGCCTGACACACCCGTAGATGGCAGCCGAGAGAATTACAACAGCACACAATTTTCACAGGCGTAGTTCCCGTCCCTCAATCGACAGGCGGTTCGCTTTGATTCGCAAACACGCTATATTAAAGCAGTAATTCAACACCTCCATTTACTAGCGAGAAATCAGACGATGACATTGAAATCCGCTACTCTAGGTCTGATTTGTTTATTGACACTAGTGACCAGCATGGTACTTGCCCACAAGCCAGCAGATACTGCTGCCTCCAAGATCAAACGCATCACTAATCACCTAAAAAGGAAATCTTCCTTGCCAACTCCTCAGTACCCAACTGCCAATCGCGATACAACCACTGATGATTATCACGGCACAACCGTAGCAGATCCTTATCGTTGGCTCGAAGATACGGATGCAGAAAATACGAAACAGTGGGTCACCGCCGAAAACAAAGTTACCTTTGATTACCTTGAACAAATACCAACTCGACAACCACTAGTGGAACGACTCACAAAACTATGGAATTACGAACGCTTTGGAAGGCCCCTGCACCGCGGAGATAACTATTTCTTTTCTCACAACAACGGTCTACAAAACCAAAGCATCCTCTACGTCACTACTTCTCTAGAGGCAAAGCCCCAAGTCCTGATCGACCCAAATCAATGGTCCGCGGAAGGGACCGAGGCTTTGGCTAGGTGGGTCCCCAGTCCCGATGGAAAACAACTTGCATACGCCGTCGCGAGTGCGGGATCGGACTGGCGGGAATGGTTCGTGCTCGACGTTACAACCGGTAAGAAACATGCCGACCATATCCAGTGGTCTAAGTTCTCCGGCGTGTCGTGGGCCAAGGACAATTCCGGTTTCTACTACTCTGCCTACGACAAACCCGCAGAAGGCGAGGAGTTTACCGGAACCAATTATTACCAAAAACTGTTTTTTCATAAACTCGGGGAATCACAGGATCAAGACAAACTGATCTACCAACGCAGCGATGAAAAAGAATGGGGCTTCGGTGGTTACGTTACCGAAGATGGAAATTATTTGATCATCTCCGTTTGGAAAGGCACGCTACGCAAAAACCAAGTTTTCTACCTTGATTTAAACAACGGCAATAATAACATCGTAGAATTGATCAGCGGATTTGATGCGGATTATAGCTTTGTTGGGAACGATGGGTCGACATTTTGGTTCATTACCGATCTCGATGCCCCTCGTAAACGGCTCATTAAGATAGACGTTGCAAGTCCTGACCGACAACATTGGTCCAATGTCATCAATCAGACGAAGCATACCTTAGAATCCGTGTCGAATGTTGGGCAGCGATTTATCGTTCAGTATCTCGAACATGCCCAGAATCGCGTTTATGTATACAGCGAAACTGGCGACAAGCAGCGGGAGATCGAATTGCCCGACGTCGGTTCAACCGGTGGCTTTAGCGGTCAACGGTCAGATGCGGATACCTTCTATACGTTCACTAACTTTGTGACGCCTGCAACCATCTACCACTATGACATCGCTGCGGAAAAATCGACAGTTTATCGCCAACCTAAAGTTGATTTCAATCCTAGCGATTACGAAACGAAGCAACATTTCGTAACAAGCAATGATGGAACCCAAGTGCCCGTTTTCATAACCTCCAAACGCAACCTGAAGCGAGACGGATCGAACCCAACAATCCTCTACGGTTATGGCGGCTTTGATATTTCACTTACACCAGGCTTCAGCGTATCGAACCTCGTTTGGATGGAGATGGGGGGAGTCTATGTTGTGGCGAATTTACGCGGTGGCGGCGAATACGGTAGCGACTGGCACGAAGCCGGAATGCTCGACAATAAACAAAACGTATTCGACGATTTTATCTCCTGCTCCCAGTGGCTGATCGACCAAAAGATCACCAATACGTCCAACTTGGCAATTCGAGGTGGCAGCAATGGCGGCTTGCTAGTAGGCGCATGCATGACACAAAGACCAGAACTGTTCGGTGCGGCGTTGCCTGCGGTCGGAGTGATGGATATGCTGCGGTATCACAAATTCACCATCGGTTGGGCCTGGGTCAGCGAATATGGAAGTTCCGCTGATAAGCAGCAATTTCAAAACCTCATCAAATACTCGCCCCTGCACAATCTCACGGAAAAAACTCATTACCCAGCAACAATGGTAACAACCGCCGACCACGACGATCGCGTCGTCCCCGGGCACAGCTTTAAATTTGCGGCTCAATTACAGCACGCTCATCGCGGGCAAGAACCTGTGCTAATTCGTATCGAGTCAAGTGCGGGCCACGGTGCAGGTACGCCGACGTCCAAACGAATCCAAGCGGCCGCTGACATGTGGGCATTTCTGACCCAAGTTCTTAAGCACAAAAATTGGAAATTGGAATCTTCAAAATGATGAAACTCGGTCTTATCAACTCCGCTTGGGTACAAGCTGATAAAGACGTCGCTTATGGCCTGCAACAGACAAAAGACATTGGCTTTGATTGCGTTGACATTTTCATTGACCCGCTCGATGCCAGCGCCGCAGAACGCCGTTTCATAAAAACTGAATGCGATCGACTCGAGTTACCTATCCCATCAATTTGCTGCGTCGCGGTCGGGCTGATTGACTTCAATCCCAGCGTCCAGCGATTTCATGTGGATCGAGTAAAAAAATATCTGGATCTCGTCGACGAATACCAAGCCGATAATCTACTACTTGTGCTTGGTGAATATATCTGGCAACAGGAAGTCATCCCGCCCGCAGAACAATGGGCGTTGGCCGTACAACATTGCCGGGCGCTTGGCGATTATGCCCAAAACCTCGGAATCCAAATCGCTCTGGAACTCGAACCTTTCAAACTTTCACTGCTTAACAACGTCGACAACATGGTCCGCTTTATCGACGACTGCGACCATGAATGTGTTAAAGCAAACATCGATATCTCACATCTTGTGCTGGCGGGTGATTCTGCCCAAGAGATGCTGCGATTGAAAGACAAAGCAATCCATGTGCATATCTCCGATTGCGATGGCATAGTTCATGGCGATCTTCCTCCGGGCCGTGGTGTCGTGGATTTTCCACCGTATCTGGCAGCATTGCGGGAACTCAATATTTCGGGAACTGTCTCTATTGAACTGGAATACTCGCCGGAACCTGATCAAATTGTGCAGTGGGTGACCGAGGCCTATCAGGCGACGGCTCAATTGATGGCCGCTGCGGGCCTGCGGGCACCACACACCTAAAGGACAGGGCCAAGCATGAACCAATCTGCGGTACAAACCGCCCATTTACCTAAATTACCTCAAGACTTGTCACGGCCAATTGGCTGCATCGGTTCGGGGTTTATCATGGCCGATTGTCATCTGCCGGCCTACCGCCAAGCGGGGTTCAATCCCGTCGCCATTGCCTCACGCACTCCAGCGAATGCAGCGGCAGTTGCCGACCGCCATAACCTCACAGCCTATGACTCATATCTATCGATGCTCAGTGATGCAGATATCCAAGTCGTCGATGTTGCCGTGCCTCCAGACATGCAACTGTCAGTCATCCGCGACATCGTAAAACAAAGTCATAAGATCAAAGGAATCTTAGCGCAAAAACCACTGGGCGTGGATTACCAGCAAGCTTGTGAAATCGTTGACCTCTGTGCCCAAGCCGACATCGTTTTAAGTGTTAATCAAAACATGCGATATGACCAAAGTGTACGAACATGCAAACACCTACTCAACGAGGGACTGCTCGGCGAACCAGTGTTTGCGAGTATCGATATGCGGGCGATTCCTCACTGGATGCCGTGGCAAGAACCCTTGGGCTGGGTCACTCTTCGCATCATGTCGATTCACCACCTGGACACCATGCGATATTGGCTTGGTGACCCCCAGCGGGTTTACTGCAGTGTCCGGCCAGACCCACGGACAACGTTTAAACACAACGACGGTATCTGTTTGTATATTCTAGAATACGAGTCTGGGGCTCGAGCTAGTTGTTGGGATGACGTTTGGACGGGACCGGCGCGTGAAGGTGCAGCGGCTGACATCGGCATAAACTGGCGACTCGAAGGTACCCAAGGCACTGCCAAAGGAACGATTGGTTGGCCCGAGTATCCCATACCAACGCCCAGCACGCTTGATTACACCACCATCACAACCGGCGACCAGTGGATACAGCCACGCTGGGAAGAGGTCTGGTTTCCCGATGCGTTCGTGGGCACGATGGCGCAACTGCTTGTTGCCCTAGAAACCAATACGGAACCCGCAATCAGTGCTCAAGACAATCTAAAAACCATGGCCTTAGTCGAAGCTTGCTATCTCTCTGCTGCCGAACATCGTGCCGTAGAAATCAGCGAAATCCATTCGTGTTAATTCGTAGCCGGCTCTTCAATTTGGTGCACGAACAACTCGTCGTGACCCAGCGGGCCGTATGTACTGCTGGTAACAAAGACGATGTAATCGTCCGTTTCCAATAATCCGTTCGCTCGACCCCACTCTTCGATCGCCGTTCTCAGCGCCACGCCACCATCTAAAGGCATACCGATCACGGGGATGATGCCCCAGAACAAACACAACTGTCGTAAAGTCTGAGCATCACCGCTAACGCCCACGGTACGTATGAAATCACGTTGTTTGGCTTTGATTCGTGCCGTATTTCCGGTCCGAGTGGCTACGACTACCAGCTTCGCATCAAGTCGATCCGCGATTCGAGCTGCGCCGAAAACAACCGCTGACGTCACCCGCTGAACACCTTCGGCCATCCGCGGTGCACCGCTCCCAACACTTTGCACCAATGTCAACTCGGTATTAACCATAATCCGATTCATCATTTTTACCGACTCAACGGGAAAGCCTCCTATCGCCGTCTCACCTGACAGCATACAAGCATCCGCTCCGTCCAAAATTGCATTAGCCACATCCGAAGCTTCTGCCCGCGTGGGTCGTGATGAATTCTGCATACTATCTAACATCTGAGTCGCGACGATCACCGGCCGCGAATACTCTTGGCACTTACGAATAATACGTTTTTGTACCATCGGAGTTTCCGCGACATCGATCTCTACACCTAAATCACCACGGGCAACCATAATCCCGTCCGAAGCGAGTATGATTTCGTCAAGCCGGTCTAACGCTTCTCGCTTTTCAATTTTTGCAATAACCATCGCTTGCGACGAGTGCGACCGTATGAGTTTTTTTAGGTCTACGATTTCTTCTGGAGAGCGGACAAAACTCAAGCTAATAAAATCTACGCCTAACTCGGCTGACCAATGGGCATTGTCAAAATCGTCCTCGGTCATCGCCGGTGCGCTCAAGGTCACGCCCGGAAGATTCACTCCTTGGCGACTGCGGATTGTGCCACCCTCAATGACCTGACACACCGTTTCATCCTGACTGGCGTCGAGAACTTTAAGTTCCACAACGCCGTCGGCTAACATAATACGATCGCCATCACTAAGTTCATCGATCAGTCGTCCGTAGTTAGTCGTAAACGACGATTCACAATCAGATGCGTCTCCGCGAACAAAACGAATCTCTTCGCCAATCCGGCACTCGTACGGATCGTGTGCCAATTCACCTAAACGAATTTTGGGACCAGCAAGATCAACGAGCACCGCTACCGGACGGCGCTGGCGAACCGAGCACTCGCGAATCCGCGCGATCGAGGTTTCATGCTCAGCGCGAGTTCCGTGTGCCATATTCAAACGAAAAACATCGACCCCAGCTTCCACTAATTGCTCAATCGCTGCCAAGCTCGAAGAAACCGGACCTAGAGTCGCAATAATTTTGGAACGGGTTCCGATAGTGTTTTTCGCTGCTATTGCCATCATTGCTTTCCGTGTCGGTTGTTTAACGAATCAAGTATCATACCGATCCTTGATATTACATATATTGGTTGATTAGATTCTCGACCATTTCTTGTCGGCCGCTTACGTTTGCGGTAATTTCACCCTGTTCCAGCATATAGGCCTCTAGCGATTCGAAGTCGTGGTTGTTCGCTTCGATGTCAGCGCCCACTCCCGTATCCCAACTACCATAACGATCAGTGACGAATTGATCGAGTTTGCCGTCGGCTCGTATCGCCGCCGCAATCCGTAGTCCACGAGCAAAACAATCAATCCCACCAACATGAGCGTAAAACAAGTCGATCGGCTCAAAGCTCTCGCGACGAACCTTCGCGTCGAAATTCACGCCGCCCGACGTCAATCCACCATACTTCAGTAATACCAACATTATCTGCGTTGCGACATAGTTGTCCGTCAAGAATTGATCGGTATCCCAACCTAACAACAGGTCGCCCGTATTGGCATCAATCGACCCTAACATGTCCTGTGCGCCTGCATAATCGAGCTCATGCATCATCGTATGCCCAGCTAGCGTAGCGTGGTTAGTTTCGATATTGAGTTTGAAACGTTCCATCAACCCATAAGATCGGAGGAAATTAATACAGGCAGCCACATCCGAGTCATACTGGTGCTTCGTCGGTTCCTTGGGTTTAGGTTCAATCAGAAACGTGCCTGCGAATCCAATCTTATTCGCGTAATCCACGGCCATATTCATGAACTGTCCCATATGGTCAATTTCACGTTTTAGATCCGTGTTGTACAACGTTTGGTAGCCCTCACGACCTCCCCAAAAGACATAGTTTTCACCACCGAGTTCCAGCGTCACTTCCAAGCACTTCTTGACTTGAGCAGCTCCATAAGCAAAAGCGTCCGCATTGCAACTCGTCGATGCTCCGTGCATGTAACGTGGGTTACTGAATAAGTTTGCCGTACCCCACAATAACTTGATTCCGGTTCGTTGTTGCTCTTCCTTGAGTACCGCACATACCGCATCGAGGTTTGCATGCGATTCGGCCAGCGAGGCTCCTTCCGGTGCAACATCACGATCGTGGAATGCATAAAACGGTACGCCCAGCTTTTCCATGAACTCGAACGCCGCGCGTGCTCGATTACAGGCATTCTCTACACTCTCGCTGCCATCATCCCAGGGGCGAACCATCGTTGGTGCTCCAAAAGGGTCCGAGCCTGTGCCGCGAAACGTATGCCAGTACACCACGCTCAACCGCAGATGATCCTGCATCGTCTTGCCTTCAATCACTTCCTCCGCGTTATACCAACGATAGGAAAGAAGGTCGGTTGATTCAGGGCCTTCGTATTGAATTTTTGATATTTCAGGAAACGCACTCATGGGATTCTTTCTATTAGTTGTTATGCTTAAATCTGTATTATGGAGGGAAGGTTTGGGTATTTGGCTGGGCCATTTTATCGTGACAAAAAATATAAATCGTGACAACCACGTCAACCATCATTTTTCAAGTTCAGAAACAACACTGCCGATTTCGATTAAGATTTCGTATTCGTATTTTTGCGCAACACCCAATCGCCCAACCGTGGACATAACTGAGAAATTGCAAACAATAGTTTTGCGCGACGAGGAACGACTAATTCAAGTTTGTTCTTTTCACATGCACGAATGATTTGTTTTGCGAGTCGTTGTGGATCGATCAACTGTAACCGCACTCCGCCGCCAGGACCGGTCGCTGTTGCTGGAAGCGAATCTGACCCATCGTATTGAGCAGTCTCCGACCGAGGTTCACGGCGATTTACCGGACCTGGACAAACTAATAGTACGTCCACACAATCTTCGGCTAACTCCATTCGCAACTGCTGGCTGTAAGCGGCCAATGCATGTTTACCTGCAGGATAGGCTCCAATATACATTCCCCCGCTCTTGCACGCCAAGGAACCGATATTAATGAGTTTGCCACGAGACTCCACCAGTAACGGCAGAATTGCGTTGGTACACCGTACCGCCGAGAGGAAATTTATCTGTAGCGACTTCTCAAATTCAGCAACCGTCGTATCTCGAGCCTCGCCCCGATCACTCCTACCAACATTGTTAACCCACACATCGATCTTATCGAAATCTACTTTGAGCGCCGTCATCAATGCATCGACCGACTCGTCACTAGTAACATCACATGCATATGTATGGATACGGTCATCAGATGTGCGTTTTAGATTTTCCAGCCGTTCACTATCGCGCGCTACGACGATAACGGTTGCCTGCCGCTGAAGAAATGCCAGTGCCAATTCTTTCCCTAGCCCCGCAGAACCTCCGGTAATCACCACCGTTTTTTGTTGCCACTGAACCATTCTTCAACGCGTTTTTCAAGAAAGAATTAGGGGATAAGATGCATCTACCATCCCCTGCATTTTATCTGACATACGCTCGTAGGAACAGCCTGCACCTCTGGACACATATAATTTGTGTCAATTCGTGAGCCTAATTCGTGACCCCTATTCACCCATCGCAGCATCAACTGCCCTGGCATAGAAATCGTCGAATTCGACCTGAGCATTAATTGCTAACAGACCGAATTTACCGTCGTTACCCGCATCGCTGAATTGCCATTCGAGCACAGAATCACCATCCGACTTCAATGTCGCTGTGTTGCCTTGGTAAAGCAAGGAAATGGCAAGATCTGTATCAGTAGCCATCTGGCCGCCGGTTTTAGTCAAGAAGCGGCGTGAGCCGTTTACATATTCACCAATCGTCCAGCGCCCACCACCAACGAGAGCACCAGCGAACTTGAAGTTATCCGCACTAATGTAATCAAATACAACAAATGCGTTCTTAGCAAACCCTGAAATACTGGATACGTTCATCGTCACGCCAATTTCAAAATCTTCCGGAACATCTTCCGCTAGCGTCAAAACCGAAATCCCATCTGCGCCCTGGGCGTTTAAGCTGTATTGAGAATTGACAACTGCCCAAGTGCCTGCAACAGCCGCAAAATCATCGGCCGCTCCGTCGTTAAAGTCTTCCGTGTAGGACAACGTATCAGCCACACTCACAGTGATCGTTGCCGTATCCGTAAACCCCTTAGGATCACGAATATCATAAGTAAACGTCGTCACTCCCTCAAAACCTGACGTGGGCGTGAACAGCATCGAGTCAAGGTCCCCATCGTCATTCGTATCAACCAAGGCCGCCGTGGCATTATTTGGCTGAGTGAATGCCGTGACTTCTAAGATACCATTCGGGGCGTAATCATTAGCCAAAATACCAATGGTTACTTGGGTGTCAATCTTTGTCGAAACTCGGTCATCATTCGCGACTGGCAACACCACGTATTCTTTAACCTCAACATTATCAAAGTGGGTTCGGCTCTTGTTACTATACAATGCCAACCCGCCCATATTCAAGTTCTCATCAAACTGATATTCAAGCTTTTCGGTACCGTTCACATTCAGCGTTACTGTCGATCCCTCAATTAACAATTGCAGCTGGTAATCTTGACCAGTCCGGATCGTTTCTCGCAAAGACTTTTGAACCAATGTCATACCACCCGCTACTTCCGCAACTTCCCAGCGAAGACCATTTATGTTGGCACCAATGTATTTGTAGTTCGACTCGTCCTTATAATCAAACACAAAGTAACCGTTGCGGTTGAATCCACTAACTGATTGGATATTCATCGTCACGTTAAACTCAACATTGGCCGGCAGTGGTTCACCAATCAGTACCCCAGCAAAATTACCGTCGCGAGCGGTCGCATTTAATCGCTCACCGGAGACCTGCCACTGTGTTGGATCATAAAGAAAATCTTGAGCAAGGTTATCGCTAAAATCGTCAACGATGGGTAATGGACCAGCCGTAACAACGATGACACTACCACGATCTGTTTGGTTGGCAGCGTCGGTGACGATGTACTCAAACGTATCAACACCACGGTAGTCTGTGTCTGGGGTGTAAGTGATCGAGTCGTTCTTGCCATCTTGGTTACTATCGATAAGTTCGATCGTGC
>Ga0208879_1001859_pt1 | contig 19303 bp, 16 predicted proteins | sample Knorr_S15_td_Bot_FD_185605 | JGI IMG/M metagenome (GOLD analysis project Ga0208879, IMG submission 185605) | Marine microbial communities from Southern Atlantic Ocean transect - Knorr_S15_td_Bottom_ad_5009_LV_A (SPAdes) (version 2) | ecosystem: Environmental > Aquatic > Marine > Oceanic | place... | reverse complement strand
GTAGCCGAATGGAATAACCCGCCGGCTGGTTTCCATAATCAGGATGTCCATGTGTACTGTGACTGGGAGCCGGCTAACCCGGTCTGGGCGCAGGAGGATTGTCACCTGTTCCTGTTCGGGGTCGACCCGCTACCTGAAGCGGTTGAGGGAGGGAATGGGGAGAACCTCAAAGGCACGCAGATCTTCTATGTTCCTCTTGGGTTGGAATCGTGGCTACCGACGCAGACCGATGAAGAACAGAATTCAAGTCGGGAAATCATCCGCTGGGGCGCCTATACCCCGGAATTGGAAACCACCTGTGGTGGCAGCATCTTCAATCATGACAATGTCTTCAGCATCCACCCCATCACCGGACAGAAACTACTCTACATCTCCTATTGGGATGCTGGATTGCGTATCGTTGACGTCTCCAACCCACCCGATATCGCCGACCCGGAAGGTTTCTCCTGGCCGCAGGATAATGAGGTCGGCCGCTGGTTAGGGTGTTCATCTGCCAGCGATGGTTGGTATGGCCCCGAGGGTGGTGGACATTCTGGAATGAATGGTACTGAATGGAATGATGCGGCACAAGGTAATGGCAATATCCACTACGCGGTACCATACGAGAACCTTGTATGTGATGGGATTTCAGAATTGGACCCAGCCAGCGAATGGCCGGCTGAATGTGGCACTGGGCCTGAAGATGCCACTTATGGAGTCAATTGGCGCCACTACACCATCATCGCCCCGGAATACGGTTCAAACCAAAATCATACTGGATATATCTGGACCATTGACACCACCGACCCGGCCAAGCCGTTTTTGGTCAGTAAGTGGCGCCTGCCCGGCGAGGGGCTGTTGGCCAATGGTAGCAGTCATCCTCAACATTACATCCCTGGTAGTTATATCTACAGCCCGCACAATGGTGATACGGGAACCGATGGGAATGTCTACTGGGCGCACTATCATGCCGGCACCTGGGTGACCGACCACGGTAATATCTGGTCTGATATCGTGTGGAAGGATGGTGTGGTTTCACCGGAGTTGGGCTGGCAGGGTATTGAGTTGTTGGCCGAAACCGAGACCGTTGGCTATTATCTCCCCGCAGGCCCGCCGTGGATTGATGACCCGGCGCAGAGCATGGGCTACGATGTGGCCGATTGTTGGGCTTCGTGCATGATTCCCTTTGATTGGGGGTTGCAGTATGACCCGCGCGGTTTCATCTACATCTCGGAGATGGTTTCGGGAATATACGTAGTGCAGTTCGACGAAGATAAGAATCCGGACTTTGATTACCCGCCGTTGTGGACCCCTCTGGAAGAAGAATCCTAAGGTGGATTTTTTTCCTGTGTTTTTTCATCGAATGAAGCAGGGGGTAGGCAACGATTCATGCTGACGATTCTTGTTGCTGCACTATTTGCAGGATTTGTCGCGGTGTTGGTGACTGTAGCGGTAGAGAAGTGGGGAGGAATTGTTGGAGGAATTTTGGGGACATTACCAACTACAATCGTCCCTGCGACTATTGGAATGTATCTTGAAGGTGGATCTGAAGATCTGGCGACAAGCATGTCCTTGATTCCGTTTTGGATGCTGTTAAACGCATTATTTGTTGGCGCTTGGGTAGCTTATCCTAAAATGAGGAAACATGTTGGAATAAAGGAAATGACGTCCATCTCGCTGATGTTTTGGATAATCACAGCGGTGGTGATGATCTTTGTTTTGGGTATTGCTTTAGATCATTATTCGAAATTTTTGATTGGCATTACGGGTTTATTCTTTTTAATCGGTTTAGGACTTTGGATGACATTCAATCCACGCAATGCGCCTAGAGGTAAGAATAAAGTTAGCAAGCAAGTATTGCTGGTACGTGGATTAGCAGCAGCAACAGCAATCGGAATGGCGGTTCAGTTGTCGAGTATGGGTCAACCAATTGTCGCTGGTCTTGCATCGGTTTTCCCTGCGATCTTCTTGACAACGATGGTTGCACTGTGGCTGGCCCAAGGACCTGATGTTCCGACCGGTGCAGCTGGGCCGCTGATGCTGGGCGGCTCATCTGTCGCAGTTTATTCCTTAATCGCCCCCTGGGCATTACCAGAATACGGAATCATTTTTGGGACTATATTTTGTTGGTTCGTTTCTGTAATCTCTACATCCATACCTGCCTATTCATGGATTACATGGCGTAACCAAACCAACAAATTCATCGTATAACTTTGCAAAGGGGTCCCCTTCCGAAACCCGTCCTTTCAATGGGTACCCTAGCCTTCGTATCGGAAGTATAGTGCCCCCTTGTGTATTACTCCGATAATCTCTATCGCCAATGTTTGATTCACCAAGGAACGGCATCGTGCCAAATCTTGTCTCCCCGATGCCACAATTTTTCAATTTTAGCGACCTGCTATGGCCATTGATAGTACGTGTTAGAAAACGGTAATGATTGCATTAGTTGCCATTAATATCATAATTCCAGATAGGGCCGTTGTCATGAAACGCACCGAAAACCATTCAGCTCGCTGTATGGCGTAGTAATTCCATCTTACTTTTTCTCATTCGGTTGGTGTAGTACCGAGATTGTTTCGTCTTTCTATTGCATTTATTTGGTCCCATTCGTATTGTTTTGGCAATCGATCACCCCGCCCGAATGAACGAGGTTTCACTAACTCAAAACCCTTGATTTGACAGAACTTCCTTAGGAAAAAATGATGGGGAATCCCAATCCAGGGCCACCAAAACCATCCAAAGATGAATGAAACAATGTATATCCCAATTCTTTTTTCTGACCAATGTGGATTGAATTCCAAAAGTATCACAAATGCATTCAAACAACACCATCCAAAAATATGTAAGTTCCAATAATCATCGGGTTGGAGAACCCTGTATCCGTCCTCAAATTGACTATCACACATATTGATTTGAAGAATACCATTTTCCAACCCCACGAAGGGTGACGCGCAGAAGTTACAGGTAGACGAATCAATCTTGACGCGCCTGTGGCAATTGCCACACTCAGCCCACTTGGGTTCAACATGTTTTAGATTTTTATCATCTGGACAGTCTGGGCATCGCTTGGATAATTCACCCCAACAATCGCGACAAAATGGGCCATGATTAGATTCGCAGATGAAAACTTGATCTTGTATATCTTCTTCATCGCGAATTCTGCCACGAAAAGAAGTATTACACCAATCACAACATTGTAGCTGTAACTCTCTGATTTTATCATCAGCATTGTTCAAATCACCACCTCCAACATGGGGTGCACTTGACATGTTGAATTTCTAAATCAATAATCATCATCATAAGGAGCTCCTATTGTATCATAGAACTCCTTGTTAGTTCTCCACTCTCCAAGTTGCTCACCACAACACACGCAGTAATCGTAATCACCGTGTATCTTAGTTTCTGGGTGCTCACATTCGTCAGGAACATCACTACAACAGTTTGTCCCACAATCTTTGCATTCGACCATTTTACATTCATCTCCTGTTTTGATCTTCAATCGGAGGCATCCCAATCCATGTTGTCATACGCTTCTTCACGTTCATCGGAAGAATCACCCGGCATATCTTCGTACTCATATGGTTCCTCTTCAGGATCCCAAGTATCGTGATTTTCCTCATGGTCTTCTTCACAATCTTCATCGTAATCTTCGTCGTAATCCTCTGTATCCTGATTGTCGTGCTCATCCTTGCTATCATAACCACGTGATTGGTAATAGGCATCGTTGTTTGGGTTGAGTTGGTTAGCTCGGTTATTGTCATCGCCTGCTGGTTCAGACATTATTCCAACCCCTCTGGAACCCATCCGCCTTCCTTGACGTGTGTAGTGTAATGCAGATCGAGAAAATCCTCTTCTTCAACAGAGGTTTCTTTGTATTCTTTTACCCAGCATACTGGACAGATTATCTCCACATGGTTAACTACTCTGATGTAAACATCTTCTGCGTCGCCCATATTTGAACCATCAAGATACTGGTGTACCCCCGCAGTATAGTGCGAGCTCTCAAATTCCATATAGTCCATATCGTAATCTGAACTATAATGCTCGTTCAAAACCTCATGATATTCCTTAACCCAAGAGGAACTAGTAATAAAATCATCAAGGAAGTCAGCTAGTTGATACTCTTCAATACCCAATGAAATCAGTTCTTTTTTGAACGGGGCAGTAAATACATCAGCTGGTGATATCTCTTTGCTTGGTAACCCATGGCACCAGGAGGCTATTGAATGTGCCAGAAGTTCATCAATAGGGGGGAATTCTTGTTGTAGTTTTGCTACTAATCTATCCATCTTCATTCAACCTCATAATGATCATAACCGTCGGGTTCTCGTTCGTAGTGGGCAATATGGTTATTGTTTGATCTCATGTTAATCACCGGCCGTCCCAGGGTGCATACCCTTCGTCATCTATGCCATCCCACTGATCCCAGTCGGGATCAAAACAATCTGTCCATTTTATTATCTCTTTACTTGACATTTCACTTGACATCTCCTCTGCCCTGCCACACGCCACCCCTTATTAGCTTATTAAGTACATCCCTTAGGTTATTTGTAATTTAAAGATGTGGTTTTGGGACTAAACGTAAGTTTGCCTCGTGCGCGTACGGTTAGTACCTAAGAAAAGGAGTTTAGAGCTATGGGTTTGAGCACCTAAGAACTCTCAACCCAATCATCTATTTCTTCGCCGAATTTATCCCGCACTGCCTGTTCAATGACTTCAGCCTTGGATCTATACGGCCCACCATCTGCGGATTTTGCCCTTAGCCACCTTGACATTTTTGCTGGTAGTTTGATTGATATTCTTTCCCTCGGACCTGTTTCTTGGAATGGGTTGTCATCGTTGGACCAAAAATACCGTGTACCTCGACCAGTGCCTTCTCTAAACAATTGATTTGTTTTCAATAAATAAGCAACGCCATTTCCTATGTCAAGAGTGTAGATGCGTTCGTTTGCTGAAAGCCTCGTATAGGTGATTTGGCCACCCCCCTTCAGCTCCTTCAACGTCTTAGAAGGAAATAAATCTAAGATGCTCTTTTTCTCAAATCTACCGTTTTCGGGATATGTATCCATTAATTTCTTCATCATCGGGATTGTTGATTCGCTAAGTTCAGTAGACTCAAAATATTCTTTTAGATAATATGTTGTTCCGCGTTTGTTGCCGACAACCATGATCTCACCATCGTAATCGATGATTTTTTTTATTACACGCCAGAAATGTGCGTCGGTAACATCAGGTGGTATTAGTGAATCGTGTGTTAAGCGTTCTATTATATTCTGTCTTTTCATACCATTAGAACTAGCCTTATGGAGATATTTTATCAATTTATTTATGATGTCTGCATGTTGGTCTGGGGTCACCGTAATTTCTTGCCTACTGGGGTAGGCCCAACTGAACAACTCGGTTTTTTCATCAATATGCTCTTGCATTTCAACGTCATTGTTTGGGTTGCATTTAGGATAGCATATTCGGTTGCCATCAGGTTTTGCTGTGTAACCACTTTCACCAACTTCCTTCCCGCAATTATCACAAGTGTTTGTTCCTGACATATTATTGCCAATAACTCGGGTGTTAATTAACTATCTATCTTATTCAGTTGGTTCGATAAAGGGCGCAACACGCGCTACACATTGGTTACAATGGGTATTGCAAGGGTTGCACAGGATGTTCGAAGGTATGAGCACTGACTACCCTCTAGTTAAAACCACAGAAACCAGTGGGTTGAGCACCAATTTCCGAGAATATTGAGAATCTCAAGTTTCGCTAAGATTGGTTTCCACTCGGTTGATAAGGTAGACTCACAGGCCGTCGGGCTATGGAGAGTGCGACTGACCCGGCTATGCTCAAGGATAGAGTATTCTACCGGCTTGGTGAATTCACTTATGATAATCGCAAGCCAATCATAGTCCTCGGAGTACTCATTTGCATTGGGTTATCATCTCTTTCAGCAATAGGCCCTGATTGGGCCGAGTCATTTGGCGAAGGAAATATGGAGAGTAGTCGGGCTATCGAAATGAAGAATGAAGCCTTCGCTTTAGATGAAAGTGGGTATCGAACCTTTTCCTATCTTGTACATCACGAAACACTCAGCGATTCAGATGTTGTATGGCGGGAAAATGTCGAAAGCGCATTAGCTGATTTCTCCGAACGTGGTGATGTTAAAATCATATATTCATGGGAATTATCTGTTGAGGAAAGGGTTGATGCAGTCAGTCTTGAGGAAAATGGTTATTGGGCCATTAACGAAGTTCGGATAGATGGTGACCAGAAGCAAGCAAAGATAGTCTATCAAGAGATGAAGGACACGGTTTCCATCGGCGATGGATTTGAGGGATGGCGCACGAAAGATATCGCAGTCCATGCTACCTTTGATTCAAGAATCAGTGACGATTTAGTCAAAGCGGAAATAGTTTCTGCACCGATCACACTAATCATTCTCCTCATCGTTTTTGGCACAATAGTAGCTGCTCTTCTACCATTTTCCATGGGTGTAATGACCGTACTCCCGGCCATTGGAGTGACTATTTGGCTATCAAATGTCACTGACGTAAATCAATACGCAATCAATATCATTTCATTGATTGGAATTGGTGTATCAATCGACTATTCACTATTCCTTGTGTATAGATTCCGCGAGGAATTATCCAGGGGTAGAGACATCCGCACAGCTACTGCGATGAGTGTTGCAACTGCTGGTAAAGCGGTATTTTTCTCTGGAATTACGGTTGCAATCGGCCTGATGGGAATGCTTTTTTTCACCAACACTAGTATGCCGAGTCTAGGTATTGGTGGAACCCTGGCAGTCAGTATTGCTATGGTTTATTCAATCATCGTTTTACCAGCAATATTAGCTTCTGTTGGACACAATATCAATCGCTGGAAATCACCGATCAGAATGAGTTTGGATTCAGAGAATGGAGGTTATTGGGGGAGTATTGCGCGCTTTGTCATGAAGCACCCAATAGCAGTTCTCGTCCCCACACTAATCATTCTACTTGGCGCGGGTATGCCTTTCTTGCAAGCTGAATTCGCCCTTTCTTCAGTCGAGGCACTACCCCCTGATGATGAGAGCCGCCAAGGTATTGACCACATCGATTCAATATGGCCCAGTGGTGCTCAGAACATTGCTCTAGTTGTCATTGATCTCGATGGAGGAGACCCCTTTTCCGAACATAATTTAGGTATATTCCATTCACAAATGTTAGGGTATATTTCTGATGATGATGTAGTGGATTCATTTGGAATAGGTTTACCACAACAAGGAATGAATCAAAGTGAGGTTGTGTCATTTTGGGCCACTCCCGATGAGTATCTATCTAACGAAACCATCTCACAGCGAAATTATCTTCGCGAGCAATTTGTAAGCGACGATTTAACTTACATCGTTGTCTCCTTGGAAGGTTCACAGACGAGTACTGAGAGCCGGAGCCAAATTGTAGACATGCGTTTAGAAAATCCATATATCGCTGAACAATTGGAATCTGGTAATAATACCCAAATTCTCATTGGAGGTTTTGCAGCATATAATCAAGATACTCTAGAGACCATTGGAGAGAACCTCCCCAAGGCTCTCGCATTCATCATAATAATGACAATGCTGCTGATTTATATTCAGGTACGAAGTATCATCATTCCAATAAAAGCAGTTGCAATGAATATCCTTTCAGTTTCCGCATCTTTCGGGATGATGGTATGGGTTTTCCAATGGGGTAATGGGGCGGAATTATTGAACTTCACACCCCAGCCCATAGATTCTGGAAATCCGGTAATTTTGTTCTGTATTGTGTTCGGATTATCAATGGATTACGAGGTTCTGATGTTGTCCCGAATTCATGAGGAATGGGAAAGAACTGGAGACAATACATTAGCCGTTGCAAGGGGTTTGGAGAGAACTGGCCGTTTGATTACCGGGGCTGCAGCGATTATGGTCGTAGTTTTCGGTGCCTTTGGATTATCCTCAGTCATCATTCTCAAGCAAATTGGATTTGGATTAGCACTTGCTATTCTCATCGATGCCACTATCGTTCGTGCACTTGTTGTTCCTGCAGCGATGCGGTTAATGGGTAAGTGGAATTGGTGGAGTCCATCTTGGTTACCTGGTTCAAAGAACGCTGCCCGCACACAGACCACCCCTTGAAACACACCTTGTTTCAAACAATTTAACGTCTCACCTTTGAGGCTGGTTGAAGGCGATGCTGCTCATCACCATCATCCCACTTCAGAAGATAATGAACATCATTGGTTCCTTTATTGTGTACTTGTGTTTGTCTCAAATGAAGTGATGAAATCCGGTTTTTCTCCTGGCGTTTGCCATCAAATATCCGACCACTTTGCAAGGCTGGTGCAGAGGGCAGGATTTGAACCTGCGAACCAATATGGACTGGGACCTCATCCCAGCGCCTTTGACCAAGCTGGGCAACCCCTGCCTAACCTTTGCAGTGATGCTCTGTTCTTGAAAGCAACGGGTGTTCATCCCTTTCTTTGAATATATAGGAGATTGGTTGGAGAATGGATTTAGTGACTTTGGTGAATTTTTACGATATTTGTTCGAAATCAACTCAAGCGCTTGTCGGTCGATTTTATTGATGGGTGTTAATTCGCCCGGTCTATCCAACCTAAGGTGAAGGGTGAGATGAGAAGGATTGAATGATAATGAAGCAAATATTGCGAACCATTGGCGGGCTTATCCTCGTCGCCTTGTTCCTGCTCTCTTCCACCACCTCGGTTCAGGCCGAGCATGAATGGGATCACCGCTACACCATATCAGGGAAAGTTCTCGACTTGGGTGGTGATACTGTACGCGGCGTGAAAGTGGAAATCGACTGCTCACAGGGAAAAAGTGATGATAGTCTCTGTAGCCTCAATAAAGAAAGGGGGTCGTCAACCGGATTGAGTGGTATTTACGAATTGGTGTTGCATTTCCATTCCTCTGACCACGGAAAGACTCTGATACTGACTGTTGAAGGGGAAGAATTCAATCATACCATCGACCTCGAAGGTGGTGATGGGAAAATGACCGAGGAAGACCGCTACGTGACCATGGATCTGCGCCTCAGTAGTGAAGTTTCGGTATGGTCATACTTCATGCCCTTCATCGTAATGACGATTTTGATAATCTTCACCATCTTATTCATCATGAAGAAGAAGGAAATGGGATTTTTCTCACCTAAAGCAACCGCGACCAAGGTGGTTGAGCGAAGCGATTTGGTCGCTTGCCCTAAGTGCGATGCCAAACTACGCTCGGACAATATGGTGCGTCACCTGACCAGCAAGCACTGGATGAAAGCCGATGAGGCAAAGGCTCTCATCGGCCTTTCGGATGAAGAAGAAGAATGAATTCTCCATCTCCTAGATGGGGCGGCTATAATCCAACCTAGAGTATGGGGTTCGGGCTCAGAGGAAAAGAGAAAGACAGGTCAGACTGCCGTCGGCAGCCCTTATCTGTGCCATATCGATGCTGACCACTTCAAGACCTCTAGCCTCAAGTTCGGCCACAACGGTCGGATAACCCTCGGCAACCAATACCCTGCCATTGGGAAGGCCCAAGGTATTGCAACCGTAGGCCTCGGCTTCGGGAATCCAGATTATCTCGCCACCATTAGGTAATTCCCCGAATACCGCCTCCTCCAGATATCCCTTTGGTGCCAGTAGGATGGTATCGGTCGGGGTGCTGGCCAAGCTGGTGAGATGAAGGGCATTGTCAGGGATATCGACGATGCGGAGTTCATAGCCAAGGTGATCGAGTAGGTCGCGTAGTTCAGCGATTCCGGCATCGTTGGTGCGTGATGAGCGGCCGACGAAGAATAGGTCGCCAAATCGCAATAGGTCGCCGCCATCCATCTGCGCCGGGGGGGTCATCTTACAGACCTTGTAGCCGCTCAGTTCGTCGATGATAGCGTCGGCGACCGGTTGTTGCTCACCGCGCCGGCTGGGCGCTCCCAAAATAGGTAGGAGGACGTGGCCATCGATGATCACCGCTTGGTCTTCGACGAAAATACAATCAGGATAATCCTCATCGGTGGGGATGGTGGTTACTTTGACTCCATTTTCCTCTAGGGCGGCGCAGTAGTCCTTATGGGTCTGCCTTGCAGACTCGACATCGCTCGGCCCTGCGCCGAAGAAATTTGCCAGTGCAGAACCGAATGAATCGGGAACTGCTCGCACCAATGCGTGGCGCTTCTGGTCAAGGCGGACGGTCGCCATTGTATCTCCGCCCAATTAGTGTCTCTTAACCATTACCGATGAGTGGAAATATGTTTCCGGTTAGTGGAAAGGGGTGGTTCGGTTTTCCAATTATTATCTGGGTTATTTCTCATCCTTCAATCAATGGTGTGCGCTTATCTTCTTCGCAGTCCAACACCACATGGTTCGACCACAGATAACTAAAGCGTGCTGGGGGCTTGGGGCGGGGGTTCTTTTTTCCCATTATCCTCAATAACTAACCTCACCTGTTAGGGGATAAAACTCTCGGTCACCTGCAGGCCCATCATGGGTTCAACTCCCGGTGCGGGCTGGGACCTATGGTTTGAACGCAGCGTCAGGAAGCTGGTTGAGATGCCCACCAATAGAAGTTCAACATCGGGTCAGGACACCAACCCGGCTGATTACCAACCTCCGCACTGTAGGCGGCCATCCTCTCTGCTTCCCATGCCATATAGGCCGAATCCCCCCAGAGTTGATCCCAGTCCATTGGAACTCCAGTGAGATTGAAGCCGTTCATGGGGGTGAACTGTTCACTACTGATGAAGACTGCACACACATCGACATCCCATCCATACCACATCACTCGACCAGAGATGCTCATATTCCCCCAACAACCTATGTGTCCTGTTTCATTGCTGACACTCAGACAAGCTAGTGTTTCGTTATACGAGTAATTCGCACCGAATTCATTGACTCCATAATCCTGGACACAGAATGGTTCATCCCACACCCCTAGCCAGTCAGCCGATCCGGTAGTGGTGCAATTCTCTTCGTTAATCGGGATGAATATCCTTGTGAAATTCTCACCTTGATTCATCCGGTAACCATAGGCACTTGAATTATCTAGGAATCCTACATACTGTACAGGTTCAGGATCAGGAGTGGTGTCTGCAGGGGAGGTCAACCAATACAACGCATCGAATTGAGGGGTTGTGCACCAACTTGGGGCATTTGCCTCTTCCACGCTGTATGCAGACATCCTCTCATTCTCCCACTGCACATATGCAGGGTCGGCCCACAGTTCATCCCAGTTCACTCCAGACGATGATGAATTGTGTGTCCGATTGTATTGAGAAGAAGAGACGAAAGCCGGACTTTCGATGTAAACTAAACAATGGCTCGTCGTAATGAGACCATCGGGTCCTTCCTTATGATCCAGATACTCCTTCCACATCACTCGACCAGAAATTGAAATGTTACCCAAATTCTGTAGACATCCTTCACTGGTATCGTTCACGTACAACTCCACACAACCCTCGGTTTCGTTGATTTCCAAGGATGTGACCCAAGCAGCCTCCGTAAAATTGAACATCATACCATAATCTAAGATACAGAACCCATCTTTCATGAACCCAAGTCCATTACTGATGTCGGTGCATCTCTGAGTATCCATCAGTCCCAAATTGGAGAAATTCCCGCCAGGGTTCATCTGGTATCCAGCCACAGTCGTATTATCTAGGAATCCGACGTATTGTACTGTGTTGTTCGTGGTGCCATTACCGCCATCCGTGGTCTCATTGCCTGCGGTATCATTCGTCGTCTGATTGACTGTCTCATTAATCGTTCCATCGATGTTCTCGGCCGTGTCATCTACATCGTCGTCGGTCGATGCATCGTCACCGATGCACCCGGAAAGAATCGAACCGATCATCAGGAGAATAATCGCTATTGCATGGTATCTCATGTCCTCTCCTGCAATGTGCCCTCAATTAATAGTTGCCCCAACATTTTCTATGAATAGAGATTGCAAGCAAAGATTCGAAATCATAGGCGTCCAGAACCAATGTTCCCGGGAAAAACGTGTTAAAATCCCGGTTAAATCCCTCTAAATTCTAATGCTTTCTTCGGGTTCTTACCTCGAGGGAATTGCCTTCTACCGTACTTCGCACTTCCTTCACCACTTCGTGCCTCAGTAAGTGCTCACCTTCAAAAGTGGACACTCAACCCAATGGTCATGCGGTCAGCACCAACCAGTTTCCTATTGGTGGGGTTGTTTCTGCTGGCACCATTGGCCGGTTGTTTCGGAGCTGATTCTGAGGCCGGCCCATTATCGGACCAACTACAGGTGACTCCCGCGGTGTGGACCGGGGGAGTCTTCCAAGGGGTAACCTTGGCGGCAAAAACTGACCTTGCGGCCTTCATCCCCTATCTGATTATCAATGACGCAAGCGGCTATGTGCAGAATTCCACCGTGGTCGACCTGAAGGCCGGACAGAGTATCCAGATTACCGTGCTGGCCCCGCCGCGAACCGATACCGCGGTCGTTCTGGTCGGTGAATATGGCCGCCAGGAGTGGCCGATTCGCGATTTGAATGAATCGTGGCGCACTTGGATTGATATGGGCGGACACGATTACGCCGACGGCAACGGTATCTTACGACTGGCTAGTGAAAACAGTAGTCTTGACCAAGTGACCAATGCCTCGAAAGCCGGCGGTCCGGCCGGGATTATCCGTCTCGATATTGTCAGGCCCGTCGTCAGCGGTTGGTGTGAGGAATGTGGGGGATTTGTCGCCGATAATGGTGGGCGTTTCGCCACCGGGTTGGTGAATGGCATGACCACTTACAACTATCTCAACCTGCTGACCGATGAATCGACCGACGTGTTGGATTTAGCCGACGGTGCCCAAGGATATCTTGACCGCTGGGCTGGGCAGGGCAACCTTGCCTACGAAGATGGAGCGCAATGGCTTATTTCTGAGATGGAGAGTTTCGGACTTGAGGTGATGACACATCGCTTCCAATTCACAGATATTTTCAGCAAGCAGAATCCCGAGGCCTACAATATCTGTGGCTACCGCTGGGGTAGTGAATACAAGGATGAGTGGATGGTGTTCGGAGCACACTTCGACGTAGCCCCACCAGCCAATACCGCTCTGCCGATTGCCGACCCGCATCTGACGGGAAGTCGTACCTACGGCACCAGAGTCGGCGCTTACGACAACACCGCCGGCACCAGCATGGTGTTGACCGTGGCCGAGGCGATGGTGAATTTCGATACTCGTAGGACGATGGTTTTCTGCTTGTGGAGTGGTGAAGAGGGGGGCAAGCGCGGCTCTGATTACTGGACCGAGTATTATGTCAAAGAGGATAATCCGCAGGTGGTGATTACCAATTATATCAATCTCGATATGGCCGGAGTCAATTGGCCCGGTGGTGGTGGCGCCCCGCACGGTGACCCGTCCCTGAGCATCGATGATACCGGCTATCCCAAGGATGACGAGGTCTGGCCGATGCGGGTTTATATCGGCCCGAGCCAGGATTATGACAAACTGAATCAGCCAGAGATGGTTCGGTTGGCGATGTGGATCGGTAGCGATGCCATCGGTGTCGAGGCGCAGGTACAGATTTTAGTCGGCCAAGCCGAGCACGATGAGAATACCTGGAAGGTCGAGGATTGGCTTGACCGAGGTCGACCGGAATTGATAATTTATGAAGATACCACGGCACGCAGCGACCATGCCAGTTTCCAAGATAATCTCGGAACAGTGACCATGGGCTTCGGTGGGCTGGTCGATGGCTACTGGTGCTATCATCAGGTCTGTGATACCTTGGAAGAGATGGAAGAGTGGATGGATACCAAAGGGAAATCATACGGTGAAGAGAATACCGGCAAGGATAATCTGGTGAATAGCCTCGATATGGTTACTTGGTGGGCGGCTTACTCGTTCTTCCATTTGGATGAGAAACCGGTGATTAACTCATATCTTTGAGGCCAGGGAACTGACCAGGTCCATCGGATTCCACACCCCGCCAAACCACCATAGGAGGAGGGGGATGGCAAATACCCCCAGCATCGCCCAGAAAGCCACTTCCGACCACGCCTTGACCTTGAGACCATCGAGTGGCCCGAAGGGCAACATGTTGAACATTCCCAACACCAGATTAGCGGTCAGCCAGTATTGTATCATATACCATATGAGTAATTTATAATTGAGCGAATTACCAATCAGGAGGTTGGTGATGTCTCCGTTCGCCCCGGTCATGGCAATCAGTATCGCCCCGAGGGGAATGCCGATCAGGAATAACCCGAAATTGACCATCGGTCCGGCGATGGCGATGTGGCCATTTTGCCGCCGGGTGACCAGCCCTGCCACCATCACCGCCCCGGGTGCCATGAATACCACTCCAAGAACCGCGGCGATTGCCACCCCTATCTTCAATCCCCTCGGATCGGCGCGAAACTCGGCCCAGCAGCCGTATTTCTTGGCCACCACCTTATGGCCGATCTCGTGGAGTAAAAACGCCGGGCCAACCGCGAAAAGCATCACTGGCATCATCACCATGATGGTGATGAACCAGGTGGTGAAGCCGGTGTTTATCAGCCCGAAAATACCGCGCGTGACCATCAATCCAAGTGCTAGAGTAAACGCCGCGGTGGCCAAGAAAAGGTGACGCTTCTCCTCCTCGCTGAAGTGCCAGATCCGGCCGGTATGGTGCTCAATCGGTTGTTTGTAGTTAGGAATTTCCCAAAATCCCTGGAAGACCGGTCGTGCGGTGGTTTGCACGTGGCTCACCCGGGTGTAAGGGTCACGCTCGAGCATCGCTGCCCGTGGGTCTCGTTGCGGCTGCACGGCCATCCCCCGTAGTGCTCACCTTTCAATGGTCTCATCGTGGTATTCAGACAAGCGCTCGCTTCATGGGGGGTGAAGGGATGGAGGGGTCGGGTCCCAGCATGAGCATACCGCGCAAAGCGATGAAGGAGATGGGCTTTCAAACCTGTTGTCTACTCTGTGATGCAGCCGATATTGCCGGTACTGGCCGCTGCCGTAGGTGTATCACCACCCATGCTGAAATTCGTGATGCTCTGCCTGATAACCCAACCACACCGATCGACCAATTGGCGGTCGAGTTGATGCAGATGTTGGCAAACCCACATCGCTGGGACCATGACCCGGTACATGGGCCGGCCCTGCGAAGATATCAGGTCTTGGCCGGTGAATTCACCGATGTGGCTCCTTTGGCGACCACCGAGGAGGTCGCCGACCTGTTTGAGCGCCAAGCGCAGAAATCCAAAACATCGGTGATACATGATGTTGCCAACCGAAGTCGGTGGAAAGACGCCGCGCCGAGCCCTGAGGAGGCGAGAGAAATCAACCGAGAAATCCCCCCCGCGGCCGATTCCGTAGCCGGAGCAAGAACCATCCCGAGTAAAGAAATAGAGAAGGTAGATGTCAGCGATAGGCCCGGTGAGGACCGGGGGTTGTCGGACCGGGTTGCCGCCGCTGAAAAGGGTAGGAAGGCGCTGAAGATTGAGCGGGAACAGATTGAGGACCGTGAATTTGCCCGCCGTCAGGCGCAACGTAAAGCCTGGGATGGGGAGGTTGAGGGGGTTTCTGAATTGCTCGGAGAGGGTGTCTCGCCCAGCGCCGATAAGGAAGATTGTGTTGAATCCAAACCGGGGGGTGGGGTGGTGAGTGAATCCGGGGATTCTGTTGGTGATGAGTTGGATATTTGAGATAACATTAGTGCTCGATTATTTGTTTATTATCACTAAGTAACGAATTATTGAATATTATTAATATTATATTCAGTAGTTCGGTCTCTTCCTGTAAATCTTTGTTTGTCTTTATTTTGGAGAAGTGTGATTATTCCAACCATTACTATCATACTACCTTGAATAGTGATCAATAATAAAATGAAAACCGCAGTCAGTGATTTATTAATTTCCACCTTGGTATTCACTTTATTGTGTAGCTTATTCTTTGTACCATACTGCCTTTATTCTTCTTGCCCAATAATTCCAACTCCCCAATCTCACTTAGATTGGCGACGTGGGTTCCCGCACATGGGCAGAGGTCGAAATCATCGCCGATGGTGATGACCCGCAATTGCTTGACCGAAATTGGTAACAAATCCATATTGGTGCGCTCGGGTGGCATTATCCGATTGACCTCATCCCTAGTCATGGTCGAACAGGTCACCGGTAATTCACTGTCGATAATCTCTTGGGCTGAGGTGAAGACCCGCTCGAGCATCTCTGTATCGAATTTGATCGGGTGGAAATCTATTCTGCTACGGTCGGCATGAATCTGGTTGCCCACAGTCCTGGTGCCGTGAAACATATCGTAGACCACCCCGCTGACCAAATGTTGTGCGGTGTGCATCCTCATGTGGGCATAGCGCCTCCCCCAATCGATGGTACCGTGCACTTCGTCGCCGATTGTCAGCCCATGGTCAACTCCAACGAAGTGATTGACCTCACCCCGGCCTCTCACTTCGGTGACGGTAGTTGTTCCAATATCGGATTCGAGATGGCCGACATCCCAATTCTGGCCACCACCCAAGGGGTAGAAGAGAGTACGGTCGAGGACTACATTATCCTCGGAAATCGCGGTCACGATGGCGGAAAATTCACTGTCGTAGCACGCGGCAATCGATTCCATGTACAGTAACTCGGTCGCCATACGACCGGTTCTGAAGGTTATCGGTTCTCAAGTTTCCGTATCGGTTGGGCAACCAGATTTCTCAGCAGATGTTCCAAACTCCAAGTGGGAATGAGTCTGGCATGGAGGTGTGCTAGTGGTATCCATAACAGGGTGTAGGCCAACACCACCAATGAGCAGGTCATCGTCGACCATTCACCAATCTCATCTAGGCGATAGAGGAAGGAGAAAGGGATGAAATGCACCACATATACTGTCAGTGACCGCTGGCCGAGGTCGCTCAGTGGCTGATAATGTGGGAGATTCTTACTCACCTGCCAGAGTATTCCGACCCCGGTAAAGGCACAGATGAGGAATGGGGTATTGGCTGGGAAGAAGGTCAGCACGGCCTTACCATTGGGTAAGGCCAGAGGAATATCTTGGCTGGTGGCGGCACCCAATGCCATGAAGAAGAAGGCGATTCCGGTAATGAGGAGATACCAGATTGATGGGGTGGTGGTGTGATCTCCGGAGTGGTTTTCGGTGGCGGAGGTAGACGTGGAATTGGGTTGTTTTTCCGCCCGCGTGGCGGTTGTCTGGTCGGCGATTATCGCCCCCAGCATTGCGAATGCCAGCCATGGAATCAGTGGGTATGTTCCGGTGGTGAAAAGGTGTTGAAACGCGCTGGTGATGGTCGGGGTGTGAACCCGAAAGTCCCAATTTGAGGGTCCCATCGCCGCGGGAAATATCCATGGTGAGAAGACTATGATGGTCAATATCACCGGCCAGATCGGGGCACCATTTTTCCACTTCGCACGGATTGCCGCCAACCACAAGGGTGAGAAGAGAATGGTGATGGCAAATAGTGAGAGGACCCCTGGGGTGAAGGGCTCAAACAGGTGTGGTGCAGCCAGATTAACCAATATCTGGCAGGCGAATAGGAATCCGCCACGGATGATTATTTTGCGCTTGGTCAACCGGCTTCTCGCCATTCCCCAGCCACCGATGGTGACGAATAATGGCGCCGCCAATCCCCCCAGTCCTGAGATTATGAAGGCCATAAAACTGGTCATCGATACATCTCTCGGCGTCCAGGTCGCCGCGGCGTGTACCATCACCATAAGGAGGATTGCCAGCGCCCGTAATTGATCGGGGTGGGTGAGGCGTTCGGGGTTAGTGAGGGGTTGCGGGTATTGGAGTTCGCCCATATACTCACTTCATAGGTTGTTCCTGACGTATTCAACGGCATTTCGAAAAATTGCCATTCCTTCTCCTTGGCCCGCCACCGCCGTGGTGATGTCGCCGCTGTGACCATTGGTCGGACTGGTTTGATCGGTGTCTGTTCGGCCGCCTTCCCGGGTCCACGTCGCCCCCAACCATTGCGAGTGATTGGCCTCGGGGTGGGGCATCATCCCGTAAACCAGTCCGCTCGGGTCGCAGACCCCGGCGATATTGCGCATGCTGGCGTTGGGGCATAGTGGGTATGGCAGGGCTTCATCACCGGCCGATGGATATTGGTCATCGGGGTCGATATATCGACACACTAATTGTCCCGCGCTATGCCATTGGTCGAGAAGTTTCTGGGATGGGGTGACGAATTTACCTTCTCCATGGCGTACCGGGGTGCGCATTCTCTCCAGCCCTTTGGTCCAGATACATGGGCTGTCGCGGTTGAACTCAAGCGTCACCCAGCGGTCTTCATAATGACCGCTGTCGTTGAGGGTCAGCGATGCTGATTGTTGCAAGGAGACCTCATCATCACCGGGTAGAAGACCCATCTTCACCAGGACCTGGAAGCCGTTGCAGATACCGATTACCGGCCTGCCTGACTTGACGAAAGCGCGCACCTGCTCACGTAGTCCGAAGCGCAGGCGATTGCCGAGTATTCGGCCACTGCCGAGATGGTCACCGAAGGAGAATCCACCGGGTACCGCCAATATGTGGTAATCCTCGAGGTCGGCGCTTCCATTGAGGAGTTGATTGACGTGCACCCGATGTGCCCTTGCCCCAGCCATCTCGAATACCGCCATCGTCTCCAAGTCACAATTGATGCCGAAGCCGGTCAGCACCGCTACTTGTGGGGTTTCGATCACTCCGGTCGCCCTCCGTCCAGAGTTCCCTGCCAGGCACTGCGCAGTTCTTCTACCCGGGATAACAGAACCGCCTCACCATTTGCTGTGATTGTGAAGTTGTGTTCGTTGTCGTGATTCACCGTACCGAGTAAAGTGGTGGAATTACCGGCCATCGCGGCCTCGAACCCCGCTTGGTTTTCGGGCCTTATGCTGACGATAATCCTCCCCAGACTCTCGCCGAACAGTGCTCCCCAATGGTCTAGTTCCGCATCACTGGATAGGATTGTGCTGATGTCGACCGCACATCCGGCATCGATTCCGATACAACATTCGGCCAGAGAGACCGCCAAGCCACCGTCGGAACAATCGTGGGCACTGGCGACCAGCCTTTCTCGCATGGCCGCGGTAAGTGCCCGGTACATCACGATATTGCGCTCGGCATCGATTGCTGGCACCGCCCCGCCGATTCCGCAGGAGGTTGTGGGGGTTGTGGCAGTCATGGTGGTTGTTGTGGTCGCAAGCACATTGGTAGCATCGGCTACATCGGCAGGGTCGGCAGGGTCAGCTACATCGGTGTTGGCTGCCGCCTCTTCGCTGAACATGAATGCCAACTCACTGGCACCAAGTTCCTGATGGCTCTCGCCGAGCAGATAAATCAGGTCACCAGCGATTTTGAAATCACTAGATA
>Ga0208879_1001854_pt1 | contig 19373 bp, 18 predicted proteins | sample Knorr_S15_td_Bot_FD_185605 | JGI IMG/M metagenome (GOLD analysis project Ga0208879, IMG submission 185605) | Marine microbial communities from Southern Atlantic Ocean transect - Knorr_S15_td_Bottom_ad_5009_LV_A (SPAdes) (version 2) | ecosystem: Environmental > Aquatic > Marine > Oceanic | place... | reverse complement strand
TAAGTTCCTTGACACCGAGAACACGAGCTAAGAAAGCGTGTTCCTTGGTTTGGGCGCTAACTCCGTCGTTTGCGGCACAGAGTAGAACTGCTGCGTCTGCTTGACTAGCGCCAGTTATCATGTTCTTGACGAAATCTCGGTGGCCAGGGGCATCGATGATAGTCCAATAATAACTTGGAGTAAAGAATTCTTTGTGTGCAACATCGATTGTAATTCCACGTTCGCGCTCTTCTTTCAATCCATCCATTACGTATGCAAGGCCGAATCCAGCCTTTCCTTGCTCTACAGCCAACTTTTCGTTCTTCTCGACAACGTGTGCTTCGATATGCCCAGTATCTAGTAGCAGGCGTCCTACAGTCGTTGACTTTCCATGGTCAACGTGACCAATGAAAACGATATTCAAATGCGGCTTGCTCTTATCTTCCCACTGAGAACCCATGTTATCTACTCCTTGGTTGCAGCCAGCCGACCGGACCTCCCTTTATGAAGACCGCGACGCGGTAATTGAAACCTATTGGTTGAGACAGTATTGACCAGAAGGCATAATTCCTTAGAACCTCCACTCCACGGGGCTATTGATGCCGGTAGGTGACTTTACCCGAATTGGTGGTGGCGGCGGCTTTTGGGGTGACCAAGTTTTTGCTCCAATCGACCTTTTAGTAGGCGAGGAACTAGATTATCTGACTATGGACTATCTCGCAGAAGTGACTATGTCCATAATGGCGAAACAGAAAGCAAGGGATGAAAGTCGAGGTTGGGCAACCGACTTGATGGACTGGTTGAGAGCCGGTGGTATCTCTTTACTACATGAGAAAAGGACTCGTTTGGTAACTAACGCCGGTGGGGCAAATCCCCTTGCTTGTGCAGAAGCGGTACTGGCATTAGCCTGTGAAATTGGCTGGAATGAGTGTAGAATTGCCATGATTAACGGAGACGATGTCTTACCGTTAGTTGAGGATGTCCTTTCAGGTGGTAGTCTTGTTGACCATATGGGTACTGGCCAACCTCTTTCAGAAGTTGCAGAAGAGTTGGTTTCTGCAAATGCCTATGTCGGTTCAGGGGCTATTGCCCGTGCCCTTGAAAATGGGGCTGATATCGTAGTAACTGGAAGAGTGGCTGATGCCAGTCTAATCGTTGGTTGCATGTTACATTCAGAAGGCTGGGCAAAACATGCATTGGCAGAAGGAATGGAAATTTTCACTCCAGTTTCGGAATGGGCACCAAAGGGTGTCAAGAAACCTCTGGATGTATTAGCAGGTTGGACATTAGCAGGACATCTCATTGAATGTGGTGCCCAAGTTAGCGGTGGAAATTCCAGTGATTGGGAAATTATACCTGATCTTGCGGAACTCGGTTATCCGATTGCAGAAATAAACAGTGATGGTCGTTGTATTATCACCAAATCCGATGGTACCGGAGGTAAGGTTAGCCGAAGAACGGTGGCTGAACAACTGCTCTATGAAATTGGCGACCCACAAGCCTACATGACGCCCGATGTAGTCGTCGACTTATCCAATACTACTCTAAAAGAAGTCTCAAAAGACCGAGTTTTGGTCTCTAAAACCAAAGGTAAACCGGCACCTCCAACTCTCAAAGTCTCAGCAAGCCATAGAGACGGCTGGTTCGCTGCTTCCGACTTGGTAATTCCTGGACCTGATGCCATAGGTAGAGCAGAAAAGGCCGATTCAATTCTTAGAGACCGGTTGTCTGACCTTAGCGGTCTTGAAATTTTTACGGAATATTTCGGAGCCGGAGCGTCCTTGCCCATAGGACTCGCTCACCTCAAGAAGGAGCCTAGCGAAATTCTCATTCGATGGGCTGCTAAAAGCCCAATGCGTTCAGAAATAATCGAATTCACTAGAGCAATAGCCCCACTGGTTCTGACGGGGCCTGCTGGTGTTGCTGGATATTCGGCAAGAATGAGGCCGCGTGAACAGTTGCGTTTCTTCCCATTCTTATTAGAACGAGAATTAGTAGAATTGAGAGTTACTATAACAATGATGCAAACTCTAAGAACCCGCCTACAAGAGATGGACCCATTAATCGAAACGGTGCTAACTAGAATTCAGAAAATTGCTGATGGAGAGCCTGAAGGCTTGTGGCGACGCAGAGTGGCGCGCCGAGTTATGAAGAGACTCCAGAAGCCGACTACTACTGGTAAATGAGGTAGGGACATGGTTCTTGAGCGGATAAAATTATCGACGATTGCTCATGGTAGAAGTGGCGACAAGGGCGATATGGTCAATATTGCATTGATTGCTCACCGAAAAGAATGGATGCAACTTCTAGTCGACTGCATAACTCCTGAATGGTTAGCAGAGATTTTTGCTGATATGGTCAAGGGTCATATTGAGGTTCACCCTGTTCCAGGAGTTGGTGGAATCAATTGTTTGTTGCATGGAGCCTTACAGGGTGGTGGAACAATCGCTCTGCGAAAAGATGCCCAAGGCAAAATGATGGGGCAAGTTTTGTTACAAGCAGACATCGAAATCGATGGAAAATTAGCCCGAAAGTTGAAAGTACCCTTGGGATGAAATTTCACTTATACTGAATTTCTATCGACAATGAGACATCGTCTGCATCAGTAATTTTGGCATTAATAATCCTGATTTCCCAATCCCCATCCTCGTAGGAATCAATAAGATAGGAAGTCACTTGTAAAGTTACACACTGATAATCATCGCCAACATTGCAACCTTGTCCCCTTTCCCTGGCCGTAGTGTTGACTACCTCCTCTCCAGTTTCATTGAACATGTGGATATTCAATTCATTATCACCGTCACCGAAAACCCAATCATCATCTTTTGTTGGATAGATTAGTAAAATATCTACCCGCTTGATTTTGTTATTTGTATCTCTATCATAATGAAAAGTTGTCTGAAAAACTAATTCGCCGTTATCAGTTTGATTTCCATTAACATGTAATTCTTGCCAATCTCCCCTGTATTGTACATGAACCATTATTTGTTGTTGGGCAGAATATCCTTCGTTATTGCTAACAGTCAATTGAACTTCATATTCACCGATATCGACATCTTTCCATTCATAGGTCTCCCCTTCTGCATCGACATCATCATCTTCTATACCATTGTTATCACTATCGATATTTGTGTTGAGGTCCCATACCCAATCCGTAATGTAGTGGTTAGTACTACCTGGGTCACTTTCACTGCCATCAAGATTCACAGTTGTAGTAACTCTCGTATTGCGGTCATTAGAGGATTTCTCTGATTCACAAATATAAATAAGATAAAAATCACCACTAGGGGCTTCATTACCTTGACAATCTGAATCTGGATTTTCTGAACCTGCATCTGCAGTTGGAAGAACTGCAGTTTTAGCGAGGATGATTATTTCCTTGGTTGAACTCGCTTCTCCAAATCCATCAGTTACAGTTAGAATAACTTGGTAGGTTCCTTCATTTGCATAAGATGTTGTTACTTCTTCTCCAGATGCATCATTCTTCTCATCTCCATTGAAGTCCCAACGGTAGGTTAGGGAGCCATCTTGAGGGAGTGAGGCACTACCGTTGAAGGTGACATCAGTGCCTGCTTGAATTGATGTCGAGGGGCTCCAGTTGAAAATTGCCTCAAGGTCTGAACCGGGTTCAGGTGAATCATCTGAAAAAATGCAGCCCGATAATGCTGAACTAAACATCAACAAAGAAAAAAGGGTCGCAAGTAGGCCTGAATAGCTCCTCATCAAGCCTACGTCACGGCTCGTCTGCCATCAAGTATTCGCCCATAAGTACAGGTAAATGGCTTCATTCAAACCTTTTTCGAATTAGCAGCACGGCACCTAGAATGCTGATAATTGTCATGAATGGAGAAACCCAAGGCATCTCCAAATCCATTTCTTGGGCTATTTGGTCATTTGCGTTTGCTAAACCAAATTCATAATCCCTTAATTGGTTAAAGTCTCCATTATCTTCACATTCCATTCTTATTGTATCCCCATATGAAATTTCAAGCATGGGTTCTGTATCATTATAGAAAAAAGTGCAGTTTGAAAGGCTATCTCCTTCCACAGATATACTAATTCCTGAAGAATCTAGTGCTTCAGTCGCTGATACTTTGGACAATAAAGTCATTATATCATTACCCTCAGCATCGGTTTCTTCAGAATATAATACGATTTGAGCGCCTTCTAATTTGTATGTTGCATTGAATTGGGGTTCAATGGTCATCGTTCTATGAGTCTCATTTGTCCAAATATCTTCATCTAAATAGAGAGCAAAAGGCCCAGAGGGAGCGGAGTCCACCCATGAGGGCTTGCTGAGTTTTTCATTGGTGATTGTCATCAATAATTCCATGCCAGTATCATTAGTTGCTTTTGCTCCAATAAGGTTGTCTTCAGCATCAAAAAACCAAGAAATCGACATTATCCCTCCTTCTACATCTTGTTCCATACTAACCTTCACGGCTCGCTCACCATCATCGTTGGGAAACCTTTCTGCGGAGGAAGTGAAATCTAAGTCCTCTCCATTATCTAAAGATGTAGCAGCCATATGATGTAAGAAACAAAAGGAGATTGATTCGCTACCCATGGTATCGCTATCAGTTAGCAATACTGTTGCAGGCTCGCCATCCATGCTCTCAAATACAGTCCGTTGACTTTCGTCCATCGAACGCATAGCAAATTCCTCTTGTGATAACCAGAAATCCCCGCTTACAGGGATTGGGAATCCGCCAGTTCGGATAGTCATATCAGTTTCAATTAGGGCTGCATCACGGTTGACTGACATTTTTGTATCCAAGTCGATATCCATCTCTCCAAACATTTCATCGTTTGTTGAAATTTCTAATTCCACTCGGCAACTCCAGCCATCAGTTTCTCCACTAACAACCTGTTCTTGAGTTAGAGTGTCGCCAACACTGCTGACGAATTTGTCTTCTGTATAAGGGTCTGGATCAAGCCATGGGTCAATAACGAACTCATAACTGGCAAATCCAACTCCCGCTAGTAATAGGCTGCCTACGAGTCCGATTACAGCAAGGCGCAAGGTGGCTTTTCCCCCACCTGCTTCACTCGCATCAGGCGCTAAAGGAAGTGGTGTGGAATCAAGACCGGATGCAAAAGGGTCGGGTTGAGCCATAAACGGTTGTTGTACGGCGGGTTGTTGTACAACCGAAGCAACAGCCGCTTGGGGCTGTGCTGCAATCCATTGATAGCCATCCCACATGTAGTTTCCATCTGGTGAAAGTTCTCCGACCATGGCTGTCGCTCTTTGACTCTCAATATGAATCTTCATCTATTCAACTTAGAATGAAAAGAGATTGGCTTGGCGGTTGCCTTTCATCAACTCATCTGCACTCCAACCAAAAGCCTCGCAAACCCTCCCAAAAGCGGTTGCTAATCTCTGTGCATAGAATATTGCATCATAAGATTCGATTCCTCCATTTTCTTCAGCCTCATTCCAAGGCTCTACTTTCATTGGGCGCTTACTTGCATCAACTACAACAAAGGCAATTTTCATACCTGGGATGAAGGGCAAATTTCTGGCTATTCGCTTTTGGGCTGCCCTTACTTGGGCTTGACCTTGTGGATTGGCGTAATCCTTACTGAAATCTACGCTGCCATCTTTGGCTATTTTACCCTTACACATCTTCGATATAATCAGTTGTTCAACTGGAACTTCGGCATTCTTAACCTGCTTTATTCGATCACGGGCTAATTGAATTGCTCCACTTTCATCTCCTCCCAAAACCAACTCAAAGATTCGTTGCATTCCTGACGTCAAAGCGCTGAATGAATCAGTCCTCTGGGTTTCATAGCCTTTGATCATTAAATCATCATGCGGCCAAACCACTCTGCCAACATATCTCTTCTTTGCCCCGTGAGAAAAAAAGGCTGACATTCCGGTTTCAAACTCAAGCACTGCTGCATCTTCACTGAATCGTTCTGCAGTTTCCTGACCAAATTGTATCATTGTCGCCATCGCTTCATCCCATGCTTGTTGCTCATCTGAATCTTCACTGGGTGGTGAAGTTGGAGGTCTGCCTTTGACGGGTACCGAAACAAATATTGAATCGGTGTCTGAATAAACAACATGATTTCCTTCGTCCTCTAGACGTTGAATTATCGCTTTGATATTTCTTCTTGCCCAAGCAGTGATTGATGAACCTAAGTCTCGATGGGTAAAACGATAGAATGCTGAAGCGAATACTCCGTAGAAAGTATTCATCATTATCTTCACAGCATATTGCATTTGGTCGTGAAAAGATATCGATTCTTGATTTCCATTTTCCCTTGCAATAGCCATCGCAGTCTTGTGATATTCACGCTTCGACATCAAATCCTCCAATAAGTGGGGAACAAGTCCGAGTCGAGATTCTTTGTTTCGAAATTTAGCACCTGTTGGTGATTCGTGGACAATTTCCCCTTCTTCGGGTTGTTGAGGATGAGATGGGTCGATACGGGTTGTATGACAGACATTGTTGGCTATCATAATCGAAGGATACATCGACTTGAAATCAAGTACTGCAATCCATGGGTGCATTCCTGCCTTCACATCATGGACATATCCACCGGTGATTTGTCCTTCTTTACGGGCGGCACTACCAGTCAAAGGAACTGCCACTTTCCATTCATCTGCTAAGCGAATAACCAAACTGTCAAGTAATTGACTAGTAGTACCATTTGCTGCGGTTTCAAATGAAACTTTGGCGACTGCGGCTACTGCTTCCTTGCGGCGAGTGGCTTGAACGGCTCGTAAGATTTCAAGAGGCAAGGATGCATCTCGAGCACAATATTCCAAAACTACATCTGGGCGACTAGCCCATTCTTCATCCATCTTAGATGCATCAACATCCATTTTCCGCAAATCTTCGCGCTCTGGGAAGAGTAATTCTGAAACAAATTTTAAAGTCTCCCGTTTAGGTTTCAATACCATTCTGGCCTGCCACCATGCATCCATGATAACCCGACCTGAAAGATTCCAAGCCCGAGTATTGGCGCGTTTCGGAAATAATCCACTTCGGCTTCTTTTGGCTTCATCAGGAATTGATGCTGTCCTTCCCCAACCAAATAATTCCATTTGGCCTTCAACATCACTTTTCGATGTAGATTCATTCACCCTTTCCTGTATCCTTGGTAAATCGAAGTTATCGATATTATAACCGGTAATTATGTCAGGGTCACTTTGCTTAACGAGAAGAGTCAAGTCTCTCATTATCTCCTTTTCATCACCCGTGAAAGTGTGGATATCTTGTTGAGATGCACCTCCTTCTACGCGTAGAGTTTCAATTGCAACTGCTGCACATAATATTCTATTATTCTCGATACTGGTTTCCAAATCAAATGAAAATATGACAAAGGGAGCTTGAAATGCCTCGATTGAATTTAATTCGCTTCTATGACAAGAAAGGATTAGGTCAACTGGCGCAGTACCTACACCTCCGGCTGAACGTATCAGAGAATCATCACCTTCTATTTCTTGAGACTGAAGAATTTCAGCCTCGATATGAATGTGTGGTCCAAGGTTTTCATCGAAGAAAATTCGGTTGCCAAAGGGAATGTCGGCACTGGAAAGAGTCCATCCGTCATTCAATTTTTCACGCAGTCTAGGGATAACAAATGGTTGTTCAACCTCGACCCACCAATGCGGTTTTTCTCCAAGGTCAGTCCACTTTACTACTGGCGCACATACTTTCACCACACCTTGATGTTTTGATACACTATTCAGTCGATGTTCAATGTCCACAGGTAGGATGGATGGGTCTTTACAAAGTCCCTTTTGAGAAATTTCGATACCTGGTCGAAAACCCTTGACTAAGGCGATGACTGACTTTCCACAACGGGAACGGCCGGCGATTTCAATTACCGTTTCAGGGCTCTCAGAATCGATTTGATTCCAACGAGAAGTAAGGATTACCAAGTCGCCACTCCAGCGCCCTTGGGTGCCCATATCGCTAACTATTCAAGCCAATGGAATTGAACTTTCCTCGCTTTTCCCCATTTATGTCAATGAAAGGATTGAAAGGTGAATCGCCATCCAAGCATGCCGTTGGCAATTTGTTGGCCATCGGCGGATTTTTGGAGTGTCAAAATATGCCTGAAAATGCTAACATTGACTGGGACTCTCTGACTTTTTCGATGACAAGCACTGATTTCATGTATATAGCGGAATGCCAACTTGGTCAACCTTGGCAGGTAGGGAATATCCGGCCCTATGGTAAATTAGAAATCGACCCTGCTGCTGGAGTTCTTAATTACGGACAAGGGATTTTCGAGGGCATGAAGGCTCACCGCAGCGTCGAAGGAAATGTGGTTTTGTTCCGCCCTGATGAAAATGCACGCAGATTCCAACGCGGTGCTGCAAGGTTGGGTATGCCACCTGTTCCAGAATCGTTGTTCATAGATGCTGTCGAACAAGTTGTCGCCGCTAATTCTCACTTCATTCCACCATCTGGCCGTGGTGCCCTTTACATCCGCCCAGTTCTTTGGGGAACTGGCCCAATCATGGGAGTTTCACCTGCGCCTTCCTACACCTTCTGTGTCTTTGTTACTCCAGTTGGCCCCTATTTCAAAGGTGGATTATCCTGTATTGACCTAGTGATTTCTGATGAATACCATCGTGCTGCCCCAGGTGGCTCTGGTGGAGTAAAAGCGATTGGCAACTATGCGCCAGGAATGATGCCATCCAAAGATGCAAAGAAAAGGGGCTTCGCTGAGGTCATTTACCTCGACGCAGTTAAACACGAATTAATCGAAGAAGTTGGGGCAGCTAATTTCTTCTGTGTAAAAAATAAGAAAATTTACACACCTGAACTAACCGGAACAATTCTACCAGGGATTACAAGGGATTCAATCATTCAACTCGCTAAATACAAAGGATACGAAGTTGTGGAGGAGAAAGTCCACGCAAGTTTTGCCATGCAGGCTGATGAGGCATTTTGCTGCGGTACCGCTGCTGTCATTTCACCTATTGGCTCCATCACTCAAGGAGACAAGGAAAAAGTCTACCTTAACCGTGAAGTTGGACCTTTGACGATGGAATTATATTATTCTTTAACTGCCATTCAAAGTCAAAAAGAAGAAGATGTATTTTCATGGCTGCACAAGGTTCCTCTTGAGATACCGTTGAATTTGGCTTAATCACTTCTTCCACTTTTTACGACCGCTACTCTGTCGATTCTTTTGGGCTCTTGCTGCTGCTTGTCGGGCTGCTCCTGAAGTTTTTCTTTGGGCTCTTGCGCGTTTGTCACCGGTTTTTGGACCCCTCCTGTTAGCAGCTACTTCCTCATCTTTACGAGCTTGATTCAATTCTCGCCAACAATGTCCGATAATCTGTAGAATTTCCTCTTTCTTTACTGTACCTAAATCTGATTCAGCAGCAGATTTAGAAATCCACAATCTGCCTTCCTTGCTCCAAGGTCGACTAGGGTGAGAAACTCCTTCCTCGCGTTTCATTTTCTTGACACCAGATTGACGTGCCGCCCACGAGAGGCCCTCAAGGTCTGGTTTGACCACCGAGCAATCTTTTCCAACTCTCCTGCCTTCTCTCCTCGAAACCCGATTATCAAAATAACCAGGCCAAATAACGATGCGATCAGGGTTGTGAGACATGTTGCTTCACCTGATGCCAATATGGCATTCGCCTTCAATGCGACGATGTGTATAGTTCAAAGAAGAACGCCGTTGATGACACCATCATGACCTGGGCGGCTAGTGATTCTAACTTGGCCCATGTCGGTATCGACGACTGCACTCTTTGTGAGGATATTTCTTCGAACGTAGTTAGGGTCGGATGGACTCTCTACAACAGTCTTGATTGTGGCGACCTTGGTTTTGCCAGTTTTTGGATCGTTTACGCTAACTTTGTCTGCAGAAAGGACACGGACAAGATTGTTGCCACCGGTTTTGCGGTATATCTTCCTCTTTACTTCTCCAATCAGAGCGAATTGCTTCTCACTGCTGATTTCTGTTTTTCGCTTGCTACGAGCCTGAACTCTGCGGCCGCCTGTGGGCTTTCTGCGTGAGATACCATGCCATTGTGCCATGTTGAAACCTTCTCGGGGTGCGCCGACTCGCCATTCCTATTTCAATGATGAGGGCGCGCTGAAGTAAACCCTGAGGCTGCTTTTCACCTCTCCATCTGGATTGGTTAGAGTGGCTTCAGCCAAGTCACCATCATTCAACCAACCCACTCCTTTTGGAGTGCCAGTGAAAATTAAATCCCCAGGTCTTAAGGGTGCCCACTCGGATAGAGAAGCGAGTAAATCAAGGGGACTGTGCAGCATTGTTGAGGTGTCTGCAGTGGTACGAGACTCACCATTAACAGTTAATTCGAGTCTCCAACCATGATGCAATGAAGGTAAATCTTCAACCTTAATAGGCAGCCAATTTCCTACCACTGCTGAGCCCTTGAAGGACTTTGCACGAGTCCATGGAAGACCTCCTTCTTTGGCTTCACTTTGGATGATGCGGTCAGTTAAATCTAAGCCCACACAAATTTCTTCGATTTCGGGGTCTATCCCCCCTCCGATTCGCACAACTAACTCAACTTCATGCTGGATTCGATTATTACCTGATAATTCAATCGTTGCAGGATTATGTTCTGGTGATTCAACCATGGAACCTGGTGGTTTGAGAAAGAATACCGGTTCTTGTGGCGATTCTACCCCCATTTCTTCAGCATGTGCTGCATAAGTTCGTATTGCACACCAAGACGAACCCAAATTTATTCCTCCGTCAATTTTACAACTGTTTCCCATGCTTCACGGATATGTGGTATGGTGATGCTGCCGCCAACTACCATCGCAATATTCAGTGCATCGAGTATTTCTGCAGGAGATAATCCTACTTCAACACAATTTTCGGCATGAAAGGTAATACATTCGTTACAACGAAGAACTGTTGATGCTACCAAACCAAGTAATTCCTTGGTAGGCTTATCCAATGCGCCTTCTCGAAAAGCCCCAGCGTCCAAGGCAAGGAAACGCTTGATGCCCAAATGTTCAGCATCTACGAGCAAATCCATTCTTCTGCTTCGGTCTTCGTGGAATTGGTGTAGGTCCATCAATATCTTGAACTAAAGAACCATATTTCATTGCACCCCATCTCTGATTTCAGAATGGACACACTCATCAACATTGAACTACGCCCCCTTATTGATGGTAAAAGATTGGCAGGTGCGAAAACGCCGACCGGTACGACGCAAACAGGTGGCACCAATGCTCAGCGCGCTTGAGAAAAACCTCGGAGTCGACCTCAATCTCGACGGTGCTTTCCTTGAAATGGCCGAATACGGACCATGGACCTTGATGATTGTCGACAAAGAACCGCATGCGGTTGAAGTTCTCGATGATGATGGCAATAAAGTGGCAGCACTGACATTGCGCGGTTTACTTGAAAATAATTCTGAAAGGTCATGGTTAGAAGTCGACAGAGGAGCAATCCCCTTCTTGATGAATGGTGCCGATTGTATGGCAGCAGGCATACACGCCGCTGATGATGCTGTAGAATGTGGGGATTTGGTATGGATTCGCGACCAAGAGCACAAGCGGCCATTGGCATTAGGTTGGGCTTGTATGGATGCGAAGGAAATGATCTCTGCAACAAAAGGAAAAGCGGTTCGAACCCTTCATTGGGTAGGTGATGAATTATGGAGTATGGAGTTTTAACACCCCACCTAAAGAACAATACTAGAAAGGGTGTGCTTCAAATGGAGAGCCATTCTGGAATTATCGTGGCTCGCCTGATTACCTTGCTTTGCTTGCTGATGCTGATTGGAACATTTATTCCTTCAGTCGCCGCGGTGAAAGGAGGAGAAGATATAGAAGTTGACGTCAACAATTCTCCAATGATGTGGATTGAGCATTCAACTAACCTCCCCGACCTTAGTAATTGGGAGATTACAGTGAAATTAAATTCAAATGCCTCTGATAACGGTACCACAGTTAAAATTCTTAGGCAAATGTGCACTAATGAGGGAGTTTGCTTTGCTCCAGAATTTGTTGATGTTTCAAGTTCACATGAAAATTCCTCTTGGGCTTCATCATGGCAGACCATCGATGACCACGCATATGTTAACTGGAAAGTTACTCTGAACTACACAGATGGTGAAGAAGAGACTTGGCCAAAGAGTGGCGAATATGCCAAGGCTTGGTCAGCTTGTTGGTATGATATTGAAAATGATATATGGGGAGGAGAAGGTTGTGAAGATGATTCCAACGATGATGATTCAAGTTTTCTACCCAGTATTGGATTCCTCGCAACCATGGCGATGATGGCCTTAGCAGCCCGCAAGGTACGTTCAGAGTAGGGCAAATTCTGCTAACCTGTCGAGCAAACGCCTAACCTCAATTCCCCAAGAATTGATTACTACTGAAGCAGTCATTCTATCTGCAGATAACTGGCCTTTGGAAAATCCTGGTAACTGTAAATCTGATGGCACCAATGGCAAGACCTCTGAATTCTTAATCTCTAAAAAAACCCCTTCCTTTTTTTTACTTAAACTCAAACCTTCAATTTCTTCTGCAAGATGACGATTCATCGCAGCAAGCAATTCTTCTACATCATCACTTCCAGTCGAAGGTGTAATCCCTTCCAAGTGCTCTGCTGCTGCATCTCCATAGGCAGAAAGAAAGGGTAAGTCAACATCGTTGTCCTCAAGTAATTCATCAAGACCGCGGCCTAGTTTCCTACCCATTCAATCACTACTCCAGACATGACTCCAACCTAAGATTTGGCCATCAGTAGCATCGGCTGCGAAAGTGAAAGTATGAGACCAATCTCCTTCATCCCAACTACGAATTCCATCAATTGTTGTCTTGCCTGCATCATTAACCGGAAGGAAGTTCAATGAATCAGGAAGGTCGAAACCGGTTGTTGCAACTAAAATTCCTAATTTCAAATCAGAATGCCATTGGCCATTCTTGGCTGCTAATCCATCTGAACCGCTAAACTTTGGGAAAAATCCCCCGTCAAGCCATCTATTAGACTCCATCCAAGCGATTGACGGAGATTCCGGTATTGCATTTCTGTTATGTGTTGGCGCATCATCATGCATGCCTTCGGAAATTAAGGTGCATGTCTCCGATGAAGCAGTTGTTCCTGAAACATCGATTATTATCCAACCACTTGAATCATCATTTGCTAACCAACTCATATTCCAAGTTGTTTTGCTAGAATCACTGCGGTTATCTTGGGCTCGCCAAATATAGGCTTGGTAATCTCTCAATGCATCTCTAGCTGGAGTGTTGAAAACATCGATACATGATACTGCTACCTCTAGACTATGACTTCTCTTAGTGGAATTATCGGGGGTGTGCAGTTGGTTGTTGGATGCCCAATCTTGCATTTCGCTACTCGGCGGTCTTAAGGCAGAGAAATCGGGTTTTGAATCATAAGACAATCCCAAGTCTACAAGGTGTTCGCCTCTCGATAGGCTGGTCTTTTCTATCCTCATCCTCAATTCAAGCCTTCCTTCTGGCATAGCATATTCGCTCAGCCACTCTTCTAAGGTTCCACAATTGCTCGAATCTTCGCTGGTGATGAGCAAGTCCGTAGATTGTCTAACAGCCCAAGGCGAAGAAGGAATTACAAGAACATGAATTGTAGCATGACCAAGACAATGTTTCTCTAAGTCCTTATTTTGGAAAAGAATCTTCCAAGCCATTTCATCGCCAAATTCTTCTGAGCCAGTTACTCTCCATGACCATCCTGAAACATTTCCTGCAGCCTCTTCATTAATGAGGGTGTTTCCTAGAACTTCGTGAACTTGAAGCGGTGCAAAAGTCATTGAGGCACCCATCCCCAAGGCATCTAGTGAATCAATAACACCTCCCAATCCAAAGGAGGTGACCTCCCCCCGTAAATGGCCATCAGGATGAGTTAATTCGTAGTCGAATTGTGAACGAAGGGTGTTTTGGCCAGATATTTCAACCCATTGAGTCCAATCAATCCCTACTTGTGCGGAAACTGAAGGCATCTCCTGACAACCAATTTTCAGTTGTTCACTCTTAGAAATTGAAACATCATCGAAATCATATTGCAAAGTTTTCTCCATCGTCAACCAAGAAAAACCGCTGCCTCCTCGTTGCTTCACTGCCCCAAGGCGATCGTTTCCCCTTTCTCCAGAGAGGTCTGTGCTATCGCCTTCCTTGATTTCGATGCTGCCTTTACCATTGAAATCTACGTTGAGTGCGCAAACTTCATCGTCGGAGCCAAACCACTCAAAAACCTTGGAAGCATATTCACCAGTAGCAACTATTTCGCCACCAGTAACTGCAAAACCCATTTCGTCACCATGACGTAAGGGGTCTGGAGTGAATGGTTGAGCCTCAAGGCTGAACCACCACCATGCTCCTCCTCCAAGTATCAACAAACTAACGACTATCGCTGCTGTTCTTTTCAAATCAACTTCTAGAGTGCTAAAACGAGTTCCCCCTGCTGTCTCAATCAATATGGGTATATCCTCATCTTTTTCAACTAATTCTACTTCCAAGATTTCTGCTTCGAGGATTTCTGCTTCCAAGATTTCATCTGCTTCGACTATCTCCTTGTCTTCTACCATCTCGGATTCAAGGATTAACTCTCCTTCTTCATCCTCAATGATTTCTGTGGCTTCGCTTTCCTCTTCCACTTCAATGCCCAATTCTTCTTCACTTGCGCCGTACTTTAGTAGGCGTGAAATGAGGTCGGCTTTCTTTCCTGAAATTGCTAATTCCTTATCCTTACACAACTGCTTCAAAGCAGCGACAGTTAGGGATGAGGTTGGTGACATCTGAAAACCTGTACTTGATTGGCGCCACTTGAACCCTTTCAAGGCTCGCACTTATCGAGACTCATCAAAGGCGATTAGAAGCGAGTATTAATTTCCCAATTCATTGAAATGGAAGGTATGAACCATCGGCCTGCTTGATATATGGTTGGGCATCAAAGGTATTGTCTTCCTTCAAAATGTAGTGATAACCATCACCTGATTCGATATAATTCAATGTTGGGGCTGGTGTTGCCGCAGCGGGTGGTGCTACTGATGCCGGCTCTGCTACTCCAAGTGCTGCAAATGCATCTTGAGTTGGAGAAGATGGTGCTGCTACCGGTGGGCCTGCCATCGGCCCTACTCCGGTTGGTGGAGGTGCCCCCGGACCTACTGCTATTACCGCCTGATTTGTTGCATCCATCACTTGTTCTTCCACAGATGTTGAGCCACGTCGAGGTTCTGTTCGCTCTTTGAGAATCTTGCCTTTCTTCTGAGCGCCAATGAATCCAAATAATGCCCAAAATACTGACAATCCACCAAGTCCTCCACCAATTTCTCTTAATCCATAAACTGAGGCTGAAGCCTCTAATGTATCGGTTTTGGAAGTATAGTCTGTATATTCGATAACCAAGCAATAAGCTCCTGGATCTAATTTGAATTCCACTTCAATGGTCTTTCCAGGTGTAGAATCCTCGATAAAGATGTGATTATCACTCCAATTTCTATCGTCGCGAATCAACATGCTGGCAAATTCGTTCAACTCATTGTCGATTTCCTCGGTATTGCAGTGTGTTTCTATCACATGGACGCTCAAATTACCTCCCAATTTAGGAGTTATTTCAACAATGAAACGAATATCAGTAGCATCATGCCCACTGATTGGGAGCCCAAAAAGGTAGGGTAGTTCTCGCTGGATTTCACCACCAGATTTTAAATCCTTCAAGGTAGTCTCATCATCCCAAGGTGCTGGTACAGGTAATGGAATAAGAGCAAATGCAAACATAATTGATGCAATTCCAAGATACATGAAGACATTCCAGCGGGCTTTCTTTACTTTGGTACGTAATTCAGAAATACTCAAATCACCCTTTATTGAACGGTCAGAAGCATCCATCATCGCTGCACTAGTAGGTGGACCGCTCGGCCCTGTTGCTGCAGGAGGTGACCCTCCTGCAGGAGGTGACCCTCCTGGCCCTGACATTGGTTCTCCATGGACATCAGGTGGGCTCTGCATGCCCTTGGCGAAAACGAACTCCGCCTTCAAAGCGACGATTCAATAAATACCTAAAGAAAAGAATTACCAATGAATCATTATCCATGCAATTGAAAAGGAAGAATCTGTCGCGTTGATAACATGAGGCTGGCTATATTATCGCGCGGTCCGCGCCTTTACAGCACTCGCAGATTGGTCGAAGAAGCTAGAAAGAGAGACTGTGATGTGGCAGTTCTAGACCCTCTTCAATTCTCACTGATGATCGCCGATGATGGGGTGCAAATCCTTCACAAAGGTGAAAGATTCATCCATGATGCTGTGCTTCCAAGAATTGGCCACTCCATTACTCGACATGGTGTAGCACTAATCCGTCAATTCGAACAATTAGGAATTTACACCAGTAATTCCAGTTCTGGTATTATCCAGAGTCGGGACAAATTACGAGCTAGTCAAATTCTTGCTAAGAACAAAATCAATATTCCAAGAACTGCCTATGTTCGAGACTTAAGGGATGTTGAGAAAGCAATCGACGAAGTCGGAGGCCTACCGGTAGTCATCAAAGTCACACAAGGAACACAAGGTGAGGGGGTTTTCCTGCGCTATACCTTAAGAGAATCAAGGCACTTAGTTGAAGCATTATTGCTAACCAAAAAAGCGGTTTTAATCCAGGAATACATCGCAGAAAGCCATGGTAAAGACATCAGAGTTCTTGTAGTCGGCGACAAAGTCGTAGCGGGTATGCGAAGAAAAAGCCGTGGCAGAGAGTTTCGCTCAAATTACCACCTCAATGGAATCATCGAAAAAGTAGACCTACCACTTGAATACGAAGAACTAGCCAAGCGTGCTGCAAGAGTGCTAGGCCTCAAAGTAGCAGGAGTTGACCTCCTAGAGGGCGCAGACGGTCCATTAGTTCTCGAAGTTAATTCATCTCCTGGCTTAGAAGGTATTGAGAAAGCAAGCAACGTTAACGTGGCAGCACATATTATTGAATTCATAATAGAAGACCATGTATTCACCGACGTAGATATGGCGCAAGTGATGCGAACTCAACCTGGTCAAGGCGCATTATCACTGCATTTGAGGAATCATCCTCGCCTAATTGGCCGTGCAATTGGCGACATCTTCCCGAGAATCGACAAGTCGATACCGGTATTTGCTCTATCCAGAGATAATAAATTGGAATGGAATCCAGAACCTCATACTCAATTACGTTTTGACGATGTCATGATCTTCTATGGTGAGACAAGAGCCCTACGTAGTGCTTTGAAGAAAGTCACGTACAATAATCTCCCTCGGCAAAACGAAAACATACCTCAAAACGATAGTGCTCCCATCTGAATTGTGCGAAGCCTTGATGATGCACCCCCCCATCTGCGTCTTGCCCCGCAAGGGGCAGGGATGCACTCCGCTACAGCGGTGAAGGAGGCGTTAGCATGCGCGAAGGGGAAGCACTGGACGGACTAAGGAGACGTCAGTATTTCCTTGATCAGAATGCCCAAACCGGCATAACAAAAGAGGCACCCCCGCCTGTTTTGCCTTCAAGATTAAAACATTCTCTGGACCTTCCTTGGAAGGCCAGTTGGAAATTACAATTAAGGTCAGAAGGGAAGAGTAAGAACACTTGTCGAAATTACCTAAACGGCTCATTGCGCCTAATCGAAGCGGCATTACCTGGCGAGAATCCACTGACTGAGGCACAAGTAGAAGCATTAACAGTTCTAGATTTACACTCTAGGATTGCCCCCCATACAGGTAGATTAGAAGTCTGGCAATTAGGACTTGGAGAATTAAAACCAAGCACTGTTCAGGCGAGAATCTCAGCAGTTAATCACCTTCTCAAATGGCTTGGCCATAGTATGCCTGAGCACATCACACGACCTCACCGCGGAAGGAGACTACCCAGAGTCCTGAACAGCCGAGAACTAGAATCGGTTAGACAAGCTGCTGCTGTTTATGAAAATCCAGTTGCCAACATCATTATCACCATCCTCCTCGATACTGGGATGCGGGTAAGTGAATTGTGCAACCTCGAATTACACGACCTCGACTTTGAGGATAAGAGTGCAAGAGTGGTTGGTGGAAAAGGTAACAAGGACAGATTGGTCCTTTTTACTGAAGATACCACCAAGGCAGTAGGGCTTTGGCAACCAATTCGAGATGCAAGAAATAAGCACGAGGATAGCGCTGTCATCCTCAATACTAGAGGTGACCGTTTCAAACCAAGAGCAGTGCAAAAACTCCTCGATAAACTTGCAACCGCCGCCTCAATGCCAAGAGGTAGACTTTCTCCACATGTTTTGAGACACTGTTTCGCCACAGGGCTTCTTGAAAGAGGAGCGGACTTGGTCTCAATCCAAAGGTTACTAGGACATTCCCATATTTCCACAACCAGAATTTATCTTGAAGTAGGAGACCAAACTCTGAGAGAAGTCTACAAGCGCGCCCAAGCATTAAGAAGAAAACTCGAAGAAGAGAACTTCAAAGAAGAAATTGGGGATGAGGATTCAATTTTTCTTTCGGCGACGCTTGAATGAATGTTCAGGCCCTTGCCAATCACGTGACGGAGATACATCATTTCCTTGATGACCTTCGATTGGACAGAGATTCCTGTTCTACAACGAGAACAATTTCCCTTAGATGGCATCTCAACCACCTTGCGTAAGCGACCGTACTTCCGCCTTGGCATGAATTCTGGTTCCAAGTCCGGTCCATGAAGGATTTGTGTAATCTTCACCCATTTTTCCGTTTTTTCATATCTGCAAGCAGATCTGCAAGACTCGGGGATTTCAAAGTCTTACTCGAATCTTTACTACGAGATGAGGCTGTCATTGCAAATTTCTTTTTGATTGCAGACTTTTTTGCTGGAGTCTTTTTCTTTGCGGCGACCTTCTTGGCAGGTGCCTTTTTCTTTGCAGCGGGCTTTTTCTTTGCGGCGGCCTTCTTGGTAGGTGCCTTTTTCTTTGCTGATGCCGCTTTCTTATCAGCTGCTTTCTTTGCTACCTCTTTAACCTCAGCCTCTTTCTTGGCAATCGCGTTTCTCTTTCTTGTTGCGGCAGCTTTCTTAGCAGAGGCGGCGCGCTTTGCTCTAGTCTCAGCCTCAAACTTGGCAGCGGCATTTTTCTTTCTAGTTTCGGCAGCTTTTTTAGCAGCAGCACTTCGTTTTGTGGATTTCTTGGTGGTAGGTGCTTTTGTCATTTTTATCCCTTTCCCGGCAATAATCGCGGCGCTAATGGCCCGCCTGATATTAGGAGCCACAAGCCCTAGTGATAACAACTCTCGCATTTCTGTCTCCGCTAATATACCAGTTTCATTGATTCCAACCTTTAATAGGCGCTTGACGCTATAAGTGCCTATTCCTGGAAGTGCCAGCAATTCCTTACGGCCCATGCTCCTCTCCATTCCATCAGAATAGGTGCGCTGATTTGAATATGACTGCGCGAATAATAATCGACA
>Ga0208879_1001851_pt1 | contig 19383 bp, 19 predicted proteins | sample Knorr_S15_td_Bot_FD_185605 | JGI IMG/M metagenome (GOLD analysis project Ga0208879, IMG submission 185605) | Marine microbial communities from Southern Atlantic Ocean transect - Knorr_S15_td_Bottom_ad_5009_LV_A (SPAdes) (version 2) | ecosystem: Environmental > Aquatic > Marine > Oceanic | place... | reverse complement strand
GGGGATTTAAGTGGTCGGGGCGAGAGGATTTGAACCTCCGACCCCCTCGTCCCGAACGAGGTGCGCTACCAGGCTGCGCCACGCCCCGACAGTGGTAAAAAAACGACAGCGTCGCCCAATGGGCGGTGAACCGCAGGCGCGTTATAGCGCCCAGGCGCGCCCCGGGCAAGCCACCGCTCCTTGGTATTAGTACGCCCGTTCGATGCAGAAATCGATGAGTTCAATAAAGGCCTTTTTATGCGGGCTGTCAGGGAAGATGCCCAAAGCGTCCCTGGCCATGGCGCCGTAATGGCGTGCGCGCTTAACCGAATCTTCCAAGGCTACGTGTTTTTCCATCAGGTGGATCGCGTGTTCCAGGTCGCCTTCCGTTTGTTCCTGGTCTTCCAGGGTGCGCCGCCAGAATTTTCTGTCGTCGTCATTGCCGCGGTGGAACGCCAAAATCACCGGCAGGCTGATCTTGCCTTCCCTGAAATCGTCGCCGACGGCTTTGCCCAAGGTGGCTTGCTTGGCCGAATAATCCAGCACATCGTCGATCACCTGGAAGGCGATGCCTAAGTTTATGCCGAAGGTATCGAGAGCTTCTTCTTCCACCTTTGGCCGTTCGGCGACGACGGCGCCGAGCTTACAGGCGGCGGCGAACAATTGGGCGGTCTTGGCCCTGATAACATCCAGATAGGCGGGCTCCCCGGTCTCGGTGTCGTTGGTGGTGATCAACTGCATCACTTCGCCCTCGGCGATCACCGCCGACGTGTTGGACAAGATATCCAACACCTCAAGGGATCCATCCGCCACCATCAACTGGAACGCCCGGCTGAATAGGAAATCACCGACCAGGACACTGGCCTTGTTACCCCAAACCGCATTTGCCGACGCCGACCCGCGCCTGAGGTCGCTTTCATCGACGACATCGTCGTGCAACAGGGTCGCGGTGTGGATGAATTCCACCGATGCCGCCAGTCCTAAGTGACGGGTGCCTTGATATCCACACATGCGGGCCGATCCCAGAGTCAGCATCGGCCGCAGCCGCTTGCCGCCGGCAGCGATGATATGGCCGGCCAATTGCGGAATCATGTCGACCGGACTGTCCATATGCTGGACGATTAGCGCATTCACCGCCTTTATGTCGTCGGCGATCAATTCGCTTAACCGGTCCAACGAAGGCTTGCGGTCCAGTTTCCCGTCCAGATTGACGACGACGCCCAACGGATATCCTCCTTGACGCTTATGCCCGACATGGTGAGCATGGGGACTGTTAAAATGAATTTTAGGAACGCCATCGCCCTAGGGCAAGGCCGGAGGCTGTAATGGAAGAATTGGTCCGCACCAACGATGCGGTGTTTTTGTCTTGGTTGACCGCCCGCCTGAACGGCGAGAACATCGATGCCGTGGTCCTGGATACCCATGCCAGCGTCATGGAAGGCAGTATTTCGGCCATCCAACGCCGGGTCATGGTCGAAAGCCATAACCTCCACAGGGCTAAACTGCTGTTGATCGAGGCCGAGGAAATTCTGAATGGTACCGGTCCTGCGGACGGCATCTTTGACTGACCCCACCCAAGACCGGTTGCTGGGCGGGCGGGTGACTATTTTCCAACCCAAGGGCGGATATCGCGCCGCCATCGACCCGGTGTTGCTGGCCGCCGCCATTCCCGCGAATCCCACCGACAGGGTTCTCGATGTCGGGTCCGGTACCGGGGCCGCGTCCCTGGCGTTGGCAGCGAGGGTGGAGGGATGCCAAGTCACCGGTCTGGAGGTGCAGGCCGATCTGGTCGCCCTGGCCCACAGCAGTGCTAAGGCAAGCGGCCTATCGGACCGGGTGTCATTCCTCGAAGGCAATCTGCTTAGGCTCCCGGTTGCCCTCAATCCCGGCGCCTTCGACCATGTCATGGCCAATCCGCCTTATCTGGCGGCGGGGCATGGTAACCCGCCCCCCGACCCGGCGAGGCGGGCGGCAACCGTCGAAAGCGACGCCGTGCTCGAGGACTGGCTGGGGTTTCTGTCGGTGATGGTTGCCGACGGTGGCACCATCACCGTTGTCCATCGTTTCGACCGCACCGATGAGGTTGTTGCCGGGTTGCCAAAAAACGCCGGGGATGTGGTGGTCTTTCCGCTGTGGCAAAAACACCAGAACGGAGAGGCAAAGCGGGTCATCGTTCAGGCCCGGAAAGGCCAAGAAGGGGAGATATTAACGGCTTCCGGCCTTGTCCTCCACCAGCCCGATGGCGTTTTTACCCCCGAGGCCGAGGCGGTCCTCCGCGATGCCGGGGCGCTGGACTTGTCCTAGAAGCCACCACCGTCGCCGTCTAGTTGAGGGTTTTGTTCAAAAACGCCAGGACCTTGTCCCACGCGTCTTCGCTGGCCTCATGGCGGTATTTTTCTTCGCTGGGGAAGTTTTGGAAGGCATGGCCGGCGCCGTCATAGCGGTGGAAGGTATGGGGCACGCCGGCGGCGGAAAGCGCGGCCGCAAGGTCGTCCACATCCGCCGGTGACGGATTTTCATCTTCGTTCCCGAACAGCCCGATAACCGGACAATTGATGTTACCGGCAAGGTCGATGGCCGGCGGCGTCCCGGGGCCCAAGGGCAATTTGATCCGGCCACCGTAAAAGACGGCGCAGGCCTTGTATTCAGGGTTATGGCAGGCGCCGAGCCAGGACACCCTGCCGCCCCAGCAATGACCGACGATGCCGATGCGATTGCTGTCGACATTGGCCTGGGCGGCGAGAAGATCATAGGAGGCCTGAAGATCCAGGACCGTCCAATCATCCCGGAATTCGTCGCGCTTGAGCCCCATCTCCGCTTCTTTGGGCCACCAGTGAAAGATGAACGGCGCTGCCACGGCGAAACCGTTTTCGGCTAAGCGTTCGGCGGCCTTCAGCGTGAAGGTGTCGTTTTCGATACCGGTGTGGCCGACGGGTATGTGCTGGGCCAATACGATCCCGGGATGCGGACCCTCACCCTCGGGCTCGAACAAAAAGACTTCCATGGGGCTGTCTTGAACGGTCACGGTTTCAATACGGTGCATTTTCTATCCTTCTAATTTTCGAAACAATAACACGTGGCTGCGGGCAATCTGTACTCTTTTTGCCTGTGATGGGGGGATTGGCTTCCATTCAACCGGTGGAAATTCGAAGCCGCCTTGACCCTAACCCCTGCGCGCCCTAAAAAAGCGGCCATGTTGGGATTTAGCATTCAAAAGCTTTTGTTCACCGTCGCCGTTGTCTTGGCGGTCTGGTACGGCTTCAAGTGGGTCGGCCGGATGAAGGTGATTCGCGAAAAAGAAGCCAAGGAAAGACTTCGCCGCAGTACCGGTGATTCCGGTGGCGGCGGCTCCGCCGATGCGTCCAGCGCCAGCGGGGACGCCGAGGAAATGGTCGAATGCGCCGTCTGCGGGGCCTTTGTGGCAGCGCAAGGCTCCAAGGACTGTGGCAAGGACAACTGCCCTTACCAGGGTTAACCGAATCCCTATTCGGGCGGCTTGACCGGCCTTTAGCCCCCGGCTAATTTCGCACCCGCACAAACACTGCCAAGAAGGCTCGGCGCCATGCCGTCAGCGTCAAAATCCGACACTTGTTTTCAGTCGCTGACCCTCAGGCTTCAGGCCTTTTGGGCTGCGCACGGCTGCGTCATCCTGCAACCCTATGACATGGAAGTCGGCGCCGGCACCTTTCATCCGGCGACGGCGTTGCGTGCGTTGGGCCCAAAGGCGTGGAATGCCGCCTACGTGCAGCCGTCCCGGCGGCCCACCGACGGCCGATATGGCGAAAACCCCAACCGCTTGCAGCACTATTACCAGTTCCAGGTGATCCTGAAACCGTCCCCCGATGATGTCCAGGCGCTGTACCTGCAAAGCCTGAAGGAACTCGGCATCAATGCCGATAATCACGATATCCGCTTCGTCGAGGACGATTGGGAAAGCCCGACGCTAGGCGCCGCCGGTCTCGGCTGGGAAGTCTGGTGCGACGGCATGGAAGTCACCCAGTTCACCTATTTTCAACAAGTCGGCGGGTTTGACTGCGACCCGGTGTCGGTGGAACTGACCTACGGCCTGGAACGGCTGGCCATGTATATCCAGGGCGTCGATAACGTCTTCGATCTCGACTGGAACGGGAAAGGGGTCCGCTATGGCGAGGTGTTCCTGCAGGCCGAAAAGGAATATTCCAAATATAATTTCGAGGTCGCCGATGTCGATAGGCTGAAAGCCCACTTCAAGGACGCCGAGAAGGAATGCGCCAGCGCCCTGGCCGCCGATATCGCGCTCCCCGCTTATGACCAGTGTCTGAAGGCCAGCCACCTGTTCAACCTACTCGATGCTCGGGGCGCCATCTCGGCGACCGAACGCCAAGCCTATATCGGCCGCATACGGGCACTGGCCAAGGACTGCTGCGCCATGTGGCTGAACAGCCAGGGGGTCAAGGTCTAGGCAATGCCCGAACTGCTTCTGGAACTGTTGAGCGAGGAAATCCCGGCCCGCATGCAGGCGCGCGCCGCCGATGATCTCAAACGCCTGGTTTGTGACAGGCTGAAAAAGGCCGGGTTGGCGTTTGATAACGCAGACGCCTTCGTCACCCCGCGCCGTCTGGCGCTGGTGGTTGGCGGCATTCCCGACAGCACCCCGGATATCTCCGAGGAACGCCGCGGCCCGCGCGCCGACGCCCCGGAAAAAGCCGTCGCCGGTTTTAAGGGCTCGCTGCCCGACGGCGCGAAAATCGAAAAACGCGAAACCGACAAAGGCGAATTCTACTTTGCACAAGTGGAGCAGAAGGGGCGAAAAACGGAATATGTCATTAAAGATATTCTAGGGGGCACCCTGAACAACTTCCCCTGGCCCAAATCTATGAAGTGGGCCGAGTGTGATCTGCCTTGGGTTAGGCCTTTGCATAACGTGCTGGGAATATATCAGGGAAAAGTTATCCCATTTAGTATTGCCTTAAAGTCACGTGCAGGAAAGCGCGCATGGGCAGAAAGCGAAAGCAATCTCTATGATACGGAATTACCTTTAACGGCAAACAACGAAACACGCGGCCACCGTTTCCTCAGCCCCAAATCCTTCAAGGTTAAAGACTTCGCCGACTACAAGGCGAAGCTGGAAAAGGCGTATGTCATCCTCGATGCCGCCGAGCGCGCCGCCGTTATCGAAAAACAGGCGCAGAAGTTGGCCAAGGCGGCGAAGTTGGAACTGAAGGATGATCCCGGACTGCTGGCCGAGGTCGCGGGGCTGGTCGAATGGCCGGTAGTGTTGATGGGGACCATCGACGAGGCGTTTATGGAATTACCGGACGAGGTGCTGACCACCTCCATGCGCCATCATCAGAAATATTTCGCGCTCCTCGACACCAAGGGCACGCTGGCGCCGAAATTTATCGTCGTCGCCAACACCGAGACTTCGGACAAGGGCAAGGCCGTCGTCGCCGGTAACGAACGGGTGCTGCGGGCGCGGTTGTCCGACGCCAAGTTCTTCTGGGATCAGGACAGGAAGCAGACGCTGGATTCACGCGTTGACGCGCTCAAGGGCCGGGTCTTTCACGCCAAGCTGGGCGCCGTTTACGACAAGGTCCAGCGGGTCGAGGCCTTGGCCGGTGCGTTGGCCGAAACCTGCGGCGCCGATGCGACAGATACAAAGTGGGCGGCGCGGTTGACCAAGGCGGACCTGTCCACCGGCATGGTCACCGAATTCCCCGACCTGCAAGGCGTCATGGGCCGGTATTACGCCTTGGCGGACGGCGAAAAGCCTGAAGTCGCCAACGCCATCGCCGAGCATTATGCACCCCAAGGACCGGGCGACGCCTGCCCCTCGGCGCCGGTCAGTATTGCCGTGGCCCTGGCCGACAAGATTGATTCACTTGTTGGGTTCTGGTCCATCGACGAAAAACCAACCGGTTCGAAAGACCCATTCGCGCTTCGCCGGGCAACGCTGGGGGTAATTCGATTGATAATTGAAAACCAACTTCGGCTAAATCTGACCAAGATTTTTGACATCACAGCTAGGGGGATAATTAACCGAGTTGAGCCGGCCGTTCCGGGAGCAACCGGTCACATTGGGAAGGTGCCAGAGAAAATAATTGAATCTCTAATTCCTGACCTTCTTTCCTTCTTCGCCGACCGGCTTAAGGTGCATCTGCGCGAGCAGGGCGTTCCCCATGACCACATCGATGCGGTGTTCGCGCTTGGTGGCGGGGATGATCCGGTGCGGTTGCTGGCGCGGGTCGAGGCCTTGGGGGCGTTCCTCAACACCGACGACGGCGGCAACCTTCTGGTCGCCTTTAAACGCGCCGCCAACATCGTCCGTATCGAGGAAAAGAAAGACGGAAAGCACTACGACAGTGAAGTGGACGAGAAACTCCTGGAATTGAAGGAAGAAAAAAATTTGCACAAGGAATTGAAAAGCACCGCTCCCACTATAGCCCAAGCTCTAAAAGACGAAAATTTTCACGAAGCTATGGGTCAGCTTGCCGGGTTAAGAAAGCCGGTTGATGATTTTTTCGACCAAGTAACGGTCAACTGCGAGGATGAGGCATTGAGAGAAAACAGACTTCGGCTTTTATCTGAAATCAGTTCTGCGCTAGATGATGTCGCCGATTTTTCAAAAATAGAAGGTAGAGATAAATGACCCAGTGGATTTACGAATTTGGTGACGGCAAGGCGGAAGGGTCCGCCGATATGCGCGACCTGTTAGGTGGCAAAGGGGCCAACCTGGCGGAAATGAGCAGTCTCGGCCTGCCGGTGCCACCCGGTTTCACCATCACCACCGAGGTCTGCACCCATTTCACCGAGCACGGCAACGCTTATCCCGACGACATTGAGTCCGGCGTCACCAAGGCCTTGGCAAAAATCGAAAAGACCCTGGGGCGCACCTTCGGAAGCCCGGATAAGCCGCTGTTGGTTTCGGTCCGGTCCGGGGCCCGCGCTTCCATGCCGGGGATGATGGACACGGTCCTGAACCTTGGTCTCAACGACACTACCGTCGAAGGACTGGTCAAGGATAGCGGCGATGAGCGGTTCGCCTATGATAGCTACCGCCGTTTCATCCAGATGTACGGCGATGTGGTGCTAGGCGTCGAACACCATACTTTCGAAGACCTGCTGGAAGACCACAAAGCCGAGAGCGGCGTCGAACTAGACACCGAATTAACCCCCGACAATCTGCGCACCCTGGTCGATGATTACCTGGCCCTGGTCGAGAAGGAACTGGGCACGCCGTTCCCCCAGGATCCCCTGGAACAGCTGTGGGGGGCGATCAGCGCTGTATTCGGCTCGTGGATGAACGACCGCGCCATTACTTACCGCCGCCTGCACGCGATTTCCGCCGAATGGGGCACGGCGGTCAACGTCCAGGCCATGGTCTTCGGCAACATGGGCGACGATTGCGCCACCGGTGTTTGTTTCACCCGCAACCCATCCACCGGTGAAAATTGTTACTACGGGGAATTTCTGATCAATGCCCAGGGCGAGGACGTGGTTGCCGGCATCCGCACTCCGCAACCGCTAACGGAGGCCGAAAAGGCGGCGACGGGAACGGATTTACCGTCCATGGAAAGCGCTATGCCGGATCTGTACGCCGACTTGGTCGATGTGCGCTCGAAGCTGGAAAATCATTATACCGATATGCAGGACATGGAATTCACGGTTGAGAAGGGTAAACTGTGGATGTTGCAAACGCGGGGCGGCAAACGGACCACCAAGGCGGCCTTGAAAATTGCCACCGACATGGTCGCCGAAGGGCTGATCGACAAGAAGGAGGCGATCCGGCGCATCGACCCGGCGAAGCTGGATCAATTGCTTCACCCGACACTGGATCTGGACGCCGAACGGGATTTGCTGGGCCACGGGTTACCGGCCAGCCCAGGCGCGGCCACCGGCAAGATCGTGTTCTCCGCCGCCGCCGCCGAGGCCTGGGCCGGCCGCGACGAAAAGGTGATTTTGGTGCGCAAGGAAACGTCGCCCGAAGACATCGGTGGCATGCATGTGAGTGAGGGCATCCTGACAACCCGCGGCGGCATGACGTCTCACGCCGCCGTCGTCGCCCGCGGCATGGGCATCCCGTGTGTCTCCGGCGCCGGTGACCTGCGCGTCGATGCCGACGCCAAAATTCTGGTGGCGATGGGCGAAGAATTATCGGAGGGTGATGTAATTACCGTTGACGGTTCCAGCGGCGATGTCATGGTCGGCGCGGTGCCGATGATCCAGCCGGAATTGACCGGCGATTTCGCGACCTTGATGGAATGGGCCGATGAGGTCCGGACCATGGGGGTGCGCGCCAATGCCGAAACCCCGACGGACGCCAAAACAGCGCTGAAATTCGGCGCCGAGGGTATCGGCCTCAGCCGAACCGAACATATGTTTTTCGATCCTTCGCGCATCATTCACATGCGCGAAATGATCCTGGCCACCGACGAAGATCAACGCCGCCAGGCACTTGATAAGCTGCTGCCCTATCAGCGCCAGGATTTCACCGAACTGTTTACCATTATGGACGGGCTGCCGATCACCATCCGCCTGTTGGATCCGCCCTTGAACGAATTCCTGCCGCATACGGAAGAAGATATGGCCGAGGTCGCCAAGGCTGCCGGCACCTCCATGGCGACGATCCAAAACCGATTGGCGGAACTGGAAGAATCCAACCCCATGCTCGGCCATCGGGGCTGCCGGTTAGGCATCTCGTACCCTGAAATATACGAAATGCAGGCCCGCGCTATTTTCGAGGCGGTGGTCGAGGTCGTAAAGGCCGGCAAATCGGCGGAACCGGAAATCATGATTCCGCTGGTTTCGGTACCCGCCGAGTTCGACATCCTGAAAGAGATGATTGATCGGGTCGCGGCTGAGGTCGGCGATGCGGCGGGCATGGAGCTGAAATACATGACCGGCACCATGATCGAACTGCCGCGGGCCGCCCTGATGGCCGGTGAAATTGCCGAAGGTGCGGAATTCTTTAGTTTCGGCACCAACGATTTGACCCAGACCACCTACGGTTTTTCCCGCGATGACGCCGGGCGCTTCCTTGAGACCTACCACAGCCAAGGAATCCTGCCAGAAGACCCATTCGTTTCCATCGACCAGTCGGGCGTCGGCGAATTGGTTCGGATTGGGGCCGAGCGCGGCCGCATGGTGCGTCCGGATTTAAAAATGGGAATTTGTGGTGAACACGGGGGCGACCCGGCCTCCGTCTTCTTCTGTCAAGAAGTCGGGCTGAACTATGTATCGTGTTCTCCCTACCGGGTGCCCATCGCCAGACTAGCGGCGGCGCAAGCGGTACTTCAAGAGTCAGAGAAATAAGAAAATAAAAACGGCGGCAAGATTATATCTGCCGCCGGTTTATTGGGTTTAGGCTCCGTCGCCTAAGTGGTCGCGATTCCGATAGCAACCAAAACCACGAACGCGGCGATTAAAAACACCACCGGCGGAATTTTAGCCCCCTTGCTTTTTTCTTCAGACATATTTGTTGCTCTCCATTGCTCATAAAAAAGCCGGCGGCGCCATTGTAAAAAGCCCCTGCCGGCCACGATTATTTTTAAGACCGGCTAAAAAAGCTTTTTCAGGGGGTTATGTCAATTAGAAATTTCCCTAAGGCTGGATAGAGAGCCGCTTGACAGTCGCTGGGGTAAGGACCAGCGTTGACGAACAATCAATAGGGAATGAGGGCAAGGAATGACCGAAGCGCATCTCGATGACGATTGCATTTTTTGTAAGATCATTCGGGGTGAAATCCCCTGTTTTAAGGTTCTGGAAGATGCTGATGTCCTGGCGTTGATGGATGTCAACCCGATCGCGCCCGGCCATGTGCTGGTCATCCCCAAACATCATGCCAAGGATATTTTGGAAACACCCCTGGATTGTGTCGGCAAGGCCTTCGCCGGCGCCGGGCGGGCCGCCCGGGCGGTGCAAAAAACCTTAGCCCCCGACGGTATCAATATTCTTCAAGCCAACGGCCCAGGCGCCAAGCAATCGGTATTTCATTTGCATGTGCATGTCATTCCCAGGGGCATGGATGACGGCCTATCCATGAATTGGGAATTGGCACCCGGCGACATGGACCAAATCGGCAGGCTGGCGGAACAAATCGCCTCTAACGTCGAATGATAATGGTCCAATCCGGTAGCGGCCTGTCATCGGTGTAGGTGATGTCCGGGCTTAGGGTTTCGTTGCAGAATTTAACGAATTCCATACCGTCGGCGTAATAGAGCCCGGGGTATTGGTCCGGGGCGTCGAAGCGCAACATGTTGAAGCCCATCGCCTTTGTGGTCTTGGACCAAAGCTGTTCCAGGCTGGCTTTGACGTAATCCGCCCATTCATCCCTATTTGCACCCAGGTTCATGTTGTAGGTGCCGCAGACAACGGTGTAATCGGCTGTCTCGGTGGCGATCAGGTGGCTTTGAAAGGTGGCGCGCGAGTCCCGGATTCGGGCATTGGCTTCTTCGATCATCGCCGCCGACATGTCGATGCCGGTATAACGGCTGTTTTTCATCACCGGCCGATCAGCCAGATAGTCGAAAAAGGCACCATAGCCGCAGCCGAAATCGGTAATGCTGATTCCGCCCAGGCGGTCGGGTTCGTCGAACAGGCGCGAAAGGATGTCATAGCGCCGTTTTTGCCATTCCTCGTCCTTCCAAAAGGCGCTTCTCGGGTCGGCGCCGAACTGGGCAACCCGCTTCTCGAAGCTCGCCAGAACCGGCTCCAGCATGCTCCTGGAACGCTGCAGGGTCTCGATGGCTTGGGAAAGGCTTTCGGTCATGGCCCATTATGGCGCATGGAAAGCGCCGAGACGACATTAGTCGGGCTGCGTCATCCAATCGGGCTTTTGCGGGGTTACAACGACCCCCCCGGCCAACAATTCGGCGGAATTTTCCAGCGACTCCAATCGTATCAGCGCAAGGCCAATGCCGCCATCTTCGGTCAACTGGCTTGAGCGCACTTCTCCAGCTTCTTTTTCGCCCAGCATGATGGGGGTTCCAGGTTCCGGAGGCGGATCGGCGAAAGTCACCGGCATCAGGCGCTTTTTAACCAAACCCCGGTATTTGGTCCGGGCCGTCAGTTCTTGGCCCATGTAACAGCCTTTGTCCCAATCGATGCCGTTGAGTTCATCGAAACCGTTCTCAAGCAGTAACGATTTTTCGGGAATCAGGTCACGGGTGGCGTCGGGAAGGCCGAGGGTCAACCGAAGCCGGTCATAATCCACCGGTTCAGCGGCGGTGAACCCGGCCTTTTCCAAAATGGTTTTGGCGTCCGCCTTGGTTAAGATGCAGCGCACGCCGGCTTTTGCCAACCTGGGGTCGGCGTAGACGGCAATCCCCTCCAGCGTGGTTTCGACGGATCTTTCGCCGAATATCGCGGCAACGGTAAAATCCCCAGAACGATCCTCCAAGCCGACATCGGCGCGCAGTTTATACATGGACAGCCGCTTTTGCAGGGCCGCAATGCCGCCCAGTTCGCAATCGAGCAAGAACGTTTCCGCGCCTTCCCCTGTGACGGCTTCGGAAATGAAGAAGTCGTGCAGGTATTTGCCCTGGGGCGTCAGTAAGGCGGCGTATACGGCGTGGCCAGGGGCGACCTTACCGATATCATTGGATACCAATCCCTGCAGGAAGTCGGTGCGATCAGGGCCCGAGACGGCTAAAATACCGCGGTCTTCGAGAATTGCGAAACGGGGGTTATCGGTCATCGGCGGCCTTTCCAGCCCATTGAATACCGGAAGTATATAGAAATAACCATCGGCGTCGGTGTAGAAGTGGGGAGGCATGACGGAGGGTGCAAGGTTGTCAAAAGGTATAAGTCATATTTTGGCCCGGTTTCAACTCTTTACCAGCCCTTAATGCCCATTCGGCTGACGGTCCGTAAACGAGGCAACGTACGGTATGAAAATTTTATTTATAACCTCGACCCGGGTCGGCGACGCCATTCTTTCCTCCGGGCTGTTGAGCAAGCTGATCGCCGATCATCCCAAGGCCAGCATTACCATCGCCTGTGGCCCGGCGGCGGCGCCGTTGTTCGTGGCGGTGCCCAACCTGGATCGGATTATCGTTCTCGACAAGATGATGTTTTCGCTGCATTGGGTTGCCATGTGGACTGGCGTTGTCGGGTCGTTCTGGGATATCGTTGTCGATCTTAGGAACACGCCCATGTCATATTCTTTGGCGGCGGCGAAGCGTTTTCGGTTTGGGCGTACCAAGGCGCCGGGGCATCGGGTGGTTCAGCTGGCGGCGGTCATGGGTCTTTCCGAAACGCCGCCGACGCCCAAAATATGGCTTTCGGACCGGGTCCGGGACCACGCAAAGTCCCTGATTCCTGATGGGTCGCCGGTGCTGGCGATTGGGCCTACAGCCAATTGGTTGGCGAAGACCTGGCGTGCCGAATCGTTTGTCGAATTGATTGAGCGCCTGTCGGGGCCGAGCGGCATTCTGTCAGGCGCCCGTGTCGCCGTATTCGGGCGTGACGATGAACGGCCCATGGCCTTGCGTCTCATCAATGCCATTCCAAAAGATCTGCGCATCGATCTGGTTGGTCAGCTTGACCTTCTGGAGGTCGGCGCCTGTCTTGAAAGGGCCGCATTTTACGTTGGAAACGATTCCGGCCTCATGCATCTTGCGGCGGCGGCGGGGATACCGACGCTGGGCCTGTTCGGGCCAAGCCTAGATGAACTGTATGCGCCTTGGGGGCCGCTGGGCGCCGCCGTTCGTGCCGATAAGTCGTTCGATGAAATCTTCCCGGAAAACTTTGATCACCGGGCGACCGGGACGTTGATGGACAGCCTGACAGTGGACACGGTTGAGGCGGCGGCCCACGCCCTTTGGCGACGGGCGACGGAGGCGGCGTGAGCATGGAGACGATCCAGCTTTCGGCACTTGTCGTCGCCTATAACGAAGAAGCGCGACTGGCCGCGTGCCTGGATGGTCTTACCTTCGCTGATGAGACTGTCGTCGTTCTCGATAAATGCACCGACGGCTCGAAATCCATTGCGTCGGGCTATACGGATCGCTTAATCGAAGGCTCCTGGGATAGGGAAGGTGAACGCCGAAACGTCGGGATTGAGGCTTGCCGGGGAAAATGGATTTTTGAAATTGATGCAGACGAACGGGCGTCCGACGCACTGGCCGAGGAAATCCGGGCTACCATTGAGGTTGTGGAAGGGGACATTTTCAACATTCCGGTGGATAATTTCGTCGGCGATCATTTTATTTGCCACGTTTGGGGCGGCCTGTTCGGCAAGAACGGCTATCCAGGGCTGTTTTGCAAGGGGGTCAAGGTATGGGGGCGGGAACGGGTTCATCCGCACCTGCATGTCAGCGGCCGCCAAGGGACCGATTTGAAAACACCGATCATCCATTATGTGGATCGCAACATTTCCGACATGTTGATATGGCTTGATCGTTACACCACGCTGCGCGCCAAGGACCTAGCCGATTCCGGCGATGTTGGCTCCTTTCCCAACATGGTGCGAAAGATCTTCTCCCGATTTTGGAAGTGTTATGTCACGCGGCGCGGCAACCGGGAAGGCGGCTATGGTTTTGTCATTGCCCTTTGCGCGGCGCTGTATCCGGTGTTGTCCCACCTTAAGGCCCGATTGGAACCGGCGCCGTGAGCAAGGATGGGCTCCAGCTTTCAGCAGTGATCTCGGTCAGGAATGAAGAGGCGCAACTGGCTGATTGTTTGCAAGGTCTCGGCTTCGCCGATGAAATCGTCGTGCTGTTGGACAAATGCACCGACGGGTCCGGCGATATCGCACGTACCTTCACCGACCGCGTTATCGACGGCGATTGGGAGGTCGAGGGTGATCGCCGCAATGCCGGTATCGAAGCCTGCCGGGGGCAATGGATTTTTGAGATCGACGCCGATGAGAGGGTTTCCGATGCGCTGGGCCTGGAGATTCGGGCGTTAATTTCATCGACGCCCTTCGACTGGCATGAAATCCTGGTCGATAATCACATTGGGGACAAGTTGGTGCGCTGGGGTTGGGGGGCGTCCTATGGCAAGGCCGCATATCCGGGGCTGTTCAAAAAGGGCGTCAAGGTCTGGGGCCGGAACCGGGTTCACCCGCCGCTGACTTGGGCCGAGGGTGCGAAGAAGGGACCGCAATTACAAAATCGCATCAGCCATCTGGTCGATCGAAATATTTCCGACATGATCCGCCGGCTCGATAGTTATTCGACGGCGCGGGCGAAAGACCTGCGTCAGTCCGGCGATGTCGGCACCATGCGGTCCAATGTGCGTCGCATTTTTTCGCGTTTCATAAAGTGTTATTTTTTTCGCAAGGGCTACCGGGAAGGCGGCTACGGGTTTTTGATTGCGTTGTTCGCCGGGCTATATCCGATCCTTTCCCATTTGAAGGCAACGTTGGAAGACGAGGATTGAATGGCGCGCATTGTCCTTGCCGATGACGGTATAGAATTTGACGGTCGCACCCCTGATGAAAGGCCCTTGGGCGGCGTCGAATCCTCGGTGGTGGCGTTGATGGAGGAATTGGCGGCCCGCGGCCACGAGGCCATCGTAATGAACAAGTGCAAGGCGGCGCTTAGTCATAATGGCGTGTCCTGGCGGCCCATTGATGAAAACAACTGGCCCGCCACCGCCGATCTTTATATCGCCAACCGGGGCGATAAGCTGTTGGGGCGGATGCCGTCGACCCGGCGCACGGTGTTCTGGACTCACAATCCGGCGGGGTATTTGCTGAAATGGCGGTATCTGACAAAATTGTGGCGGATCAAACCGGCAGTGATCTTCATCGGTGATTATCATGCGACGACCTATCCCAGCTGGGCACCGTCGGGGGAGCGCGTGGTTATTCCCTATGGACTGCCCGAGGCCTTTTGCGGGGCCGAACCATTAATCGACCCGCCGCCGCCCCGTGCCGTTTTTACCTCAAACCCGCTCCGGTCTCTGGATTGGTTGCTGGATGTTTGGGTGGGAAGCATCCGCCCCCGTGTTAGCGCCGCCGAACTGCACGTGTTTGCCGGCGCCGCAACCTATGGAAGCGTCGGCGAGGCGAAGGCCGATGCGATGAATAGCGTGTTGGCACGCACCAGGGCATTGGAATCCGACGGCGTTACTCTCAGGGGGCCGGTGCCCAAAGCCGCCCTCATCGAGGAGTTGCGCACCGCGCGATTGATGCTTTACCGTGGCGATCTCAATGAAACTTTCTGTCTGGCCGTTGGCGAGGCTCAGGCAATGGGAGTCCCCGCCGTGGTCGAGAATCTAGGTTCCGTCAGCGAACGGGTTATCGATGGAGAGACCGGTTTTATCGCTCCTGATGACACCGTCTTCGCTGACCATGCGGTGGCGCTGCTGAGTAACGATGAACTTTGGCGTAGCCAACACCTAGCCGCCTTGAATCAACAACGAAACTGGCGCTGGCCACAGGCGGCGGCGGCTTTTGAGAAGCTGATCACCTGACCATGCGTGTTCTTCAGGCGATGGCGGGGGCGGAATTCGGTGGCGCCGAGGCGTTTTTCATTCGCCTTATCCTGGCGCTCAAACGGGCCGGGCTCGATCAGCGCGTCGTCATCCGCAATCATCCTGCCAGGGCCATGGCACTACGGGATGGTGGCATTGAGCCGGTGGAATTGCCGTTTGGCGGGTTTTTGGATTTTAGCACAAAAGCCGCCCTGAAACGGGAGATCCAGGCCTATCGGCCGGATGTGGTGCTGACCTGGATGAACCGCGCCACGGCCCAGTGCCCGCAAGGGGACTTCGTCCATGTCGGACGGCTGGGGGGATATTACGATCTCAAGTATTACCGGAGCTGCGATCATTTGATCGGCAACACCGAAGACATCCGCGATTACCTGATCGCCGACGGATGGCCCAAGGAAGGTGCCCATTACCTGCCCAATTTCGTTCCTGGCCACAAGGCCGAACCGATCTCGCGCCGGGAATTCTTTACCCCCGAAGGGGCGCCGCTGGTGGTCGCCCTGGGCCGGCTGCACGAAAATAAGGCGTTTGATGTGTTGTTGGAGGCCATGGTCCGGATACCCGACGCCTATCTTTGGATTGCCGGTGATGGCCCGTTGCGCAAGGATTTGGAAAAGACGTCAGAGGATGTCGGGGTCAGGCCCCGGACCCGTTTCCTCGGCTGGCGTGAGGATACGGCGGCGCTTCTGGCCGCCGCTGACATTTTCGTTTGTCCTTCGCGCCATGAACCCTTGGGCAATGTCGTCCTTGAGGCCTGGGCCCAGGGCATGCCGGTGATCGCGGCGGACAGCTACGGCCCCGGTACCTTAATTGAGAACCGGGAAACGGGAATTCTGGTACCCGTGGACGACGCGCCGACAATGGGCAAGGCGCTGCGCAACCTTTTTGAAGATGACCAGCTCCGCCACCGGATCGCCCGCCAGGGTCAACAAGCCTACAAGAAGAACTTCACCGAACAGATCGTCATCGACCAATACCTTGATTTTTTTGAATCCCTGCTGAAAACGGACGAAACACCGGGTCAGGAGGCACCCTGATGTGCGGGATCGCCGGCATCATGACGGTTTCAGGCGATGCCCCCGATGGGAAAGCGCTGCAATCGCTGACCGACGCCCTGGCCCACCGGGGGCCGGATGGCGACGGCATCGCCGTTTCCGGCGGCGTCGGCCTGGTGCAGACGCGCCTGGCCATCATCGACCTGGAAACCGGCGATCAGCCATTTTTGGCGGCGGCCGGAAAGGGCAAGGAAAACGCGGCCCTCGTCGCCAACGGCGAAATCTACAACTATGTGGAATTGCGCCTCGATATGGGCCGGGTCGATTTTCAAACCAAGTCCGATTGCGAGCCGCCGTTGCATTTGTATTTCCGCCACGGGCTCGGCTTCGCCCGGCATCTGCGCGGCATGTTCGCCATCGCCATCCATGACCCGGAGGAGGATTGCCTGGTGCTGTCCCGCGATCCCTTCGGCATCAAACCGCTATATTACGCCGAAATCGAAACCGGCTTCGTGTTTGCCTCGGAGCCTCAGGCGCTGCACCGTGCCGGCTTGGTGAAAGCGGCGCTAAAGGCCGGCCCCCGCGACGAGCTGTTACAGCTCCAGTTCTCCACCGGCGCGGAAACGGTCTTTGAAGGCATAAAGCGGCTTTTGCCCGGCGAGACCTTGCAGGTGCGCCGGGGCCGGATTAGCGACCGACTGGTTATGCATGCGCTGCCCGGCGGCGGACCGGGGGACATGCCCAAGGGGATGGCGCTCCGGCGCTTGGATGAATTGTTGAATGAAAGCGTCGGCATCCATCAAAGATCCGATGTGCCCTACGGTATGTTTCTGTCCGGCGGCATCGATTCCTCGGTGCTGTTGACCATGATGACGCGGCTGAATGAACGCCCGGTGCGGGCCTTCACGGCGGGGTTTTCCGGCACCACTGTCAGCGATGAGCGCGACCATGCCCGCGCCGTTGCCGCCGCCACGGGCGCCGATCACACCGAGGTAGACTTTTCCGAGAACGATTTCTGGGCGCTGCTGCCGGGGGTGGCTGCGGCCATGGATGACCCGGCTGCAGATTACGCGGTGCTGCCGACCTATAAGTTGGCGGCGGTGGCCAGGGACGCCGGGCTTAAGGTGGTGCTGAGCGGTGAAGGCGGGGACGAAATGTTCGGCGGCTATGGCCGGTACCGGCGGGTGCGCCGGGCCAGGATTTTTGGCGGCCGTCCGATGCGCGAAGGGGGGGTATTCGACGGTCTGGGCGTGTTGCGGGATCACCCCACGGGATGGCGCGATGGTTTCACTAGGATTGAGGCGGACGCTAAAACGCCGGGCCGGACCGTGCTGCAATCGGCGCAAGCCGTCGATTGCGCCGATTGGCTGCCCAACGACCTGTTGACCAAGCTCGACCGCTGCTTGATGGCGCATGGGGTCGAAGGCCGGGTGCCGTTGCTCGACGTTAAGTTGGCGAGCTTCGCTTTTGGTCTTCCTGATAAATTGAAAGTGCGCCGGGGCCAGGGCAAATGGCTGTTACGCAAATGGTTGCAATCGGCACTGCCCGCAGCCAAGCCGTTCACCAGGAAAAAGGGTTTCACGGTGCCGGTGGGCGAGTGGATTGGCAGGGAAGGGGCAAGGCTCGGCCCGCTGGTGGCCAAGCAATCCTGTATCGATGAAATTTGCGATCCCCAATCGGTTGAAGGCCTTTTCATGGCGTCAGGCAGTGGGAACGGCCAAAAAGCCGGACAAGCGGCTTGGGTCTTATTATTCTATGCGCTATGGCATCGCCGCCACATCCAGGGGGTCGAACCTGAGGGCGGCGTGTTCGAGGTGCTCGGCGGGTAGTCCTTTGGGCGTCCGTGATTAGATTCTTGCGCCGGTGAGGACTTTCGGTTTCGGCAGGTTTTCCCAATCCAGGCCAACGGCGATCAGGCAACTGGTGCCATTGGGCTGGGTAATTACTATGGTCCAGGTCCCTTCTTGGGAGGCGAAGACCTCGATGATGCCACCGCTGGCGGTGAGGCCCATGGAAACCGGTGCTTCAGTATAGGACTTCTTCAGGCTATCGGAAATGCTTTGGTGGGACCCGCAAACCGGCTGCGCCAGGGCCGCCGGGGCGGAGAGGACTAAGCCGATTGTCAGAATTAGAGTGCTCAAAATGACCGTGGCATAGCGTCTCATGACGTGGCCCTTTTTGTTATTCAACAGTCCAACGGGGGGCACTTTTTAAAAATCGCTACGGTTATTGGCTCCGTATTCACACTTTCTCCCATCTGTCTGTCGGTTCGGTTTCCGCCCTCTCGAAAGCCGAAAATACCTTTAAATAAAGCCTATTAGCCTATTTTCAGGTTGCCACAGCATAAATCTATATGGTTAAGGATCGATGAAGGAGATGGCAACGTTCAGGGCGTCAATCAGGCGGGGCCTTTTCTTGGCACTTTTTTCGTGTGACGTTGGGCTTCGATATGACTGAAACCACAGACATCACCATCCGCCACCCCGACGATTGGCACCTGCACCTTCGTGATGGCGATATGCTGAAGGCAGTGCTGCCGTTTACCGCGCGGCGTTTCGCCCGCGCCATCGTGATGCCCAATCTTGCGCCGCCGGTGACCACCACCGCGCTCGCCGCGGCCTATCGCGACCGGATCCTAGCCGCAGTGCCCGCGGGCCTGGATTTCACTCCGCTGATGACCGCTTACCTGACCGACGAGAGCGACGCGGACGATCTCGCCGCAGGCCATGCCGACGGCGTGCTGACCGCGGCCAAGCTCTATCCCGCCGGTGCCACCACCAATTCCGCGCACGGCGTTACCGACGTCGCCAACATCATGGGCGTGCTCGAACGCATGGCCGATATCGGCATGCCGCTGTGCGTCCATGGCGAAGTGACCACGCCCGATATCGACATCTTCGACCGCGAGGCGGTGTTCATCGACCGCGTGCTGCAGCCGCTGGTCGATCGGCTGCCTACGCTGCGCGTGATCTTCGAGCATATCACCACCATG
>Ga0208879_1001850_pt1 | contig 19399 bp, 19 predicted proteins | sample Knorr_S15_td_Bot_FD_185605 | JGI IMG/M metagenome (GOLD analysis project Ga0208879, IMG submission 185605) | Marine microbial communities from Southern Atlantic Ocean transect - Knorr_S15_td_Bottom_ad_5009_LV_A (SPAdes) (version 2) | ecosystem: Environmental > Aquatic > Marine > Oceanic | place... | reverse complement strand
GTTAGCAGATCTCCCCTCAGGACTTGTATTACTTTTAAACGGAACATGCTCCCCCCTTCCAGCAGCAGTAAGCTGAGTGGGATTTAAATTAGGGTTGCTCATTAGCACTTTTACCACAGCAGTTGCTCTTAGCACACTCAAATCCCAATTGTCTTTTACTTCTGATTTCCCACTCAGTGGAATACTATCGGTATGTCCTTCTACTAAAATTTCTAAGTCTTTTTGGCCAGCAAGTGCAGCTGAAAGTTTGTTTAAAGCCGATACTCCTGCCGAACCAACCGCATACTTCCCAGAAGCAAAAAGTAAGTCTTCTTCTAAGGACACATACACTTTTCCGTTTTTTTGCACCACTGTTAACCCTTCCCCTTCTAGGCCAATTAGCGCTTTGGATATTCTTTGTTTTAGAGCAGTAACCATGGAATCTTTCTTATTTATAATGGATTCCAATTCTGCAACCCTTACTGAGCGATCCTCTAATTCTTTTTGGGCATTTTCAAGTGCCAATTGCTTTTCTGTAAGAGAATTGGATAGACTATTCAAATCATCTTCTTTGGCTAGAAGATCGTTTTGTGCTTTTTCTAATTGCTTTAAAAGTGCTTTTGTTTCTTTGGCTTTTTCCGCCATATTCCTAGTATTTTTACTTGCCAGCAAATCATAAGCACTACTTAATTCATCATAAGAATTTTGCAACAGCACTAATGCCTTCCCATTCTGAATAGAATCATTTCGCATGGCATCTAATTGTTTTCTAATGTTTGCAATTTCTCCTTCTAACTCCTCTACTTTTTCGCTTAAAGAAATAATTTTTTTATCCTTCTTTACAATTTGTGCTTTTGCATTATCATACTGAGTATGTAATGCATTGTGCATTTTTGGGGTAACGCATGAAGAAAGAATTAGCAAAATAGAACAAAGAAGAACGATTGTATTTTTCATGGGGTTCTGATTTTCTTTTTAGATTATCAAAACTACAAATACGCTTTCCTTTTTTTTGGGGTAAATTATTTACTTATTAACAGAAAATTGAGAATAAAAAGGATTAAAAGTCCAACTCCACTAAAACAGGGCAATGGTCGGAATGGAAGGCTTGGCTCAATATTGCCGAACGGCTTAAATGGGCAAGTAAATTTTTACTTATCATATTATAGTCAATGCGCCAACCCAAATTTTTAGCTCTTGCATTAGCTCTATAACTCCACCAAGAATAATTATGTGGTTCAGGATTTAAAGAGCGGAAACTATCTACAAATCCACTTGCAATAAACCCACTCATCCACTCTCTTTCTTCTGGCAGAAAACCAGAGGTGTTTTTATTTCTTTGTGGATTGTGAATATCAATGGCTTTGTGGCAAATATTATAATCCCCTGAAATAATCAGTTTTGGAAAATCTTTTTTTAGTGTATTTATATAAGTTTGAAATTGGTTTAAAAATTTTATCTTAAAGGCCTGTCTTAAATCCCCACTGCTTCCAGAAGGGAAGTAAGCACTCATCACTGAAAAGCCATCAAAATCTGCCCTGAGTATTCTCCCTTCAAAATCAATTTGTTCTATACCACAACCATATTCTACATGTTGTGGCTTTGTTTTTGTTAGAATTGCCACACCGCTATATCCTTTTTTTTCGGCCGAGTGCCAAAAGCAGTGATAACCTAAATCAGTAAAAATGCTCTCATCAAATTGCTCAGAATTGGCTTTTATTTCTTGCAAACAAAGCACATCCGAATTTGTAGCTTTTAGCCAAGAAGCAAAATCTTTTCTAAGTGCCGCCCGAATCCCGTTTACATTATAGGTCAATATTTTTACCATTTATTTCAAATAAAATTTGCTTGTTCCGGCCAAAAACCCATCTATATAAACCTCCGTAATATATTCGCCTTCCTTCAGAGGATTCCTTCTTTTAAAGTCAATACTAAAAGGTAACTCCTTATTTTCATATTGGAATTTCTTTGAAATAGAATATTTTAATTCTCCTTGTTCTGTCACAAAATTTTGGGTTCGACCGCTATTAATAAGTAGTTTTTGGTTTGGGCCGATAAATCGCAAGTAGATTGTTTTTGGTCCTTTTTCTGCAATAGGATTATATTCAATATTAGAGGTTGTTCTTATCATTATTACTTTGGATGCTTTGAAAGTTTCCACTTCTTTTCCACTATTTCTGTATTTTAATGTCTCTACCAAAATATCGCCAACTTCAAGCACAGAGCCCTTATTTACTTTATCGATTAGCTGCTGATTTTCTTTATTTAGCTTGTAGTTTTTCCAGTTAATATTCTTGTTTATCTTTATTACGCTATCGTTTTCGTTATGGAGTTGTACATTGATTGTATATAAAGAATCAATATCAGCAAGGTATCGAATGGAGATACTTCTTAGGATTTCCATTTTTTCTTTGGCTATTTTCAAATCCTCTTTTGTTCTTATTAAATTTCTAATTTCAGAAATTTGCGATCGAATAGTAGAATCCCTTTCCCCCAACTGTATATTAAGGTCTCCATATTGGTCGAGCAGATTATCGTGTTCATCAATAAGGTCGTCCAAATCATCACGCAAAGCGTTTTTTTCTTCAATAAATTGCATTTTAATAGCTTGCTGTTTCTTTATTTTTTTCTCTTGTAAAAACAAAAAAACGACTAAGCCCACTACAATAATTAGTAGAAGATAAAGCCCTTTTCTTTTTGGCTTTTTCTCTGGAATATCACTTTGTTCCATCAATTATTTCTTTTTCTTTTTTAGTTTTTTCTTTACGGCCTTTGGCTTTTCTTCCACTTTTTTCTCCTTTACTTTTTCAGGATTTTTGCTTTTTTCGTCTACATAATTCAGGCGCAATTCCGAGAGCATACCATCCAAAAGCTTTTCCAGTTCCTTAGGTAAATTTCCTTTTGTTTTTTCTTTTAGCATTGCCATAAGGTCAATGGTTTGGCTTACATATTCCAAGTTGCGATTTACTTGTCCTGTTGGGTCGGCAATTTTGCCTAACCCTTGCATTGCAGATGTATGAAACATATACAATAGCTGCATAAATAACTGATCGTTTTTGTCCATTAGTTTTTGGTTTTAAATTAAACATCCAAAAATACAATTTATTGCGTATAAAAAAACCACCCTTTGGTGGTTTTTGTGGGCCCAGCAGGGCTTGAACCTGCGACCCCTTGATTATGAGTCAAGTGCTCTAACCAGCTGAGCTATGGGCCCTTTTAAAAAAGCAACTGCAAAACTATTAAAATTGTTCTATTATTTAGCAGATTTGCACAATGAAAAACAGCAAGGCCATTATTTTTGATTTAGGGGGTGTAATCCTAAATATTGACTACCAGCTTACCATAGAAGCTTTCAATGAATTGGGAGTGGAGAATGCCGATTTATTTTATTCTAAAAAAGTGCAAAACCCCATTTTTGATAAAATTGAAACAGGGGAAATCTCTGCCAATTCTTTTTTGGAAGAACTGCAGAAACAAACAACTAATGCGAGCATAAAGGAAGTAGAAAATGCTTGGAATGCCATGCTGCTTGATTTGCCTGAAAATAGATTGGACTGCATAAAAAAGCTGAAAAACAATTACAAAATATTTTTGCTAAGCAACACCAATGAGATTCACATCAAAGCTTTTAGAAAAAAGATAGGAGAGCAGCAATGGGAAGCCTTTTCTTCTTTGTTTGATAAAATGTATTTATCGCACCAAATAGGATTTAGGAAACCTGGCAAAAAAGCGTTTCAAATTATATTGGAGGAAAATAAGTTAAAGCCGAATGAAGTTTTCTTTATTGATGATTCCCCACAACATATTAAAGCAGCATTAAAATTAGGAATACAATCTCATTATTTAAAGGAAGGAGAAGATATTATTACTGTTTTTCCTGACACAATTCAATAAGCACACCAGCCGTATCTTTGGGGTGCAAAAAGCAAATTAGTTTGTTGTCGGCACCAACTTTTGGTGTCTCATTTAAAAGGCAAATCCCTTCTTTTTTAAGGCGTTCCATTTCTTTTTCAATATCCTCCACTGCAAAAGCAATATGGTGCATGCCCTCTCTATTTTTTTCTAAAAATTTTGCTATTGGGCTTTCGGTATTGGTAGCGGAAATCAATTCTATTTTACTCTCCCCTATTTTGAAAAAAGTAGTTTTTACACTTTCTGAGATTACTTCTTCCCATTTATAAGCATTTTTCCCGAAAATAGTAGAAAATATTTTTTCTGCTTTTGCCATATCCTCCACTGCAATGCCAATATGTTCAATTTTTTTCATTTAAAATATTCCTTTAATAAGTCCAGAAACTGATGTGCCTTTGGCTAAGAATAGAGGGCACTTTAAAGGAAATGGAAAGCTCGTGTGTGCCATTTTGATAGGAATTAATGGCTTTAAAATAATGATCGTAAGCATAAGCAATATGCATTTTTCCGGCTCTAAAACCAATAACTGCTGAAAGAGAACCATTTGTTCTCACGCTCAAGCCGGTCCAGAAAGCATCCTGGAAAAATACTCTGGTTGAAAAATCGTATTGCAATTTGGTGTTTTCTGTTTTTCGAATTAGTATAGATGGCTCAAAGTGAATATCTCTGTTGAATTCGTATCTATAACCTAACATCCCCATATAATTTCTATGCAAATAATTGGTGCTAAATCCCTCTCCTGCTTCTTTGTTAAAATTGGATTGTAGCATATTTAAAACAGAATATCCCACATAAAAATTCCTTCCGTATAAATACAAGCCAGAAGAAGCGTCTGCTAAAAATCGGCTATAAGAATTCCCTGAAAAAGCGGGATCATCTCCGGGAGGAAGATTCCCGGCTTCTAAATCTAAAGCATAATACATTGCTTTTGCCCCAATACCAAAAGATAAATTCAGCCTATCTGGGTCAAGGGGAACATGGTAAGCATAATCCAACTCGAAAACACTGCTTCCAGCTTGACCGGTTTGGTCGTGATACAAACTTCCTCCCATTCCGGAACGATTATTAAGCGCCCCATGATAGCTGATATTTGCAGTAAGTGGAGCACCCGAAAACCCAAGCCACTGTTGGCGAGTGATAATTACAAAAGGATTGTAGGCCTTACTCCCTGCAACTGCAGGATTATAAGCCAGTTCATTCACAAAATACTGGGAATAAACAGGGTTTTGTTGTGCAAATAGAAGCTGTGAAAATCCTACAAAAATCGCTATGACTAAAAGTTTTTTCATTTATCTGACAATGGTTACTGTTCCGGTAAAAGGAGGATCTCCATTCTCCAAATCAATGATATAATAATAAGTAGCGGAAGGCAATCTTTTCCCATCTACTTTTCCGTTAAAGGCATCTTTCAAAGTATTCTGATATTCCCTGCGCCTGAAAACCCTATCACCAGAACGGTTATACACCTCCACTAATGCCTCAGGATAAAACTTAATATTTTTTATTTGCCAAAAATCATGATTGGAATCTTCATTTGGCGAAAAAGCAGAATATACTTCCAAACATATTTTCGGATTGTGAATTACGGTTGCAGTATCATTAAGTGTACAGCCCATTTCATCTATAATTTCCACTGCATAAGTGCCTTCTAACAATTCCCCCAGAACACTTGTATTTGTTTTGTCTAAATCAACAATATTATCGGGCCAATAAAAATCATAGGGTAATGTTCCGCCTGACACATAGGCCTGAATAGAACCAGTATTGTCATCTTTACAATCGGCATCAGCAATACTCATAAAAATTTGAAGTGGAGGCGGAATGCTTACAGTCAAAAAACCCCAACCATCACAGCCGTTTTTATCGGTGATGTGTAGCCAATAACTTCCTGGCAATAAACCAGTGGTAGAAGGGGTGCTAACTCCTGTACTCCAAGAATAAGTATAAGGGGGTGTTCCACCATAAACTAAGGTGCTCACATCTGCTGAATCTCCTGAAACACAAAGGCCAGAAAGGGTAAATTCTACTGTAATTTGCAAAGGTTGCTGCACAGTATAGTTGAAAGTATCCACGCAAGAAGTGCTTGTTTCATTTACAATTAGCTGATAATCGCCTGCCAAAAGATTAGAAATATCTTTAATAACAGAAGAAAAGCCCAAAGGGCCTGTCCAAAAATAAAGGGTAGTTGCTGGGCTACTTGCCACATTTACGCTAATAGCCCCAGTATTATCGCCATAACAATCAATATGAGTGGCCTCATCTATGGTTATAGTGCATTGCGCCATAATTATAGATGGGAGAAAGGTGAAAACTACTACTATTATGGTTTTAAATTTGCTAATCATTTATTAAAAATTCAGTCGCAAATTTAACATTTATTAAATTAATAGAGAAGGAGTGAATTTTTAAATGTGCGGAATTTTGATAAAAAGTTGATTATGTGTATGTTTGGTGAGAATTTAAAACTTAAAATTATGAGTTTTTTAAAATGGCATAAAGAGTTTACAGAAAAAAAGATAAAATTTTACGGGTTATCTAAACTCTCTAATTATCAATTAATGTGGTTGTCTTGGGGTAAAGGACTTGTTATGGGAATAATAATTGCATATTTTATTTTTCACTAATCAAATAAAAACAATGAAAAAACTACTACTCATATTAAACTTAAAACAATGAAAAGAATATTGATTTTACTTTGCTTGCCACTCCTTTTCTCAACTTGTAAGAAAGAGGAGGAAGCGCCTAATAATAATGGAAATAATCAACATAGTATTGTAGGTAAAAAATGGTCTGGATATGTTCCGAATTTTGGAGACAGAATATTTGAACTAAATAATGATGGATATTTATATTTTTATACTGTTAATTGCATAGCCTATTTTCAAAATGACACATTAGGAGAATGGCTAATAATAGGAGATACTATAAAATATACATATACAAATAATAACATTGAATATAAACAAATATTTGGTGTTATGGATGGATATAGTAATACAGAAATAAAATTTGTTTTAACTTCAGATTCAAATTCCACTTGTGTGATACACACTTTTACAACATCCAATTGTACTTATGTGCCTGATGATGCTTTTGAACAGCATCTTATTGATGAAGGATATGACAATGTGTTGGATGATTATGTAACCACTGCGAGTATAGACACAGTAACTTATTTATACATAAGTGAGAAACATATTTATGATTTAAGAGGGATAGAGGACTTTACTGCTTTAACTTACCTAGATTGCTATAGTAATCAACTCACCACACTTGATTTAAGTAATAATCTTGCTTTAGATACGTTGGCTTGTACTTCTAATCAACTCACAACCCTTTATGTAAGTAATAATACTGCTTTAACCGTATTGCGTTGTGGGGGTAATCAACTCACATCATTGGATTTAGGTAATAATACTGCTTTAACTTTGTTGTGGTGTCTTTCTAATCAACTCTCAACACTTGATGTAAGTCAGAATACTGCTTTAACTACTTTGTATTGTTATAATAATCAACTCACAACACTTGATGTAAGTAATAATACTGCTTTAACTGTTTTGTGGTGTCCAAATAATCAACTCACAACACTTGATGTAAGTAATAATACTGCTTTAACTAATTTGGAGTGTCATTATAATCAACTCACAACCTTAGATGTAAGAAATGGTAATAACACTAAGGTCTCCTACTTTTTTTGTGGAAATAATCCTCTACTATACTGTATAGATGTTGATGATGATGCTTGGTCAACAGCTAATTGGACAAACATAGACACTCAAAGCTTCTTCTCTGAAGATTGTGGAGTTGAATAAAACAGCATTATTTCTATTATATATTAAACAATAGATTAACAATTATGGATATTACATTAGAATGGGAAGGTATATCAGGAGTTATTAAAATACTCTTACTTTTAAGTGTTCCTTTGGTTATTGGATTTATTATTGGACGAAAAACAAAAAAATGAAAAAACTACTACACCTATTACTTTGCTTGCCTTTGATTGGGTTTGGGCAAGGAACGATTAATTGTACTTTACTTACGATAACTGATGTTGTGATTGATAATACTAATTTAACTGTTGATATCGCGATATATAATGGTAATACTATGGATACTCATTATCCACATATCGCTTATACTATTGATAATAATGGAGATACTATACAAAATGGTGATGTAAATTGGTTTATGACGTTTGCATTGGATACTTCTTGGTACTCTTATACACTTTCTAATGCAATTTCTCCATCTTTTCCTCTAACTCTTTATTTTGTGTATGATAATTTAGGAGGCCTAGGATGGGACACCTGTATGCTTATATATAATTCTATATCTACAGAATTATTCAATGTAGATAATGTAATTAATAGAAAGTTATTTATAATAACAGATATCCTAGGAAAAGAAACAAAAGGCACTAAGAACCAACCTCTCTTTTATATCTATGATGATGGAACAGTTGAGAAAAGAATAGTCATAGAATGAAAAAACTATTACTAAAATAAATCTAATTATGGCATTCATTCAATGTAATCATTGTGGTAAAGAAACAGAAGACATTAACGCATTTGGTATTAAAATAGAAAATTGTGTTTGGTGTGATGAACCACTTAGGAAAAATCCTAAAAAATCACAAACAGATGAAAATATTATAGAAAAAGTAGAACAAGATATTAGAAGAGGAATTGAAATGGCTTTTAACTGGTTCAAGAAAAAATAATCCTGAAATTAAATGAAAAAACTACTACTTATATTAAACTTAAAACAATGAAAAGAATATTGATTTTACTTTGCTTGCCTTTAATGACTTTGGCACAACAAACTTATGTTCCAGATGATGGCTTTGAGTAAAAATTAATTTGGTTAGGTTTAGATGGTGTTTTAGATGATAGTGTGTTTACTTCTGCTATTGATAGTTAACTTTTTTAGATGTTTCTTCTCTTAGTATTGCTGATTTAACAGGCATAGAAAATTTTACTGATTTAACTTATTTGAATTGTTGGGTTAATCAACTCACAACACTTGATGTAAGTCAGAATACTGCTTTAACTGTTTTGAATTGTTATAGTAATAACCTCACAACTCTTGATTTAAGCCAAAATACTGCTTTAACTTATTTGTGGTGTACCTTAAATCAACTCACATCCCTTGATGTAAGTGGGGCTACTGCTTTAACTTTTTTAGACTGTAGTATTAATCAACTCACCATATTGGATGTAAGTAATAATACTGCTTTAACTACTTTGTGGTGTGATAACAATCAGCTCACAACACTTGATGTAAGAAATGGAAATAACACAAACATATTAGATTCAACGTTCTTTTGTTTTAACAATCCAAACCTTACTTGTATAAATGTTGATGACAGTACTTGGTCAGCTGCTAATTGGACAGTAGCTAATGGTAGTATAGATGCTCAACATTATTTTAGTACTAATTGTGGAGGAACAGGCATTGAAGAAAGCTCTAGAAACAAGAAGCTTTTGCGAACAATAGATGTATTAGGCAGAGAAACTAAAAACCAACCTCTCTTTTACATCTATGATGATGGAACAGTTGAAAAACGAATAGTCATTGAATAAAAAAACTATCGTAATTCTGTCCTACTATCTGTCCTACTAAAATAAAAACCCCTATAATCACTAGATTAATAGGGGTTTTTCTTTGAGGTCTCGAGCGGATTCGAACCGCTGTAGATGCTTTTGCAGAGCACTGCCTAGCCGCTCGGCCACGAGACCCTATTTTAAAAGGAGTGCAAATTTAATCAATTATCTCATTCTTGCAAGTCCTTTCGCTCTGCTTTAATTGTTACTGATATTTTATCAAAAGTTGCATCAATTGGAGGGGCGATTTTCTGCACCTCCACTTTTACTTTTTGCACCTTTTGTAAAGGTAAAATGGCATCAACAATTCTTCTTGCAGGATGCTCTATCATATCAGAACGAATTGCCATTTGCTGTTTTACAATTTCTATAATTTTTACATAGTCCACTGTATCGCTTAAATCATCTGATTTTTCCACCTTTGTTGTATCAGTAGTTACCCAAATATTTACAATAAAATGACCTCCTAATTTTGCTTCTTCTGGCAAGTGTCCATGATGTGCAAAAACTCTAATTCCTTCTACCGTAATTAATCCCATTAGTTGATTTTTTCTAAAGCAGTTTCCATTCTTTTAATTGTTTCTTCTTTTCCAAGTAGTGATGCAATATCAAAAAGAGAAGGTCCCATTCCAAGTCCTGTTAAACAAACCCTAAAAGCAGGTAATAATTTTCCCATTCCTAGTTCGTTTTCTTCCAAGTATTTTTTAAATTCTATCTCAATACTTTCAGAGGAGAAATCAGCTAATTCTGCTAATCTATTTTTTAATTCCGATACATATTTTGGAGTATCTTCTTTCCACTTTTTAAGGATTGTTTTTTCATCATAAGATGTAGGAGAGAGAAAATAATATTTTCCTTCTTCCCACATATCTTTTACAAAAGTGGCTCTTTCTTTTAGTTGCTCACAAACGGTTTCTACAAAATTATCTTCTGCCTCTACCCCATTTTCTTTCAGGATAAGTTGCAAATCTTGTGCTAATTCTTCTTTTGATTTTGCTCTTAAATATTGCTGATTGAACCATCTTGTTTTGTCAAAATCAAACTTTGCTCCCGCCTTTCCTACTCTCTCTAAACTGAAAGATTCTATCAATTCTTCCATAGAGAAAATCTCTTGTGTAGTTCCTGGGTTCCATCCTAAAAAGGAAAGCATATTTATAAAGGCTTCTTTAATATATCCACTTTCTCTGTATCCTGAACTAATTTCTTTTGTTTCTGGATTCATCCACTCAGTTGGGAAAACCGGAAATCCTAATCTATCTCCATCACGCTTACTCAACTTCCCATTTCCATCTGGTTTTAATATTAAAGGTAAATGTGCAAATTGTGGCATTACATCTTCCCATCCTAAATATCTGTACAATAAAACATGTAAAGGTGCGGATGGCAACCACTCCTCCCCTCTTATTACATGGGAGATTTTCATCAAATAATCATCAACCACATTTGCTAAATGATAAGTTGGCATCCCATCTGATTTGAAGATAACTTTATCGTCCATATTATTGGTATTTACTACCACCCAACCTCTAATAATATCGTTCAGTTTTACCTCTTCATTTCTAGGCATTTTTATACGGATAACATAAGCCTCTCCTGCCTGCCTTCTTTTAGTCACTTCATCTTCCGAAAGGGCCAAAGAATTTTGCATTGTAGTACGCGTTACCGCATTGTATTGTGGTGAAGGAACTCCTGCCGCTTTCATTCTTTCGCGCATTGCAGTTAGTTCTTCTGAACTGTCAAAAGCATAATAAGCAAAACCCTCTTTTACCAATTGTTCGGCATAAGGCAAGTACATAGCTTTTCTTTCTGATTGTTTGTAAGGGCCAAATTCTCCCCCTACAACAACCGATTCATCAAACTCAATTCCACACCATTTTAAAGACTCAATAATATATTGTTCCGCTCCTTCTACAAACCTTGCTTGATCCGTATCTTCAATTCGCAAAATAAATTTACCTCCTTTGTTTTTCGCAAAAAGATAATTATAAAGGGCTGTTCTTACTCCTCCAATATGTAATGGTCCTGTCGGACTTGGCGCAAATCGTACTCTTACTTCTGACATAATTAATTAAATAATTGGACGGCAAAGATAAGCTTTATCAGATAAATTCGTTTTACATTTTGAAGGATAAAATTGTACCTTTGCAATCTATGAAAAATACGACACAACATTTGTTTGATAAACTGAATGAGTTTATTAGTAAATTCTACAAGAATCAGCTTATTCGTGGGGGAATTTATTCTGCATCTGTTTTGCTGATTTTTTTCCTTGTTTTTTCCATTTTAGAATATTATTCTCAGTTTGATGTAGTTGTTCGTTCCATTTTATTTTGGACTTATATACTTACAAATGCCTTTATTCTTTACCGATATGTGATTATTCCTTTACTGCATCTGTATAGATATGGAAAAATAATGAGCATGGAAGTGGCCGCTAATATTATTGGAAAACACTTTTCTGAGGTTGATGATAAGCTGCTTAATGTTTTACAATTGCATAAAATGAGTGAGCAAGATAACGCTTTAATTCAGGCGAGTATCAATCAGAAAATAAATGAAATTTCATCCTTTTCTTTTTCTTCTGTTATTAATTTTTCAGAGAATAAAAAATATAGCAAATGGCTAGCATTTCCGCTTCTAATTGTGTTATTCTTTTTTGCGTCTGGAAATAAACATATCCTAACAGAAAGTTCTGCTAGAATAATAAAACACAATACCTTTTTTGAGCCAAAAGCTCCATTCGATTTTATAATTGATGAGGGAAACCTGAAAGTAGTAAAACAAGAAGATTTTGAGTTATCACTTGTATTAAAAGGCAATGAAATTCCGGATAAGGTTTTTGTAGTGGTGGGCAACAATAAATTTCGATTGAAAAAATTGAATGTTACTACTCATAATTATGTTTTTAAAAATGTGATTACCAATACCGATTTTCAGTTATTTGCAAATGGTTTTTATTCTAAAAACTACACTTTGAATATCCTTCCAAAACCCGCCATTATTAATTTTGAACTCCTGATTTCTCCACCGAAATATACTGAATTAAAAACAGAAGCTTTAACTAATATTGGCGATTTAAATATCCCGGAAGGAAGCCATGTAAATTGGACTTTTGATGTTATAAATACCGATCGTTTATTTTTTAATATAGACAAGAAAAAACATTTAGCAAGTCCGATAACGGAAGAAAAAATGGCTTTTAATTTTCAGTTTAAACAATCTGCATTTTACCAGATTATCACTGAAAATAATTTTCAGGTTTCTGATAGTATTTTATACCATGTAAATATTATTCCAGATGCTTATCCGACTATTATGGTTGAACAGGAAATTGACAGTATTGGAGAGAAAATATTTTTTAGCGGCATTGTAAAAGACGATTACAAAATAAGCAAATTGGAATTTCATTCTCAAATAAAGAAAAAGGATGAAACGATTCATAATATTATAGATATCCCTGTGGAAGGAGTAATTCAACAACAGTTTTTCCATCATACAGATATCTCCTTGCTTAATTTGGAATTAGGAAATAAGTTTACTTACTATTTTAAAGTGTGGGATAATGATGGGGTAAATGGGAATAAATTCACTAAAAGTAAATTGTTTACATTTAATGTCCCTGATGCTGAAAACTTAAATAGTCAGCTTGAAAAAGAGGAAAGCAAAATAAAAACGGACTTGCAAAAAAGTATTGCTTTGGCAAAAGAAATAAAAGAGGATATAAAATCTCTGAATAAGGATTTACTAGAAAAAAAGAAGCTAGGTTGGGAAGAAAAGAAAAAAGCAGAGGCTTTAATGGAAAAACAAAAGGTCTTGCAAAATCAGATGGCACAGCTAAAAGAAAAGAATTCAGCCAAACAGAAAAAGCAAGAGCAATACAAAAAAGTATCGCCTGAGCTTTTAGAAAAACAAAAGCAATTAGAAAAATTATTTAATGAAGTTTTGGATGAGGAAACTAAAAAGCTTTTGGAAGAAATGCGAAAAATGATGGAAGAAATGAATAAGGAAAATCTGAAAGAGCTTTTAGATAAAATGGAGCAAGATGATGCGGATTTAGAAAAAGAATTGGATAGAAATTTGGAGCTTTTTAAACAACTGGAATTTGAACTAAAACTAGAAGATGCACTTGATAAATTAAGCGAGTTGAAAGAAAAGCAGAAGGAGTTAAAAGAAAAGACGGAAGATAAAAAATCAGATGCCGGAAAACTTGCCAAAGAGCAAGAAAAATTAAATAAGGAATTTGAAGAGCTGAAGAAACAGTTGGATGAATTAAGTAAGAAAAATCAGGAATTGGAAGAGAAAAACAAGATGCCTAATACTCAAATGCAAGAAAAAGAAATTTCTGAAAAAATGGAAGAAAGTAAAGATGCCTTAGAAAAAAACAAGAAAAAGAAATCATCCAAATCGCAAAAAGATGCATTGGATAAAATGGATGAATTAGAGCAACAATTACAGGCTCTACAATCAAGTTCTTGCTCCTCTGCACAAGAGGAAGATATGGAAACATTAAGGCAAATTTTGGAGAATTTAATCCACCTTTCTTTTGATCAGGAGGAACTTATGAAAAAGGTAAAAGTTACTCCAAAAAACAGCCCTTCTTATGTTGAGCTGGTAAAAAACCAAAAGAAATTGGTAGATGATGCTGTAATCATTGAGGATTCTCTTTTTGCTCTTAGTAAAAGGGTGGTCCAAATTCAGCATGCTGTGAATAAAGAAATTGCTTCAATAAAAAATAATATGTCTTTCGCGACCAAAAACCTGGAAGAAAGAATCGTAAATAAAGCAATGGGGGAGCAACAATTTGCAATGACTTCTGCCAATAATTTAGCTCTCATCCTTGCTGAAATGTTAAAACAAATGCAGCAACAATGCTCAAGTTCTTCTAGCAAGCCAAGTAATTGTAATAAGCCCGGAAGTGGGAAGCCATCTCTTTCAAAATTAAAGAAAATGCAGAAAAAACTCAATGCACAAATGAAAGGCATGATGGGGAAAAAAGGAAAGAAGAAAGGAGAAAAATTAAATAACGGACAGTGTAAAAATTTAGCAAAGTTGGCACAGCAACAAGAAAGTATTCGCCAGCAATTACAAGAACTAAGAGATGAAATTGGAAAATCAGGGGAGAAAGGAAATATTGATAAAATGATTAAAAAGATGGAAGAAAATGAAATTGATATTGTCAATAATAAAATTACAAAAGAAACCATAAAAAGACAGGAAGACATACTAAGTAGGTTGCTAGAAGCAGAAAAAGCAGAAAGAGAAAGAGAGGAAGAGCCAAAAAGGAAATCAAATGAATGGGAATATGAGTTTACAAATACTAATAACAGCTATTCTGACTACAAAAAACAAAAGGAAAAACAATTGGAATTACTCAAAACAAAACCTGCTCAACTTTCTCCTTTTTATAAAAACAAGGTGACAAAATATTTTAATGAACTTAGCAAAAAAGCCCAATGATTTTATTTCATTCTGAAACAAATTTTCAGCTAAAACAGAAGATAGCTGTAAAAAAGTGGATTAAAGAAACAATTGTAAAAGAAGGGAAAACGACAAAAGACATTAATTTTATTTTTTGTGATGATTATTTTTTGCATGAAAAGAATAGAGCCTATCTTGGGCATGATACCTTTACAGATATTATAACTTTTGATTATTCAGATAGAGATTTAATTTCTGGCGATATTTTTATAAGCATTGATAGGGTAAGGGAGAACGCTCCTATTAATAACGCTCCTTTTGAAAACGAACTTTCTAGGGTTATTATTCATGGTATTTTGCATTTATTAGGATATAAGGATAAAGGCAAAAAAGAGAAGGAAATTATGCGAGAGAAAGAAGATTTTTATTTATCTTTGCAAACTTAATTTTCTGATTATCAGTATTTTATAAATTTGTTTCATGTGGAACATATGATTTTTGAACAGACATACGATATAATTGTAGTAGGTGGCGGACATGCAGGCTGTGAAGCGGCACATGCTGCTGCTAAACTAGGATCAAAGGTTTTGCTGATTACCCAAAATTTGCAAACCATTGCACAAATGTCCTGTAATCCTGCTATGGGAGGCATTGCAAAAGGGCAAATTGTTAGGGAAATAGATGCTTTAGGAGGCATGTCTGGAATTATTACAGACAGTGCGACCATTCAGTTCAGAATGCTGAATACTTCAAAAGGTCCTGCAATGTGGAGCCCAAGAGCGCAATGTGATAGAATGGTTTTTGCTCAAAATTGGCGTGTAGCACTAGAAGAAAATAAAAATATTTCTTTTTGGCAAGATACCGTAACTTCTCTAACAATTAGGAAAGGAGTTGTAGCGGGAGTAAAAACCAATTTAGGTTTTGAAATAACTGCAAAGGCTGTTGTTTTATGTAATGGCACTTTTTTAAGTGGTGTGATGCATATTGGCAAGAAACAATTCTCAGGAGGAAGAATGGGCGAAAAGTCGTCAGAAGGAATAACGGCTCAGCTTATCGATTTAGGGTTTACCCATGGGAGAATGAAAACTGGCACACCCCCAAGATTAGACGGAAGAACTATTGATTACAGCAAAACAGAAGAGCAAAAAGGAGATAAATCCCCAAACAAATTTTCATTTACCAATACCTCATCTGTTAGAAATCAGGAAAGTTGTTTTATTACTTATACCAATGAAGAATGCCATGCTATTTTGAAAGAAGGCTTTAATCAATCCCCTATGTTTACTGGTAGAATTAAAAGTTCAGGGCCAAGATATTGCCCTTCAATTGAAGAAAAATTAAATCGTTTTTCCGATAGAAATAGGCATCAATTATTCATTGAGCCAGAAGGAAGAAATACAATAGAAATTTATTTAAATGGGTTTTCGACATCACTTCCTCATCAGGTGCAATTGAACGCACTTAGAAAAATTAAAGGGCTTGAAAAAGTAAAAATGTTTAGGGCAGGATATGCAGTGGAATACGATTATTTTCCGCCTACACAACTCAAACAAACCCTAGAAACAAAACTAGTGAAAAATCTCTTTTTCTGCGGGCAGATAAATGGAACTACTGGTTATGAGGAAGCAGCCGCACAAGGAATAATGGCCGGAATAAATGCCCATCAAAATATTTACAAACTTGACCCTTTTACTCTTTCGCGCTCTGAGGCTTATATTGGGGTTTTAATAGACGACTTGATTACAAAAGGAACGGAAGAACCTTATAGAATGTTTACTTCAAGGGCTGAATACCGGCTTTTACTTAGGCAGGATAATGCAGATGAGCGACTAACTGAAATAGGATACAAGCTTGGGTTAGCGGACCAAGATAGATTAATCACTCTGGATAAGAAAAGTGCAAAAAAAGAAGAATTACTGAAATTTTTATCCGATCAAAGTATTGAGCCAAAAATAATAAATAGCATTTTAATAAAAAAAGGAAGCGCTAAGATAGTACAAAAGAAAAAGCTAAAAGATATCCTAGCAAGACCACATATTAAAACGAAAGATTTAATGTGTTCTGATTCTTTAAAAGCATTTATTAAAACCAATAATATTGATAAAGAAGTGATTAGTCAAGTAGAGATTCATATCAAATACAATGGTTATATGAATAAGGAAAAAGAGGCCGCTAATAAAATGTATGCCTTAGAGCATATCAAAATTCCTGAAAATTTTGAATATGACAAACTACATTCTATTTCTGCTGAAGCAAGGGAGAAACTAAAAAATATTTTTCCTAGCTCAATTGGACAAGCCACAAGAATTAGTGGAGTTTCGCCCTCAGATATTAATGTTTTACTAATTTATATGGGAAGATGAAAAAATTAAAAATCTGCCCTATTTGTGCTGAAGATAGTTTTAATGTTCTTTTTAGTTGTAAAGACCATTCAACATCTAAAGAGAACTTTACAATTGTAAACTGTAATAATTGTAATTTTACATTTACTAATCCTAGGCCAAAAGAAGAAAATTTAGAGAAATACTATATTTCTGACAACTACATTTCACATACCAATACTAGTAAAGGGCTTTTTGAAATCCTGTATCAAATAGTTAGAAAATACGCCATTGTACAGAAACTAAAGCTAGTTAAAAAATATTCTAAAATAAAAAATCATTTAGATATTGGTTGCGGAACGGGAGAGTTTTTAAATGCTTGTAAAACTGCCGGATTTAAAACAAAAGGGATTGAGCCATCAGAAATTGCAAGAATGCAAGCAATTGATAATTACAATCTAGATGTTTCAGAAAATACGGATTTAAGCCAATTTGATGAAGATTCTTTTGAAACAATTACAATGTGGCATGTATTAGAGCATATCCCAAATTTGAATGAAACAATAGAACATTTTTCAAGAATTTTAGAAAAAAATGGAACTGTAATTATAGCAGTCCCTAATCTTAAAAGTTGGGATGCCAACTACTACAAAGAGTATTGGGCAGCTTGGGATGCGCCTATTCATTTGTGGCATTTTTCAAAAGCAAGTATTGGCTCTCTTTTTAAAAAGTGTGGATTTAATTTGGTAAGAACAAAACCTATGCTTTTTGATTCTTTCTATGTTTCGATTTTGAGTGAAGAATATAAATCTGGGAAAAAAAAACTTTTGAAAGGATTTGCTATTGGATTAATTTCTAATGTAATTGCGTTTTTTAGTAAAAGAGGGTTTTCTAGTACAATTTATGTGTTTAGAAAAGAAAACGGCTTAAAATAAAGCCCTCTAATGGGGTTTTACTATGCTATAGGGGTTCCTTCATTAAAATATTTTGAAAACAGTTTTTAGAAAAACCTCTCTATTAATTTGATTTTCAATTACTTATGGTGTTTTCTATATAAAACTACGTAAAAATAAAATATTCCTGTAAAATTTTGTATATTTGAAAAATAACTTAAATAAAATGAAAAAGTTACTTTGCATGTTTATATGTTTAGTTTTAGGGAATCTGAGTTTTGCTCAATGTCCAACACCAAGCGGTTTGTATGTGACAAATATTACACATAATTGGGCAATAGCAAATTGGGCTGCAGTCTCAAGTGTAAACCATTATAGAATTAGAACAAGAGAGGTCGGAACTGTGAATTGGATGAATTTATTAAATATTGATTCAACAATGACAAGTCGGATTTTACCATTATTACAACCCTCAACCACTTACGAATGGAAGATTGAGGCTTATTCTGATTCTACAAATCAACTAAACTCAAGTTGGTCGGTAATTGACACTTTTACTACCTCTATGTTTTTACCCGCTCCGTTCAATCCAATCATAACCAATACTCTTTCAGATTTACAATGTAACGCATCTACAGAACTTTTATTAACAGTGAGTCAAAGTGCCGACGAACCAGATATAGAAATAAGCATTATTACTTCTGATGGAGGGTCTTTTAATATAGGGTCTTTAAGTGCTAACGATTCTGTTGGGTATGCAAATTTAACAACTACCATAAATACAGCATCACTTACAATCTCATTATCATTAAAAGTAGGGCTAATTACAAGTCAAAATTCTGCAATAATAAATGCTTATGATATTACAGGTTCTTTAGTTGGATTTTTTACAATTGAAAATTTATCAAATGGGGTTCAGGTAACTACTCTTTCCCCAAACGATGGGAATAATTATACAAGTGCTTATACTAGTAATTTATATTTTTCAAATATCTTTATTAACCCTCCAACATCTGGCCCTCTTCATTTTTTTGCTGATATAGAATCAGAACTAGGTGATCAATTTAATGACACAGATATGGTACAGATATGGTGCACTACAACACCAAGCGGTTTGTATGTGACAAATATTACACATAATTCGGCAATAGCAAATTGGGCTGCAGTCTCAAGTGTAAACCATTATAGAATTAGAACAAGAGAGGTCGGAACTGTGAATTGGATGAATTTATTAAATATTGATTCAACAATGACAAGTCGGATTTTACCA
>Ga0208879_1001848_pt1 | contig 19424 bp, 18 predicted proteins | sample Knorr_S15_td_Bot_FD_185605 | JGI IMG/M metagenome (GOLD analysis project Ga0208879, IMG submission 185605) | Marine microbial communities from Southern Atlantic Ocean transect - Knorr_S15_td_Bottom_ad_5009_LV_A (SPAdes) (version 2) | ecosystem: Environmental > Aquatic > Marine > Oceanic | place... | reverse complement strand
GGGGCGCGACCCGGAAACACTGGTCAACTGGGGCATCGACCGGCCGTGGATCTCCCGTCGCCGCATTGTCGAACGACTGTTTGCGACCGAACAATTCCCAAAGCTTTACAGGACCGCCTTGGCCAAACTGATGCAAAACGACTTCACCGAGGCCAAGCTGTTCGCCCGCATCGCAGCCTTCGAGCAGGCCATCACGCCACACATGAGCGGAGACGATGTGGAGGGGCTTCGGATGGGCATCGACGGCGACGAGGCAGGCATCAACCGTGCGGTGAACCGTCGCGTGCTGGCGATCAAGCCGTTCATCACCCGGCGCATCGAGTCGGTGAACGCGCAGTTGGCAGGCAAGAGTAACGGAGCAAAAATCGAGGGCCGCCGCTCCCGCCGCCGCCCGCCCAATCCCCCCGGCGGCCCGCCGCGAGTCACGCAAATGCTCCCGGCAATGGACGCGCTGGACAAAAACAAAGACGGCGAGATTTCCGCCCGAGAAATCGAGGAAGCCGTGGCCCGCCTAAAGACACTCGACCGAAACAAAGACGGAAAACTAGACGAGACAGAACTCCGCCCACCCCCCGAACGCCGCCCCCGCTGACCGCGCTTGGCCAACGCGACGGGTGTTGACCGTCTATTTGAACAGGTCTGAGTGGGTTCCTGTGCGCTCAAAGATGAGTTGGTTCCCGTCGATCTTGTAGATCAACAGCCAGTTGGACTCGATGTGGCAGTCGCGCCGGCCAAGATAATTTCCCGCCAGTTTGTGATCCCGGTGGATGGGGTCCAGCGTCTCGCCGGCAAGCAGTGACCTTGCGAGAATTTTAAACTTATCGAGATTCTTGCCACGCCGCTTGCAGCGTTTCAGATCTTTCTCAAACTGCTTCGTGTAAACTGGCGTGAACATCAAACACCCAGCTTATCGAACATGTCGTCAGCATTCTCGCAGATGACGAGATTCCGTCCGGCATCCGTTGCGTCGAATGTCCGCTTGGTGCTCGGTGTCGGGATGACCACGTCAAACGGCAGCCCGTCGCGCAGCTCGACTTGCTTGTAAAACATCGTGATCGCCTGCGTCGCATTCAGTCCGAGTCGATGAAGGATCGTCTCGGCGTTTTCTTTCAACTCTGGCTCCAATCTAGCCCTAATCATCGCAGTTTTACTCATAATCGTATCTCCAACGACCGAAAAGTACCCCAAACGGGATACAATCGCAAACGGTTTAATTGGGCAATTTGGCAACCTCCCACGCGCCCAGCACTTTGTCGGAGAACTCGGCTTCGCCGCAGTTTTCGGCGATGCGCTTGGTTGGCTCGGGGAGGTTGAACGGCGGACGCGTGAGGTTGAGCGGACGCCATTGGCCGGTGACGATGTCGTCGTTTCGCTCCACGCTCGGGAAGCTCGTCGTCAGCAGCCACTTGGCCCCGGAGCGGGCGACGTTGGCCAAGGCCGCCCGCGCGTCGGCGAACGATAAATGCACGAGGCAGTCGCGGCACAACACGGCATCGACCTGCGGCAACTTGTCGTGAACCAAGTCCAGTTTGCGAAAGCTCACGCCGTCGCTCGCGTGTTGCGCTTGGTTGCGCTCGATCAACTCGCCGACCAAGTCGCCGCCGATGTAGTCGATGCCAGACAAGTCGGCGTGCTGCATCCAGTGAAAATCGCCGCACGGCAAATCAAGCAGCGAGGTCGCGCCCAGCTCCTTGAGCAGCGTCGGGAGCTCGCGGCGGATCGGCTCGGTTTCCTCCAGCGTCGAGCCGGGGCCGGACACCGACTCGGCCTCGCTCCAGTGGTTCGATTCGTAAATGTGCCGGAAGCGTTCCTCGGCAGTGCCGAAGCGCTTGGCCAAGCGGCGGCCGGAGCGGCGTTGCAGCCAGCGGTGCAGCGGCGGGGCGAACCGGCGCAGCGCACGCTCGGCGGTTTGGCGCACCGGCTCAGTCATATTCCTTCCGCGAAAAAAGCCACATGCCCAGCGCGACGAATCCCACCGAGACCAAGCCGAGCACCCACTGCGCCGTCGCCGCCGTGACCGGGTCGAACAGGCCAAGCGCAACACCGCCCGGCGCAAGGTCGAGCGGCTCGCCGGACTCGTACAGCCAGCTCTTGGCGTAAAACGAAACGGTGATCCGCTTGACGACGCCGGGGATGTTGCCGGTGAGTGTCTCGATCATCAGCGCGTAGGCCAACGCGAGAAAAGTCGCCCGCCGCACCCAGGCGCTGAACAGCAAAAACAGTCCTACGTAAGCCGTCGTCGCGCAGGCGGTGACCGTCCAAAAAACGCCCAGCGCCTCGAGGCCAATTTTGCCCGGCACGAGGCACAGCGCCCCAAGGCCGCCGAGTGTCATGCCGAGCGTGAGCAGCAGCGCGGCGGCGTATTTGGACAGGTAAATGAGCGGGCGCGGGATATTGGTCGTGAGCAGGTAAACGAGCGTCTCGCCGGTGCGCTCGTCCGCGATGGCCGCCGAAGCGTAGCCGAGGCAGATGACCGGCAGCAGGAATCCCATGTACAGCGGCAGCACGATTTGACGGGCCAACTCGGCCGCCGTGCGCGGATCTTGATTCCACGGCTTGGGCAGCGACCACAAGTACGTGATCAGCACCGCCAACCCCAGCAGCACGAGCATGACGATCGTTTGCCGCGTGAAAAACTGACGCCGCAACGACAGCCGAAACACCTGCAAACAGGCGGCCAAGGTCGATGTTTTTGGGGCGGTGTCCATGTCGTTATTCCGGCCGCGCGGCGCGTTCCATCAGGTAATCGAACACCGCCTCGGTCGAGGTGTCGGTGGCTTTGAGCCGATGCACTTGAACGTCGTTCCCGGCGGCGAACTCGCCGAACTCGGCATAAAACCGGCCCGGGTTTTGCACCTCAAGCAGCAGGTCGCTCGGCGGCTCGATGCTCACGGATTTCACCGACTCGAGTGTGAGCAGTTGCGGCGCGATTCGGCGCGGCGATTCGCACGAGATGCGCACCTTCAGCGGGTGATCGTCGAGCATGTCGCGAATCTCCACCAGCGAGCCGGAGGCCAGCAGCTTGCCCCGGCAGATGAACAGGATGCGGTCGGCCAACTGATCCATCTCGTGCAAAATATGGCTCGACACCAGCACGGCTTTCCCCTGCGCGGCCAAGTTGCGGAACAGTCCGTTCAACTCCTCGCAGCCAACCGGATCCACGCCGTTGAGCGGCTCGTCGAGCACGAGCAAATCGGGGTCGTGCACCAGCGCTTGGCCAAGCTTGATGCGTTGCCGCATGCCTTTCGAGTACGTGCGCACCGGCCGGTCGGCGCGCTTGGCCATGCCGACCGTCTCGAGCACCGACTCGGCACGCCGCCGCGCCTCGGCCCCGGTGAACCCTCGCAGCCCGGCCGTCACGCGCATCAACTTCCGCCCCGACAATTCGTCCCACGTCGCGTCGCCGAATGGACACAGCCCGATGTGATCTTTCGCCCTGGCCGACCAGGCGTCCCGGCCGCACACGTCGATCCCGCCCAAGCTTGGCTTGATCTGCCCGGTGAGCAGCCGCAGCAACGTCGTTTTGCCCGCGCCGTTCGGCCCGACCAGGCCGGTGATGCCGGGGCCGATCTCGAGGTTCACGCCGTTGAGCGCCATCACCGGGCCAAACCACTTGGACACATTCCACACCTCGGCCAGCGCGGTCGTCGTTGTGGATTCGCTGCTCATGACTGGTGCCGCAGTTGGCGGATGCGAATCATGATCGCGATGAACGAAACGATGCAAACGGCGACGATCACCGCCGCCGCTTCCGACAAATGCGCGACGTCACGGGAGCGCACCGCCGACTCGCCGAAACAGCGGCTGCCAACCGCGTAAATGTCGCGCCAAAGATTCAGCAACCGCCATTGTCGGTCGTCAAAAACTCTTTGCAAAATCTCGCTGAGCACTGGCAGAAAAAAGAACAGACAAGCCCACGACATCACCAGTGGCACCGGGCGAGGCATCCACGACACGAGCGCGAACAACAGCAGCCCAAGCGTCACCGAGATTAGGAGGCCGTAGCCGAGGATGCCGATGGCGATGTTGTAGTTTTCGCCGAAATATTTTGCCGTGTCGCCGAGCATTCCCTGCTCGAGAAACAGCACCAGCGCCGGGAGCGTTGTCGTCAGGCTGACGAGTAAACCGATCGCCAGCAACTTGCCGCCCGCGTAGTGCAGCACGCTGATCCGGCGCGACAGATAAAACGTCAGCCCGCCCCGTCGATGATCGTTGCCGGCCAGCACCGAGCCGGCGAACGCCAACAAAATCATTGTCACCGTGCCCTGCGCCAGCATGAAGTTGAGAAATGTTTTCCCCGTGCCGGCCAAGTCCGGGAGCATCACCGAAAGCATTTTACCGATCTCCGGCTGCTGCGCCTTCAATGTCGCCAGCAGATAAATCGCGCCGAACACGAACAGGAAATTCAACAGCGCAAAACCCAGCATCAGCCAAAACAATTTGCGGCGAAACACCAGCCGCAACGCCGTGAGCGCGATCGGCCAAACGGCCAGCCAAGCCGCTCGCGGCCGCTCTTTCCAGTCTGTCGCCGATGAGTCGTTCACGATGCCGCCACCCCGCTTTCGTCGCGCTTGGCCAAGCCGATGACCGGTGGCGCGGCGCTCTCCATGCCGACGAGTCGCCGGTACACCGTTCGCAAATCCATCTCCTCCGGCTCGAGGCCGGTCAGCGTCACGCCGCACTCGCGGGCGAGTTGAAAAAACCGCTGCGTCGGCCACTGCTCCGACACCACCGCGCGCGCTTGGCCAAGCTCATCGCCGGGAGTAGCCTCCGCGCCTTCCCGCTGCAGCGCGGCGAGAAAGTCACGGTCGGCTGCGTCGCCGCCGCTTTTCCAGCGGAGCAAAAAAGCGTGCGGTTGGCCGGCGAGCAATTCGTCAAGTGTGCCCGACGCCGCGACGGCGCCTTTCTCCAAAATAATCGCGTGACGGCAAACGCGCTCGATATCGCCGAGCAGATGCGTGGACAACACCAGCGACTTGCCCGGCCGCCGCGCGAGTGATTTGAGCAGCGTGAGCATTGCCGTGCGGCCGTCGGGGTCCAGCCCCGAGGTCGGCTCGTCGAGCAGCAGCAAGTCCGGATCATGCACCAGCGTGGCGGCCAGCTTGATGCGCTGTTGCATGCCGGCGGAGTAATTCTCGAGCCGCCGATAACGCGCCTCCTCAAGGCCAAGCTGCGAGAGAATCTCGTGCGCCTGCCGCAACGCCTGCTTGCGAGGCATGCCGTTCAACTCGCCGGCCAACGCGACAAACTCGATGCCGTTGAGCCCCGGCACCACGCCTTCGCGCTCCGGCATGTAGCCGATGCGGCCGCGCAAGCCGACGCCGTTTTTTACGACGTCCGCGCCGAACACCCGCGCCTTGCCGGCGGTGTGCCGCACGAGGCCGAGCAGGATTTTGATCAGCGTCGATTTGCCCGCGCCGTTTTGCCCGACCAAACCGATCGCCCCCGGCTCGACCGACAGCGACAAGTCGTCCAGCGCCAGCACGGAACCGTACCGGTGAGTCAGGGATTCGATTTCAAAAAGAGGCGCCACGAACTTGATCGGCGGGCACGCTACACAGGCTCCGTATCGCGCGCCATGTTTTCCAGCCAGTCGCAGGTCGAAGGCAGCACGCTCTCCCAGCGAAAGTCGAACGACCGCTCCCACGCCGCCGTGCGCATCGCGTCGTATTTTTTGGGGTCGTTGGCCAAGCCGATGACGGTCTTGGCCAAGCTCTCCGGCGTCTCGGCTTCGCTGACCAAGCCGGTCTGTCCGTGCACGGTCGAGTCCACCAGGCCGCCGACCGGATAGACCACCGCCGGCGTGCCCATCGCGTTGGCCTCGATCACGTTCAGGCCCCAGCCTTCGCGCATCGACGTGTGCAGCAGCAGGTGCGCCTTTTGCAGCTCGATGTTTTTCTCCGCATCGTAGAGGTGACCAGCGATCGTCACGGCATCCGACAAATCAAGCTCGTCAATCTGCGCCTCGATCCGCCATTGATCCTGCCCCCAACCGATGATGGTCAGCTCCGCCTCGCAGCCCTGTTCGCGCAGCAACGCGAGTGCTCTCACCACGTGATCGACCCGTTTGTTCGGGGCGAGTCGCGCGAGGGCGATGAGGCGCAGCGGCGTGCCCAAGGGCTTGGCCGGGAGAGTTGGCAGCGGCTCGGTGTCTGTGCCGTTTGGCCAAACGCGCACGTCGCGCACACCGTGGCCGAGCAACTGTTGACGCGTCGATTCCGACACGGTCCAAAACGGAACGCCGGCGTAAAGCCGCTGGAAAAACCGCTCCTGCGCTTGGCCAATCGCGCTCGTTGGCCAGCCGTAAAACGCACGCCAAATCGGCCCGAGCACTTCGTGAATGTAGGCGACGCAGTTCGTGCTGGACCACCAATGCGCGAACCACGGGAGGCCGTGGTGCTGGTCGATCACCAGGTCGAACGGCCCATGCTCGCGGCAGCACCGGCGCGCGTGCAAAATGGACGTGCCGCGCCCGCCGCCACGGATGATCCGGATGCCGTCGATCGCCGTCTCGGGCTCGGCACCCTCGAAATGGTTTGCGAACCAAATGACCTCGTGTCCGCGCCGCACGAGTTCCGCCATGTGCCTTAGCGTGACCCGTTCCGCGCCACCGGCGAGCGGGTTCTCCGGGTCGCGCCAGTTCAGCATGAGGAAGCGCAGCGGCGTCATTTCGGCAGCCCTCCGAACTGCGCGATCATCACCGCGTTGGCGTACGGGAACGGCCGGCCGTACTCGCTGGCCAAGGCGGCTTCGGCGTCCACGGTTTGCCAAGCCAGGCGACCGGTACGCTTGAGAAAAGTGGCGCGGTCGCAGCCGAGTTGCCCGTCGGCGATCATGCGGTCGAGCGCCGGGTTGTAACCGAGCGGCAGCGTGAGCACGAATTGGCCGTCCGCAGCGAGCAAGCTCCGGCAAGTCGCGATGGCTTGGCTGATTCTCTCGCCGCTGTCGCCGTCCGCCTCGTCGTCGTATCCGATGTGCTCAAAGGTCGAGACGGACAGAATCAAATCGAACCGCTCGCCCGGCGCGAAGCCGGCGATGTCCTCGTTGATAATGCCGGGGCCGCGCTCGAACTTGTCGAGAACCGTGTGGCCGGTGTCGAGGTAATGCGGCGTGACGTTGCCGACCTCGAGCACGCGTTTGCCGGCGAACCGGCGGAGGAACTCGCCCGCGACCGGCACCTCGACGGCGCGCTCGTTGGCCCACGTCATGTTGTAGCGATGATAAAACAGCGGCAGCGATTTGCCCTCAAACACAAACTCCGCCCTGGCCAGGCGCGGAATGATCAGCGGCGCGAACGCGCACCGCAATGGCTTGAGAAACAGCTCGGCCGCGCCGAAACGGCGCACAAACCAGGCGACCTTGCCGAGCCGGCTTTTGTAAAGATGCGATCCCATTTTCGCCAGCTAGGCTGGGCGCGTTGCGCTGGCCAGCAGCGTCTCGAAGTGCGGCTCATCCTCCTCGCGAGACACGACGCTGATGTCGATCTGTCCGAAGCCGGCCGACTCGAGCCACTGGTGCAGTTCGCTCTCGGCGAACCCCAGCCAGCGGTCGCCGAACAACTCGCGCGCCTTGTCGAACTTGTGCGCGACGAGGTCGAGAATCATCAACTGGCCGCCGGGCTTGAGGATGCGAAACGTGCTCTCGATGGCCTGCGCCGGTTCCTCGGCGTGATGCAGCGCCTGGCTGAGGATCGCGAGATCCACCGACGCGTCGTCGATCGGCGGATGCTGCAGGTCTCCCTGACGAAACTCTAGATTGGCCAAGCCGTTTCGACCCGCCTTGGCCTGGCCGAACTTGACGATGTCCGCCGAGTTGTCCACCGCGATGACGCGCTTGCATTTGCGCGCGAGTAACTCGCTCAACAACCCCTCGCCGGAGCCGAGATCGGCGACGACAATCTCCGGCACGAGCCGAAGCAGCAGTTGGCCGAACGCCTGCCACGAGCGGCCCGGCCCGTACACGCTGTCGAACCGGCCGGCGACTCGGTTGAAATAAACGAGATCCTGATTTTCGCGCCGCTCGAGGATGCGCTTCAGGTTCACGAGGTCGGACGCGTGCTCCGGGATTTCCCCTGCCCCGGCGGCCGCCAACTCCACCAGCTTGCTGTTGTCCGCGCCGTTGTCGCGGGCGACGCGGTAGTAGGCGTTTTTGCCGTCGCGACTCGACTCAACGAGGCCGGCCTCCTGCATCTGGCCAAGGTGCATCGATATGCCGGACTGGCGCATGTTCGTGATCTCGGTCAACTCCCGCACCGTCAACTCGCTCTCGTTGAGCAGCACCAACAGCCGCACCCGGGACGGGGCGGAGAGGGCGCGAAGTGACTTGAGTGTGGAGGCCATTGACGAATCTCGCTGGTCGCCGACGGTTGCACTCCGGCCCCGGTTTTTCAAGTCAGGCGTTGAGCGACTCGGTCGCCTTGGCCAAGCTCTCGCAGTCGGCGACGTTCAGCATCTCGATATCCCGATCGATCCGCCGCATGAAACCGCTCAGCGCCTTGCCCGGGCCAAGCTCGATGAATCGCGTGATGCCGTCGGCGATCATCGCGCGGATGCACGCCTCCCATTTCACCGGCGAGGTGACCTGATCGACCATCGTGGCGGCGATCGTGCCGGCGGCGGCGTGCGCCTGGCCGGTGACGTTGCTGTAAACCGGCACCGACGGCTCGCGCAACTCGACCTTGGCCAAGGCCCCGGCCAAGCCGGCCTGCGCCGGTTGCATCAACGGCGAGTGATACGCCCCGGCGACCGGCAACGGAATGGCGCGCTTGGCCCCGGCGGCTTTCGCGGCGTCGCAGGCGGCTTCCATTTTGTCGGCGTCGCCGGAGATGACAATTTGGCCGGGGCAATTGAGATTGGCCAAGCTCACGCCGGCCTGGCCGCAAACGTCGCGCACCGCTTCCTCGTCGAGACCGACGATCGCCGCCATGCCGCCGGTGCTGGCCTCGCAGGCATGCTGCATCACCTTGCCCCGGCGGCGCACCACGCGAAGCCCGTCCTCAAAGCCAAGCGCATCGGCCGCGGCCAGCGCGGTGAACTCGCCCAGCGACAAGCCGGCCGTCGCGTCGAACGCCAGCGACGGCGCCTGCTCACAGAGCAGTTGAAGCGCAACCCAGCCGACGAGATAAATCGCCGGTTGTGCGTGCTCTGTGCGCACCAATTCCTCCTCCGGCCCGGAAAAACAAATCCCGCTCAAGTCATAGCCCAGCGTCTCGTTAGCTTGGGTGAACAACGCCTTGGCCTTGGGATGCGACTCCGCCAAGTCCCGCCCCATCCCGACAACCTGAGCCCCCTGCCCGGCAAACAGCAATGCAGTCTTCGCCATGCCCCGAAGGTTAACAGCATGGGATAAAAGTGTGGAGGAAGAACCGCTGCGACTACTCCGTCGAGGGCAATTTGGTGAGGTAACTTTGGTGCGTGCGGGAGGCGATGCTTTTTGTGGCGGATTCTGATCCGCCGGCGGCGCGCAGCACTTCGGCGATTCCTCTGTTGACGGTCAAATCCAGCGGGGTGCCGTACTCGCAGACTTGATTGAGTCGGGCGCCGTGGGCGATCAGGAATTTCGTCACGGCGGGGTCTTTGCGCTTAGCCGCGTTGTGCAGTGCGCTGCGGCCGTAATGGTTTCCGGTGGGCACATCCGCGCCGGCCTCGACCAGCAACTCGAGCACCGGCAGGCTGGCAAACTCCGCGGCGGCGATCAGCGGCGTGGAGCCCCGGCAATCGCGTGCGTTCACATCCGCGCCCTTGGCCAGAAGCAATCGCACGACCTCAAGCCGATCCTCGTCGGCGGCCCGATGCAACGGGGTTCGGCCAAACTGGTTTCGCTGATTCGCATCCGCGCCCTTGGCCAAGAGCAGTCGGGCGACCGCCAAGTCCGGACTGGCAACTGCCTCGTAAAGCAGCGAGTTGCCGGCGGTGTTGGTGGAATTGGCCAAGTTTGGCCTGCCCAGGTTTTTCGCCACCGCAGCCACGTCGCCCCGCTCCACCGCCTGCCAAACCGTGGCATCCACCCCGCCGGTTTGACTGGCACCGCAGCCAGCCAAGGCCACTGCCGCGGCGGTGATCAGGAGTCGTTGGAGTTGCGAGGCGGACATGTTTCGACGAAGGCTAATCCAAGGGCTTGATGGGGTAAAACTCGGAGGGAGTGTGTTCGCGGGTCATTATTTTTTTCAGCCGTGCCACGACCTTGGGATTGTTGGCGGCGACGTTGTTTGACTCGCTGATGTCGGCCTCCAGGTCGTAAAGCTCGATCTTGAGCGGGGTTTTGTTGTTTTTACGGAGGATGTTTTGGCGGACGGCCTTCCAGCGTCCGGCCCACACGGCCTGCTGCCCGCCGTAGCCGGAGAATTCGCGGTAGAGGAACTTGCGCGGCCGCTGCTTTTTGCCGAGCAGCGTGTTGGCAATGCTGATGCCGTCGATGTCGGCGGGGGCGCTGGATTTTTCGCCGATCAAGTCGAGCAGCGTCGGCATCCAGTCCTCGAAGCCGGTCACAAAGCCGGAGGTGCTGCCGGCCTTGATTTTGCCGGGCCAACGGACGATGAGCGGCACGCGCACGCCGCCCTCGTACAGCGACCCCTTGAGGCCGCGCAACGGCTTGACGCTCTCGAAGAAGTCGTAGTCCACCTCGGCCTTCAGGTGCGTGGTGCCGTTGTCGGACGTGAACACAACGATCGTGTTTTCGGCGAGGCCAAGCTCGTTGACGAGGTCGAGCACGCGGCCGATGTAGCGATCCATCCGCGTGATCATCGCGGCGTACGCGGCGCGCGGGGTGAAGTGCGGCGTGTAGCCGTAGCCGTTGGCCCGGGTGAACGGCGGGTCGTCCCACTTCTGCGCGAGGTACGGCGCGAGTTCCTCGTCCGGCACGTGCAGCGCGACGTGCGGGATGACGGTCGGGTAGTAGAGGAAAAACGGCTTGTCGTGGTTTTTGCGGAGGAACGCCAGCGCCTGTTCGTTGATGCGGTCCGGCGCATAGTCCTGTCCCTTGAAAATGTCGTAGCTGCGCGGGTCGGCCGGGTCGGCGTCCCTGGGCAGCGACGCGTGGCCCGGCACCGGCGGGTTGTTGTTCAGCGGAACACGCTTGAGGTTGCTCCAGAGATAATTCGGATAATAGCTGTGCGCGTGGCGCTGGCAGTTGTAGCCGAAAAACCGGTCGAAGCCCTGGTTGATCGGATCGCCCTCCGAGCCGGGAAAGCCGAGTCCCCATTTGCCGAACGCGCCGGTGCCGTAGCCGTGGCTGCGCAGCAACTCGGCGATGGTCTGCTCCGCCTTGGGGATGGGCCGCTGGCCTTCCGGCTTCACTTCGCCGTTGTTGCGGACGAAGGCGTGCCCGGGGTGCTTGCCGGTGATGAACACGCAGCGCGACGGCGCGCAGACGGCGTTGCCGCAGTAGTTTCGCATGAAGCGCATGCCCTGCGTGGCCAGGCGGTCTAGGTGGGGCGTCTTGATTTTTTTCTGCCCGTAGCTTCCCAGCTCCGAGTAGCCCAAGTCGTCGGCAAGGATGAAGATGATGTTCGGCTTGGCCGCCTCGGCTTGGGCGGCCTTGGCCAAGCTCAACGAGACGACGGCGACCAGGGCCAGCCTGGCCAAGCGAATGAGTCCGGCACACGATAATTGCATAGGGCCGTGCAGCCTCACACAGCGGCGGTTGGCGGACAAGAAAATCGCAACGTTGCACCGGAAACAAAAAAGCCGGCCAAGCCTGAGCTTGACCGGCCAAATTTCGTTCCGAAGCGCCAAGGTTGGGGGAACCTTCAAGCTCTTCAGTGAATGTTCAAGTAGATGCGATGTCAGCAGTAGGGGACATTCACGACAGCACTCGCATCATACACCGTGCGAACTGGGGCGATAAGACCTCCCGCCGCATAATCCGTCAAGCACTTTTTGCGTGATTTTAACACTTTTTTTGCCGCAGCCACGCGCTAGATGAGGTCAAAAATCGCCGATAGGGTTGTTTTACCGCGATGGATGACTGGTATTGGGTATGCTTTATTCCCTGCACTTATTCGTCTACTCCATTGACGCGGGGGATCTTTGCCCTATCTTTCCCGCACTAAATTGAATCGATTATGAAAAAAACACTCATCGCAGCAGCGCTGCTCGTCTCGGCTGTCGCGCTTGGCCAAGCGGCCGATTGGCCCAACTGGCGCGGCCCGGATTACAGCGGCATCTCGCAGGAAACGGACTGGTTCGAGAAATGGGGCTCGAGCGGCCCCAAGCGATTGTGGGACGCCAAGGTGGGCACCGGGTTTGCCGCGGTCTCTGTGGCGGACGGACGGGTGTTCACCATGGGCAACAAGTCCAACCGCGACACCGTTTACGCCTTGGAGGATGCAACGGGTGACATCCTGTGGCGCCATTCCTATTCTGAGGCGTTAAACCCCAGACAATACGATGGCGGGCCCAATACGACTCCCACCGTCGATGGCGAATACGTTTACACCCTCAGCAAAACCGGAAAAGCGTTTTGTCTTGAGGTGTCCACTGGAGACGAAGTGTGGAACAAGGATTTGAAGAAACTGTACCGTGTTTCGACGCCCACCTGGGGTTTTGCCTCCTCGCCGCTGATCCACGGAGACAAGGTTGTTTACAATGTCGGTTCGCGCGGGATCGCGCTCAACAAGAAAACCGGCAGCCTCAAGTGGAAGACCGGCAGCGGCACATCAGGCTACGCGACCCCCGTTCCCTACGACCATCGCGGCACCGAGGCATTCATCATGTTTGGCAGCAGCAGCGCCTACGGCGTGAATGCCGCCACGGGCAAGCAGCTTTGGTCCAAGTCCTTTAAAACGAGTTCATCGGTAAATGCTGCAGATCCGGTGCTGTACGATGGCAAGATCTTCCTCACCTCCAACTCCCGTGACGGGGAGCTGATCGAGTTGCAAGGCAGCAGTACCCGGTCCAAGTGGAAGAACCGTAACATGCGCATCCACTTCAACCCCGGTGTGGTGATTGGCGACTACTTTTACGGCGCCGACGGCCGCGTCACTCGAGGCAACACCGTCCGTTGCATTAACATGAAAACCGGTGAGACCGAGTGGACCAAGAGTGGCCTTCCTTGCAGTTCCATCACCAGCGCCGACAACAAGTTGATCATTCTCACCCGCACCGGTTACCTTTACATCGCCGAGGCTTCGCCGAGCCGTTTCACGCAACTGGCCAAGTCCAAGGTCCTTAGCGGCACCTGCTGGACCCCGCCGGTATTGGCCAACCGGAGCGTTTATGTCCGCAACTCGCGTGGCACGCTCTATAAGCTGCAGATGAGCGAGTTGGTGGTCGAGCCGCAGCCGTTGGCCGTCACCATCGCCGGCAGCCGGCTTGAGTTCTCCTGGCCGGCCAAGGGCAGCTTCATCCTCGAGTCCACCGATGCGCTTGGCCAAGCGGCCGAGTGGGGGGAAGTCGGCAGCGGCACGGCCAAGGAGGATGACCGTTACGTCGTCCGCGTCCGGCCAAGCGCCTCACAACAATTCTTCCGTCTCCGCAGCGAATGAGCCTGGCCAGACGCAATGGCTTCACTCTGATTGAGCTGCTGGTGGTGATCGCGATCATCGCCATCCTCGCCGCGTTGCTGTTGCCCGGCCTGGCCAGCGCCAAGGAGCGCGCGCGGCGGGCCAACTGCAAAAACAACATCCGCCAATTCCTGCAGGTGGCCCACATGTACGGCGGTGACAATGAGGATAAACTCCCCAGCGGCCTGTCGGATGCGAAGGATCCCATGGACGACCACACACCGCTGATCTCGTCGCCGATCCGCGCCGCGCTGCTCCAGTACGCGCCGTACAAAATCTACGAATGCTCCAACCTCGGCAAACCGTTCGGCAACCCCAGGGGCTGGCTCTTTGAGGGCTGGGGCTACGTCATCGGCTACAACTACCTCGGCGGCCATTACCAGACACCGTGGCCGGCGATGGGCGAATTCCAGGGCTGGATCTCCCCGCAAACTCTCTCTGACAACCCCAGCCTGCCGCTCGTCACCGACCTCAACACATGGTCGCCCGGCTACATGCACTCGCTCGCGCCGCACGGCCCGCGCGGCCCGATCCTGTTCGACTACAACACCGACGAAACCGGTGAACGCGACTTTTCAAATCCCAGCGCCGAGGGGGCGTCCTCCGCCGACATCGGCGCGGACGGCGGCAACGTCGGCTTGCTCGACGGTTCGGTGCGCTGGAAGTCCATCGACCAAATGCAAAAGTACCGCGGCTCCCAGCTCTGGGGGGAGGACGGCGCGTTCACCGTCTGGTGAGCATTGCCAAAACGATCCTCGTTGGGTAAACCATCCGCGTGCCAAGCGACTCCCCCAGCATTCTGCTGCTGATCCCCGCCTACAACGAGGAGTCCCGCATCGGGCCGGTGCTCGGGGCGTACGCGCTCTACTTTCGGGAGCATCATCCGGACAACTTCCACCTCGTCGTCGTGCTCAATGGCTGCACCGACGACACGCTCGGCGTCGTCGAGCGCGCCTCGGAACAATTCCCCGAGATCAGCCACGTCAACATCCCCGAGCCGGTCGGCAAGGGCGGCGCGTTGATCGAGGGACTCAAGCTCTCGCCCGAGGCCGACCTCGTCGGCTACGTCGATGCCGACGGCGCAACCCCTCCCGCCGCCTTCGACGACCTCGTCACCGAATGCGCCGGGGCCGACTGCGTGATCGGCTCCCGCTGGATGGCCGGCTCGGTGCTGCGACAGGAGCAAACCTTTCGGCGACAGTTCGCCAGCCGGGTGTTCCACGCGATCGTCCAGGGGTTTTTCTGGATGAACATCCGCGACACCCAGTGCGGTGCCAAGATAATGCGCCGCGAGGCCGTCCAGGCGATCCACGGCCAGCTCACCGTCGCCGACATGGCGTTCGACATCAACCTGCTCTACGCCCTCAAGCGCTCCGGCTACACCGTGCGCGAAGTGCCCACCGAGTGGACCGACCAGGTCGGCTCAAAAGTGGAGATGGGCCGCACCTCGCTGGTGATGCTGCTATCCGTGATCCGGCTGCGGCTCTACTACTCGCCCCTTTACAGGTGGCTGGCCCCGCTGCGCCCGCTCGAGGCCTGGCTCTACCGCAAACTCAGCGCCCCCCCGCCCCTCAAATAGTGACAGGGAGCACACGCGGCTCGCGTGTGTTATTTCAGCGGCCCGCCGAAATGCGGCTTGGGCGAGGGCGCTTGGTACCCTGACGGGGCAACATGAGATAGCCCGGCCCGGGATAATGCGCCAAAAAAATATCCCGAGCCCTGACAGGGCGAAATAAACCTTTCTGAATTCCGGCCCCTCGTGCCGCGATTTCAGGGCTGAAACTCTTTGTGTGCGTTGCAGACCCGGCGCGTTGCGCCGGGCTATCTCATGCCGCCCCGTTGGGGCTGACTCGTCACTGCCGCGTCTTGGAATGCGTCCGTCACTGCCGTTTTCGGACGCGCTCCAAAGCGGTGCGGAGAACCGCACTCCACGACGCTGCCGCGAATTTTTATGACCCGGTTTTTTTGCCAACGCTTGGCCAAGCGGGTTTTGGTTTGCTCTGTGTGTTCTGTTTGGGGCACGGTTTTGCGCGTCCAGTGAAAGACAGCGACGACCCATCCACTCTCCCGCCCGCCGGCGACAATGCCGGGGCTGAGGCCTTGTCCAATGTCCTGGAACAGGGCGGCAGCCTTGCCGGGCTGCGCACGGTCTGGGAGAGCCACCGGCGCGACGCCTGGGCGGAGGACGTCGCCATTTACCGCCAAGCGGTGGGCTCGGCGCTGAAGCTGGGTGAGGCGTTCCTCTCCTACGACATCGCCCGTGAGGGATTGGGGGTCTTCGCCGGTGATGTTCGGCTGTTGCAGTTGCAGGCGCTGGCCCTGGCCCGCACCGGGGCCACGCGCCGCGCCAGTGCCATTCTGGTCGGGCTTCGCGAACAGGGGCAGGATGACGAGGAGACCTTTGGCATCCTCGCGCGCACGCACAAGGATTTCTGGATGATCGCCCCGACGGAGGAGGAGCGCGAACATCACCTGCGCCGCAGTCTCGAAGACTATCTCAAGGGCTACGAATGCTCCGGCGGCTATTACACCGGCATCAACGCCGCCTCGATGTCGCTAGTGGCCGGGGAGAGGGAGACCGCCCGGCGCATCGCCGCCGAGGTTCGCGTCATCTGCGAGGAGGGCCTAGCCAAGGGCGGGTCGGACTCGCCGGAATCGTACTGGCTCCTGGCCACCGCCGCCGAGGCGGCGCTGGTCTCCGGCGACATGGACTCCGCCCGGCTCAACTACACCCGCGCCACGACCGAGAGCGACCCGGGCGCCGCCGAGGTGAGCCGCACGCGGAGCCAGGCGCGATTTCTTCTCAAGTGCCAGGAACAGGATGAGCACGCGCTGGACGATTGCTTCGTGCTGCCGAGGATCGGGCTGTTCACCGGGCACATGCTCGACCGGCCGGACCGGCCGGCCCCGAGGTTTCCCGCCGCGATCGAGGAGGCGGTTCGTGGCGAGATCGAAGCGTCCCTCGAGCGGCGGGATGTCCAGATAGGCTACAGTTCACTCGCCTGCGGTGGCGACATGTTGTTTGCGGAATCCGTCCTCAAGCGCGGCGGCGAAGTGCACATCTTTTTGCCGTTCGACATCGAGACGTTCATCGAGCACAGCGTCCGGCTTGTCCCGCAGGAGGGACTGGTGGAGCGGTTCCATCGCTTGCTCGATAGCGCCGCAAGTGTCCGCATTCTCAATGAGCATGGAGATCCTGACGACGGCGCCGGCTACGATTTCTGCAACCGCGTCATCGCTGGGGCCGCCATTCTCAAGAGCCAGTTTCTCGGCATGGACATCGCCTCCATCCTGCTTTGGGACGGGAAACGCGGTGACGGTGACGGCGGCACGGAGTCGGTCCGCAACTACTGGCACCACGCCATCCATCATGAGGTCGAAGTCCTGCCGATGGATCGATTCCTCGCCGACGCAAAGGCCAACGGCCTCGCCCAGCCCGAGTCGACACCGACACCGGCCGCCCCCGCAACCGGGCCGACCGACCGTGCTCCGCAGGAAATCCGCGCCATGCTCTTTGCCGACACGGTCGGTTTTTCCCGTTGGCCGGAGAATTGCATCCCGCCGTTCATCCGCGAGTTCCTTGGCCGTGTGGCGCCGATCCAGGAGCAGTGCGACACTCGGCCGCTATACGTCAACACCTGGGGCGACGCAATTTGCGCCGTGTTTGAAAACGTCGAGACGGCGGGCCGCTTCGCGCTGGCGCTGCAAAAAACAATGCGCGAGACCGACTGGGAAAACACCGACTTGCGTAGAGACATCAGCATCCGCATCGGGCTGCACGCCGGGCCGGTTTACAAGTGCTTCGATCCCCTGATGGGGCGGGACACCTACTACGGAGCACACGTCAACCGCGCCGCCCGTATCGAGCCGGTCGCCGAGGAGGGGCAAATCTTCGCGAGCGACGCGTTCGCCGCGCTGGCTGCCATCACGAAGGCGAGTGACTTTCTCTGCGACTACGCAGGCACACGCAAACTCCCCAAGGGCGCTGGAATACTCTCAACCTTCCTCGTCCGCCCAGCCCACTGACCCGCTTGGCCAAGCCGGCGATTAGCGTCCTCACGTGCACACCGCCTGGGTCAGTCCAGGACGCGAACGCGGTAGAACTGCAACGCGCCCAGATCGCCGCGCGGGTCGGACCACTCGATGCGGCCCGCGTCGTTGGTCACCTCGTCCACACCGATCCAGCCGGTCAGGTCGCTCGACGACTCGATGAGATAAATCTCGCCCGGCCAGCCGAGGATCGACAAGCCCGGTCCTTCCGGCCCGAGCAACAGGGTGAGCACCACGCCGTCGGAGGTCAGGCCGTCCAGTTCGTCGTCGATGATCAGCGGCTGCGGATCGGCTTTGCCGCCCTCGCCGCCATCCGGCTTGGCCAATTCACTGCCGAGCTTGCCACCGCGTTGCCGCAGCAGTTCGCCGGTCTCGGTGCGGCGATAACGCAGCGCGATGTCGATCGCCGTGCGGCCGGCCTTGTCGAGCGCGTTGACGTCCGCCCCCTTGTCGAGCAGCAGCAGCGCGATCTCCTTGCGGCCCTTTTGCGCGGCATAATGCAGCGCCGATTTCTTCGGCTTGTTCGCCGCGGCGTTCACGTCGGCCTTGCTCTCGACGAGCACTCGAACGACTTCGATGTAGCCGTTGTAGGCCGCATACTGCAGAGCCGTGTAACCGCCCTTGTCGCCGCCGTTCACGTCGCCGCCGTTCTCGATGAACCGCTTGACCGCATCAGCGTAGCCGTTGGCCGCCGCGTAGTGGATATCCGTCTCGGCGCGAAGCTCCTTGCCGGTGCGCGCGCCCTTGGCCAGAAGCAACTCAACCAGCGCGTCGTTCCTGCGTGACACCGCATAGCCGAGCGGCGTCTTCCTTCTCTTGTCCAGCACGTTGACCGGCGCACCCACGTTGAGCAGCAGCTTGGCCAAGTCTAGGTTGCCGTTGTAATAGGCAACGTAATGCAGCGCCGTCTTGCCGCTCTTGCTAACCAGGCCTATATCCGCTTTGGCCTCGAGCAATACCTTGGCCACTTCGACATGACCCTTCTTCGCGGCCAGGTGCAGCGCCGTGTAGCCGCCCTTGTTCTTGCCGTTCACATCGACGCCCGCGGCCAGGTGCGTCTTCACGGCATCGACCAGTCCACTTTGTGCCGCCGAGAAAATCGAGCCCGCGGCCTTGATCTCCTTGCCGGTCTTGCCGCCCTTCTCCCGCAGCAACGCGGCGATCTCCTCGTTTTTGCCAGCGAAATCCAGCGGCGTCTTGCCCTTGCGCTGCGCGTTCACGTTGGCACCCTTCTCGAGCAACAGCGCCGCCGCGTCCTTCTGCCCGCGCCGCACCGCCATGTGCAGCGCCGTGTAGCCCTTCTTGTTGGCGGCGTTCACGTCCGCACCGCCCTCGAGGTGCTTCTTGATGGCCTCCAAGTCACCCACTTCCGCAGCGGTGAAAATATTCTCGGCAGCCGCCAACTCCTTGGTTGTCTTGCCTCCCTTGCTGCGCAGCAGTTCCGCCAACTCGGTGCGTTTCTTCGACAGCGCATAATCGAGTGGCGTCTTGTTTTTACCGTCCTTGGCATTCACCGCCGCCCCGGCGTCGAGCAGCGCCTTGGCCAAATCGAGGTTGCCGTTGTAATAGGCAACGTAATGCAGCGCCGTCTTGCCGCTCTTGCTGGCCAGGCCGATATTCGCTTTGGCCTCGAGCAACGCCGCGGCCACTTCGATATGACCCTTCTTCGCGGCCAGATGCAGCGCGGAGTAGCCGCCCTTGTTCTTGCCGTTCACATCGACGCCCGCGGCCAGGTGCGTTTTCACCGCATCGACCAGTCCACTTTGTGCCGCCGAGAAAATCGAGCCCGCGGCCTTGATCTCCTTGCCGGTCTTGCCGCCCTTCTCCCGCAGCAACGCGGCGATCTCCTCGTTTTTGCCAGCGAAATCCAGCG
>Ga0208879_1001847_pt1 | contig 19428 bp, 16 predicted proteins | sample Knorr_S15_td_Bot_FD_185605 | JGI IMG/M metagenome (GOLD analysis project Ga0208879, IMG submission 185605) | Marine microbial communities from Southern Atlantic Ocean transect - Knorr_S15_td_Bottom_ad_5009_LV_A (SPAdes) (version 2) | ecosystem: Environmental > Aquatic > Marine > Oceanic | place... | reverse complement strand
CCCCTATAATCACATAACCGCTGTTGATGGTGATCTCAGTGCTGGCGGAGGAATGGAATATCCTAATATCACCGTAATTTCCCAAGCTTCGTCTAAGCATGCACTGGAAAATGTAATTATGCACGAAGTTGGGCATAATTGGTTTTATGGAATACTGGGCTCAAATGAGCGGGATCATACCTGGATGGATGAAGGATTGAATGAATTTTGTAATATCCGCTATTGGGATAATAAATACAGGAATAATAACAGGCGTTATGTATTGAACGAATTTACTCAGGGGAAATTAGGTCCATTCAGAATCGGTCGTAATTTACGATACGGTTTGTTGGAATATATGGGGTATACATCCTGGGTCAAAATGGGAGATGAGGAGCCCCTGGAGACCTCTTCTACTGATTTTAAACGCAGAACTAATTACTGGCTTAGTTATTCCAAACCTTTGGTTTTTTCCTGGCATTTACTTCATTATCTTGGGGAAGACACCATTGATAAAATCATGCACGATTATTATGAAAATTGGAAATTTAAGCATCCATATCCCGAAAATTATTTTTCATTTTTTGGGAAACATTCAGATAAAAATCTGGATTGGTATATAAATGATGTGTTTTACAAAACCGGCACGGTTGATTATTCAGTATCTATTAAGGATAAGAAAGCTATGTTTATAAATAATGGTTCTCTCACTTTACCTTTTGAAGCGGCATATTATGATTCAAAGAATAATGAGATTTCCCGCCAATGGTATGAAAATATAGATGATGTTCACATTGTTTCTTTGCCGATGGGCACAAACTCCATAATTATTGATCCTGATGAAACCTTACCCGATGTGAATCGGCTAAATAATGCAACATCAAAGCCTTTAAAGTTCACATGGGTATTTGATGATCCACATTATTATAAACGGGAGATTTTCTGGATGCCATGGTTTTTTTCCTGGAACCAGTACAATGGCTGGACACCGGGATTAAATTTTTGTCAGGGGTTTATTCCCGGTTACGACTATGGTGTGGGTTTCCGCCCAATGTGGGACTTTAAGAATGATAAGCTTATTGGTTCCGTCAGTTTTAAAAAGGATTTAGATAATATTTCCGGATTTTATACGTCTTCATTTAACCTGGATGCGCGGAGAGGATCCGGGCGGTCCGGTTTTCATGTTGACTTTACGGGAAGCAGAAAGGAACATTTAAGACGATTTCCGGTATGGACCAGCACTGTAACAATAGATTACCATAATATTGATCAAAATGCTGTTAACCCAACGTATTATGATAGTGGATCAATAGCAGTTGGATATGCAGAACTGGAGTTTCATAACCGACCAAATCCATATTTGAATTATTATATTCGTACAGGAATAAAGACCGGTATTATGGAGAGCGAATTCATGCGTTTTAATATTCAAACCAACATATTTTATAGATTTACTAAAGAGATTCAAACAAAATTGAGAGTCTGGGTTGGTGGTTTTCTTAATTCGGATAATTTACCAAAGCAATATCGAACCTATTTAAGTGGAGCTATAGATCCAGATTTTCGAAATAATTTCATTTTCAATCGCACAGGTGAAATAAACGATATCAGTATTGGAACACGCCAGTATGAAATTGGAGGTCCTGCAATGCATGGACTAATTCTCGATAAAAGTAGAATGAAAGGGGTAAGCGACTGGGTAGTCTCAGCTAATTTTGATATCACCATTCCAAGAATACCGGGCAGATTATTTGCAGACATTGCGACAGTTCTCGGTAAAAAGACATATATTGATTTTGGATTAAAAAAATCATTTGGACCAATTTCTATTATTTTACCATTATACCAAAACTGGGAGCAAAATCACACCCTCGTAAATAATGCAGATTGGGTAAAAGATCGAATACGTTTTTCCGTGAATTTCTCCCGGTTTAATTTCAGGGATTTATTTTAACTCCTATGGAAAATTTTTTAGAATTGAGGGCTTTAATTGTTTTCAAATAATGTGTAAATTTTATGTACGGATGTCAGCATTATTTACTGAATTTTATAGGGGTTAGTATTATCTATGGCAAAATGGAACAAAGATTCCTTTCTGAGTGATTTGCAAAAAAATTGCAATCGTGAAGTCGTAAAAATTGGTCGTCAAATCATTGAATTTTCCGAGAAACAAGCTTCAGACCTGAGTTGGGGTAGAGGCAGTGATCATGGCACGATGACCTTTCGGTGTTCTTCGGATATTGGTCCTGTGCCAATTTTTCATCTTTTATCGGATGGAAGGATAAATCTGCAGATTAATTTTCTTCGAGGAAAAGATTTACCTAAGATGGTCCTGCGGGATATGATTGTGAAACTGGAATCCAATTTTCTTAAGGAATATGATCCGGAAATGTATCCCACCGATACGTTCGTCCCTATAGAAGAATTATTTCACACAAAATCTCAAGTAGACAAATTTTTAAAAACAATTGAGGGATGTGTATATCGTTTGAAACAATGATTGTGTCATTATATAATTAAGCCTATTACCCTGTATTTTTCCAGCAGGGCTTTTTATTTTTATGTGTGTATATAGTTCACAATTTCACTTCCTTTCCTTGACTCCACTCAAATACCCTCGGTAAATTCCTTCACAATGGATGTGATTCGCTTAAAGAATATGGTCTTTTACGGTTATCATGGGATTTCGGAATCGGAAAAGTCTCTTGGGGGAAAGTTTGAGATTGATCTGGATTTATACTGTCCATTAAAAAAATCCGGGATGTCCGACCAACTTGACGATACAATTGATTATGAAGCTATTTATAAAACGGTGAGCTCCTGCACGAACAGTCATAAATATTACCTGATCGAAGCCCTTGCAGAGATGATTGCCCAATCGGTTTTGGAACAGTACAAAGTAACTCACCTGAAAGTACGTGTGCGTAAACCTCATGCAGCGGTAAAAGGAGTTCTGGATTCTGTAGAAGTGGAATTGGAGAGATCCCGGGAGGATTATGCCTGAAATAGTTTATTTGTCCCTCGGTTCAAATTTGGGAGATCGAGAAGCAAATTTAGCCGGTGCAATTACAGCGCTGGGAACATATTCCGAAATTCAGGATGTCCAAAGTGCATCATTTTATGAAACGAAGCCCCTTTACGAACTGGACCAGCCAAACTTTTTGAATACAGTAGTGAAATGTCAAACAGGATTTGCTCCCTTTAAAATGCTGGATGCGGTAATTAACATCGAAACCATGCTTGGGAGACCGAAAAAACATGAAAAAAATCAACCCAGAATAATTGATATTGACATTTTATGCCATGGTGATGCAATAATTGAAACTGAGGAATTAACCATACCTCATCCGGAAATACCAAATCGACTTTTTGTTCTGGTTCCTTTTACCGAATTAGAACCTGATTATATCCTTCCACTCTTGGAAAAACATATTTCAGAAATGTTGATTTATTGTCCTGATCAATCGGTAATCAAAAAACATCTCATTCAAACCAGCGCATGAGAAATTTATACTATGTAGCAATCGAAGGTCCAATTGGTGTAGGCAAGACCAGCCTGGCTAATTTATTAGCAGAAAAGTTAGGTGCTCGAAAAGTTTTGGAAGATTTCGAAGATAATCCATTCCTTGCTGATTTTTATGAAGAACCTGAGCGTTTTGCATTTCAAACCCAATTATTTTTTCTTTTACAGAGGTATCAACAGCAGCAGGAATTACGGCAAGTTGATATTTTCCATAACCTGCTCATAACGGATTATATGTTTATTAAAGACAGATTATTTGCTTCTTTGAATTTAGATGAAAAGGAAATGAATCTTTATGACACAATTGCTAATCTGCTTGAGAAAAATGTCATTAATCCGGATTTGGTGATTTATTTGCAGGCAGATACGGATACATTGATAAAAAATATTAATAATCGGCAAAGATCTTTTGAAGTGAATATGTCTTACGAATACATTGATGGGTTAAGCGAGGTGTACAATGAATATTTTTTTAGATATCAGGATACTCCTCTGGTGATTATCAATACAAACAATATTGATTTTGTAAACAATTCCAAGGATCTTGAAGAGGTAATTCAGTGCATACGGGAACCGATCTCTGGAACGAAATTCTTCAATCCTACAACGGTGCTATAGATATCATTATTTATAGGATATAGAGCAGATTTTTCTATGTTTTTTAAATATATTCTCTTAGCAGCCATTATTTATTTAGGGGTTAAAGTATACCAATTTGTTAGACAATTCCGAACTTTAATAGGAGATAAAACAAAAAATAAGCAAGCTGAAGAAAGAGATTATTCCAAGTTGGAGATACGGGATGCGGAGTTCAAGGACTTGGATGAGTGAAGAGCTGACATGTCAAAAATAAAACATTGGCTATCATCTCCTTTTGGCTCACATCAATTTTGGTATGCGGTTTTGAGAATTATAGTGGGGCTTAGTATTTCATTTGGACATGGACTTGGAAAAATGACAGGAGGCTCCGAAAAATGGATGATAATTGGTTCCATGGGATTAAAAAGTATCGGAGTGGAATCTTTCCATACTTTTTTTGGATTCATGGCATCTTTTTCTGAATTGGTTGGTGGATTCCTATTAGCAACTGGATTATTGGTAAAGCCGTCAGCGATCCTCTTGGCGATTACCATGGCATTTGCAGTATTGTTCCATATTCAATCAGGGAATCCCGGTGTGGAGTTTGCTGCAATATATGGAATCATTTTTCTTTATTTCGGATTGACCGGTCCCGGGAGATTCAGCATTGATTCAAAATTATTTGGTAGGGAGAAATGAAAGCGGTTCGAATCCATGAACACGGGGGTATTGATGTCCTGAAGTGGGAAAAAGTTTCAATTCCAAGTATATCGGAAAATCAGGTTCTTGTTGAGATCAAAGCTGCTGCCATGAATCATCTCGATCTCTGGGTTCGAAAAGGTATCCCAGGAGTTCCACTCCCCTGTGTTCTCGGTAGTGATGGTTCTGGAACAGTTAAAGCAGTGGGGAGTAAAGTGATATCTTTTAACTCAGGAGATGAGGTGCTGATTCAACCTCTGACCTATTGTAAGGAGTGCCGGTTCTGCAAACTTGGGTTGGAAAATTATTGCGAGTCCTGGGGGATTTACGGTGAGAATCAGGATGGAACTCAATGCGAATTTATGGCAGTGGATGAAGATCATCTTCGTTCAAAACCAAAGCATCTGAGTTTTGAGGAAACTGCCGGCTTCCCATTAGTGGCTTTAACTGCCTACACTATGCTGGTCAGACGGGCCAAAATTAAAAATGGTGAAACAGTGTTTATCTGGGGGGCTGGCTCTGGTGTGGGCAGCATTGCTATTCAGATTGCAAAGGAGAGGGGATGTGTAGTGATTGCTGCAGGCGGGTCAAAGGAAAAACTAAACTTGGCACAGGAATTAGGTGCAGATGAAGTATTGGATTACAAGCTTATGGATGTAAAAGAAGCAGTGAATCGAATTACTGACGGAGCTGGTGTAGATGTCATCTTTGAACATGTTGGAGCAAAAACCTGGGACACCAGCTTGAAGATTCTGGGCAAAGGTGGTCGTCTTGTAACCTGTGGTGCAACAACAGGTGCGCAGGTGGGAATTGATATAATGCACTTGTTTTACAAACAGCAGTCTATTATGGGTTCCACTATGGGAGATGTGGCTGCCTTTGATGAAGTATTACAATTACTGGAAGAAAGAAAAATCAGGCCTGTAATTGACAAAGTTTTTCCAATGAAATATATACGCGATGCGCATGTTTATTTAGAAAAAAGCAATCAGGCGGGGAAGGTAATTTTAGTTCCTTGAATCAGCCGGATTCTAAATATCAAAAACATATTTTTGTTTGTATAAATGAACGCAGTCCTGATAGTTCTCGAGGAGATTGTACACGACGTGGAGGTCAGGAAATCAGATTGGAATTTGTCAGACTAATAAATAAATATGGATTGAAGGGAAAAGTACGGGCGAATAAATCGGGATGTTTAGATGCATGTGAGTTAGGTCCAACAGTTGTAATTTATCCAGATGGAATTTGGTATAATCAAATTTCATTAAGTGATGTAGAGGAGATTTTTAAAACATCCGTTCTTGGAAATGATGCAGTCGAAAGATTAAGGTCAACGGATAAAACATGGGAACAATTAGCTAAATTACGAAACCAGTAAGCTCAAATGTCAAGATCGAGTCTTATTTGTCTTTTATTATTATCTCTTTCAATGGGGAAGACTACCAATCCTTCCAGTTTTGGAATTGCTACTGGTTCACATGGATGGGGAATTTCCTACCAAAGAATTTTGAAATCAAATGTGAATAGTGAAATAAATTTTGAATTTCGTTTTTATGATGTGAAGGGTAGCGATGAATTTGCCTTTCCTACTTATTATGGTGGTACGGAAACCATTAACGAACAAAGTCTAGTTATCTCCCCGGTGTTTGCAGGATTTCGGTATTATCCGTTTGAAGGGAAGATTGAGAATAACTTTTCACCTTTTGTGACATTAAAAGCAGGTCCCCTGTTTATTTTTGACGGGAATGAGGAGATAACTTCCTTTATTGAACGCTGGAAAAAAGTGGATACCCATGTGACATTTGGAGGGCATGCTGGCATAGGTGTGAAATTCCTCACCTCTAATATTTCATCGATATCAGTCAGTGCTGGCTTGGATATTTTCCCAATGAACAGAGAGATTGATGAGCAATCTCAATACAATGGACTTCTCCTCCAGTTTGAATTCAGCTGGTGGAAATAGTTATGGCTGATTGGATTAATTTCATTGGAAATCTTGTTAATAAAAAGGCTCAAATATGAATGATTGCTTATTTTGCAGGATAATATCAAAAGAGATTCCATCTGATTGTGTGTTTGAAAATGAAAATATGTATGCATTCCGAGATATTAATCCTCAAGCCCCGGTCCATATTTTGATTATTCCAAAAACTCATATTTCAACCTTAAATGATGTGGATGATAATCATAAACTACTTGTTGGGGAAATTCTATTAACATCCAAAATGTTAGCAGAAAAAGAAGGTATTGCAGAAAATGGATACCGGACTGTGTTTAACTGCAATAAAAATGGCGGGCAAGAGGTATACCATATCCATTTGCATTTATTGGGTGGAAGAAAAATGACTTGGCCTCCCGGTTAAGAAATTTGAAAATATGAGAATACAATTTTAGATAAATTTTTCATAAGTTTAGCATTGTGATTATTGAGAAAAACCAAACTTTTAAAAGTGGGAATTCTATAATATTTATTCGAATCCCGGTATTTCCTTTTGTACTGCAATTAATCTAATGTTTATTTCTGATTTAAAACTTCATGGTTTTAAGTCCTTTGCAAATAAGGCTAATCTAAATTTTGGCGAAGGCATAACTGCTGTTGTCGGTCCGAATGGGTGTGGGAAGACTAATATTGTTGATGCCATTCGTTGGGTTTTGGGAGAACAGAAATACAGCATTCTGCGAAGCGAAAGGATGGAAGACATTATTTTTAACGGAGCGAAGGGATTAAAACCCCTGAGTGTTTGCGAAGTTTCCTTAACCGTTCATAATAACAAGGGGAAACTGCCTATTGAGTATAACGATGTGGAGATAGGACGTCGAATTTATCGAAACGGTGAAAGCGAATACACCTTAAACAGAACTCCATGCCGGTTGAAGGATATTCAGGATCTGTTTGTTGATACGGGAATGGGCGCGGATGCTTATTCGGTCATCGAATTGAAAATGATTGAACAAATATTATCAGAAACTGCGGATGATCGCAAACGTATGTTTGAGGAAGCTGCCGGGATTAACAAATATAAATCCCAGCGAAAATCCACAATAAGAAAATTCGAGGCTACCAGGCAGGACCTTGACCGGATCAACGATATTATATTGGAAGTGAAATCGAAGGTACACGGATTAAACCTTCAATTAAAACGATTCAAACGTCATGAAAAAATGACAAGGCACCTCAAAGATAATGAAATTTCCCTGGCCTTTTTGAGGATAGTGCACTATGATGATCTGGCCAAACCATTATATAAAAAAATCGAAGAATTCAAACAAATTCGGGAGTCCAAGGAAACAAGGGAAAGTGTTCACGAAGCGAAACTGACCCGTCTCCGCGAGGTTTATCAACAACAGGATAAAGAACTGATCTCTCTTCAGGGTGAACTGAAAATTTTGGAGAAGGAACGAGATGAAAATCGCCGGAATGTGCTGGTTTGTTCCGAACAGAAACGATCAACTCAATCTACTTTAGAACGGCTACATCTAGAAAAAAAGAGTAACGATACCAAGAGGGAACAGCTTACAACTCATATCAATGATATTGAACAGGAAATTAAATCCTTAATACCACTTTTAGAAGAAAAGCTGGCAGATTACAAGGAGAAAAAACAAACTTTTAGTTCTTTGGAAAAAGAATATGAGAAAACTCAGGCTTCTGTTGAAAAACTCCAATCAAAACGCTGGGAAGAACAACGCAAAATATCTGATCAAGGATCTCTATTTAGTCGTACCGAATCTCTCATTGGCGAGAAAACAAATCTGGTTCAGAAACTCGAGAGCAATCTGGAATCTTTTGAAAAAAATCAAGTCGAATTTTCCACCCGGGAAAAAACCTTTGAACAGGAAAAAATAAATATTCAGAAAAAACTGGACAATACGAATACTAACTTGACCAAGTGTAAATCAATTTTGCTAAAACGAAAAGAAGACCTCCAAGAGTTAACTCAGGAACGTCATTCTATTCTTTTCCAAGCGGAATCGTTGGCATCCCAACTTAAATTTTACAGGGAACTTGTTGCCAAAGGAGAGGGGTTGCCGGGGGGGTCCCGCTACATCCTGGACCGAAGAGGGGATTTCCCTGAAGTTTTCGGAATGGTGGCTGATTTATTCCAGGTAGACGAAAGATATCAAAGTGCAATTGACAGCGCCTTGGGAGATTTAGCATTCTGCCTGGTTGCTAAGAACAGGAAGGCAGCCCTGTCAGTCCTCGAAACCGTACGGGGGAAAAAAGTTGGCAACATGTCTATTATACCTCTTGAAGAATTGTCTGTCCGTGTTCCTGAACTGAAACCATTACCCAGGAATAAAGAAGTTATCAGCAGAGGATCAGATGTTGTTAAAACAAAAAATTCCTTTCAACCCTTAGCAGAGTTTTTACTCGGAAATCTCCTGCTTGTAAATGACTTAAAAAAAGCGACCAAGGATGATAACCTGACAGAATGGAATACTGTTGATTTAAAAGGGGATTATTCCGGGAAAAACATGATATTGTGGACTCCCGACAAATCAGGAAAGGGTATTATCGGAAGACGGGAGAAGATTGAGTATTTACAAAGAGAGATTAATGTATTTGGGAAAAAAGCGGAATCCCTGAAAAATAAAATCCTTTTCAAGGAGAAGGATATAACGAAAAAAGAAAAAGAATTGGAAGTATTTTCCACTGAAATATCAAAGCTTCTTGAGGAGCGATCTGCTGTCGAAGCAAAGATTATTCAGAATTATTATCAACGGACCCAGGTAATGGGATCCGTCCGGGAAGAAAAACTGGAATTGAAAGAAACACGGAAAACCCTGACTCAACTTTTGGATTCGCTCATTGCTCTCACTCCAAAGATTAAAAATGCACATACTTTGCTTGATAACCTGCAGGAACAACTGAAAAAATTCGGCGAAAATTTAGCTCAAGCAAGAAGTGAGAGAGATACATTCAATCAAGAGGTTCAGGATATCCGGATAGAATTACTCAATTTGGAAAATCAGAGGGAGAATCTGCAAATCAGGAAAAAAACTGCAGAAGGAACTATTTCGGAGCTTGAAAATCGTAGGGAAGAAATAGAATCAGAGACTCAATTTTCTGAGGAAAAGAAGGAAACTCTTGAAACACAGATTGAAGCAGCGGAAAGAAAATTAGTTAAAATTAACGGAAGATTACATCATCATTGTTCCATCCTGGAGTTAAAAAAGCAGGTATACGGTGAGACTTATCAGGAAATTGAAGCAACAGAAAATCAAATTCGTTCCGAACAACAAAACCGGGAATCTATCTTGGAAGAAGTGAAGATATGTGAGATAGAAATTGTAAAGCATGAACAACAGATTCAACTCATCAGGGAAAGAATTAGGAATCATTATGATGAAGAAATTTCCAAAACTCTCCAAGTTGAAAGGGATGAAGAAACCCTTATTTCGGACATTGAACGAACCAACCAGAGTATTGAGAGGATTGGTCCCGTAAATATGGCGGTTAAACTGGAATATGATGACGAAAAAAACCGGTTGAAATTACTGAACGAACAACGGGATGATTTGATTGCTGCAGAGGAAAACCTGCGTCACACCATTCGAAAAATTGATAAAGTGGCTCGGAATCAATTTCAGGACACCTTTGATCAAATTAAATTGAATTTTGAGAAACTGTTTGTTTTGTTTTTCGAAGGAGGCAAGGCTTCCTTAGAACTTACCGGAGACCCCGATCCGCTGGAAGCAGATATCACCATCCGTGCTCAACCGCCCGGGAAACGGAATCAAAACTTGAGAATGCTTTCAGCAGGAGAAAAATCACTCACAGCTATTGCATTACTTTTTTCTATCTACCAATATAAACCCAGCCCCTACTGTATCCTGGATGAAGTGGATGCACCGCTGGACGACATGAATATCCAAAAATTTACAAGGGTCTTGAAAATGTTCAGTGCAGAAACCCAATTTATAATCGTGACCCATAATAAGCTAACCATGGAAGCCGCTAATTTTCTTTATGGGGTGACGATGGAAAATAAGGGAGTATCTAAATTAGTTTCGGTGAGGTTTGAAAGCTGAAATACTCTCCAAAATTCAATTGGTAGAGATTATTGTTTTATACCTTTGATAAAAAGCTGAAAGTGGGAACCCTACCACATTGTAAAAACAGCCGTTTACTTTTTTAACACAGACGGAAAACCAGTCCTGAATTCCGTATGATCCGGCCTTGTCAAGGGGGTCGTATGTTTCAATATAATTCTTGATTTCATTCTTAGATAAGTGCTGAAAGGTTACCCGCGTTTCTTCGCTGAATATTTTACAGATCTTTTGGTTTTTCAATTCCAGACACACTCCTGTAATAACGGTATGAGTCTGCCCTGAAAGCAGGGACAGCATTTTAACAGCTTCTCCTTTATTGGCAGGTTTCCCAAGGATTTTGTTCTTTAAAATAACAATTGTATCAGCGCCAATTACTAATTGATCAGGAAATTGGTTTGCTACGTAGTCAGCCTTCAGTTTCGCAAAATGCTCAGCGAAATCCCTGGGAGGAAGACTTATGGAAAAATCTTCATGAATATCACTTGGGATAACCTGAAATTCAAGTCCAATTTGTTCTAGCAGGAACTTCCGTCTTGGAGAACCGGAGGCAAGGATCAGGGGAACCTGATTCATCGAAATTTCGCCATTCTCCCGATTGTGGATACACTGGAACCGTTTGCATCTGCCTTCACCCTGTAAAGGTATACTCCATTTGCTAATTCACCTCCAAATGCGTCTTTCCCATTCCAGTCAATTGTACGATATCCTGTTGCTTTATGGATTTTTTCGATGGACTTTATCTTTTTTCCACTCAAAGTGAAAATATCAATGGAAATATTTGCATCTGTTGTGATTTCAAATACGAACTGTGTGGATTTTTTGAACGGATTAGGATAATTCATAACATGGAAAAGACGCAGGCTGTTGTCTTCTGCTTTGTTAAGATAAATTTCTTTTTCTGAAGGATTATTTGCGTTATCCCACGCTTTAACACGAATATTTATGATCTCAGAAAAACCATCTAAATTCGGTTGAATGCTTCCGGTTTGAATGTTGTTAGGATCATAAATAAATAGATTGGTCAAGTCTGTCACATTGCCTGTGGTTAAATCGGTGAGTAATATTTCATGTCCCGGTTCACCGGCTAGGTTGATACCAAGGCTGTCTTCCAACCGGATAACCAATGTTTCGTTATTCCGGTAATGATCACCTGATTGGAGGATTCGTCCTTCTTCAGTTTCGAACGAAATAATTGGTCCTTCATCATCATCAATATAACTTCCGCTGGTGAAAAAAACCGGTGAATATGTCCCAACTGCTTCTCTTGTACTATCATTTGAAATTAAATAAACGTTGAGACGGCCCGGGTCTTGAGAATAAGAAATATCCTTTGGTACTATAAGATTCCCGGTGAAATTATTATCTGAAAAAATGAATTGTCCCTGGAACAAAGTAGCTCCCGGTAGAATATATGAAATTGTAACGGATCCAAAAATTCGTTCTACCTGTCGATCTGAATCTTTAAGGATAACATAGCCGGATCCTCCTGAATTAAATGGACTGATTCCATTAAATTCAGCTTCCTCCAGTGTTTTTAATGTGTCGGGGTAAAGGTTTGTAATAGTGAGAGTTTCATTTGGGAAGGGAATGCTCATTCCCGGATCGCCAAAAAGATGAAACTTTTGTCCTCCAGGGCTTCCTGTTTTTACTGCCTGAAAAATAATCCCAATCGGTTGATCAGAAACATTTCCGTTTGGAAAAAATGCCTGGAATAGTCGTTTCTCATTGAGCCAGTTGGATGTATATCCAATGCTATGGCTGGTGGAGATGATCGCAGAAGCACCGTTCATGGGTAAACGGATAATATCTTCGGAAAAAGCATCGGTGTTTGGATCATCAAATTTTCCCCAGGAACAGGTCCCCGCAATCCAGATGGGAAGTTTCATTCCGGTGTTGATAAACTGAATATCCCCACGGTCTTTCTGAAGAAGTTTTTCCTGAGCCCAACTTGAGGTACTGCCGTGACCGATATAGTTGATGATGGCAGTGCCGTTATTCAAAGCATCAAAAAGAGCCTGGGTCGCCTCCGGCTTTATAACTCCAGATGCTGAGGCATCACTTACTTCCGGATATTCGGTTAAATAAATTTTTTGAACATCAATAAAAGAAGGAATATAATTTATAGCTAAGGAATCAGAATATTCTATATGTTCAGTATCGTTTGGCCCTGGAGGATTTGGTCGTGCTATGTCGTCCGCAGCCAGTGTAATCCGGTTTCGCCATAGTCCTAATTCCGGATTTGTTTCGTATTCGATAATTTTCTCTACAAAGGCATCCACATCAGCCACATGTCGCGCGGGAAATCGGCCCAGGGCAACTTCAGGAATATTTCCATCAATTGCAGCCAGAAGATCATCGGATGCGTAAGTATTATTTCCATAACCGCCATACATTGTTGGTACTATTTCAACATCTCCCATAAGAAGGGCAAAAGCAAGACTATTTGATGGGTCTGCAACAGCGTTTTCAAAGAAAGCGTGGATGGCATCCGCTTTTTCTTCCTCACTAAGAGATTGGTCAGGGTAAATTTCTTCTAAAGGAACATATGCGGTTGTCAGCAGATCAGAGCGATGATTTAAAAGTGGTTGACTAGCACTCTCAAAGTCCTGAGGACCTATAATGATATATTCGGCTCCATCTACCAAGCTTTTTAAAAGAGGAGCGAAAGGTTGATCTGTTTCTCCCATTTGCCTTGGGGAGACAGAAACTATCCAATCTTTTGCCGTTTCCCAGTTCAAAACTCTCACTGCCAGAAGTCCTTTCTGGTGTTTGGACAGATTTTCTGTAGGTTTTTGAAACTGATCGTCAAATTGAATTGTGATGAATATCTTCGCATAATATTCATTCAGCCCAGCAAAGGGGGATACTTTCAAGGTAGCTGTATTTAAGCGCTGGAGTTTTTGCTTTTGAATCCATTCAGCGCCGGTATCTGTCAATTCATTGCAATTTACAGGGCAGGGGTTTTTATCCTGGAAAGAAGCGTTTATGGTAGGGTAATTTTCTGATGGGAGACCAATGAGAAAGTGAACCGGATGCAGATCTCCTTTATGGGGGTTATTAATGGTAACTTCAAAATTGAGTTCATGGGAGGAGGAAAAGGTTACATTCCAGTCCACATCGCCAAAAAGTTGAACAATACCCAGGAAGGATATAAAAATATAAATAGGAAATCGAATCATGGATGAAATTTAGTCATACTTACCGGTAATGAAATTGGATATATAAACTGTCCTGTCGTAACTTTTTATTACGTTTTTAAACGGATTTTATTTATTTCAGTTCCAAAACCTATAGATAAAGATACCATGATCGATATTGAAAAGATTAAAAACATTTACAGCAAGCTGGGTAACAGAATCACCCAAACTCGTCATGCCCTCCAAAGACCCTTGACTCTCTCAGAAAAAATCCTTTATTCTCATTTGGCCTCTGATACGAAACCAACAGATTTTGAGAGGGGAAGAACGTACGTGCACTTTTATTTAGACCTGGTCGCCATGCAGGATGCCACAGCACAAATGGCTTTACTCCAGTTTATGCAGGCAGGAAGAGACAGGGTTGCTGTTCAGACCACCGTTCACTGTGATCATCTGATTCAAGCTCGACTTGGAGCTGAGACTGATCTTCAGGAAGCAAAAGAATCAAACAAGGAGGTTTATGATTTTTTAGAGTCTGTTTCCAAAAAATATGGTATTGGATTCTGGAAACCGGGGGCTGGAATAATTCATCAGGTCATTTTAGAAAATTACGCATTTCCTGGCGGAATGATGATTGGAACTGATTCTCACACGGTTAATGCCGGGGGATTAGGAGTGATCGCCATTGGCGTTGGAGGAGCTGATGCTGTTGATGTAATGGCTGGAATGCCCTGGGAACTGCTGTTCCCAAAATTGATCGGTGTGAAACTCATCGGTGAAATGGATGGCTGGACATCAGCCAAGGATGTCATCTTGAAAGTGGCGGGCATTCTTACTGTAAAAGGCGGAACGGGCGCTATTTTAGAATATTTTGGTTCCGGTGCAGAATCATTATCCTGTACAGGTAAAGGAACCATCTGTAATATGGGAGCTGAAATTGGCGCCACCACTTCGCTTTTTGCTTATGACAAAAATATGGCCGAATACCTGCATGCAACCGGACGGTCAGAGGTAGCTGAACTGGCGGATGAAATTGCGGATAATTTGAGATCCGATCCTGAAGTTTATGATAATCCTGAAAAATTCTACGATCAAATAATTGAAATAAACCTCTCAGAACTGGAACCCTATCTAAACGGACCTTTTACCCCCGATTTGGCGACACCAATTTCGCAGATGGCTACAGTAGCGACAGAAAACGGCTGGCCCATAAAAATTGAAGTTGGATTGATTGGTTCATGTACCAATTCATCCTATGAGGATATTGCACGCTCAGCATCGATTGCTGAACAAGCGGTAACTAAGAAGTTACATGCAAAAAGCGAATTCACCATTACACCAGGGAGCGAGCAGGTGCGGTTCACCGTTGAGCGTGATGGTTATCTGGATGCATTCAGTAAAATGGGAGGTGTGGTTCTGGCCAACGCCTGCGGCCCCTGTATTGGACAATGGGCAAGGCACAGTACCGATCAAGGCAGGAAGAATACAATCGTAACTTCATTCAACCGAAATTTTGCCAAACGAAATGATGGAAATCCAAATACCCATGCTTTTGTTGGATCGCCGGAATTAGTTACCGCACTTGCTATTGCCGGGGAATTAACCTTTAATCCGATCACAGATAGCCTGAAAAATAGTGAAGGTGAGTTGGTGATGCTGGATCCACCCCGCGGTGATCGATTGCCGCAGAACGGCTTTGAGGTTAAAGAACTGGGCTACCAGGCGCCTTCTTCTGACGGTAGTACCGTTGATGTTACGATAAAGCCTGACTCGAAGCGACTTCAGTTTCTGACACCCTTTGAGCCTTGGAATGGAGAAAATATCACCGGAATAAAATTATTAATCAAGGTCAAAGGAAAATGCACTACAGATCATATCTCCATGGCAGGTCCCTGGCTGCAGTTCAGGGGGCATCTAGATAATATTTCCGATAACATGCTCATTGGCGCCGCGAATTATTTCAATGATAAAACAAATATGGTAAAGAATCAAATGAGTGGTGAGTATGGCTCCGTACCTACAGTGCAAAGGGCTTACAAAGCACGGAGTGTCCCTACAATTGTGATTGGTGATGAAAATTATGGAGAAGGATCTTCCCGTGAGCATGCCGCCATGGAACCCCGTCACCTTGGAGTTCGAGTAGTCCTGGTCAAATCCTTTGCAAGAATTCATGAAACAAACCTGAAGAAACAAGGGATGTTAGCGTTGACGTTTTCGGTTAAATCGGATTATGATAAAATCCAGGAAGATGATACGTTTGAATTTCTTGATCTTGTTGATTTCACTCCCGAACAACCTCTCACCCTTAGAGTAATCCATTCCGATGCTTCTTCCATGGATATCCAGTGCGAACATAGTTATAACGAGGTTCAAATTGATTGGTTTAAGCACGGATCTGCTCTGAATAAAATTGCATCAGAAAACATTTGAAAGATTGACTTTGGGCGGAACAAATTCTATATGATTTTTATTGGATAAAAATGGTATTGAGGTTGAACGAATTGATTCTTTAATGCCGGCATTTTTTTTGGAAAAATTTGATATGATGAATTTGAGAAAAATAATGGTGGTTAATTTAAACACAGGAAAAATAAATTTACTTTTTTTATGGATTTGAATCCATAAATTCAATCGTAAGGAGAATTTAAAAATGTCAAAACTTTGGGACGATCTTAAAAAGAATATGAAAGACTGGGGAAGCGTTGCTGTAGAAAAGGCGGAGGAGGTAAGTAAGATCGCTGTAGCGAAAACAGAGGAAATTACAAAAATTAGCAAGCTTAAAATTGATATTCATCAATTGCAAAAAGAGCGAACAAAAACATTTGAACAATTGGGTCAATTTGTTGGTCAGCAGGCAAAGGAAGACAACATGGTGAATTTTACCGGGAATACTGAGTTTTTCACGTTTGTTCAGAAGCTGGATAAATTAAACGAATTAATTGAAAAGAAGGATGGTGAAATACAAAATATCAAAAATGAATATAATCTCAAAGAATCTGATATAATTCCTGCTGATATAGTGGAGGAAAAAAAAGCTCCTGCTTCCGAAGAAGAAAAAATCGTAGAAGAGCAGGAATAAACAGGGTTTAAGTTTCAGGAATATTTCTTATATTTTTTATTGGTAATAAGAGACTAAGATAATAATTTTTACATTAAAATTACCTTCAAAACCCATTGGAATTAATCAAAGAACCGTGTAAAATCGAACACCAATTTGGTGTTGTGAATCTATGAAAACTGGAAATAACCACAGGTTTATATTTCAGGCAGAATCGGACAGGAAAGTTCGTCAATGGCATTTTTCTATCCAAAACTTCCTAGTCTTTACCCTGGTGTCCTTATTAATTCTTGGAACAAGTTTATTTTTTGGCGCTGAATATCTAACGCGGTTTTTATATCAACAAAAACTTCAGGAAGTACGGGATAATTTTACCTCTCTTTCCGGTGCTTTACTTGAGCTCAATGGAAAGCTAAGTTACCTCGATCAGAAAATGGATATTATTGAGGAAAAAGAACGAGCAGTTCGTACGTATGCAAATTTACCTGAGATTGATCAGGATGTCCGTTCTCTGGGAATTGGAGGAATCCGGTTTGAAAAGTATACCAACCAGGACCATATTATGCCCGGATTATCAAAAAAGATTTCAGATTTGGAAATGGATGTGGATCATCTTGCGAGAAAAGTGAAATTAGAGCTTGCGAGTTTTGAAAGTATTTATGATAAGGTTGTAAAAGATACTGAGAGAATGAAACATATACCTTCCATTCGTCCAGTCTTAGGTGGATATTTAAATTCCAGGTTTGGTTATCGAAAAGATCCAATCGATGGCGTGAAACGTTTCCATCAAGGATTAGATTTTTCGGTTTTTTCAGGAACCCCGATATATGCACCTGCTGATGGAGTTATCCAATCCGCTCGTTACAGAGGAAGTTTTGGAAAGCAAATTAAGATCAATCATGAATTTGGATATAACACAATGTTTTTGCACCTATCAAAAATCAGTGTTAAACGAGGTCAAAAGGTGAAACGGGGTGATCTCATTGGGAAAACCGGGAATACAGGTCGCTCTACCGCACCTCATTTGCATTATGAAGTGCATTATAACGGTGTTGCAAAGAACCCGATGGATTATTTTTTTAGCGGAGTTGTGAATTAATCATAATTCCAGAATCGCTTCTACAGCGACTTCCTCCATGCAAAAGACATATTATTTAGAAACGTACGGCTGTCAAATGAATGTGGCCGATTCCGAACTGGTAGAGAGCATTCTGAAACGAGAAGGATTTTGTGCAACAAAAAATATGCATGCAGCCGATGCTATTTTTGTCAATACCTGCGCTATCCGGGAACATGCGGAAGAAAAAGTCCATTCCCGGCTGGGAACATTCTACCAGGTAAAAAAGGAACGACCGGAAGTCATAATCGGGGTTTTGGGATGCATGGCACAGAATCTTAAGAATGAACTCCTGGAGAGTAAACCTTATATAGACATAATCCTGGGACCGGATTCCTACCGAAAGCTGCCAGGCATTTTTTCCAGGGAAACCACACAAAACGGGAATGTGGTTGATACAAAATTATCTCGGTTTGAAGTGTATGATGATCTGTTTCCAAGCAGGAAGGAGGGAGTGAATGCATGGGTATCAATCATGCGCGGCTGCGATAAATTCTGTACATTCTGCATTGTTCCATTTACCAGAGGTCGAGAAAGAAGCCGTAGTGTTGAAAGTGTCAGGCAGGAAGTCAGTAAAGCCGTTGCCAACGGATTTGTGGAAGTAACCTTACTGGGACAAAATGTTAATTCATACCATCATGATAATCAGAATTTTCATTATCTACTTGAAGAATTAACAACGGTATCAGGATTAAAGCGGATCCGCTATACTTCTCCGCATCCTCAGGATATAACCGAAGAATTATTGAATGTCATGGCAGCACATCCGGTTATCTGCAATTCAATTCATCTGCCGCTTCAGGCAGGATCGAACCGAATTCTGAAACGGATGAACAGAACCTATTCCAAAGAGCACTTTATTGCGTTGGCAGGCAAAATTCGTGAGTACTTACCCGGGGTTGGTATCAGCACGGATATAATCGTTGGTTTCCCGGGAGAGACAGAAGCTGATTTTCAAGAAACCCTGGGTGTTATGAACTCTGTAAAATTTGACTCTGCTTTTACATTCAAATATTCTCCCAGGCCCTATACGAAAGCGGAACAATACAGTGATCAAATTTCTGAGGATATTAAACAGGAACGGCTTCAGCTGGTCATTGACATTCAGAAAAGGAACACCCTCCTTCAAAATCGGAAGATGATCGGCAATGTGGAGCTGGTATTGGTAGAAAAGGAAAGTAAAAAAGCAACGGACCAATGGGCCGGGCGAACTGATTCTAATAAATGGGTTATTTTTGACAAGGGTGACGCCAGAATAAAGGATATAGTTCCGATCAAAATC
>Ga0208879_1001846_pt1 | contig 19429 bp, 19 predicted proteins | sample Knorr_S15_td_Bot_FD_185605 | JGI IMG/M metagenome (GOLD analysis project Ga0208879, IMG submission 185605) | Marine microbial communities from Southern Atlantic Ocean transect - Knorr_S15_td_Bottom_ad_5009_LV_A (SPAdes) (version 2) | ecosystem: Environmental > Aquatic > Marine > Oceanic | place... | reverse complement strand
GATGGTGGTATTTGGCAAATGGGTTGTCGATTGGCTGCCCGGATATCACTTGCGCCTTGCCGGAAGCGAGATCACCATACGTGCGGTCAAAACGACATTCGGGCTATTTCAGTAAACAGCCAGGGGGTTCCGAATTGACGCTGGACATGGATCTGGCCAGCATCCATTTCATGTTACCAACACCGTTCGACGCAAATGGAGTGGTCGATACGGCGTCGTTCTCACGACTGGTCGGTTGTGCCAGGCAGGCCGGTTGCAGGGGCGTGGTGACGCTCGGTGTGACGGGGGAAGCGCACCGGCTGGCCGATGCCGAGCGGGGGCCAATATTAGATGCCGTGGTCGCGGCCGCCGGGGACGATGTGACGGTGACCGTGGGGGTGAGCGCAGAAAGCGGGCGAACGCTGGCCAGCAGGGTCCACGATGCCCAGTCGGCGGGTGCAACTGCGGTAATGGTCGCACCGGCCAAGATGGTAAAATCCAACCCCGCGGCCACTTATTCGTACTACGCGGCGGCTCAGCAGGTGACTGAGATTCCGATTGTTGTGCAGGACTTGCCCGATCAGAGTGGGGTTCATCTCGAGCCCGCGTTTATCGCAAAGTTGCACAGTGAATTACCGGATGCGAAATACCTGAAACTGGACGACCCGCCGACTCCGCAAAAAATCACGCGTGTGGTCGAATCGACTGGTGGGAGCATGGGCATTTTCGGTGGGCTCCGGGGAGTTTTTCTTTTTGAGGAACTGCGGCGGGGTGAGATCGGCACGATGACCGGATTCGGGTATCCCGAGGTTCTTGTGGCAATTCAAAAATATGTCTCCACCGGGGATATCGAGAAGGCGAGGGGGATTTTCTATGGGTGGCTGCCGCTGATTCGCTACGAGAGCTCGGCGGGGATCGGCCTCGCGATCAGGAAAGAGGTCCTCAGGCGGCGTGGCTTTATGGACAGTGCATCGGTAAGGCCGCCGAGCCCGGCAATTGATGATGCGACCCGCGCCGAGCTTGACGACTTAATGCACGCGCTCGACCTCGACGTTTTAGACCTTTAATTACCGGCCATGCGCCGCGTTCTTTGAAAACTGTGTCGGTATCTATTCACGTAACACTTTTGCCGGGCATTGAAGCTGGCCCGACCGGAAGGCGTGAATCACAATATGGATACGTGGCGGAAAACGCGGCACTATTGCGCCGATGCCTCTAAACTTACTCAGGTATGCCAGATCAACCGGACCAAATAGATCAGACGACCGGCAGTGACAACGTCTATTGCAGCCACTGTGGGACCGAAAACGCCAGCGGCGACCATTCGTGCACCCGCTGTGGCGAGCGACTGCTTATGGTCGACGCCGACACCCCTGCGCCGATGGGGCTTGTTTCCTGCGCCCGGTGCGGCGGCGCGAACTTCAACCGTGCGGTGCATTGCTGGGTTTGCGGGACCGAGATGAACGATGCTGTCCGAATATCGCCAGCACCCCCTGTGCAGCCCGCCCGGACGGCCGGCACATATGAGCCTGAACTCAACCCGATCTCGGTGCCGACGCCGGCGCGCGAGCCGGAAGATGAACGTGCTGATTTACGCGGACCTGCCGCCGATTCGATATCTGGTTCGGGGCCCGGTGCGAGCGTCGGGCCTGCCCCGGTTGCGGACGGTTCAGCGACGTCAGAAGAACCTGAGGCGAACACTTCGGGGATGAAGGGCGCAGAGGTCCCCCGGGAGATCAAGCGGTGGAACTGGGCGGCGTTTTTGATGACGCCAATCTGGGGAATATTCTCGGGGGTGCCCATTGCCGCGTTGATGTTCGCTATTTATTTGCCATTTTTCCCGGGTTGGTTTCGGTTTATCGCCCTGATGGGGGGAAGTCTGTTTCTCGGGTTCCGTGGAAACGAACTGGCCTGGCGCGGTAAAAAGTGGCGATCGGTGAAGCACTTCAAGGCCGTTCAGAAGCGCTGGGTGGTCTGGAGCATCGGGCTGAACCTCGTCGGCCTGGTCATCTTGATTATGTTGACCGGTTCAGCTGCAGAGGGCTGATCGCCAGGGTTTCGAGAATCTCTGATTTGCGATCTTATGAATCGTCAGTCCCGGTGATGGCAACTTCAGGGCCGTCGTAACCCGGCCGGGCCACCCATCCCCATTTGCCGGCGTGCTGTTCAACGAGCCTTGTGAAGTGGGACTGGTAGTCGTCACTCTGCACCGGGGGGGTGGTCATTATGACGGCATCTTCTCCGTTATCGGAGTAGTACCTCCGGCGCAATCCTACTTCCTGGAAGCCGTACTTCCGGTACAGCTCGATCGCGACGTTGTTTGTTTTACGGACTTCCAGTATGACCACCCTGGAGTCGTTCTCGACGGCCTGTTCGATGCCGCTGATGAGCAGCATCTCGCCGATACCCTTGCCGCGCTCGACCTCCCGCAAGCCAATGATCACCACGTGCGCTTCATCGAGCACGAACCAGAGACCGGCAAAACCGGCAATGTAGTCGGGGGGCAATTTGGGGCGGTTTACGTAATCGAGCAGAAATCTGTCGACGTTGCGTCTGACGCGGGCCGTAAAGCGATCGTCTTCTTTTTCGGCCCTGGTCGCAATTGCGAACTTGGGTCCCAGTTGCCGGTCATCGGGGTGCCATTCGCGTACTGCGGCCAGGTAAAGCCCGTTTTCGCGGGTGAGGTCGCGTGAAATGCGTGTGGTGGGCATCAGGCCGGGAAACGCCTCCTTCTCGATACTCTCGAGCATCGCCGAATCACCAAGCGTGGCGGCTCGAATCGAATATTCGTTACGGGTGAGGCTCTTCGACACTGCCGGTGTAGTCGCGGACCTCGATTCGTCCTTAACGATCCCCGCTTCGAGATCGGCGAATGCTCCTTCGATTTTGTTTTCGGGATCGGAAAGCGTCATGGGTTCGGGTCGTTGCGCTGATCAGCGGAAGAGCGGGTTCGTCGGAGTTTCGAATGCTGATGACCGTGGATTGCACCGAGTTTATCGCGAATCGGCTTCAACGCCGCACCGCGACCGTGAATCGCATTTGAATCGGGGCGCACGCTTCCCATCCGTGCGCGATGCTTACTAGCTGTAAATTGACAACGCGGAGAATTCGTTACGGCTACCATTCAGGTTGCACCGGCAGGCAAAGCTGCCGGCACATCGTCACGACCTGTCGAGGGATCGAAACCAGCAGGTGTATACGTTCGCATTACGCGAATGGCGCTGCATTACAAGGGACGGTTGGCGATTGGGCTCATCGCCATATTCCTGGCCTCCGGTTTCCAGCTTGCAATTCCCATCCTGATTGGCAACGCAGTCGATTTAGCAACCAACCTGGCCGGTGACGCCGATGCCCGTGCAAAAGATGCCTTGGTCCTCACCGCGGTCTTTCTTTTGGTCGCGTCGATAGGACGCGGTCTCGCCGCGATGGTCCAGAACTACATGGGTGAATCGATCGGTCAGTACATCGGGTATGAACTGCGCATGTTGTACTACGAAAAGTTGCAACGACTGTCGTTCAGTTACCACGCCGGGGTGCACACGGGCGACCTCATCACGCGTGGCATCCTGGATGTCGAAGGTGTGCGCATGTTTGTGCAGACGGCCCTGTTACGCACGGTATTTCTTATCGTGTTGATCGGCACGGGCATGTACCTGATGTTGACCAAGGACCTGCAGTTGGGGCTGATCAGTTTGAGTTTCGTGCCGTTCGTTGCGTGGCGAGCGACTGCAGCGCGCTTGCGTTTGCGTTCGAACTGGTACTCGCTCCAGGAAAAACTCTCTTCTCTCACCAAAGTAATGGACGAAAACCTGGGCGGAATACGAGTGGTCCGGGCCTTTGCGTCGCAGGACCACGAGATGAAGAAATTCGATGGGGCTTCGAATGAAGCGCTGGCGCTTGCGAACACGCAGGTGGGAATTCGGGCGTCGAACATTTCGGTGATGGGCCTTGCCTTCATGGTGGCAATGGCGGCCGTGCTGTGGGTGGGCGGTTTACGTGTGATCGATGGCGGGATGACCGCGGGAGAGTTGACCCAGTTCCTGGCTTTTATGAGCATATTGCTGCAACCGGTCCGGCAGATTGGAATGATGGTGAACGGCTATGCCCGTGGTGCGGCTTCGGGGGGGCGGTTGTTTGCCGTGCTCGACCTGGAGCCGGATATCCGGGACAAGCCGGATGCGAAGGACCTCGAGATAACCGAAGGTGTGCTCGAGTTCCACAATGTGAGCTTCGGTTACGAGGGCGAGCACACGCTGAACGGCGTGTCGTTCAGGGCGGAGCCGGGGCACACGGTGGGTATCGTAGGACCTCCGGGAAGCGGTAAGTCGACCATCGCCCACCTGGTGCCACGTTTTTACGATCCGATCGAGGGATATATCACGATCGATGGGCAGGACCTGCGCGACGTGAAACTCGAAACGCTGCGGAAGGCGGTCGGCGTAGTCGAGCAGGACACGTTCCTGTTCACGACATCGGTCGAAAACAACGTTGCATACGGCGACCCGTGGGCGCCCGACGACCGGGTCGAACTCGCTTCCAAGTATGCCCAGCTGGGTGACTACATTGAGCGGTTGCCGGGCGGGTACGACACGATGGTGGGTGAGCGCGGTGTTTCACTTTCGGGCGGACAGCGCCAGCGGCTGTCTATCGCGCGCTCGATAATGCTGAAGCCGAAATTGATCGTGTTTGACGATTCGACGGCGGCAATCGATGCGGCGACAGAACAGCGTATCCGCGCGGCCCTTGCCGAGCTGACCAAAGACCGTGCGACGATCATCATTTCGCACCGCCTGAGTTCACTGATACACGCGGACGAGATCCTCTTTATCGACGAGGGGAAGATTGTGGAGCGCGGCACTCACGATGAACTGCTGGCGATTGGCGGGCACTACAACGACCTGTACGAGCTGCAGATCAGGCCTGGTGAAGACAGCCGGCCGCTGGGTGATGATGGGGATGCATCGTAATGGGCACCACACCGCTCGGCGAGCGCAGCCACCAGATCCCGCCGAAGGCTTCGATTCGCCGTGGGCCAACGACCGACGAAGAAGTGTTTGGCGAGGCATTTAACGGCCAAGTCGTGGGGCGGTTCATCAAGTACGTCGCGGTTTACAGGAAGTTGCTAATTGTCGCGATCGCGGCCGTGTTCGTATTCACTGTTTCGTCGATAGCATTTCCGCTGATCGTCAAGATCGTGTACGACGATGCACTTGCGGAGGGTGCGGTTCATCGTTCGAAGCTGGGGACGATGGTGATCGTGTTTCTGGTTGCGGTGGGTTTGAACTTTGTCGCCAACTACCTGCAGGAGTTGATCGTGGGCCGGGTGGCGGAGCGTATTTTGTTCGACATGCGGCGTGCGATGTACCTGCACCTCCAGCGCATTTCGCTTTCGTTTATGGACAAGACAGAAATCGGGAAGCTGATGTCACGGTTGCAGGGCGACGTGGCGGCGCTGCAGGAGTTCCTCCAGACCGCGGTGTTCGCCATCGGCGACCTGGTGTTGCTGGTGGGGATTGTCGGGGCGATGATCTGGCTCGACTGGCGGTTGGGGCTGATGACCTTCGCCGTCCTGCCGACTCTGCTGATTGTGCGGATAATCTGGCTGCCATATGCGAGGCGCTCGTTTCTTCGCGCCCGCGTCACATCTTCGATTGTCAGCGGTGCGCTGGCCGAAAATATCAATGGCGTCCGCGTCGTGCAGGGAATGTCGCGTGAATACGTGAACTACGACCTGTTCGACATCCGGGCCTCGGAAAACCTGCGCGCCGCGAACCGGGCATCGAAGTTCGGTGTCATGATGCTGCCGATAGTCGACACCCTGACGGGTGCTGCGATGGCAATCATCGTGATAATGGGCGGTTTTTTCGTGTTGGGGGGAACGATTGAAATCGGTGTGATGGTTGCTTTCGTGTTGTTCGTCCAGCGGTTCTTCGACCCGATTCGCTCACTGACGATGCACTACAACGTTTTGCAGCGCGCAATGGCTTCGGGTGAACGTATATTCGAGGTGATCGACGTTCCAGTCGATATCAAGGACAAGCCAAATGCCGTCGAACTCGATGACATTGACGGATCGATCGAGTTCGAGAACGTGACGTTCGGTTATTTTCCCGACCAGCCGATTTTGAAGGACATCAATTTCAAGGTGAATCCCGGTGAGACAGTGGCTCTTGTTGGGCCGACCGGTTCGGGCAAGACCTCAATCACGGCGCTGGTTCACCGTTTTTACGACACATGGGAAGGCTCGGTGAAGGTTGGGGGACACGATGTTCGTAACGTGACCCAGGACTCGCTGGGCAAACAGGTGGCGATGGTGCTGCAGGAGCCGTTCTTGTTCTCGGGCACGGTTTTCGAGAACATCAGGTACGCCAAGGACGACGCGACCCGCGAGGGGGTTATCGAGGCTGCCAGGGCCGTGGGTGCGCACGAGTTCATCATGAAGCTGCCAAACGGTTACGAGACCGAGCTTGAGCAGCGCGGCGGCAATCTTTCACTCGGGCAGCGCCAGCTGATTTCGTTCGCCCGGGCGATCGTTGCGGACGCCAAGATTTTGATTCTCGACGAGGCGACTGCAAGTATCGATTCGTATACCGAAATGTTGATTCAGCAGGCGCTTCACCGGCTGATGGAGGGTCGGACGGGGATGGTTATCGCCCACCGGCTGGCGACGATCCGGAGTGCAGATCGCATTATCGTGCTGCAGGATGGCCGGATTATCGAGACGGGGGACCATGATGAGTTGATGGAGCTTGGCGGTCTGTACGCCCGGCTGTACTCGATGAACTATGCCTCGTTCGACGATATTCCCGACGAGTTGATTCAGCAGGCCACGCAGGCGACACGGGAGTCGGCGACTTAGGGGGAGTTGGGTGGTGCTGCTTTTGGCGGCTGGGCCTGTGCATCCGCGTGCACGCATTCCCCCTCAACCTGAGCTTCTCGGATCGGGTGACGCGTGAAGGAATTTTTCAGCCACTCTGGAATCCGTCGGTATTTTTATCGGCAGAATCCCTTCGAGTTCGACGTGGTTAGGGTAGATGACCACCATTACGTGCAATCGTCCAGTAGTTCCGACAAGGCCCGCTGAGCCCACTCTGGGTTCGTGAACTTCCCATCCTCGCCGACCCACCAGTCGGGTGGGAAAAGTGCCCATATCTTGGCGAGGCCATTGGTGTCGGGATCACCCGAGCAGTCAGAACCCATCCAAACTCGACCTGATTTGTTCGAAGGACCCGGTTAACGGGATGCGCCCCCTGCCGGTGAGGGCAAAGGGCGCCATGTTGGAGAGCATTTGGCTCTGAAATCTGGGGAGCCATGTGTGTGGCTGAGGTGCTCCGAGCCGTCCGCGAGGCACCCCAGCCTTCATTTGGTGATTTAAGAAGCCAGCATTCTGCTGACTACGAGAGCCAGGCGTTAAGCCGCGGTAATCTCGATACCGGTCGAGTCGATCTCGTCTGGCAGGACACTTCCGATCTTACGACCCGTTTCTGCGAAGTGTTTTAATCCCAACAGAGATCCAGCAATTACGGTCCTGAGGTAACCATCGGTAGAGGCTTTCTCCTCGTCGGTAAGATCCTCACGCAGCGAATATTCAGTTTCGTAAAGCGCCACAGCACCAGTTACGGAAGGTTGTACCGATATGGTGCTCCGAGCGGATTCAAGCGGCCCTGATGCCTCTACGTTAATCGAGAAGCCGACACCGTCGGACCAATCGGAAATTGTCTCTTCGACATCGCCAAAACCCGGTATCGTGCAGGTGCGGGTAGCACCGACGCCGGAGTCGACGCTAGAGGTGATGACCGCGGAGTCGATATAGGGCGACCAGTAGCTGGGGTGCTCGTAGTCGCTAACGATTTTCCAGAGATTCTCGACACTTACGTCTATGTTAATTTCTGCTTTTAGCTTGCTCAATTTCCTAATTCCTTTGGTCGGCACCGTTGATGCCGCATCGAACCCTAAGTCCCGGTCGCGTATTTCGTGTCCGGGCTTGCATATATAAAAACCGGCTAGCCGGTTTTTATTGGAAGTCTCTCTGTACGAGACATATCAGCATCAGATCCTACTTAAGACTGTCCAAGAACGAGTCCACTAGTTTCTCGAGGCCTTCGACATCCGGCATAGATCCCTTTACACCTTTGCTTAGAAAGATTCCAGCTACGAGTGATCCTAAAAACCAGACCACAGAATCGACGGAGTGTCGTGCTCCGATGTCTGCTTCGTCCCTGGCACGACTCACGAGATCCCTAAAATGTCGTTCCCATCGTTCGCTAAGCCGCTGCTGGCTTTTTTGCACGGCCGGATTGATCAACACTTCTGCCCAAACAAACAATCCCAGCCGTATTGAGTCGGTGAAATCAGGGCGGTGCGCTCGACGGATCGCCGATTTCGTAAGATCGGCCACACCGTCGATTGCCCTCGGCATGCCCTCAGCAACATCGAACCTCTCGTCGTCGATCGTCTCCCACTGCTCACTGATGCCATCTATCACAGCTTCTTTGCTCTTGAAATGGGTATAAATGAAACCCTTCGAAACTTCAGCCTTTTCACCAATGTCGCTGAGGGTCGAAGCATGGAATCCTTTTTCAGAAAACACTTTGGTCGCGGCGGCCAGAATTTCAGCCCTGCGCTCTCGCATGTATTCCGCACTAACTTTAGGTGACATCCGAATTCTCTAAGACTCGATTAATCTAACAAACCGGCTGGCTGGTTTTTATTAGACGCCCTAATTGCAGGACATGCAACATCATTTTCGGAGCTCGTAATTCGGGCGACTATTTTCGTGTGCTCACTTGGAATTTGCTCTGTTTATTCTCAGAATTTGCCGACCTACCCCGTTGGCCTCGCTCGCCCGCATCCCATCAACCTATCCAATCGCCAGCAATTCCGAGAATGTTGTGCGCAATGAGAATCATATGGCTATCCGGAGCACCGTTTCAACTCCCGTGACGCGTCTCACCTCTCTCCCCGGGGAGAAGGAATGCGGGAAGCGGGGCAAGCCGCTAAAGCAGGGCCCCCTGGCCAGCCGGACCGCCGGGCCTGGGCTCAAGACCGATGTGCTCGAATCCTTCGGGCGTAGTACGGCGGCCCTGCGGTGTTCGGATGATAAAGCCGATCTTCAGCAAAAACGGTTCAACCACATCTTCAAGGGTTTGCTGGTCTTCGTTAATCGTCGCGGACAGCGCCTGGATTCCGGCCGGCCCGCCCTGGTAGTTCTTCGAGAGCGTCGTCAGGTACAGGCGGTCGAGCCGGTCGAGGCCAAGTGCGTCGACGCCCTCGATTCCCAGCGCTTCCGACGCGATGGACTTGTCGACCGCCCCGGTGTGCCTGACCTGGGAATAGTCCCTGACCCGGCGCAGCAGGCGATTCGATATTCGGGGTGTGCCGCGCGACCGTTTGGCAATTTCCATGGCCCCCTCGCTGTCGATATCGACGTCAAGGATCCCCGCAGAGCGGGTCACAACTTTCGCCAGGTCTTCGGTCGAGTAGAAATCGAGGTGGTAGGAGAGGCCGAACCGTTCACGGAGGGGAGCACTCAGCATGCCGGCACGGGTCGTCGAGCCGATCAGGGTGAACGGCTGCAGGGGCAGGTTAATGCTCTTGGCGAAGGCGCCCGAGCCAGTCATGAAGTCGACCCTGAAGTCTTCCATTGCCGAGTAGAGGTACTCCTCGACCGCGTGCGACAGCCGGTGGATTTCGTCGATAAACAGGACGTCGCCGGTCTTCAGATTCGAAAGTAGTCCGACGACATCTGCCGGTCGTTCCAGTGCGGGGCCGGATGTGTGGATGAGGGTGGAGTCGAGTTCGCGGGCGATGATGTGGGCAATGGTGGTCTTTCCGAGTCCGGGAGGACCGTGGAACAGGGCGTGGTCGAGGGTGTCGCCGCGCTTACGGGCCGCCAGGACCGCAATCGAAATACTATCGACGACCGCTTTCTGGCCGACATAATCCCGGAAATGACGCGGGCGCAGGTCGCGGGTCATGCGCGTGTCGTCGTCAATCGGATCTGCGGGATTTTCGGCAAGCTGCTCGGCGCGCTCTTCCAGTGCCTGCTCACCGGCGATGATCTCGGCCTCACGCGCGGAATCGCCGGGTCCGCGGGCAGGAGGGGTCGCCTGGACTATTCGTTCGCGTCCATTTTCATCTGATTTCTCTTGTTCTTCCGGACCTGGGGCCAACTGTGAACTACTCCTGCTGAGAAATCTGCGCCCTGAACACTTCCCGCATCAGGGCCTGCAGATCGTCGATTACATCCGGTGCACGACGAATGGCATCTTCAACTTTGTCCCGCGCCTCGGTCGGTCGGTAGCCGAGAGTGATCAGCGCGTCGACCGCTTCCGAGCGTGCGTCGGCCAGAGGCTGGGTGTGGCCCTGTTCGGAAATGCCGGCATCCTGCAGCAGCGCAGTTGCAGCCACTTTGCCCCGGAGCGTCGCGACGATCTTCTGGGCCGCCCGGCTGCCGATCCCCGGCAATCGCTGGAGTGCACCTAAATCCTCGGTCTCGATGGCCGAGGCAATGGTAGAAACCGGAAAAACAAGTGCAGCAGCAGCCTTTGCCGGGCCGATGCCTTCGACCTGAATCAGCTGCTCGAAAAATTCTTTTTCGCTCGGATGGCGAAAACCCACGAGCATCGGCTTCGGTTGCCGCTCGGTGACGTGGTAGTAGATCTCCAGTTCGACCTCGGAGCCTGCGCCGATACCGTCGTTGGCCAGCGACTGGTAGACGTATGTCGGGAGGCTGACTTCGTATCCGACGCCGCCCGCAACGATTACTACTTTCGCAGGGTCGCGGGTGATGTTGCGTATGGTTCCTGTCAGGTAGCTGATCACTGGTTACCGGGCTGCCTCTATGGCTTCGACTGCGGGGCTATCGGCCATGATCGCATGACAGATGGCGATGGAAAAGGCGTCGGCCACGTGTTCGTTTTTTGCGGCATCGGGATTTTTCAGGTGTGCGGCCACAGCCTGCTTGACCTGGTCTTTATCGGCCCTGCCCGAGCCGGTCACGATGTTCTTCGCCCGGGTCGGCTGGTAGTTGAACACAGGGAGTTGAGCTTCGCCGGCTGCCATGACGACGACGCCCCTGGCATGACCCAGCAGGATGGCGGTTTTCACGAAGCGCGCGTGCGAGTGGAGGTCTTCGATGGCTACTGCGTCGGGTTTGAATTCCTGGATCACATCCCGAATCGCCGAGTAGATCTTGAAGAGACGCTCTTCCATCGGCACACCTGACTTCGTGCGGACAACCCCGCCTTCGACCGCCCGGTATTCGCGGTTGACGATGTCGATCACGCCGTATCCGGTGTTGGTGAGTCCGGGGTCGATTCCGAGTATTCGCAAAGTGGGAGGTCCGTTCGTCGGGTGCGGGTACGCGTCACAGAATATAAGAGCGAATCCAGTTGCGGAGTCTAGTCTTATCCCCGCTTGATCTCGAAGCAGAGATGACTTTCACCGGGTGATCGATTTTACCTTACCGGTGTATTGTTACGAATCGAATTTCAAGGCTTCCGCCAGAGCGCTCACGAGTTATTCAAAAAGGGTTCGGATATGCAGCCGTTCTACAACGAACAGCAGACCATGTTGGCGACGACCGTGCGGGAGTTTGCGGGCGAAAAGCTTGCACCCCTTGCCGACGAAGTTGACACCCGCGCAGAGTTCCCGATCGACCAGTTCCGGGGACTCGCCGAGCTGGGCCTCACCGGCATGACGATTCCCGAGGAGTTCGGCGGTTCCGGGGGTGGGTACCGGGATTTCATGGTGGTGCTGGAAGAGGTCGCGGCCGCCTGTGGTTCGACCAGCACGGTGCTTATCACCCATGTCTCGCTGGGGTCGCAGACCATCAACAACGCCGGATCGGACGAGCAGCGCCAGAGATGGCTTCCGTCGCTGGCCTCGGGTGAGAAGATCGCAGCGTTTGCCCTGACGGAGGCCGGGACTGGATCGGATGCGCTTGCGCTTGAGACTTCACTTACTCGGGACGGCGATGAGTATGTTTTGAACGGTTCAAAGCTGTTTTGCACTAACGGTTCGGCTGCTGACGTTTTTTCCGTTTTCACGAATCATGACAGGGCTGCCGGGCACAGGGGCGTAACTGCAGTTGTGGTGGAGAAGGGGACTCCGGGGTTCACGATCAACCCGCAGCACGGCAAGATGGGCATGAAGGGCTGCGCGACGGCCGAGCTGGTGTTCGAGGATTGCCGCATCCCGGTGGGTAACCGGCTCGGCGAAGAGGGTGAGGGTTACCGAATCGCTCTCAAAATTCTCGATTCAAGCAGGATCATGATCGCGGCCCAGTGCCTGGGACTCGCGAAGGGTGCGTTTGACGCTGCGCTTTCGTATGCGAAGCAGCGCGAGACGTTCGGGCGGCCGATTGCTACCCGGCAGGCGATTCAGTTCATGCTGGCCGATATGGCGATTGAGCTTGATGCTGCCCGTTTGCTGACCTGGCGGGCTGCTGCTCTCTACGACGATGGGCTCCCGCACGGAAAAGAGGCGGCAATGGCGAAGGTTTATGCGTCGGAGGCCGCGGGTCGTATCGCGAGCAAGGCGTTGCAGATTCACGGTGGGGTGGGTTACTTCAAGCCGTCAGTCGTCGAGCGCATCTACCGGGACCAGCGGGTGACCGAGATTTACGAGGGGACGTCGGAGATCCAGCGGTTGGTGATTTCGCGGGCGCTGATCGGGGAGCTGTAAGGAGCCGGTGATGACCGATAGCGATCATGTGTTCAACGGTTCGATTCCTGAGATTTACGAAGACGCTTGCTACAACTACGCGTCCAGCCGTTCGATGCACTCAACGGCGTAAGGGAGCGTTCTATCGACCAACACCCCCCACCGCCGAACCAGTTCTTCTGGGTATCTTCCATACATTTTTTTTATACGGTTACGAGCCTCGGGATTCCGCGCGATCGCAGTTGCAAAGAGCATGAGTTTAACGAGGCTCCAGTAGCCGAAACCGGCCAGGAAACCCGTTCGCGCATCTTCCACATCCGCATCGGGGTTGATACTAAGGAGGCCTTCGAGATATTGATCGAATACTTGCTGTCCAAGATCATCGAATCTGGCCAGGTCAATCGTAGGTCCGCGGAAATGTACGGCGATCAGGTTGCCGGCATCCTCACCCGGAGCGCCCATTCCACAGGAGGCAGTCGATCGCCACCGTTTGTTCATGTGCACCATTTGAAACTATCGGGAACATGTTGCCTACGTGGGTGTCACCATGCGCGACGATCTTTGCGATACCAGCCAACCCATCAACAACCTGCGAGTACTTGCTAAGTACATTTTGAATGGCATCAGGCCCGGATTGACCAAACATGATCGAAGCGACAGCATCCGATGCAGTTGTTTCAAAGTTGTCGACTACCTTGGCAAAGCCAAACCACTCGATCACTGCGGCGATGCCCGTCGTCTCCCATTCTTCCGTTGGAGTAGAGAGACTGGATTGTCCGTTAAATTTTCCAACGTCTCTCGCTACATCAAGAAACGTGCTTTCGCTCCATGGTGGTTGGACCGCACTACTCAGATCTTCTGTCCAAATCCAGCGTTCAGAGGACGTGCGCTCAGTAGCCGCATAGCAAATGGCCGGTCTAACTCCGCTGCTGAGTGAATGAAGATATGCCGAGCTCGCCATTTGATATTCACGGCGTCCACTGGAGTCTTTTTCGGCATCGATGATTTTCAAAACTGTGGACCAGCCGACAGATTCTCCAGTCCGGCTCAGCGCAGATCCGTTGACTCGGTAAATACCCAGAGTTGCAGTTCCAATACTGCTGCCGACTGGCTCGATCGACCATTCACCGCGTAACTCGCCGCCACAGATGCCTTCGACCACTGCGGCCAGATCGTTTTCTGATATCTCGGGGATCCCATATTCTTTGAGCATCACGGCACTGTATTACAAATGCTTGCCACGTCAACTATCGCGAGAATTACACCAGCTGCGGTTCAGGCGTGAAGCCGATGCACTCTGGCGTGTACTCGGTCAGGCGTTTCGCGGCCACCTGAACGGCCTCCGGGTTCGAGTCGACGAGCACGAAACTACGGTCGTTTTTTGCGGCCGCAACGCCGGTCGTTCCTGAACCGGCGAAGAAATCCAGCACCAGGTCGCCGGGGTCCGAGTGGACTTTTACGATCCTCTCCAGAATCGCCAGCGGTTTCTGGGTCGGGTATCCGGTCCGTTCTTTACTGCTGGTAGGCACGATCGTCTGCCACCAGACGTCGGTCGGAATCTTGCCCCTGGCGGCTTTTTCTTTGCCGACCAGGCCGGGCGCCATGTACGGGATGCGGTCGATTGCGTCGGCGTTAAACGTGTAGTCGTCGTGATCGACTGCGTACCAGAAGATCGTGTCGTGCTTGGCGGGCCACTTTTTCTTAGAGCGCCCGCCGTAGTCATATGACCAGATGATTTCGTTCATGAACGACTTGCGCCCGAACACCCGGTCGAGCAGCACCTTGCAGTAGTGCGACTCGTGCTGGTCGACATGCAGGAAGAGCGAGCCGTTGCCGGTCAGCACCCGGCGGGCCTCCTCGATGCGGGGGGTGAGGAAAGCCATGTAGTCATCGAAGGCGTCGAGGTACGAACTGCCGCCCCTGCGCTCTGTCCGGTACCGGTTGCCGCCGAAACCAGTGCGGTCGCCGCCCTCGTCGCGCACGGTCTTAATGCGGGTAATCGACTGTTGGCTCCCCGTGTTGAAGGGAGGGTCGATGTAGATCAGGTCGGCCGCGCCGTCGGGAACTTCACGAAGGAATTCGAGGTTGTCGGCGAGATGTATCGAGTTATTTTTCATGACAGGTTCAAAGTTAACACTGCCCCGAAATCATTAACAGCAGGTTTGCCTGTCGCTCATATCCGTATTGTTTTAGGTGAAAACGTTTGTATGACACGGCCCTGAATCTGAGTTAACTTCATCAGGTAATTGATCCAAAAATCCAGTATCAGGAGACGAACGAATGGGCGACCTATACCAGGTGATTCTTGTTGCAAATAACGTTGGACGACTGGTGAAGTTCTACCGGGACGCACTGGGATTTTCGGTCACATACCCCGAGTCGAGTGAGGACCTGGCCAAGGAGGCATGGATCACGCTCGACTCCGGCAAGTGTCAGCTTGCGATTCACGGCGGCGGCGAGGTGCGCACGAGCGGGTCGGTGATTCTCTCGATCAGGGTCGACGACCTGGATTTTGCAGTGTTCGACCTGAAAGAAAAAGGTTTCGATGTCGAGCCAGTTTACGAGGTTGCGCCCGGTGTGTGAAGTCGGCAAAAATGCGCGATCCCGAGGGCAATCGGCTGTCGCTTGAGCAGATCGGTTAGCACCCCGAGTCCCTACCCGTAGAACTCTCGCAGTTGCTTCAGGGTCCACAGCAAACTGCTTGCCCTGGTTTTGTTGATCGGGGGCACCGGAACAAGATTCTGCGGGTGGACGTTCATCGGGTCGCCATCACGGGAGCGGTACTGCTGGGCCCTGGGATCGACCCAGCCGTTCGCAAGGTAGAACACAATGTGCCGGGCGTTTGCGAGGTAGCGCATGCCCTTGCCGATACCAAGGCTGAGTTGCGGGTATTTTTTGCCGCGGGCGGTCTTGGCCTGGCCCAGCCAGACCCAGCGTCCATCTTCTTCATGGCGGATGCGACTTATGACTTTTTCGCGCCGTTCGACCTGGTTTTCCCACAGGCGGCCGTTGCCCCTGAACCTCAGGAGTCGTTTCGGGTGGTCAATCGGGAGTTGAGTCATGGTGATTCTGGCATATCTAGTCTGGAATTCGTTCCTGTCGCATCAGGTAACAGTCCATCTCGTTCGCGTACGAATGGTAGGTCTTTGCGAACTTGAATCCAGCCTTTTCATAGCTGCGAATTGCCCGCTTGTTCGCCGGTTCGGGTTCGATCACGCACGTCTCGACACCGGGGATGCCAAACACCATCTCGTCGACAAACTGCCTCACCACTCGTGAACCAACGCCCCTGTCCCGCCACTCCGGCTCGCCAATGAACAGATCCAGCCCCCCGGCATTCGGAATTCCTATTTCCTTAGCTTCGACGGGGTAGTCGCGAAGGTCATAAACCTGAATCTCGCCGATGTCACTGCCATCGACGGTGATGATGAAGCGCCGGGTATTTGTCTCGTGTGGTGTGCCAGTACCGGAAGTCCGTCTGATCCATTTATCGTTCAGTTCTTGATCCGAGAGGACGGCAGAGTCGTGGTACCAGTGCGCTACTTCGGGGTCACGCTGCCAACGGACGAGATTCGGTACGTCGGCAGGAGCGATGGGACGGAATGAGATTTCGCGGTCGGTCGGCACCATAAAGGTTCAAGAGCCTACTGCAGCGCGCTGGAAAAGTTTTCGCAAACTGCGATTTCGGTTTCGCACAGGATCACGAGGTTGCCGATCACGCCGAACGCACGGTAGTGGGTGACCTGTTTCATGTAGGGTCCCGCTCCCCCACCGCTGACGCCGCGGGTTGCGGCCACGATCTCTTCGGCAGGGCCGGTACCGAGTCGTTTTGCCTCTTCGTGCGAATCGTAGATCCACACTTCGAGGTTTTTCTGCTGGTAGAACCCGAACCAGACCGCAGAAACACCTTCCAACTGGTCGGCTGGCAACTCTTTAGACAACTTCCAGCCGGTGGCCTTCACATCGTCGATGGTGTAAACGCTGTCGGGGCTGGCGATGATCGAAGTTTCAAAGCCGAATTCGTTGGTGTCGCCGGAACTTGCGACGTTGTCCGCCTCGGTGCCGCAAGCGACAGCGGATATCAGCAGTGCCAGTGCGATTACAAGTTTGATCAAGCCCATTCCCCAGATAGAGCAACCGGCGAAGTTAATCACAGGCCGGCTCGTTAGGTCGGCCCTGAACACGATTTCAGAATGCGCCCGGAGAGGCGATGATATCAATGACCGGCGCAATCGCTCCAACGGGCATCGCGGCTTCAGCCAGTGGGGCGATCCATATGTGTTAGCTTCCGGGGCGATGTTTCGATTGAAATACGTGATCGCGGGATTTGCTGCACTTGTCATAGGGACAACAGTGCACGAGTTGACCCACGTCTTCGTTGGGAGGGCGGTCAGCGGCGAGTGGCCAATCTACGAAATCGTGCAGGTGACCCAGGTGGTGCCTTTTGCGAGCGATTTTCAGCGGGTGGTCGTCACCGTCGCGGGTCCGCTGGTGGAGCTGGTCTGGATCGGGCTCGTTGGCGGGGCTGCGATCGTCACCCGCGGCAGGCGGGCAACGTTTCTTGCCGCGGCGTTCGGGATGCTGGCCATACGTGCATGGGCTGTGCTGCAGGTGTGGGTCGATGCTGCGAGATCGGCGCCAGGTGTGGACGCGTGGAATTACGACCTGGCAAAGGCCGCTTCGACATTCGATGGGAACGAGTTCCTGGCGCTGCACCTGATGAGTGCGATCAACGCGCTGCCGATACTTGTGCTGCTGGGGGCGGCGATTTACCCGGGGCTTCGGGTCGAAGGCCGGCGATGGGGGAATATGGCGGTTGCTGTCCAGGGCCTGCTGGGTGCGGGGCTTGCGATGTTTGCGCTGCTGATGTTGAGGGTATTTCAGGCTTTGTTTTGAGGAGGCACTGGTGCGGGAGTGATCGTCGCCTGTTCGTCGCAAGCCCTCACGTCATCAATTCTGACCAGCATCCCCCACGGGGTGGGTCAGGTTCTCGACTGGGCATGTGGGTAGCTGAAACTCGCTCGGACAATCGTCAGCGCTTCAGTCGGCAGTCGAGGGTCCCAGCCGGGCAGCCTTCCCGCGAGTTGGCTCGTAATCAACAATCCTCCCCGCTCGGTCAATCGTGTCAGGTCTGGCAGCCAGCGATCATAGTCGATTCCACCGTCTTCCATCACAAGTCCGTACGGACCGTCAAGAGCAGGCAGAAAGGACTCTGCATCGCCGCGCAGGACCGTGATCCTGCTCGACAGTCCGAGTTGCTCGAATTCTGCCTGGGCAAGGTCAGCGTGCAACGGATCGTTTTCGATGGTTTCGACAAGCACGTCTGGCGTGGCAGAGGCGAGACAGGCGGTCTGATAGCCAATGCCGCATCCGATTTCAAGCACCCGCGTAATCGATAGCGCGGCCACTATCATCGCCCATAGCGGGGCTTGCGGAGTTGGGAACACCGTGCAACCGTCACCGTGCTCGGTCTGATGGAGCAGCGAGCGATCGAAGAGATCCTGAAACTCATGCTCTTCCGGGTTCAATTTCTACCTCCCTGGAGGTCCCGCGGCGTGGTCGTCGCGTGGCAATGTGCGCTCGGATCGGCAGCAGCACTATGGACCTTCCTGATAATACGGGGCGTCCAGGCGTTGTTTTGGTAACTATCCCAAAACTCCCTCTCCTCCGGCACGTACACGGGAGACGGGTGTCCCGATGCAATAGGGGCGCGGGTGAGGGGGAAGTTGTTCTGTAGAAAATACCGTTCGAATGCATCTACACCGCGGTCGAAAACGTTCCGCTCAACCTGGCTTTCTCCCCGGGAAGAGGGAATTTCTCTTCACCCGATTAATGTGTTTTGGGATAGTTTCTGAGCCGGGGAGAACGAGGATATCTGGCCGTTTACGACTGGCCGTTGGCCGGAACGGCGGCGCGGTACTCTTCGAGCCGTCGAATATGGGCGTCGGCTCCCTGCAGGCCGTCCCCCATCGTGACAACACTCATGTGGGTTGCGCCGATGTCGCTCCATTCTGCGGTTTTAGTTGCCCACGAATCAGCGTTTTGCATCCTGACTGGAAACCTGCCCTCGAGCCCCATCTCCGAGTGGTCCCGGCCTGCATCGTCGGCAAATCCTCGCATCCGTTCCAGTTGCTTATGGCCGTCGTCGTTCGGTTGCCACTGCGGCATCCAGCCATCGGCCATTTTGGCGATGCGCCGCAGGACACGGTCGTTTGCGCCACCGCCAAGCCACACAGGAATCGGCTGCTGCACCGGCATCGGTGAGATACCGGCGTCGGGGATGGAGTGCCACTTTCCTGTGTAGTTGACGACCTGGTTGGTCCACAGCAATCTCATTACTTCGATCTGCTCTTCGTAGCGGCGACCCCGCAGCGCGAAATCTTCGTTCAGGGCTTCGTATTCGATCTCGTTCCACCCGACGCCGACGCCAAGCCGGAAGCGCCCGCGGCAGAGAATGTCGAGTGCCGCCGCCTGTTTTGCGACGAGGACGGTCTGTCGCTGCGGCAGAATCACGATGCTCGTCGCGAAGCCGAGCTTCTCGGTCGCGCCGGCAAGAAAACCGAACAGGACGAACGGCTCGTGGAAATCTGATGTGATGGAATACGGGCCCTTCCAGTCGGGCCTGTTCTCGAGGTTGGCGCCGATCACGTGATCGTACGTAGCGATGAACGTGTAACCCAGCGATTCGGCAGCCTGGCCGAACGCTTTAATCCCGCCGGGGTCGCTGCCTATCTCGGTTTGTGGAAATACGATCCCGATCTGCATTTTTACCTCGGCGAATTTA
>Ga0208879_1001844_pt1 | contig 19454 bp, 19 predicted proteins | sample Knorr_S15_td_Bot_FD_185605 | JGI IMG/M metagenome (GOLD analysis project Ga0208879, IMG submission 185605) | Marine microbial communities from Southern Atlantic Ocean transect - Knorr_S15_td_Bottom_ad_5009_LV_A (SPAdes) (version 2) | ecosystem: Environmental > Aquatic > Marine > Oceanic | place... | reverse complement strand
TTCTAATAATTTAGGATCGACCTCATTAAGACTTTTTGGTTTGTCTTTAGCACTTTTAGGTGCAGAATAATAATATAAGTTTTGATAGTCAATTTTAGGATATTTTGGTTTTTGCCAATTTGGTTCTTTGATGTTTTGAAGTCTACTGTAAGCCTTAAGTCTCCAGCTTAACATCCATTCAGGTTCTTTTTTTATTTTTGATATAAACCGAATAACTTCTTCATTAAGACCTTTGGGTGCCCTAACGCTTTCTATATCGGTTGTAAAACCGTATTTATATTCTTTACTTTTTGCTAGATCTTGTTGTTTCATTGTTTTAGTTCTTCTGAATTATTCCTAACCTCTTTAAAAAGAATATCGTTAAGAGTGTTATTTTCAAAAAATTTATTAATATGAATTTCAAGATCATCCCACAAGTTGTGAGTAATACATTTGATTGATTTGTGATTGCATCCTCTTTTTGATTCTTTTTTACATTTAAGAGTTTGTATTTTTTCATCAACCGCGTTAATAATACTTAACAATTTTATTTCTTCTGGAGGTTTTGTTAATACATATCCGCCTGAAGGACCTCTTTCACTTTGAACTAAATTATTTTTTCTTAGTTTTAAAAAAAGTTGCTCCAAATAAGACATAGATATTCCCTGTCGCAATGAAATTTCTGCAAGGCTGGTTGGCTTTTTAACATTGTATTTTGCTAAATCAGCCATTGCCATTACAGCATATCGTCCTTTAGTAGTTAATTTCATTTAATAATACCTATTTTCATTGGTTTTTATACAATTCTGACTAAAATAGTCAAGATTAGATTTTGAAAAATATTTAACAAAACCAAATCTACATATGATAAATGTATTTTTTTTTTGAGAACAATAAGCAATATCATTTATGGATAATAAAATTTTTGAAATTTTTATTCCCGGGCCAGCAGGTAGATTAGAAGCAAAATATTATAAAAGCAAAAAAAACACTTCTCCGATTGCGCTTATATTGCATCCTCATCCTCAATACGGGGGAACAATGAATAACAAAGTTGTTGTTCAAATATTTCAAACTTTTATAGAAAATGAATTTTCTGTTTGTAGAGTAAATTTTAGAGGTGTTGGAAAAAGTGATGGAGATTTCGACAATGGTCAAGGTGAATTAGCTGACGCTGCTGCTGCATTAGACTGGCTTGAAAGAGAAAATTTTGACAACTCTCAATGTTGGATATCTGGGTTTTCTTTCGGCTCATTAATTGCAATGCAATTATTAATGAGAAGACCAGAGGTAAATAGATTTATTGCAATTTCACCTCAACCAAATGTATATGATTTTTCTTTTTTATCTCCTTGCCCAGCATCTGGATTAATGACCTATGGTAAAAAAGATGAATTAGTTCCTGTAGAACACATAAATGAACTAAATAAAAGATTAAGTTCTCAAAAAGGAATAAAGGTAGATTTTCAAGCTATTAATGATGCAAATCATTTTTTTTCTAATTCTGAAGAAAATCTATCAAAGGCGTTGAACAAATATATTAAAAAAGAATCTACTCTTTTTTAAAAATTCTTAATTATCACTCCCCCAGTACATGGCACTTTACATCCAGTAGTTTTAGGAAATGATATTGGTAATTTAAGAAAAGATCTTATAGCAAGATAAGCAAAAGCTTGGGATTCTACAAAATCTCCATCAATATTGTAAATGTCGATTAGTTCAAACTTATCAATTACCATAAAAAAAGGTTTGTGAATGTTTTTTTTAATAAGTTTCATTAGAGTTTTATTTTTTCTTCCACCACCACAAATTAAAATTCTACACCCACTAAAGATTTTTTCTTTACCCCAACGACCATTACCAAATATCAAATCTAATTCACTATTGATTGCTTGGGCAAGAAGTTGACCTGTAAAATCAGTTAACGTAGCTGCCCCATTTTTTAAAGAAAGAGACCGAGCAAAAGATAGATCAAAATCTCTTACATCAAAAGATAATTGTTTTTGATCTTCGAGTTTGTTAAATTTTTTTATTGCTTTCTTTAAAATCTTTGAATTTGTTTTTCCAGATTGTGCAATTTTTCCATTTTTGTCGTATTTGTTTTTATTTTTAGAATTAAGCCTAATCCATTCATCAATCAAACAATTTCCAGGTCCAACATCATAACTGGAAATAGTTTTTTTATGATCAATACAAGTTATATTTGCTATTCCTCCTATATTTAAAATAATTACAGGCAGATCAATTTTATTTTGATCTACCAAAAGCTTATGAAAAATCGGAGTTAAAGGAGCTCCTTCACCGCCATTTTTCAAATCATTTTGTCTAAAATTATATACAACTGTTTTTTTTGTAAGTTTTGATAAAAGGTTGCCGTCTCCCAATTGTTTAGAAATTTTTTCCTTCCCATTATGGAAAATGGTCTGTCCGTGAAAGCCTATAAAATCGACATTTACCTTTAATTTTTTTAGAATTTTATTAATAGCTTTACCGTGGAATAAAGTTATTTTTTTTTCAATAGATTTTGTTTGTTTTTCAAATCTTTTTAGATCTTTTGCACTTTTTATTTTATCTTTAAGTTTTGTTAAATCTTCAAAAATATTCTTAGGATATTCAAAATACTTGTCTAAAATTGCTTTATATTGATCCTTTCCATCAGATTGAATAATTGATGCGTCGACACCGTCCATTGATGTTCCGCTCATTAAACCTAGGCTGTAATAGCTTTTGCTCATATATATTTTTTAATTAATTTAAATCTTGTATATTGATTCTACACTGTATTTTAAAAAAAAATGAAAAATTCATTCTTATCTGAATTTAAAAATAGAGAATATTTTAATCAATGTACCAGTTCTGATGAATTGGAAAAATTAATGAATGATAAAAAAATCAGAGCCTATATTGGATTTGACTGCACTGCTATGAGTTTGCATGTTGGAAGTTTGTTGCAAATTATGTGTCTAAGGTTATTACAAAAACATGGCCACCAACCGATTATTTTACTAGGAGGAGGTACAACACGTATCGGTGATCCTTCTGGAAAAGAAGAAACTAGAAAGATATTGTCAGAAAAAGAAATTGAAAAGAATATTAAAAATATTGAAAAAACTTTTAAAATCTTTTTGAAAACAAAAAATTCAAAAACAAAACCAATATTTGTAAATAATTATAAATGGCTTGGTAAATTAAATTACATAAAATTTTTAAGAGAAATTGGAAAACATTTTACAATAAATAAAATGTTAAGTTTCGATAGTATTAAATTGCGTTTAGATAGAGAACAATCTTTAAGTTACATGGAATTTAATTATATGATTTTACAAGCCTATGATTTTCTCGAATTAAGCAAAACTAAAAACTGTTTGATGCAAATAGGTGGTTCGGATCAATGGGGAAACATTGTTAATGGGGTAGAATTAATTAAAAGACATTCTAGCAAACAAGTTTTTGGATTAACAACCCCTCTAATTACTTTAGCATCAGGATCTAAAATGGGTAAAACAGAAAAAGGAGCTGTATGGTTAGATAAAAAACTTTTGTCTTCCTATGATTATTGGCAATATTGGAGAAATACTGATGACAGAGATGTATTAAGGTTCCTTAAAATGTATACAGATCTTACATTAGAAAAAATTGAAGAAATAAAAAATAAAGATATTAATCAATTAAAAATAATATTGGCTAATGAATGTACAAAAATGCTTCATGGTGACAAAGAAGCAAAATTGGCGGAAGAAACTGCAAAAAAAACATTTAGTGAAAGATCAACTGGTGTTGGGCTTCCTGTAATTGAAATAAAACAAAGTCAAATTAATCAAAGTCTAGATATAGTAAATCTTATTTTATTATCAAATCTTGAAAGCTCTAAAAGTGAAATAAGGAGAATAATTAAAAACAAAGGTGTTAAAATAAACAATTCAACTATTGATGATGAAAAATTAATAATAACAAGCAGCTTATTCGACAAAGCCAAATCTTTTAGACTTTCTCTTGGAAAAAAAAGACATATTAAAGTTGAATTAATTTAAATATTATTTTTTTATAGATAATTTGGCCCTCATAACTTTTATATGAGATTCTAGATATCTAGCAATTTCTTTTCTTATTTTTTTCTCTTGTCTTTTTTCTTCAACATAGGATGTTACATATTCTCCGGGTGTTTTGCCTGTTGCATGCTTTACTGCCATATTGCTTCCATATGAAAAGCCAGCTTGCATTACATTTCCAGTGTTTCCAATTGTAATACCAGGTCCAATAAGAGCCACTGATTGAGCACAAGCACTCAACAACGTAAAGCTCAATAATATTATTAATACCTTCCTCATCCCTACTCCCTACTTACTGCTTTTATTTAAATACTGTATGCAACTCAAGCGCGATTTAATACTGTATTAACGGCCATTTTAGGGGTTATTAATTAATATAGTTTATGAATATTCGCTCTTGATTTGTTTTTTAAAGCTGAAATTATTCTCCGATGGTTCAAAAAGACGTGGGAAACAAAATTCCAATTTATAAGCTAAAAACTACTGATGAAATAATGAAGTACTATGATGAGTGGAGCTATAAGTATGATAAAGACATGGAAGATTGGAACTATACCGGTCCCAAAGAAACTTCTAAGTTATTCAATAAATATTCATCAGATAAGAATGTTAAAATATATGATGCTGGATGCGGAACTGGACTAGTAGGTGTCGAATTAAAAAAATATGGATTTTCAAATTTTTTTGGAGCAGACCTCTCCCAAAAACTTTTAGACTTGGTGCCAAAAGGACTTTATACAACACTTGATAAAGTAGATTTAAATAAACCTGTCAATGAAAAAGATAGTTCTTTTGATGCAGTAATGTGCGTTGGAACTTTTACTTTTGGCCATGTAAAGCCACATGCATTAGATGAATTTATAAGAATTATTAAAAACAAGGGATTAATATGTTTCACAATAAATGAAGGTATTCACGAAGAATATGGGTTTGATAAAAAAATTAAACAATTAAATGATGATAACTTGTGGAAAGAAATAGATTTTTTTAAATCAGATTATATTGCAAGCAAAGATGTTAACGCTTGGCTTGGTCTTTACGAGATAATTAAATAATAATTTATTCAGAATACATGAGGGTAGCTACATGCTCATATGTTGTCTTGCCAGTTGCCCTCTTAATAAGGTGCTCTGAACCATATGAAAGACCAGCACGATAAATTTCTCCTGTTGAGCCAGCTGTAATAGCAGGACCCAAAAAAGCTACCAGCTGACCACAACTAGTTAAAAAAAATAAGCTTAACAGTAATAAAAATCTAAAATTCAATTATTCTCCCCTCTCAGTTAATATATTTTATATTGGCGGTGCTCAAGAAAAAATTTTTCTATCACTGGTTGTGATAATTTATTATTTTTAATTTTATTTAAAGATTCTTATATCCATCTTCAAGGCAAGCATCAGTTACACCATGATAGAGTGACTCGCCAAAACTTCTAAGCGCTAACAACCTTAAGTTGATTGGATTGTCATCCATCATATCAACTGTGATTGTTATTCCATTAAACACTGAGTTTGCACAATTATTTTTTTTTAATTCGTTAAAATTATAAGGGCATCCTTTTTTTAATATTTCTTTTGAATTAGCTCCTTCTATTTCAATAACGACTCTTGAGTGAGATAAATCAGTAACCGCAAAATCATTTTCCTTACATGTTTTTTTAATATTTTCTAGTAAATTTTTTTTTGTTGATGTTAAAAGCCAATTTTTTGGGCCGCTCCATAATATTCTTGCATCATTGTTGCAATTTACTTTTAGAGCTTCGTTGCTTAATTTAAGGCCATCAATATTAATATCTTTTGTAGAAGAATTTTTGTATTGTGCTATTTGAACAATTAATAAATCTTTTCTTTCTATAATTTTTACTAATTCATTTTCATTCTTACCTTCATAATCTCCAAAAAGACCTTTTTTATGAATATTTTCTAATACAGATATTGATGTCATGATCTTACTCTTTCTCCTTTGGGATCCACATAATGTGATGAAACTATTTCAACTGGTATAGATTTATTCTTAAGTGGCGAGAGAGCAAACAATTTTTTACCAGTCATATTTTTTCCATCATGAAGAATGGCTAATGAAAATGGATTGTTATATTCAACACTCCAACATGAAGCTGAGATATGGCCTAATTTTGGATTTGGTAATTTTGCGTTTGCATCTTTTACTAAATGTGAACCTTCTGGAATAATTGTTTTTTTATCAATTGGAACTACACCTACTACTTTCTGTCTATCTTTTACTACAAATGCCTCTCTATTTAGAGATCTTTTTCCAATAAAATCTTTCTTTTTACTAACTAGTCCTTCTAAAGAATTATCGTATGGAATAGTTCTTCCATCCAATTCTGATCCTGCTACATGCCCCATTTCAATTCTTAATGTAGATAAAGCCTCAGTTCCATATGGTTGAATTGCAAATTCCTTACCAACTTCTATTATTTTCTCCCACATAAAATTTCCATTGTCAGACTCAACATTAACTTCGTAGGCTAGCTCACCAGAAAAAGAAATTCTAAAAATTCTTGCATGAACACCAAATAAATTGCCCTCAACATAGCCCATGAATGGCAAGCCCTCATTTGAAACATTTTTATCTGGAAATAGTTTTTGTAATACATGTCTTGATTTTGGTCCTGCAATTGCTGCTCCTGCCCACTGTTCTGTAGTTGAAACTACATTAACGTTTAGCTCTGACCAAACAACTTGCAAATAATACTCTAGGTGAGATAAAATATTTGCGGCCTGTGCAGTAGTTGTTGTCATGTGATAATGATTTTCTGAGATTCTGGTTGTAGTTCCATCGTCCATTACAATACCATCTTCTCTGAGCATTACACCATATCTAGCTTTTCCAACTGGAAGTTTCAGCCAAGCATTTGTATAAACTCTATTTAAAAATTCAGCTGCATCTGGTCCTTTGATATCTATTTTTCCTAAAGTCGTAACATCGCATACTCCTACATTTTTTCTAACACAGGCCGCTTCTCTTTTTGAAGCTTCAAATAATGTCTCATTACTTTGTTTGTAATATCTTGGCCTTAGCCAAACTCCTGCATCCACAAATACAGCATTATTTTTTTCATGCCACAAATGCATTGGTGATTTTCTTGTTGGTTTAGAATGTTTGCCAACTTCTCTTCCAACAATTGACCCGATCGTAACTGGTGTATAAGGTGGTCTAAACGTTGTGTGGCCTACCTCGGGTACTATTTTATTTTCAATATTTGAAACAAGTTGTAATCCATTAAGATTGCTTGTTTTACCTTGGTCAGTTGCCATACCTAATGTTGTATATCTTTTTACATGTTCTATTGATCTATATCCTTCTCTTAAAGCAAGCTCTATATCAGTAACAGCAACATCATTTTGAAAATCTAAAAATCTTTTGTATTTTTTTCCTTTTGGAAGCGGGACGCACCAAAATTTATCATGCTGTGTAGATTTTTTTTCAGTAACTTGTGGAACTGAGACTTTATTGTCGTTATTTGTGATTTTTTTTGATAGCTCATGACCAACTTCAAAAGATGTTTTTAAAGTTTCTTCTAAAGTGAATACTCCATTTGCAGATCCAACTGTTGTCTCTTCTTGTTTTGAGTGGCCAGGAACAAAGGCATCAATTTCTTTATTAAATTTTGTTTTGTTTCCTGATTGGGAAGCTAAATGTATTGTTGGTGTCCAAAATCCAGAAACACATATACAATCACAGCTTATATTTTCAATTTGACCTAAATCTTTTTTATCTTCTGATATTTTTGCAATTTCAGCTGATTTTACTTTTTTATAACCTTTTGCGGCTATAACAACATAAGAAAATCTTATATCAATTCCCATTCTTCTTGCTTCATAAATAACTTCAGAATCTGGATTGCTTCTTGTGTCTAAAACTATGGGCCAAATTCCATTCTTTTTAAACTCAATAGCAGTTTCGTATGCGCTGTCGTTATTTGTAAATATAATTGGATTTCTGCCAACCAAAACTCCATAAACTTTTAAATATTCTTTAGCTGCAGAAGATAATACTACTCCTGGTGTATCATTGTTTCCAAAAACTAACGGTCTTTCTATTGAACCTGAAGAAATCACAACTTCTTTAGCTCTAATGTACCAAAGTCTCTGTTTTGGACTATATTTTTTTGATTTTGGCAAATGATCATTTATTCTTTCTGACATTACCAACATATTATGATCGTAATAACCAAAAACCTGGGCTCTATTTTTTACTATTACATTAGGCATTTCTTTAAGTTCAGTTATGATTTTATCCGCCCACTCTTTTCCAGTTTGATTGTCAATATTCACTTCACTAGTTAATAAACTTCCACCAAATCTTGGTTTGTCTTCAGCTAGAATTACTCTTGCTCCGTTTTTTGCTGCAGCGTATGCGCTTGCTAAGCCTGAAGGGCCTGAACCAGTAATTAATAAGTCACAATATTCGTACTTATGCTCATATCGTTCTTTATCATGTTTTGTTGATGCGACTCCAAATCCTGCTGCTTTTCTAATAAATGGCTCGTAAACTTTGTACCAAAAACTCTTTGGCCACATAAAAGTTTTATAATAAAAGCCCGCTGGAAAAAATTTGTTCAAAAAATTATTTATTGCTCCAATATCAAAATTTACATTTGGCCAACAATTAACGCTTTTAGCTTCTAATCCTTCAAAAAGTTCCTGTTCTGTAGCGCGAACATTAGGGTCAGTTTCATTATTTCTAGATAATTGAACTATAGCGTATGGCTCATCTACGCCGGCTCCAAAAAAGCCTCTTGGTCTGTGATATTTAAAACTTCTTCCAACAAGATGAACTCCATTTGCAATCAATGCAGATGCTAGAGTATCACCTTCGTAACCAAAATAACTTTTTCCATTAAATTTAAATGAAATTTTTTTATCTCTATTAATCAAACCAATATTGTTTAATCGAAAATCTTGTGACATAATTAAATATCTTCGCTTGGTTTTAATGTTTTAAATATTTCATGAGTTGCTGTATCTCTTTGTACTTTAAACCATTGCCTACATCCTGAAATATGATGCCATAGTTCTAAATGTTTTCCTCTTAGACTTTTTCTTAGATAAACAAAACCATCCCACTCTGAATCTGAAGTTTCTTTATTTAGCTCTGGTCTTTTGACGCTTGCATCACCACCATATGCAAATTCATTTTGTGATCTCATTCCACAATAAGGACATTTAATATGTAACATTTATGAAATCCAAGTTTTTGTGCCAAGACCCTTTTCATCAATCAAATGACCAGTATGAAATCTATTTAATTTATATCCCGCATTTAATTCATGAACTCTGTCTTGTGCTATTGTGTGTGCAAAAGTCCATCCAGATGCTGGAGTTGCTTTAAAACCTCCGTAACACCATCCACAGTTTAAATATAATCCTTTAATATGTGTTTTATCAATAATCGGAGAGCCATCCATTGACATGTCCATTATTCCTCCCCAAGTTCTAAGAATTTTTAATTTACTAAGAAAAGGAAACATGGCAATTCCTTCCGTTAAAACATGCTGAAGTGCCGGTAAATTTCCTCTTTGAGAGTAACTATTATATCCATCTAAATCTCCCCCCATTACCATTTCGCCTTTATCTGATTGGCTACAATAAAAGTGTCCTGCTCCAAAAGTAACTACGTTATGTAAAATTGGTTTAATTGGTTCAGAAACACAAGCTTGTAAAAGATGTGTTTCTATTGGAAGTGTCATGTTTAATTTTTCTGCAAGTATGGATGTGCTACCAGCCACACATAATCCAACTTTATTTGCTTTAATGTCTCCTTTTGATGTTCTAATCCCTTTAATTTTTCCTCCAACAACATCAAAAGCCGTAACTTCACAATTTTGAATAATATCTACTCCCATTGAATCTGCTTGACGTGCATAACCCCAAACAACCCCGTCATGTCTTGCGGTACCAGCACTTGGCTGCATTAATCCACCAAAAATTGGAAAACGAACATTTTCTGAAAAATCTGCCATAGGAATTATTTTTTTTACTTCTTCTCTTCCTAATAAAACAGCATCAATACCATTTAATCTCATAGAGTTTCCTCTTCTAGAATAAACATTCATTTGTGCATCTGAATGAGCAAGATTAATTATTCCTCTTGGAGAAAACATCACATTAAAATTTAATTCCTGACTCATGTTTCTCCATAAATTCATTCCAAATTCGCTAAATCTGGCATTATCATCATGCATATAATTAGATCTAATAATTGTAGTATTTCTTCCAACATTTCCCCCGCCAATCCATCCCTTTTCGATAATAGCAACATTTGTAATGTTGTGTTCTTTAGCAAGATAATAAGCTGTAGCTAAACCATGTCCTCCACCACCAATGATTACAACATCATATTCAGATTTTGGAGTTGGATCTTTCCACGCTACCTCCCAATCTTTATGATCATTGAAAGCATTTTTTATTAGGTTAAACACTGAGTATTTTTGCATGATATAATTTTATAGTAATAAATATAAATAGTTCTTATTTTTTTTATATATATTTTTTAGAACTTTAAAAAATTGATAAAAAAGGATATTAATCCAACAGCTTCAAAGAAATTTGAATATATAGAAAGTGTCAAAATGAGCAAAGTTAAGCCCGATATTGAAATAGCAAGAGCTGCAAAAATGAAACCCATCCAAGAAATTCTTGATGGCATTAATGTTCCTGATGAAGCTAACGCATATAGTCCAATTGGAAGATATATTGCAAAAATTAAAACTGAATACTTAAAAACTCTAAAAAATAAAAAAGATGGAAAATTAATTCTAGTTACTGCAATCACGCCTACACCTGCAGGCGAAGGTAAAACTACAACATCTGTTGGCTTAACAGATGGACTAAATAAAATAGGAAAAAAATCTATTGTTTGTCTTAGAGAGCCAAGTTTGGGACCATCGTTTGGAATGAAAGGTGGTGCTGCTGGTGGAGGATACGCTCAGGTAGTACCAATGGAACAAATTAATCTTCACTTTACAGGAGATTTTCATGCAATTACTTCTGCTCATAATCTTTTATCTGCATTAATTGATAATCATATTTATTGGGGCAATAAACTAAACATTGATGTAAGAAGAATTGTTTGGAAGAGAGTGATGGATATGAACGATCGTTCATTAAGATCAATTAATATTAATTTAGGCGGTATAGCTAATGGATATCCAAGAGAAGATGGTTTTGATATTACTGTAGCTTCAGAGGTCATGGCAATTTTTTGCTTATCAAATGATTTAAAAGATTTAGAAAAAAGAATTGGAAATATAACAATTGGTTACACAAGAGATAGAAAAGCAATTTATGCAAAAGACTTAAATGCTCACGGACCAATGACAGTTCTTTTAAAAGAAGCCATTAGACCAAATGTTACTCAAACTTTAGAAAATAACCCTGCAATTATTCATGGTGGTCCCTTTGGTAATATTGCTCATGGTTGTAATTCAGTTATTGCTACAAAAACAGGATTAAAATTGGCAGACTATGTAGTAACAGAAGCTGGATTTGGCGCTGATCTTGGTGCTGAAAAATTTTTAAATATAAAGTGCAGAAAATCAGGATTAAAACCAGACTGTGCTGTAATAGTTGCAACAATTAGAGCATTAAAAATGCATGGTGGACTAGCAAAAGACAAACTTAAAAAAGAAAACGTGAAAGCTTTAAAAAAAGGTTTAGTAAATTTAGAAAGACATATTAATAATATTCGAAAATTTGGGTTACCAGTAACAGTAGCTGTAAATCATTTTATTACTGATACTGAACAAGAGGTAAAGACTCTAATCGATTACTGTAAAACACTGAATGTTAAAGCAACTCTTTGTACTCATTGGTCAAATGGAGGAGAAGGAACAAAAGAACTTGCAAATGACGTTGTTGAATTATGCGAAAAAGGAAAAAATAAATTTAAATTTTTATATGAAAACTCTGCACCACTTTTTAAAAAAATTGAGACAATTGCTAAAGAAATTTATCATGCAAGTGAAGTTGTTGCGGACACAAAAGTAAGAGAGCAGTTAAAGAATTTTCAAGAAAATGGTTATGGAGAATTTCCAATTTGCGTAGCTAAAACACAATTTAGTTTCTCTACAGATCCAAGTTTAAAAGGAGCTCCTTCTGGACATGTTTTGCCAATAAGAGAAGTTAGTCTTTCATCGGGAGCTGAATTTATTGTTGTTGTGTGTGGCGCTATAATGACTATGCCAGGACTGCCAAGAACGCCTGCAGCAGACTCAATAAGAATTAATGATAAGGGTGATACAGAAGGTTTATTTTAATTTTTCTAAGTTATTCCAAAAATCTTCTGCTAAATTAACACCTGTCAAATCTTTAAAATTTTTTAATCCTGTTGGAGACGTAACATTAATATCTCCAATTAAATAATTTGAGACCAAATCAATGCCAGCAAAAAATATTTTGCTTTTTTTTAGATGTTTCGCAACTGTTTTTGAAATCTTTAATTCTCTATAATTTAACTTTGTTTTAATAGCTTTTCCTCCTTGCGCTAAATTAGTTACAAAAGAACCTTTTCGAGGAACTCTTTGAATTGCACCTTTAACTAAACCATTAATTATAAATATTCTTTTATCGCCTTTTGTTACTTGGGGAATAAATTTCTGAACCATTATATGATCAAATTTTTTAATATAATTTAAAATTTTAATTTTACTAATTAATTTATTAATAAACAAAATGTTTTTACCTCCATAACCATGGATAGGCTTAATAACTATTTTTTTATATTTTTTTAAGAATTTTTTTATTTCTTCAATATTTTTAGTAAATATTGTTGGCGGCATATATTTTAGAAAATTAATTGAATAAAATTTTTCTGATACATTCCTTACAGAAACTGGATTATTAATAACTTTAACATTTTTTGGCAAACACTCTAAAAAAAAAGTTGCAGTAATATAATCCATATTAAAAGGTGGATTTTGTCTCATCAAAATATAATTAGCTTTAGACAAATCAAAAAATTTTTGGTTGATAATTTTATAAAATTTTTTACTATTTTCAAATAATTTTAGTTCTTTAATATATGCTTGAACTTTTCCATTAATATAATTTAAGTTTTCAGTTTCATAATAATAGATTTTATAACCTCTTCTTTGTGCCTCTAATGCTAGCAATAACGAGGTATCGGTATCTTTATTAATAGTTTTTAATTTATCTCCTTGGATAGCAACTATTTTAATTTTTTTACTCATAAAAAAAATCAATTCCTTTTTTTTCATTAAAATCTTCTATCGTGTTCTCAGCTTTGGTTTTTTTACTTGATAATGTATTTTCTATACTTTTTAAAAATATTGACTCATCTTCTCCACTTTTATTTTTAACGTTTCTTTTTTGTAATCCTTTTTTTGATAAATTTAATAAAATTTCACTCCATTCTAAAATAGATTTATTATTTATCATTGTACCAAGTCCTTTTTTAGGAGCTTCTAAATATGCATTCATTACATCTAATTTATTCCATTTATTAATAACTTCATAAGCTTCGTCTAAATTGCCATAGAGTAAACCAATATAAAACGCTGGCCCAGCACAATGACAACTCCATTCACAAGTATCTAAAGATCTTATTTCTATATAACTTTTTAATCTTATTTCAGTAAATATAGTTGATAAGTGAGTTTCAAAGTCTTTTAAAGTTGGTTTTTTATTTTCAATTGCTTTTATGTTGCCATTCATAAAATCTTTAAATGTTTTTCCATCAGCTTTAATATGTTTAGAGTTTTGTATAATAAATAACAAAGGTATATTTAAAAACATGTCTGCATATTTTTCAAAATTCATGTCTTCTAAAAAAATTTCAGGCAATCCCCCTCTTGAAGTATTTTGCCAAACTTTTGATCTATAAGACAAAAAATTACTTGGTTTCATTTCCTTAATTGAAGAATTGGCAAAAAGTGCTATTGAAACTGGTATTAAATATGAAGCTAATTTAAATTTAATTTTAAAATCAGCCTCAGAAATATAATCAAGATTTACTTGGGTTCCACATGTTTGATACATCATATCCAAACTTGATTTACCGTGTTTTGGCATTTCAATTGTCATAAGTTCGTATCTCTGTTTTGGGTTTTTAGGAACATTTTCGATTTTTGAGATTGGATCAAATCCAACTGAAATCATTTTTAAATTTATTTCTTCACAAGCTTTTTTCATTTGATCTAAAAAAACAAAAGACTCTGAGCATGTTTCATGAATATTTTTTAATTTTGCTCCAGCAAGTTCAATTTGATTGCCAGGTTCTAATGAAATATTTTTTCCATTATCTGTTAATCCGATAAGATTTTCTCCTTCGGTAACCTCTTGCCAGCCAAATTTTTTTAAATAATGAAGAACATCCCTTACTTTTGAATAAGTTGCTCTTGAATTAGTAGATTGATCAAATAAAAATTTTTCGTTTTCAAGGCCAATGAATAGCTCTTTTTTTGCTCCTTGATGAAAATAATTTATGAGATCTTCTTTTGAGTTTATAAACATAAAGCTATTTAGATTTAAGATTATCGAGCCAATTTTTTAACTCTAATAATCTATAATCATCATCTAAACTTTTCTTTTCCTTTTCAATAAATTTTATATGTTCATCAATTTCTTCATGGGTTTTAAAACATTTTTTTCTAATCAATTTTTCTTTTCTATCTTTGATGAGAGTAACCATATAGTCGTAATGAATTTCTGGATGGTATTGTAAACCCCAAACATCACAGAGACCTGCTTTAAATGTTAATCCTTGAATTTTGTTTGTCTTATTTCTTGCTAAATGAATTGAATCATTTGGTGGAACTGCCACTTCATCAAAATTAAATGCTGGTGTATTAAATTTTTTTGATTTCGATTTGTAAATTGGATGATTAATACCATTGTCAGTTAATTCTACATCAACTGCTATACCTACTTGTGTACCTGTTATTGATTTTTTTACCTGCCCTCCTGCTGCTGTTGAAATTAATTGCAATCCCCAACAAATTGCCAAAACTTTTTTTTCAAATTCAAATAACTTTTTTGCAAATTCTAATTGTCTTCTTATTTCTAGAGTATCTTCATATATATTTAATGTGCTTCCGCCCCAAATTATTCCATCATATTTATTTAATTCTGAAATAAACCTTGATACTTCATGTTTTGTAGAAGGTGTAACTATATCAATAACTGCACTTGGGAAATATTTTAAAATACTATTCCTAAAATTAAAAGATTGAGGTTGGTTTGAAAGTTTTTGAAATTTCAGATTTTCTTCATGCGTATTTCCTTCTACGATAAGAATATTTAAATTTTCCATTAAAATAATTTTCCTGACAGACTATGTTCATACATTATTTTCATATCTTCTTTTGTTAACTTTTTTGGATTTCCAGCTGTTGAAGGATCTTCTAATGCCATTTGAGAAAGTTTATCTAAATTAATTTTATTCATTTCAATTACCTCGCTAAGTTTATGAGGTATTTTAAGATCTTTCCTTAATTCTATAATCCAATTTATAAAACTATTAAATCCTTTTTCCAAATTTAAATAATCACAAATTGAATTAATTTTATCAAAGATTTCTTTCTTATTGTATGTCAACACATATGGCATAAAGATTGCATTTGATAATCCATGATGAAGATTAAATTGTGCATTTACTGGATGACTTAATGAATGTATGGCGCCCAAACCTTTTTGAAATGCGGTAGATCCCATACTTGCTGCAGTTAACATCTCTAATCTTGCGTTTATATTTTTTCCATCCTTTACAGCAACTAATAATGAATTTTTTACTAACCGCATTCCTTCAAGCGCTATTCCATCAGCCATGGGGTGAAATCCTAGAGCACAAAATGCCTCTAAATTATGTGCAAGCGCATCCATTCCTGTTGCTGCAGTTAATCTTGGAGAAAGATCAACTGTTAAATAAGGATCTAAAATTGCTATTGATGGTAAAATTTTAGGATGAAAAATAATTTTTTTTACACCCGTTTCTTTGTTTATAATTGCTGAAGCTCTTCCTGTTTCTGATCCTGTTCCTGCAGTAGTTGGAACAGCAATAATAGGAGCAATTTTTTCATCGTTAGCTCTTTTCCAATAGTCACCTATATCTTCAAAATCCCAAATTGATCTTTCTTGACCAGACATAAATGCAATTGCTTTTCCAACATCTAAGCCACTGCCCCCACCAAATGCTATGACACCATCGCATTTATTTTCTTTAAAAATTTTAACACCATCGCTTACATTGTCTCCTGAAGGGTTTCCTGAAAAATTAGAAAAAATTTTTATATCTTTAAAATTGTCACTTAAATCTTTTATAATTTTTTTTACCATTCCTAGATTTGCTAAGTCTTTGTCAGTAACAAATAACGGTTTTTTTATTAAAAGCTGAACGCACGCTTGATACAAATCTTTAATTCTGTTTTCTCCTATCCACACGGTTGTTGGATAATTCCAATTCGACTTCATTTTACCATCTAATTTCTAACTTTTTATTTTCGCATATAGATTTTAAAACACTAAACATTAAAGGAAAATCGTTTGCTTTAAATTCTTTAAAAATTTTTGGTCCTATTTCAAATGCAAGTTCAGCGCCTTCTACAGTTGTCTTCTTCATGAACAATTCTTTTGCATCTTTATATAAATGACCTTGACCGAGATACTTTCCCATTAAACTGTTTCTTCCTCCGATAGCACTAACATAAAGATCTCCTAAGCCTGCTAATCCATAAACCGTTTCTGAATTGCCACCATAATAAGATACAAATTCTACCATCTCAGAAATTGATCTATGTATTAAAGATGCCGAAGTGTTTAAATAATATTTAGATTGAATTTCAATTGAAGCTTTTGAATTACTTAATCCTTCTGCAGCACCAATCAACATTGAATAAATATTTTTAATTGCGCCTGACAATTCAACTCCTTGAAGATCATTTGATAGTTCTGTTGAATAATAATCCGTTGAAATAATTTTCTTTAAAAATTGCGCTTCTTTAATATCTGGGTTGGCAATTATAGTTCCTGTTCTCATTTTATTTGCTAAACCAGTTGCTAGACAAGGACCTTTGATTGCTGAAATATTAATTTCGTTGTGTCCTTTTTCTTTTAGTAAAATCTTTATTTTTTCCGAGAGAGTAATTAACTCATCATTTTCTACACTCAGACCTTTTGTTAATAAAACTATTGGGAGTTTTTTTTTATAATATTTTGAAATTTCTTCAGCAAACCATTTTATTCCAACTGAACTTATTCCAGCCACAATTAAATCTATACCTTTTTCAATTACAGATCTTAAGTTTTCAAATCTTTCTATATTTAGTTTTGAAGGTAAATTGGTTTTTAATGAGGGATGAAATTTTTTATTTTTTTTAATAGATGCTATTAGTTCGTTTTCCAAATGTGTACCAACTAATGTTACCTCATTATTATTATCCACACATGGAACGGTAAATGCTGAACCCATAGCCCCAGCCCCTACAATAATAATTTTTTTCATATTACTACTTTAAACCAAAGTTCTCTTAATTGCTTGTTTCCATCCTTTCAACAGTTTAATTCTACTTAATTTATCAATATTAGGGCTAAATCTTTTGTCTATTTTCCATTTTTTTGAAATATCTGACAAAGATTTATAAACACCTATTTTTAAACCGGCCATAAAAGCGGCTCCCAAAGCTGCTGTTTCTTGAACTTTTGGTCTAATTACTTTTGTATCAAGTACATTTGATAAAAACTGAGATAACCAATTATTTTTTACCATCCCTCCATCTATTTTAATTAATTTTGGTTTAAGACCATCATATTTCATTGCATTAAATATATCATAAGATTGATAAGCAACTGACTCTAATACTGCTCTTACTATTTCTTTTTTACTAGTATCTCTGGTTAAGCCACAAATAATACCTCTTGCGTTAGGACTCCAATATGGAGCGCCCAATCCAGTAAATGCAGGAACTAAATAAACACCATTATTATTTTTTAAAGATTTAACAATTTTTTCTGTTTCAGCGGCATTATTAATAAGTTTAATTTTATCTCTTAACCATTGAACTCCTGCTCCAGCAATAAATATTGAACCTTCCAAAGCGTATGTAGTCTTGCCATTCAGTCGATAGCAGACAGTGGTTAATAATTTATTTTTGGAATATATTTTTTTACTGCCCGTATTCATCAAAATAAATGCACCAGTGCCATAAGTGCACTTTACAGATCCTTTTTCAAAACAAGATTGCCCTATGGTTGCTGCTTGCTGATCTCCAACAACTCCATTAATTGGATAAGATTTTCCAGTTATTGATTTATCAGTGAAACCAAAATCATCTGAAGAGTCTTTAACCACAGGTAGAATATTTTTTGGGATTTTTAAACTTTTAATAATATCGGCATCCCATTTATTAGTAGAAATATTAAACAACATTGTTCTACATGCATTAGTAGCATCCGTAGCATGTATCTTGCCTTTTGTTAGTTTCCAAAGCAAAAAAGTATCAACTGTTCCAAAAAGAAGTTGATTATTTTTTGCTAGTTTTTTTGCTTTTGGAACGTTATCTAGTATCCATTTAATTTTTGTTCCTGAAAAATATGGATCAATTAGTAAGCCCGTTTTTCTATTTATAATTTTTTCTTTTTTAGTTGTTTTAAATTTTTTACAAAACTCAGCTGTTCTTCTATCTTGCCAAACAATTGCATTATAAATTGGTTTTCCTGTTTTTTTATTCCATAGTATAGTTGTCTCTCTTTGATTGGTTATGCCAATTGTTATAATTTCTCCCTTTAATTTTCTACTTTTGTTAATAACATTTTTTAATACTTGTTTTGTAGTATTCCATATTTCATTAGGATTATGTTCAACCCATCCATCTTTTGGAAAGTATTGTTTAAATTCTTTTTGAGAAGAATAAACAGGTTTACCAGATAAACTAAATAATATCGATCTGCTTGATGTGGTTCCCTGATCTATTGCAACAATAAATCTTTTCACTAATTTAATATTCTTCTAATCCTAGTAATTTTTTTCGTTTGTTTGCCCAAGTACGAATCAAATTATCAACAGCTAAGCCAATAAATGCAATTGCTTTTCTTACCCATACAGAAGAGAGGTAATTCCATTTAATTTTCATAATATTTAATTTTCATAATATAATATGATTTTATTGTAATTTTTAGGATTTTGTTAGTAAAGTATATTTATAAATTTATTTTAGATAGAGATAATTTGATGACAAAAGTAGCAATTATTGGAGCTGGACCATGTGGCTTATCCATATTGAGATCATTTGAACAAGCTGAAAAAAAAGGTGAAAAAATACCTCAAATAGTTTGTTTTGATAAACAAGAGGATTGGGGAGGATTATGGAATTACAGTTGGAGAACAGGATCTGATCAATACGGCGACCCGGTTCCTAATAGTATGTATAGATATCTTTGGTCAAA
>Ga0208879_1001839_pt1 | contig 19480 bp, 18 predicted proteins | sample Knorr_S15_td_Bot_FD_185605 | JGI IMG/M metagenome (GOLD analysis project Ga0208879, IMG submission 185605) | Marine microbial communities from Southern Atlantic Ocean transect - Knorr_S15_td_Bottom_ad_5009_LV_A (SPAdes) (version 2) | ecosystem: Environmental > Aquatic > Marine > Oceanic | place... | reverse complement strand
CAGAGTTGAATGCAGCTAACCGAAAGGCGAACAGAAAGGGGCTTACTCCCTGCTCCCTCGCACCTCAACCAAAGAGGTCGCCGATGCTTGGAATGTCTTCGTAGCCGGCGCTGTTCTCAGGCTGCTCTCCGACCTGTTTAACTGGCTGCTCAACCGGTTGCTCAACCGGCTGCTCAGCGGCTGGCGGTGGGGCGAAGTTCGCTGCAACCGGCTGCGACATAGGCTGATTCGTCCTCATCTCTCTCTCGACTTCGAAGGTTGACAGTGCGGTAGGGTCAGCCCACGGCCGCTCCGAGGGTGGGCGCCTCGTCTGGCGTACGATTGCTACCAGGATCGTAACTATCAACACCATGAAGAATACTGCCATCAGCACTTGGACCATCTGAGAGGTAATCCATCCTTCAGAAGCGACATCATTGTTTGAGTTGCCAGCCCCCACCTCGGGCTCATCAGTCGTCTCATCTGGTATCTCCTCAAGCACTGGAGGCGCGGCTGGCTCTTCAGGCCAGGTCACCGCCAAGTCCTTCCTTGCCCACACGGAGGTTCCCATCGCCTCCAACCGAATCTCAACCCCATGCATTCCCTCGTACGGACCTATCTCGAAGGACTCGGTACCATTGCTCAGGTTCTCATGCCATACGCCATCGACCAGAAGTCGAGTGATGCAACTGCTCTCGCAACTGTGCTCGATTTTGATTTCTGCAGCCTCGTCGAATGATTGTGGAAGCCTCAGAATCGAGTATTCCAAGAACAACTTGGGGCAACCCCTGATCGAGCCAGGGATTGTGACACACTCGTCAGAGTCATCCATTCGCCCGTCACCGTCAGTGTCACGCTGGGATGCTGAACAGCCCCGTTCGTCCGGCTCTTGGGCCAACATCGTGAGAGGGCATTCGTCGAGCGCGTCTGAGACCCCGTCCAGATCCCCGTCCTTCTGGCTCGGAGAGCAGCCGTTTGCGTCCACAGGCTCGTTTGTTGGAGTGTCTGGACAGAGGTCCAATGCGTTGTTCACTCCATCCAGGTCGGTATCTAGTTGGGTATCGGAACAGCCGTTCTCATCGACAGCTTCGCCGAGAGGTGTTGATTGACACAGATCCACGTCGTTCATGACGCCGTCCCAGTCCATGTCGAGTTGATTGTCTGCACAGCCGATTTCGTTGACCGTCGCTCCGGCATCCGTTCCTGCGCAGATGTCGACATCATCAGTCACACCGTCGTTGTCGGTATCCTTCTGATAGTCTGCGCAGCCATCCCCGTCGACCCCGAAACCTGAATTGGTCTGGGGGCAGATGTCGATGTCGTCGGTGACTCCATCGCCATCAGTGTCCTTTTGGTTCTCGGCACAACCGTTCTCATCGACACTGGCGCCGGCTGAGGTTCCCGGGCACCAGTCCAACAGGTCGTTCACTCCGTCATTGTCGGAGTCGAGGTCAGCCAGCCTGCAACCGAAGTGATTCACATAGTCCCCAATCGGGGTTTCGGGACAATTGTCGTCGGCGTCAGCAACACCATCACCATCGAGGTCCAGAGACCCTATCTGTTCAAGGACGTAATCGGCAATCAGGCGTTGTACCGTTGCTGTAGGGTGCAGTCCATCGAAGAAGATGTACTCCTCAGGATTCGGGACGACATAGTCACCTTGTTCGCATAGGCCGTCTCCGCTGTCGCACGCTTGGTCGGAGGGGTTGGTGATGCCATAGAAGGAGTCGTTCCAGTAAATCGATTCAAACATGTTCAGCATTCCGACAACGTTGATTTCGATTGAAAGTGATGTTTCTAGTCCGGCCATGTCGTTGGCCAAACGGCTGTTGTAGTCTTTCACACGAGCATGCATAGCCTGCCTGTCACTCTCACTCTCATCAGCGTAGTTTGGAGTCTTATCAAGTGAGGGCATGTCGAGAATGAGGAACTGTTGTCCTCCGTTTTGGTTGAGGACAGTCACGTGATTGGCGATGTTGTCCACCACCACCTGTGGATTTTGTTGTCCTCCACCGAGGAAGTCATTGCCGCCAATCCAGATGACCGACAGGTCAGTCTGCTGAATCCAGTGATTGTTCGTGTAATCGTTGACTTGAGTCCCAGTGTTGGGGATCACGAAGCTGGTGTATCCACCCCCTGACCGTGCCCCGCCATAGGCTCGGTTGGTGTTGCTGCTAGAGCCGCCACCTGGGGCGATGGTCAGACCAATCTGTTGTGAGACCAATTCCGCCCAGACGGGCCCGTCGGAGAACCTGCCGTTCCAGTATGGGGGTGACTGGGGGAGCCGGGCAATCGAGTTGTAGGCGTTGCCCATGTCACTGAGTGAGTCACCGAAAACGATGAACTTCGTATGTGATGGCGGTACTGTGTCTCTGAAAATAATTATCTCCTTCTCATCTTCTGCAAGCAGGTTTGTAGCACCATTTCCGTCCCACGCCTCAACCATCACGGTATATTCGTAGGTGTTGTTCCAAACCGCGAATCCAGGAATGGACTGGCCTGAAAGGTTGTGAGTTCCAGCACCGACGACATAGGTTGTCGAATTTTGGAATTCGATCGTGCCGTTGTTGGAATATCCGGCGTAGACATATGTGACGATTTCAATCGTACTTCCGTAAGTGTTCACACTTTCACTCGAGCGAGTCACGATCAAAGTCCAGTTGACAAATTCACCGGTGTTTGTCTGAGTGGAATCCAACGCTATTTCGATGTTTGTCCCAGTTCCAGTTTGATGTCCATTTGCAACAGCAGGTGCCGATGCGACGATGGCCAACGGTGCCAGCATCAGGAATGTAAGGAGCACCGCGAGATGCCCTTTCGTGCGTGTGCGCTCGCCTCCGTCCACGCTCGCCGTTGGCGAGCGACATATGTTGAAGGTGTCGACTACCAGTTCAACCCGGTAAATCGGCGTCCATCGTCTGCTCGGCGAGGTGCAACGGGTCGTCATAATCCTGCCACCTCTCCTCTCCCTTAATCGTCGCAGTCACGCTCTTCCAGGCGACGATCAGTGCGGGCAAAAGTATGGAACTGGTGAGTAGTGCAAAGAAGATAAGTAGCATCATCAATGTGAAGAAATTTCGAAGCCCCGGAATCGATACCATCAGCCCGGCTGCCAATCCAGCGCAGGTCGTTGCGGTTGTCTCAAAGATGGTCTGACCCGTACGAGCGACCGCTTTCACGATTCCACCCGGTGTCTCCCCCTCCTCTCGGATTCTATCCATAACATGTATCGAATCATCAACTCCGATTCCGAACACGATGGTCGATATCATTGCGGTGAAGACATTCACATTGACATCACCACCTCGCATCAACAGCGGTTGCCAGAGCACCACCACACCGACCGCAGTCATGGTGAATATTGAGAGGCGGACACTTCTGAACAAGAAGGTCATCGCAATCAGCAGGACGATCATCGTTGCAATCGTGGCGTCTATTTGGGCGTCATGAACCCCTTGGTTGATGTCGAGAGAAACCGGTAATCCACCAGTAAGTAAGGAGTTCTTTACTGAATCTGCATTCAGAGCGTGGCAGTCCTTCGGTCCATCGCAACCCCCCTCTGAAAGATAATCGTCAATCTGCTCTCGCATTTCGGAAGCGGTCGAGAGTTGGATGTAGGGTTGGTTGACATAGACGAGCGTCTTTGTTTCGCCAAGGTTGGTCTGCGGCTCGTTCATCAGCATCGAGCGGACCTCGTATGAGAGAGTGTCGAAAGCGACATTAATCATCGCTTCTCTTGTAGTCAGACTGGTGAACAGAATATCTCCGCTCGTAACACATTCGATTTGGGCGGGGTCATCCCAGCAGGATGAGTGAAGCATTTCCCAGAGGGTTCTGTCGTAGACCTCCTGGCCGGATATGTTGAACTCAATGTGAATCGCCTTCAGAATGGTGACCAAACTGACCGTCGTCGTGTTTGCAACATGGTTAATCCGCTCTTCTTGAATGAATTCGATAGCGTCCAAGACTTCGATTTGCCGAACGGGTGCGACATCATTCTGTACGCCTCGTGCCGTCGCGTTGATGATGAACATGCTCGTTTGACCCCCTTCGAAAACTCGAGAGTATTCAGCGAGAGCCTCATACGATTCCAATCCGGGAGGTACTTCATCGGATGAGCCGGTGATGTCTTTTCCAAGTTCATCGCTAAGAATCCATGCGCCGGCCACACTCACCAACAGCACCGCAATCAGAACAACCCAAGCACCCCGAACAGGGACTTCACCAATTTTTTCCCAGACCTTCTCAAGTTTTTTGCCACCAGTCTTTCTGTAGCGGACAAGCCAGCCTAGTGTTGGGACCAGAATGATACTGAAAAAGAAGGTGCAAGTGATTCCCAAAACGAGGGTGATTCCGACAGTTCGCATCGGCTGAATTGGGACCAGCCATGCCCAAGCCAAGACGCTGAACCCGACGATTGTGGTAATTGCGGAAAGCAGCACTGCGTGGCCAGTCGTCATCACTGCGTGGACCGTCGCGTCTAGATAGAGTTCCTTATCCCAAGGGTCCAAGTCACCAACCTCACGGCCGTCCCTACTCGCCTTCCAGGCTTCCTCAGCGCCCTCTTCGAGCATCTCGTTCCGAGTCTCCTCTATTCGATTGATGAGATGTAAGGAGTAGTCCACACCGAGTCCTATCAAAATCGGTCCCGCAGCGATGATCATCGGTGTCAGCATGATGTCGAGCAGGACGGTGGCGCCGAAGGTGACGGCGAGACTGAGGACAATAGGGGTGCCGCAGATGATGATGACCTTCGGGTTTCTGTGGAGAATGATCATCGCGAGGCAGACGAAGCCGAGGGATAATGGCAACATCTTCTCAAGTTCAAGGTAGATTGCGTCGGAAACATCGTGCAGAACTGGTGTGAGGCCTGTGACCGTCATGGCCTGCCGTGTCGGCAACTCCTGCCAGCGGTCGTCTGGCATGCTGGAGAGCCGAATCCCTTCGTAGTCCCTGCCGCATAGCGGGTCGTCGAACTGCTGGGATATCGTCGGATTCCTGGAGCAGTCGATGATGACTTGCTTGAGATGCTGAATGAACGCCTTGTGGTCGAGAATCTCATTGCCATTCGGGTCTGTGCGGGAATCAACATCTGTGCCCGCCATGTCGAAGCGAATCCCCATGACGATGACTGCTGTGTCCCAAACTCCGTCGTTGTTGGTGTCATGGACGAGGCTGTCGAGTGCAGAACCCAGATTTTCCACTGAATTGTTCACTTGGTCTTGGTTGTCAGGAATGACATAGGTGTCGCGCGGGTCTGTCGAAGACAATGGGCATTCGTCTGTGGGGGTGAAGGGAACGCCATATTTCTCAATCGCACAACTGAACCTGCTCGGAGCTGAGTTGGATTCCTTGATCATTTGAGAGGCACTCAAAATCCAGACGACACCATCTTGGGTTCCGCGGTCCTCCTTGTTCCAGTCTATTCCTCGGGCGTAGCGCCCTTGGTCCCTATTGTCATCATCCCCTTCGATGAAGCTCATCTGTTTCAGAATCTCGACAGAAGTGATATTCTCATCACCTCGTAAACCCTCATCCTCAATCGCATTGTCTGTGTGCACATACAGTATCACAATGTCAGTTGACCACTGTTCACGAACTGATAGAAGAAGTTCTGTTGAAGGGGCGCCGTCAGGTAGGTAGACCTCGAGATCACCGTTGATTTGTTGTCCGAAGTCCAAAGCATCCTTGCCGACGAGTAGCGTTAGCAACACCATCACGATGACGATTGGGCCGGGTGAACGTAAAATGGTCCGATAGAACCGTTCCGCTTGCCCTTCGACGAAAGAGTGCGCCCAAGCTCCTACCTCGGCCCAGCGTGCTGAGAATTCGTTTGAAATATCCATCAGGTTGGTAATTGCCGGATTCTCAGCAATTCCGCGGAGAGCATTCCGCCATGCAGGCTGAACTGAGTCATCTGAGCGAACCGAGTGCTGCGGACGAACCGAGTCCTCTCCCTCAAACTCCGCCATGCGTCCCTGCGGCGGCAGCAGCATCATCAAGAGTTCGCACCACAGGTGCGAGTAGTTCCGAAAATTGAGGTATAGTCAATCGCCAAAGATAACCAACCCGCTAGTTTGGCCGAGTGGGACTTTTAGGTGATCCGAGGGCTATGGCATCAATCGACGCCGAAGTTTCGGACCATAAGTCGACGCATGATGGTGCGGGCGCCCTGTAGTACGATGCCCGTGAAGATGAGGCTAACTCCAAGCATGCCGAGCCAAGCAGCAGTCAGCCCAGGACCGACTGAGATGTTCAGAGTTTCGCCAGTCAAGTCGTTGACTGTATTCAGAGCTCTCATGCCAATCGCCGAGCCTAAGGTCAGCAGACCGGCGCCCGGAATTCCGAAGGCGATGATCGGTTTCTTTTGAGAGAGGGTGATGAGTGCGTAGGAGAGTACGGTGAAGCCGTGACTCATCGCGGTGAAGCGTGAACCTTTGGGGACATCATAGCGGACAACTGTTGGAACTTCTTTCACCGCCAACTTTTTCTCAACGCATTCATCTAACATCTCAAGCGTTGACTCCATTCCGTCCTGGTCGAATCGTATGAGGGAAAGTGCCTCTCGTGAAAACGCCCGAAAGCCACTCTGCGTATCCTTCACATCGAGGTTGCTAGAGAGGTTTGAGGCAGCTGTGATGACCTTGACTCCTAACTTTCTATAGGCCGGCATCTCATCTCCCGAGCCACCGTCTATGAAGCGAGAGCCGATGACGAAATCAGCTTCACCAGAGAGTATCGGCTCTAGAAGAACGGGAATGTCGCTCGGATCGTGCTGACCATCACTGTCCAAAAGCACCAGTGCGGATGCATTGCGCTCTCTAGCTATCCGGAAAATGGATTTCAGAGCCGCTCCATACCCCTTGTTTGAGCGGTGGTGGTGGATTTCTGCCCCCAATTTCCGCGCAATTCTCGCTGACGCATCAGACGAACCGTCGTCGACGCATAGTACTGAGTCGACATGCCGCAGGGACTGCAGAACGATTGTTCCAACGGTCTCTTCTTCGTTGTGTACGGGCATGGCCGCGAGGATGGGACCAACGGGGATCGGAGCTTCCATCATTTCCAATCGGCCCTCCGTGCTCTATTTAGTTGTTCAGTCGGAGGGCTGAAAATAGGCCAAAATCGAAGTGTTTGCGCCCGAGTGGGGTCTGAAGCCCCACCCGAGCGTGTTCGAAAATCAGTTCTCAGAACTGGCTGGCTGTAATGACGGTGTAATCTCAGTTCTCAACGAACTGGCTTACTGTGGTGACTGATCGCTCGCCATCCAGCACCTTGCGCAGGGCATTCAAGCTGATGACCAACGGGATGTAGGTCTGTCCGTCACTTGTTGTGTAGGTGGAACAGTCCGCCATCGCACTGGTGTTGATGGACACTTTCAGTGCCCCACCGGCATTGCTCTTGCGGACATATCCAACGAGCAGCGTCTGTTCGGCGCCGCTCTCTTCGTTCTCATTCTGTTCTTTGCATTCTTGCTCATTTTTTCAATCTCCGTGGCGCCCACATCTTCTCGAATAAGTTCGTTCCGGTGCTGCACCAACCTCAACCAGTCATCGGCAGCGGACCACCATCTTTTCTTCGGGGGATGGCGGAAAGTGAATGTTCAATCGATGACCTCCCTGCGGGAGAGAAACTGAAACTGAAATACCCACATCTGCAGTTCATTTACCGCCCGAGGTGGTCGGAACGGCTGAAAACCAAGTTTTCTTTCTTCTCATGCGTACGCGCAACGGTCAAGACTGAGAGCAGGGTCGCCCGGCTCGCCATGCACTGTCTAGTAACAGGAGGGGCCGGTTTCGTCGGCTCCCATCTCGTCGACCTCCTAATCAAAGCGGACCACCAAGTGAGCGTATTCGACAACCTCTCGTCAGGACGCCGTGACTTCCTCTCACACCACGGAGATGCTGTCATTCTCATCGAGGGAGACCTGCTAGACCTTGACTCAGTGTCCGGCGCCATGGAAGGTATAGACATGGTCTACCATCTGGCAGCTAACCCCGACATCAGATTGGGTACCAGCATCACGGATACTGACCTCAGACAGGGTACGGTGGCAACCTACAACGTGCTTGAGGCAATGCGGCTCGGAGGAGTCAAGAAAATCGCCTTCGCCTCCTCCTCGGTCGTCTATGGTGAGGCTGAAGTAATGCCGACTCCCGAAGACTACGGCCCTCTCTTCCCCATCTCACTCTATGGGGCTTCCAAATTGGGCTCCGAGGCCCTCATCACCTCATGGGTGGGCACCTTCGGCCTGCAGGCGTGGCTCTTCCGGTTTGCCAACATCGTCGGCGCGCGCGGGACCCACGGCGTCATCTTCGACTTCATCCACAAACTCCGGGTGGATCCCGGAAGGCTCGAGGTATTGGGGAACGGCCGTCAGGAGAAGTCGTACATGGAAGTGCGCGATTGTGCTGCTGCGATGATCCATCTCGTGGCCAACACTGACGAAGCGGTCAACTGCTACAACCTCGGCAGCAACGACACCTGCTCTGTTCGACGGATTGCGGAGATTGTCGTCGAAGAGTCGGGACTCGCTGACGTGAGCATCGAGTACACCGGCGGCGACCGCGGGTGGGCCGGTGATGTCCCCAAGGCGATGCTCGACCCGAGTCGCATGAACGCTGAGGGTTACGTTGCTAGTTACGATTCCGAGGGCGCGGTGCGACACACCACGCAGATACTGATGAAGGAGATAGGATTAGGTGAATAGTTCTGGAAAGGCACGACGCGCGCGGGCGCTAGATATCGATGAGAACGGAGACGCGCGCTTGTATGGCGCATTTGGCGTAATGGCTGCATTAACTGTAATGCTAGCTCTTTTCGTGGTTAATTCCACACCTGTGGATATTGGCCCGAGTGAGGGCAAGTTCGCACCTAACATTACTGCGCCCTCCCACTTGCCTGGGGGTGACTGGGATGATGACTTTGTCCTGTATGATAACATAGACAGAGATTGGGAACAAGGACTTCCTGGAAAGTATTTCTTGATTCAATTCATTGATACTGATTGTGGCCACTGTTGGACAGAAGGTGAGGAGATGAGTATGTTGTACAACTCTTACAGTCAAATAATTGAATTCGTCACGGTCGCAATATCTCTCGGCAATCCGGGCTGGGTCAGCAGTAAGGCAGAAATCGCCGCCTTCCAAGAGAAAGGCGACTATGATGGTTGCAACAGTAACCAGAACTGTAACACTCGACCCGGTGATGCGCATCCTTGGGTTTACCTAGAGGACTTGGGCAACGGCGAGAGAGGTGACTGGGATGTCACCTCAACCCCATTCGCAGTAATTCTCGACCCGAGTGGACATGTCCTTTGGAACATGGGGCAACACATGGGCGAGGAGGATCTTCCCACAGCAATGTACAAATTATTTGACGACAACAGTGGGGGCGCTTGAATGGTAGACACGATGCTCTATGTCATAGGCGGAGTTCTTGCGTTGGGGATAGTCCCCTGTATTCCGCAGGGCTCTAATGCCCTAGGGAAGGTTGGTCTGAGCAAGGTCGCGGCGTGGTCGAATACTCGCAGAATGCTGCTCGGTCTTTGCATCCTCACCTTCGGTGGCCTTATGGGTTCTACCTGGACGATGATAATTCATAGTGATCTGATTGCCACTGGTGCTACCGAGTCGTGTACTTCGGCTGGTTGCGGTGCTTTGATTGGCGACCATCAATGGAATACGATGCCGATTATTGGATTGGAGTGGGGGCTGGTTGGAGTAATAGCCTTCACACTCTTCTTTTTCATCGCTCTCTCGTTGCTGATGGACTTTGAAAACAATGGTTGGAATAGGAGTTGGCTCGACTTTGGAACCCTTCTCTCAGGCGCTGGTCTGATTCCGGTTGCGTGGCTGGTCTCTGTTGAGCTCTTTCTTCACGATGACGCCCCCATCATCTGCCCATTCTGCACCTTAGCACACATTGCGGCAGTCGCATCATTCGTCACATTCTTCCTGTTGCGAAAGCAACACGATGGCGGGTCTTGGGATGTCTAGGGCTGGTATGCCCCGTCAATCTCGAACAGGCCCTCATCTGTGTCTTCGTCGATTGGCACCATCTTGGTGACGGTGACCTCCAACTTCACATCGAGTGGGAAATTATCGCGCAACTCAGCGTATAGTCTCCCTTGCACTTCATCCGCGTTCCTTCCACGAATGATGGTAAGGCAGTGCATCGGCGCTTCCTGCCCCCGCTCCACATAGTACTCAATGAGCCACTCGCGGTTCGGTTGCAGCGTCTCATCAGGCTGCTCCGGGTGTCCGTGTTGTCCATCCATTAGTGAGAATATTGCACTACTTATTGATAAAGCCCCCGAAATCATGCGTCTGATGCATGGACGGAAACAGTTTATCGGGGGGATTTACCAAATGATTGCGTTTCGGCGCCGATTAACGTTATTCCTCCGATTCCGCGTTTTGCTGATGCGCATCCACATCAGCCGGCCTAGTTTCAGCAACTTTAGCCCAGAAGGTCGCCGGCACCGCGAGTAGCAGGCCGCCGAGCACGAGGACGCCGATGACGAGTGAGGTAGTTCCAACCATCCCTGCGGCTGTCGAACTCTCTCCAGGAAGCGCCATGGCGGAGAGCACGGTGCCGTCATCTGCTTCATGGACGATGACGAAATTCAGGTTCTCGACATTCCATTCAGGATTCAGCCACAATTCCAAACCGAGATGGCTCACCTCCGTCTCAAAGTTAAATCCCCAACTCCGTTGACCAACCCCCACATTCGGTTCTTGGAATATCAAACGGTCCTCCCAATCAATCTCCTCTGCCGTGGCATTGACGATGAAACCAGCTCGCAATACATCCTGATGGATTCTGATCCCGTTCATGTTGTTAGCCAAATCTCCAATGTCAACCGAATCCTCGGTGATAAACACACTAAGGGTTCCTTCCGAACTAAAACCTGAGACCTCAATGTCGAGGTAGTGGGAATCTGGGAATCCCGGTTCCGACATTCTTGCGATGCTCATCGAGAGAGATTCCGTTTGCCTTGCCCCTTGAGCGCGCAACATCTCTCTTTGCAACTGCTCGCTGCTCAACTGCCCACTTAATCCGGCAGTGTCATCGAACCAACTTGTTGGATACTCAAGTTCTGATGGCGCTCTGTCTGCCAATAACCACGCCTGCCGGGTACTCATCGAGGTGCCGAGTGGGTCTATGCCGTCTTGTGGGTGTATTGCGATTCGCACGATGTTAGTTCCCTTCGATTCAGCGAAATCAATGATGATTGGGTCAGAGACCTTGCAGACATCACACCAGGTTGCGGTCGCCTGCCGCAATACCACGGAGGCACCACCCGTTGCAGATAGCCCTTCGTCGTCTTGCCACCATTCAGTCGAGGATTGTGCGCCCCCATTCCCTAGACTGGCAAGCAGCATGCCGCAAACCGCGAGTAGAACGAGCAGGCGTCTGGCAGGCATGTACATCGACTCGCACGCGGCTCCTTTACATATTCCCGGCGGCGGGGCCGTCTCAATGAGCAAGCGTTGGTACAGTGAGCACCGCCGCGACCCGTGGCGCCGAGACGCCAAGGCTTCTGGCTACCGCGCCCGTGCAGCCTTCAAGTTGCTGCAGATTCAGGAGCGCTTCGAACTGATGCGCGCGGGTGACACCGTCATCGACGTCGGATGTCACCCCGGGGGATGGTCTCAGGTGGCGGTAGAAGTCACCGGCTATGAGGGGCGAGTCATCGGGGTGGACCTAGAGCCGTGTGCGCCGATTGATGGAGTTGAATTGGTCGTCGGAGACATAACAGAAAAACAGACTCAGGATCTGATTATGGAGATGCTAGAAGGCTCGCCTATTCACTCCATCGTCTCGGACATATCACCTTCACTGACAGGCCAGTACGAGAGAGACCAAGCCATCTCTATAGACCTCGTGTGCGCTGTAATGGACTTCTCCTTTACAATTTTGAATCCAGGCGGTTCTTTCGTCACAAAAATCTTCCAAGGGCGTGGTATCGAGGGAGTCGTAGAGGCTGCGAAAGGGCGTTTTTCGAAAGTCCAAAGATACTCTCCGGAAGCTTCCCGAAACTCCTCCTCCGAGACCTTCCTGGTCTGTATCAACAAACTTCCCCGGGCCCGCGGATTCGGGCCAAAAGAAACAGTGGCTGAATTTGTACAACGCACGATGGTTGAATCTGGTATCCTCACCGAGGACGAGGATGAGATAGAGGCAGCAGGAAAAGTCGGTTTTACGGTGCACCGCGCGGCTCGTGACGATGAGTGACGCCGGCGCCGTCGACCGTTAGTGGATTCTCTCTCGGGAGATGATGATCAGTTTCAGTTGGCGGGGCATAGCCCCCGAGATTCACTTTTCGTTGACCCCGGCGGAAACCCTTCTACCCCTAACCCGATTATGAGAGGTCATGAGTCAAGCAGTTGAACAACAACGAACTATGGAAAATGAGAGAGATGAGAGGCGAGTTGCTATTCTTCGCCACGCCTTTGGGGGCTTGCCGTCCCTAGTGTTGCCAGAGAGGCAACTGGTGAACCAACTAGGTGCTGGCAGGCCGGTTGAACGGCTCGAGTTGCTCGTCCTTCGCCGTTACCCGCGGCGCATGGTCAAGAGTCCAAACTTCGAGGGGGCGGTTGCCGCAGCGTGTGGCCGAGACGAGACCGGAGTCGTCGGATTGGTGCTCTGGGGCGACGAGGTCGACCAAGTGCGCACCGGCGATGTGGTCCGTGTGCTGAACGGTTGGTGCCGTCGTAACCACGGCGAGTTGGTGGTCAGCAGTGGCAGGTGCGGAACGCTCGAAGTTCTCTCGAGTTGAGGCACCAACCCCCAGTAGGGGGTTAGCAAGCATCAAAAGGGGGCGGTGGGTCGCCGACTCGTTCGGTGGTACACAGTGAGCAAGAGAGCGACAGTTTGCAGCGCGTCCGGAATCCCTCTCGTCGAGAGAAGGAGCACCTCATTCCCCTGCCCAAAGTGCAGCGAGCCCATCGGAAGAAGTGAGCGCTGTCGGAACCAGGGTGTGCCATACATCTGTGTCGGCTGTGGCTTCCAAGGACCCTGAGGTGATTCGATGGGAGAAGTTGGAGTTCGTTACAAAATAATGTGTGATCCAGACTCTGATGTATCGGCTGACAACATCGCATCTAGTATCAGCGACATGACAAGCGAGGTTGGCGCAGTCCACACTGTTGAGACAAAACCTCTCGCTTACGGATTGATGTTCGTCGAAGCGTTCTGCGTTATAGCGGAAGGCGACGGCACAGTCGATGCATTTGAGGACGCCATACGAGCCATCGATGGCGTTGGAGAAATCCAAGTCATTGAAATTGGGCGCTTGATGTGAATTCTGACCAGCAGTGTCAGGATTGGTGCAGCGGGGCTCGGGTGAACTCTCGTAGAAGAGTTGTCGCGTAGGTTCCTGGTGGCAGGCTGAATCGGAATCTTATGCAGCATCCTTCTGGGTGCCAACGCTCGTCTTCGGATGGACCTGCAGCCCACCTTTGATTTGATTCACCGAGGTCAATTGTGCTGACTTCCTCGACTTTGAAGTCTGAAAAACTGCCAGCGAGAGTTCTCCTCGTTCCCTTGGTTGACAACCGTGGAATCGCTTCTACCCGCCAGTTAATTTCTGAGAGTTCCAACCGTTCGAACACTTCACTTTCTATTTCCGCGACGACCCCTAGCGGGAGAGTCCCTTCCGAGCCAGGCAGTGTTCCGGTGACTGCGAGCCTTCCGAGGAGACAGTTCCGGGTGATTCGGGGCTTTGTTTCAGGGGTTACGATTGACAACTTTCCGGTGTTGATTTTTCCGCTTTCACCAATCAGACCGACCACGTCGCCCTCCAATGGTTCTGTGATGCTGACACCCTTCCTTATCCGGGCACCCAACGCGTGGTTGAAGGCCATCGACTGCAAGGAGTGAACAGTCATCAGTTGGAGGTTCTTAGGTAGTTTTTTGAATGCAGAAACCCAGTCATCAGGCCGAGACTTCAAACTGTTGAGCATACTCATTTCGTAGCCGAGATGCTGTGGAATGGCTTCTATTGCCTCTTCCACATCGCCAGTCTCCCGCCACAGGGTGCGGAAGTTAGCGACCTTTTCCATCTCATTGAGGCCAGCCATGCCGAGGTAGGCATTGACTGCTGATTCGAAGTCGCCATTTACCACATGTCTGCCAACTACTGGCGTCACCGGGCGGTTCGACCCAAAACGCTGTGGCCCGACCCAATTTGGGAACTTCCCCTCGCCAAGTATCTCTTGAAGTTGTGAGCGAATCCGATCAATTTCTGCAAGCGCTCGATCTGCATCCATGGGAGAGCCGTCCTTTTCGGCGCAGCCACGAATTGTGATGGTGAACCGATTGCTAGAGTGGCCACCCAACTTCACCTTCTGATGGCTCCGGCCGAGAACTTCGATTTCCACATCTTTGATTTCGACTTCAGCCACCTTGTTTTGGTGCGCATCGATGACGAATAGTTGCGTTGTCACCGCGCGCTTGTCCTTGGTTCCTGTGAACCAGATTCGGTTGCGTGAAATTTTCAGTGCTCTTGCGAGCCGGTTGACGAATCGGTTTGTTTCCCAGTCCGTCAGTGTGATTCGAGCAATGGTAAATCTGCCCTTTTGGTCGAGGGCTGGAACATCTGATTGCTCTTCGACTCGAAAATCCTCAACCCTCACCTTCAGCAGGCCGCCGATGCCATCACCGGGACAAACCCACGAGTTGAGCCCGAGTGTCTCAGCGATTTGCTCAGAGTCCATCTGGCCCTCGCCTCAAGGCAACTTGACGGTGGTGAATTGAGTCACAATATCTGCGCAAAGCGACTTCAACACCTTGGCGGGGTCCTTTCCCTTCTTGACACGCAGGTAGAACTCCGGATCATCGAGTCCTGGGTGACCGATGAAGTAGTTCGAATAGTCCACATCTTTGCTCTCATTCAGTCGACTGCGGAATAGTTGCAGGGCTGTATGTCCCTCACCGCTAATTCTAATCCGCAACTCGCCACCCTCGTTCAATAGTACCTTGACCGTCATGTTATCGGTTCGGCGACCTTAGACTCCATTTTGAACCTTTGTAGTCATCCGGCCGCTACTCGACCCTCAACGCCTTCGCCCTTAACTATGAGATGGAGGTGGGAATACCATGCAAAGCGGTGAGGCTGGCTCGAGAGCCAGCAACATTGCAGCGTTTCTTGAACGTGGGTCCATTCCCATTTTGTTCACCGCCCTGGTACTCACAGCTTTCTTCGGAATGTTCCTCTTTCCACTACCCTCATTTCAGACCGATTTGGAGGCATTTGCACCAGAGGGCCCAAACGACGAAGCCGAACAGAGAATCGAAGCGCAGTTCGGCGACGAGCGCCGTCCATTATTCATTCATGTCCAGCGTTCGGACGGCGGCAATGTCCTCTCAATCGAATCACTTCAGGAACAGCAGAGGGACCTCGATTCCATTCTTGAATGGGCGGAGTTGCGCAGCCATCTCGTCGAGGAGTTGATAGCCGCCCCCGACATCATCCAGAGAGGACTAGACGAATCTGCACCGGGCAGCAACCTACAGAATGCAACTACGTGGGAACAACTTCTCAATGACACAGTGGAGGAAGGCACAACCTGTATTGACGGAGTGGCTGACGAAGATTTGGCCACATTGGCAAGTTTCGGAAGGGATGCCCTCCTGCACAAGGACCTCAAGTTTGAGACGACAACTTGCGCTTGGCTCGACGGAAATCGGACGGGCGGGGACCCGACGCCGTCTGCGAGCAGCACTCTGTGGGTCTTCTATCTGAACACTGACATCGCCGACGACCAACGCCAAGTGATGGTGAACTTTCTGCGGAATGAATTCAAGACGCTCGAAGCGGCCAGCAGTCCAGAGGGTTTGGACGGCAACACTGCGGGAGACGCTGGTGGAGCTGCCGAATTACAATACGGTCTGATCTCAAACGATGTGCTGAGCCACGACATAAACGAGGGCACCATCGACAATCTCGTCTGGTTGATTGGGGGCGCACTATCAGTCGTCATCATAATTCTGGCAATCGCATTTCGTTCCGTCCGCGGCGTCGCATTTCCGTTAGTCGCTCTTTCGATGGCCTTGGTGTGGACCTATGGTGGCCTCGCCGCCTTCCGGTCGAGCTTTTCAGTCCTGCATGTTGCGGTTGCGCCTGTCGTTCTCGGCCTCGGTATCGACTATTCCATCCACCTGCAGAGGGCATACGACCGGTTTAGGTCGAAAGGAGACTCAGCCGCGTTAGCGTGGGCTCGCTCGCTCGATGTGCTGGTTATGCCCATCGCCCTCGCCGTCGTGACGACAGTCGCCGCCTTCATCTCGAACGTGGTTTCACCCTTGCCTCCAGTACGGGTGTTCGGGCTCGCCCTCGCCTTCGGAGTCATCTGCGCTTTCATCACCTCAACCTTGGTGGTCGGTGCGATGCATGTTGTGATGGAAAAGAGCAGCAGACCGAGAGCAACTCAGGAAGGGTGGGAGCGTTTGCAGCGGATGGCGAAGGAGGTGGTCATCACGCAGCGGAGGACACAGGTCTTCGCCCTCATTTTCGTTGTGATGCTTACAGTCGGCTCAGTTATCATGGCCGCCTCCAAGTTGGAGACTGAGTTTGACTTGACCGACTTCTTGGCGGATGACATGGAGGTCATGCAGGTCCGTGAGGATATCTTCAGTTCCTACTCAGCGACCGGTTGGCGGCCGATTTACATCTTGATGGAACCTCTCGAAGGGCAGCAGACGATCGTTGATGATTCCGATTTCATAGAAGCCCTCAACCAGATGAACGCCAGACTTGCCCTTGCACCTCATGTCATCACGCCGAGTGCAGTCGGCGAGGGTGACCCGATGGTGGAATCGATTCACGCTGTCCTCCATGATGCAATTGCGCAGGACCCTGGCTTCGGAGTGTCGTCTGGGTTACGGGTCGTAGGCAATGATTTGGTGTCCGATGACTACCAGACAGGTGATGCTGCTGCTGCACTGCTCATATTGTCCGACAACCAGTCGACTGGAGACCTGTTGACAGGTGCGACTTGGGCTGACAGGGTGGCGGGCGTGGTCGCCTTCGACCAACAGAATTCGATAATGTATCTGAGAATTGAAGTGATGGTGCAAGCGTCGTCAAACAGCGAGTCAATCGCTGCAGTAGAGGGCATCGAATCGGTAGTAACACACTCTTCGGGGCCGTATGGAGTGGCAGCCTCGATGTTCGTGACGGGAGACTCGGTAAAGGTGAACAAAGTTCTGCAGGGGCTGACGACTTCACAGTTGGAATCGACTGTAATCAGCCTCGTTGTCTCGACTTTGGTTCTGCTCGTCCTCACTCGCAGAATCGGCCCCGCAATCATCGTGGTCACTCCAGTGGCGGTGGCGGCGGTTTGGGTGGTCGGGGCGATGGCTCTGTTGAACCTCAACTGGAATGTCCTGACGGTGATGGTCACAGCTCTCACTATTGGCTTGGGAATCGATTACTCCATTCATGTGTGGCAGCGCTTTGAATCGACAAAGAACGGATCGGACTCGTGGGAGTCGATCAAGGAGATGCACACCACGACCGGGGTGGCGCTCGTGCTTTCGGCGCTCACTACGATATGCGGATTCCTCGTTCTTCGACTCTCGCCGATGCCGGTCATCCAAGACTTCGGAATCGTCACCGCCCTCACCGTCTTCTTTTCGTTAATACTGGCGCTCGGGCTCATGCCCATCCTGTTGGCAGCTGATACTGCTATGGAAGCGAACGGCGAGGAATGAACCGCTCCGCGACAGTGAGTTTTGTGGGACTCAACGGAGAGGGGTCACCTCAGTACACTAAAGTCATTCGGAGAGTAGTGTGGCGGCGTCGAGACCGAGTTCTCTGGCCACCAGAACAAGAGCCATCCACACTGTGATGGCGCCCAGCGCCCGTCGCTTCCGCTGCGCCCTCCTCATCACCTCTTGACGCTCCAATTTGGTAGCGTCTGATATTGCTTGAAGGAGCGCAGGGATGTCGATGGATTCAGTCGGCATCATTCGTTCTATAGGCCCGGTTGATGAATCGGCGTCAATTCTCGCCAGCTCCGACGGCTTGGACATCGGCTCGGCAGTCCCACTCTCAATTTCGTCAGCAGTCCGCTTTTTGGATTTTTCGGAATCGGGTGGTTCATCTCCAGGCTCTCGTGATGGGCAGGTGGGGGGTTCGGCGAGGAGCCTCTTTCTCGGGAACCAGCCGAGTTGGACAGGGACATCTCCAAGTTCGTAAGTTGGGCGGAGCCCATCTGACACGGCGGTCAACCATCCGGTAGCGATCAACTTGGCCAGTAGTGTTTCTGCCTCAACCGGTTCCAGCCAGCCAAGGTCGAGGCTCCAAGTCCGGGTGATGGTGTTTGCATCGAGTGGTATGACCCCCCACGGTCGCCAAGTTAGGGCGAGCAGGCGTTGGATGTCAGCAATCGCCTCATCTTCCTGACTCATTGGCTCCCTCCTACCAAACGACTTCCATCGAGCACCCAACCGGTGACCGAGCCGCGATTTTTCAATGGCACCTCGTTTCCCTCATCAGGGGCCAACCACCAATCGAACGAGGCAAGGATGTCTCTTGGTAATCTGTCATGTACAAACCCGACATCTCCCTTTTTTCGGCCGACTAGAAGAATTCCTCCCGGTCCGAGGTGACTCAGTTCTTTCAAGCGAGGAAACAACTCATCGGTCAGATAGAGCGCATTGAGTTCAGTCGGCAGTCTCTCTCGTAGCAACACCCGCTCGGTAACGGCGTGCCCCAATTCAATTTCCTTGTCAGAGGCCCATATGTCGATGCAGACCCGCTCTGCCCCGAGCAGCAGGAGGTCCATCACCTCCCGATGGGAGAAGCCGTCCGGGTCGAACTGCACCTTGCCCCAACTCGGTATCAGAATTCGCAACGCGTCTAGAGGAAGCCCACCTCTTCCATTCCTTCGGAATTCAATGTGCAGCGGTCTTGAAGATAGTCTCACATCATCCAGTGCGAATGGCCCCGGCAACAGCGAATCTCCATTCCAAACAAAGCGGGCCCAGGTCTGCATGAATCACTCCCTCATTTCGGAGGGTGAGGGTGAGGGTGCATCAACTCTCGTGAAGGAGGCCGAGAATCCGAAGAACTGCATCGAGAGAATACGGCGAGGTCTATTGAGCGATGAGAGAGGTTCAAGGCAGTTAAATGCAACTCATTTGTCCATATTGGGTCGCAAAGGTGCTACACACCCACAATCAAATGTTTGAGCGCATTAACGGAAGGGTCATCCGTGATGCCCACTTGCATGAGCCTCGGTACATCGGGGCTGAATGGCTAAAGTAGGGTCGAAGTGGAGGGATTGTGGATGAAGGAGTATATCGCACGCGACCCGCGTACAGGATTCCCGCTTCGTGCTGGGGCAGTCAGGTCCCGTATCGATGTCGATGAGGCGTACCGGCCCAGCCCCGGTCAATGGGACGCAATCAAGAATTTTGACATCCTGCCGTTGGCCACCGGGGCCAAATCCGCCCTCGAAGTCAACTGGGTTGGCCACCCTCATCTTGT
>Ga0208879_1001834_pt1 | contig 19524 bp, 23 predicted proteins | sample Knorr_S15_td_Bot_FD_185605 | JGI IMG/M metagenome (GOLD analysis project Ga0208879, IMG submission 185605) | Marine microbial communities from Southern Atlantic Ocean transect - Knorr_S15_td_Bottom_ad_5009_LV_A (SPAdes) (version 2) | ecosystem: Environmental > Aquatic > Marine > Oceanic | place... | reverse complement strand
AGATTCAATTTGTCAGATTTGGATATTGTAGAAAAGATTCACAGAATCAAGCAATTTTTACACACAAGTGATCAATTATGAAAATAGTACGATTGTTACATGGAAATAATGAAACATACGGTTTTGTGAAAGGTGACAAAGTAGCCACAAAAGACGAGATTATTTACCAAACAGGAATTCCAATTCCAAACAATGTAAAAGATTTTCTTTTTGATGGGTGGTATGATGAAATTAAAAACAAAATTAAAGATTTACCATATGAAGAAAGTATTTCAAAATTTAAATTATTGTCACCAATCCCAAATCCAAACAAAATAATCTGTTTAGCATTTAACTATACGGACCATGCTGAAGAACAAGGACTCCAAGCACCCAAAGATCCTGTCATTATAATCAAACCACGAACAACACTAACTGGTACCGAATCAGATATCATATGTCCAGATTTTGTTTCACAGCTAGACTATGAAGTGGAATTAGCCTTGATAATTGGAAAAAACTGCAAAAATATCAGCATAGAAGATGCATCAAGTGCAGTTTTTGGATACATGGTATTCAATGATGTCTCAGCTAGAGATATTCAATTCAAAGATAAGCAGTTTACTAGAGGGAAGAGTTTTGATTCATTTGCACCATGTGGGCCATGGATTACAACAGTTGATGAAATCCGAGATGCCCAAAATCTAAAGCTAACAACCAAAATTAACGGAGAACTAAGACAAAATGCTTCTACAAATAAAATGTTCATTAAAATCCCAGAAATTATTTCAAAAATTTCTAAGGTAATGACCTTAGAAAAAGGAGACATTATTGCTACGGGAACACCAGCTGGAGTAATAGTAAATAATCCAAATGCAGTATTTTTGAAGGATGGGGATAAAGTGGAGATGGAAATTGAAGGTCTTGGAATTTTAAATAACACAATAAAATTTGTTAGATCAGATTAAACTAAAGATTTCTTCATTAAATGAAATGAAATTCTATGTTCTAATGAATCAAAAAGTGGTAATTGTTCTTTAGTCAAAATTTGTATTCTTTCATAGCTTTTTTCAATACCATAATTTTGTAAAAAGGAAATTACTTGTAATGTAGTGTTTTGTGAGCCTGAAAACAATGTAACAATTAAAGTGTTATCAAAATGCTCAGAATCAGTAAGAATTGCAATTGATTCTTTGCCATCTACATTAGATTTAATAATTTTATTTTGTTGATAAAATGTAGATAGTGTAGTATCATCAACTGGAAGCCATCTCCAAGATTTTACATAATGGGTATATAATTGACGATTTAAAAACTTCCCAAAGTGAACATTATAATTTGAATTTCTTTTTGGCATAAGAGAGTAGAAATTCCAAGTTTGAAAGATATCATAATCTAAAGAGTTTGCCATAGTGATAGATGAAGTATTTTCAGTATCAATTAACATAAAGGAAAATGAGATATTTTTTTCTTTTCCTACGGATTCAGTATGTTTTACAAGTTTGGATGCAATTTTTTGTCTACGAAAATTTGGATCAATCCTAATTCCTTCAATCCAAATCTGATCTTCTGAGTAAAATGCATGACAAATTCCGACTGGAAACTGTTTTTCAAATATGAACAAATTACCTTCGGATAACCAAGAATCCCAAACTTGATCTATATAATCTCCCCAAGAAAAAGTATCTATGCAAAATTTCAAAATTTGAATTTTATCGAATGAATTTGCTTCTCTGATCATCATTGTCACTAAATACAAAAAAATATTAAGAATGATCAGATAAAAACTAAAATGGGAAAAATTATAGCTGGTAAAATATCAGATATTCCTCCTGGAAAAATGATTAAGGTATCTATTGATGGAAAAGATATCTTAGTTGCAAATATTGATGGTGAATATTATGCAACAGATGATACTTGCACTCATTCAGGTTCTAGTTTATCAGAAGGTAAATTGGATGGATCCACAATCACATGTGGTTGGCATGGAGCACAATTTGATTGTAAAACTGGAAAATTAGTTAAATTTCCGGCCAAAATTAGAGATTTGGCATCATACAATGTTGTAGTAGAATCAGACAACGTGTTTGTAGAGATGTAACTATATACCTCTATTTTTTAAGAAAAGGTGTAAAAAATGGTAGATGACGCCCAAAATAAAGAATCAATGAAAGGAGCAATTGAAACATTAAATCTGATTGCTTCCAATAATTCTACTCCAAGGACAATAAAAAAATCAATTTCAGATTTGGTGATAGATTTGAGTAAAGAAGAATATTCACTTTCAGTCAGAGCAGCAAATACAATTAGTCTACTAGATGATGTAACACAGGATCCCAACATGCCTTCATACGTAAGAACACAGTTATGGCAAGCAGTTTCAAAATTAGAAAGTATAAGAGAATAAATTCTATCGTGTAGAAATAATAATATTGAAAATTGAAGAATATTTAGAAACACTTCCAGAAAATTTACTTAGTGGAGAAGATGTCCAACTCCCAAAAAAATCTTTTAGAGAAATTTTTAAGTTTGCAGATGTAGGAAAAAGGGATGTTTTCTATCATTTAGGTTGTGGTAACGAGATAGGAATTGAGATAGCAATAAATGAGTTCAAAGTAAAAAAAGCTGTAGGAATAGATAACAATCCTAAAAAAATTCAACACGCAAAAGAAATTCTTGAACAAAAAAATATTCAAGGACAGTTAATTTGCAATAATATAGAAGAATCAGACATTTCAGATGCTTCTGTGATTTTATTTTGGTTTACAGATGATAATTTAATTAATAAAATGTTAAAAAAATTTGAAAACCTAAAACCAGGAACAAAAATAATCACAATTTGGGGGCCACTTATAGATTGTCTTCCAGAGAAAGTAAATTTTCCATACATTATCAACAAAGTACCATTCAAAAAAGCGCAAAATATGCAAGAGCAGGTATTGGCAATTTTTGGTGTTAAATGTATAGATTTTGTAACAGCATGGGAATTTGCAGAAAGGTACACAAAATCCATTGGAGCTCCTGAAGTTAGTAACGATCGGTTTTTGACAATAATACAAACATTAGTAATTTGGATTAATGCAAAAAAACTAGGAGTGGCATGTGGTGAAGAAATTCCAGAATCTATTCAAACTTATATCAATATCATGAAAATGTATTTTGACATCGATTTTGAATATCTTTTAAAGGAATAATCTGTATAACCCTTTTATTTTGTTTTGAAGTGAAAAAAATATGGAGGCTAGAATTAACATCAATGTTTCTGCAATAGATTATGATAAAACAAGTAAAGCATTAACTCGACAGTTATCTCTTTTGGAAGAAATGGTTCACAGTAAGGAAGATTTTGCTATGACTGATTCAGAATTTGCTTTTGGTTGGCACTTTTTTGTATTAAGTGTAAACAAATCACTTGTTGAAAAATTAGTAGAAATAATGGGACCAGATTTTAATAAATTAAAGGGGAGAGGGGTTGAAAAGAAATTTCTCACATGGTTAACAAAGAACGTTGAGACACAGTCTCCTCGATTCAAGCTTGCTATCAAAGAAGATATGGAATCTAGTAAATTCGGTATTTTCTAAAAATTAGGTAGGAAAAAAGTAGTAATTTTAACTATTAATCCAACCTAGCTTTTTGAAATATGCAAACATCAAGATCGCAGGAATTGCTGATGCAATAATAATAATTATGAATGCTGTAAATGGGCCTAAGATCATAAAATTATCTCCATTTCCACCTGGCACATTAACATTCATTCCATAAAATGTTCCAATTACAGTTGATGGAATTGCCAACGTGAAGATAATAGTTAGTACCGCAAGTACTTTGTTTGTTTTTTCAGTACTCAGCACAAAGTCTGTATCTTTGTAAATTTCCATAGTTTCTCTGGAGTCTTCTAATGTTTCAATTACTTTATCTATATGATCAATTATGTCATCAAAAAACAATGTAAGTTCTTGATCCTCTCTTTCAGAAAATCTTTTAATGTTTTTTGCAATTTCTAACACAAATTTCTTTAATGGATTAACAATTCTTCTTAATTTGTTAATTTCTCTTCTGAGTAAAGCAATACTTCTTGCTACTGGTTTTGTTTCATCAAATACTCTATCTTCTATTTCATCTAGATTTGCAATAATCTTTCTAGACGTATGTAAAAGATCATCCACCAGCACATCTATGATTTCATGAAGTAATACCCCGGATGATTTTCCTAATAGTCTATCTTTTCTTTGTTGATCCGAATCTGTTTTACATATTTCTATCAATTCAACTAAGGGTTTTAGATCTCCTTGATGGACTGTGACCAGGAAATCTTTTCCAAGGAATATGGATAGCTGGCTATTTTTTGGTATTCCTACTTTTTGTGCTAGTGGTGGAAAATGTAGAATTACAAAGAAATGATCATCATAACTATCTAGTTTTGGAAGTTCAAATTTGGTCATGCAGTCTTCAATGTTTAGTGCATTGAAATTGTATTTTTCAGCTAATTTTTCAACATCTTTCCTATCTGGATTTTGTAGATTAATCCATACAAATTTTTCCCCTGGTATAGTCTCCATTTTACTTTCAATAGAAATCTCTACTGTTTTTCTACCTGAATGTAATCTACTACTAATGAATCCTCGTTTCAAGTCGAAAAATACTCTAGTACAACAAATTTAAAGCGATCGCTGTTATTATATGTGAAAATTTTAGTTATAAAATTGAAAAACATTCTTGAATTTAAGGCTACTTGAATGGAAGTATATAATTCATCCCAACCCATGTAAGTCCGATTGCTATTGCCATTGCAATCCACCATAACCGCATATTTCAAATCCAAACTAGTCAATAATAAGTCTACAGTATAATTTTCAGATAGAAATCAAAGATTATTACAGGATTAATAATTTTTCTTTCTGGTGGCCTTCGTAGTACAGTGGCTAGTATAGAGGATTGTGGATCCTCGGACAGGGGTTCGATTCCCCTCGAGGGCCCACTAAAAATTTTTGAATCACAAAAAATTTTTCTAAAAACTTTTTCTAAGAAAACAAATTCCACTAAAACTATGATTAATTCTAGATAAACGCCCTAGATAAATACAAGAAGATTTAACTTAATTTATGGTCAAAATAAGAGTCCGTTCCGGAAGAGGAACAAGAATTATTGAGGTTGACAGTGATGCTTCAAAGTGGACCGGTGTTGAGTATAAAGCGATCCAAGAATCAAGGAAAAAAACAGCAGCAAATACAATGGTCTCTTCAGGTAGAGGAACTGGTAGAAGAAGATTAGGAGATATTCCTGAACCAAAAACCAGACCAGCTTACAAAGGTACAATAACTTCAGGTAGAGGAACAGGTAGAAAAAAGAAGTAATAATTACTCGTAAAATAACCTAATTTTTCATTTTTAAAATTTTTTTCTTTTTATTATTCGCTATATTTGATTATTCTATATTTTGATGTCAGAATTTCCAGCTTTAAGCTTTTCCCAATCTGCAAGGAAGTTTTCTAAACCAATTTTTGTCAATGGGTGTTGCATCATCTTATCCAATACTACAGGAGGTAAAGTTACTACATCTGCTCCAATTTTTGCAGCATCAATTACATGTATTGGATGACGAATACTTGCAACAAGTATCTTAGTTCCAAAATTATAATTGGAAAATATTTCTTTGATTTCTTTAATTAGATGCATCCCATCTTGGCCAATATCATCAAGTCTTCCAATAAATGGACTAACATATTTTGCGCCAGATTTTGCAGCAAGCAAAGCCTGATTTGGGGAAAATATCAATGTAACATTAACAGGAATTCCTTCTGACGAAAGTGATTTACATGCTTTCAAACCATCAGGAGTCATAGGAACTTTAACGACAACATTATCTCCATATTCACGAAGACGTTTGCCTTCCTCCATCATTCCAGAATATTCTGTACTTACAACTTCAAGACTTACATCACCTTTGATAATTTTTGTAATCTCTTTCATTGCATCCTTTGGATTGCCTCCTTCCTTAGACAATAAAGAAGGATTAGTTGTGATTCCATCTAGTAATCCCATATCATTAAATTTTCTAATAGACTTTAGATCAGCAGTGTCAAGAAAAATTTTCATAACTTTTTATTCCTAATTTCTCTGACTTGTTTTGCCATATTAAAAGATGTTATTCCATGCTTTTCGAAAAGTAAGGGAACTTCGTTATCTCGAGCTGATTCTCCAAACATATCTTGAGCCCCAATTCTCTTTATTGGTATAGGATATGATTCAGAAACAGATTCTGCAACAGCAGAACCCATTCCACCAAAAATATTGTGCTCTTCAGTAGTAACTATACAACCTGTTTCTCTTGCTGCTTTTTCTAAAATTTTATTGTCAATTGGCTTTATTGAAAACATATCCAAAACTCTACAGGAAATTCCTTCTTGCTGTAATGATTCAGCTGCATCTAAAGCCATTCTAACAGTAATTCCACATGCTGCAATAGTGCAATCAGAACCATCTCTTAGAGTAATACCTTTTCCAATTTGAAAATCTTGAGATTCTGAATGAACTATAGAAGTTTTTGATCTTGCCATTCTCATGTAAAATGGTCCATATTCATTTGCCATTAAATGAGTTAATTTAGAAACTGAAATTGTATCAGCAGGAATGAAAACTCGGAAATTAGGAATAACTCTCATTATTGCAATGTCTTCAAGTTGTTGATGTGAACCACCATCAGGCCCAACAGATAATCCTCCATGAGACACAACTAATTTCACATTAAGGCCTTGCTTCCCTTGTGGTGAAGGATAAGCAATATTATTTCGAATTTGATCAACTGCTCTTCCTGGCAAAAATATTGCATAAGTGCTAGCAAAAGAAATTTTTCCAGATGCTGCTAATCCAGCAGAAACTGTAACAAGATTTGCTTCAGCAATACCGACATTGAAAAATCTATCAGGAAATTCTCTTCCAAAGCTAGAGGTCTTCAGTGAATCAGTTGTGTCGGCACCTAAAACTACAACATTTGGATTCTCTTTTCCAACTTGAATCAAAGTTTTGGAGTATTCTGAACGCATATCAGTCATTATTAGTTCATTCAAATGTATCCTGCCTCCTGTGCAATTTTTTTAATTTGTTCTTGTTTTTCTCCTACAATATGCAAACTAATCCATTTGTTTACTAAATCAGATCCGCCTAATTCGTTGGCTTTATCAAGCAAAATACTTCTTCTAGATTTTAAAACCTCAGTTCTAAAGTCTCTAATTGCTGCTCGTACATCTTGCTGTCCAATAATGGCACCCCCTCCAACAAATACACGAGCACCATCTGCAAAAAGTGAGCCAATATTTTCAAGATTTACTCCTCCATCAGCCTCAATATAGCCTGAAAAATTGTGTTTCTTTAAAATAGAATTCAATCTAGCTATCTTTGCGTGTGTTTCTTCAATGAATTTCTGACCAGATTTTCCAGGAACCACAGACATTACAATTAATTGATCAAGTGAAGATAAGAATTTGTAAGACCATTCAGGTAATTCAGTATCAGGATTTATTGCAAAGCCTACACCAACTTGATTTTGTTTTAGTAAATCATGAATTTCTCCAAAACTAGATTCATCAGTTACTTCAGCATGAACTGTAATAATGTCACTACCTGCATCAATGTAATCTGTAACATGTTTCACGGGTTCATTTATCATTAAGTGTAAATCAAATGGAATTACAGTAAGATGTCTTAGCTCTTTGACTTTGTCATGATTAAAAGTCTTGTTTGGAACGAATTGACCATCCATCACATCAAGATGAATATAATCGGCTCTACTAGAAACACATCTTTTAATTTCATTTGCCAGATTTGTCATATCTCCGGCAATAATAGACGGAGCAATCATGAATTGTGAATCCAATTCATGATTAATTATAGGAACTACATCAGAGTCAGGAGCTTTTCCATGCCATTGTGGATTATCCTCCATGTGTTCTACGGATTTACCTTTAATTGTTCTTGATATTATCATAGTAGGAATTCCTTTTGTTGCATTTGCTTTTGCAATGGCAGTGTCAATTTGTTCAACTCTATGTCCATCAATTTCAATGACATTCCAACCAAAGGATCTCCACTTATCACCAGTCTTCCAACGTGATGCATCTTTCCACATTTCAGAAAGATCATCACCTTCTAATTTTTCATCTAGTGGCATTATTTTTTCAGTATAGGAATCTTGTTGAATGAAATTTCTATCAAGAAAAGCAGTAAGATTGTCAAGCTTGTATTTTGCAGCCATCATAGCAGCTTCCCAAATCTGACCCTCGTTTGACTCACCATCTCCAATGATAGTGTAAACATGATAATCTTTGGAATTAATTTTTGCTGCAAGTGCAACTCCTATAGAATAAGATAATCCTGTGCCTAAAGATCCACCACAGAATTCCACACCAGGGCATTTTAGGTCAGGATGTCCCTGTAATTTACTACCAAATTTACGGAGAGTTTCTAGTTCAGATTCTGGGAAATATCCTGCAACGGCCATGTTTGAAAACAAACCAGGAGCAGCATGACCTTTAGATAAAACTAAACGATCCCGGTCTTCCCACTGAGGATTATTAGGATCAAATTTCAGATATTTGTAAAATAAACAACCTAATATTTCTGCCATAGAGAAAGAACCCCCAGGATGCCCCGAACCGGCAATATTAGTTGCTTTAATCACTAACTTACGGGCTCTAAGAATATTTTTCTTAATTTGATAATAATTAAGTCCCATATTGATCATTATCTTAGTAAATTTAATAAAAATCTATTTCTGAAAAATTTTAATTTGATCGCCACTATATAATATTATGGAAATAAAAGAAAATGTTCCAATTGTAGTTTTTGATAATCAATGTTACTTGTGTGTGAAATTTGCAAAATTTGTTGATTTTTTTGCAAGAGGTAAAATTACGATGGTCGGACACTATTCAGATTTTGGGATAAAGATAAGAAATGAAATTCTAGATGAATCTGCTTTAGATATGTTTTGGTTTATTGATAAAAAAAGAGCATCTGGTGGAAGAGCAGCATTATTTCCATTATTAAAATCAATTTTTTCTAAAAAAACTGAGAAACCATCAACAATGAGAGTTAATGAAAGTTGTCGACAAGACTGCAAAACTGTTAAAGCAGTTTTTTTGAGATCATCAAGTCTTCTCACAAATAGCAAAAAAATAGATCTCTAGTAAATCTAAATAAGACTTGAAAACTTCGATACGCATAATGAAGGTAAAAACTGAAAGTTCTACAAAAATGAAAACATAACTTCTTTGTGGATTTGTATTAGAAAATTCAAACAAGGTTCTAGGATTAGGAAAATTTGATGTTAAAACATCCTCAGCAATTAATCAATCTCTAAAAGAACAATGGAACAAGTTTGGGAGCTTCCATTAAATCAAGACTACATGGACATGATAAAATCAGAAGTTGCAGATATGAAAAATATTGGAATAGGGAGAGCTGCAGGAACCATCACTGCTGCAGCTTTTTTGAGAAATGCAATTGAAGATACACCATGGATTCATATTGATATTGCAGGAGTTGCATGGACACAGATAGCTACTAAAGAAAAATCATACAATCCAAAAGGTGCTACAGGTTTTGGTGTGAGATTGATTCTAGATTATTTACAAAATTTGTAAAACTAATAACCTCTACTATTTCTGTCAGGTTTTCCAACATTTGGATTTCTAAAACCATGTTTTTCCATCATATGATTTAAAAATCTAATATCATCTGAAAATGATTCACCGCATACAGTACAATTTGACATTGAAATCATAATAAAACCAATTTATTGATTATTAAAAGATTGATTGAAAATTATAAAATGCCAGCACTGTTGCTTCCCAAGGGCTCTCGCATCTTAGTAGCACAACAGCGACATCAGGTTTGACTTCCAAGTTCGGAATGGGATTGGGTCGCACCCTAACGCTATGGCCGGCTTGAAAAATTATGTCTGATTCTCATCTATTAATGTAACGCAAGATTTCAAATATGCTCAAAATAGGTATAAAGCAAAGAAAATACCGATTACAATATGACACACAGGGTTGCTGTTTTAGATAAGGAGTTATGCCAGCCGAAAAAATGTGGTTTAGAGTGCATAAAGTACTGTCCAGTCAACAAATCAGGCGCAGATTGTATTGTTCTGAATGAAGAATCAAAAAAAGCCCAGATCGATGAAGATATCTGTAATGGCTGTGGAATATGCGTCAAAGTATGTCCATTTGATGCAATAACTATTGTTAATCTTGCAAGTGAATTAGCTACAGACAAAATTCATCAATATGGTCCAAATTCATTTCGGCTATTTAGATTACCCACTCCAAAGATAGGGCAAGTTGTTGGACTATTAGGAAGAAATGGAATGGGAAAAAGTACGGTAATAAACATACTATCAGGAAATTTAAAACCAAATCTTGGAAGATATGAAAACCCACCTGAATGGGATGAGATTTTAAAATTTTACAGTGGAACTGAACTTAAACAACATTTTGAAAAAATTAAACAAAAACAAATCCGTGCATCAATAAAACCACAACAGGTTTATCAAATTACACAAGCATTTGATGGAACAGGAAAAGAACTTCTTGAGAAATATGATGAAAGAGGTGTATCCAGAGAGCTAATCAAAAAATTGCAACTAGAAAATTGTATGGAACAGAGTTTGAAGGAACTTAGTGGAGGCGAACTACAAAGAATAGCAGTAGCAGTAGCTGCATCAAAAGATACAGAATTTTACTTTTTTGATGAGCCATCATCATACAATGATGTTTTTCAAAGAATAGGAGTTGCTAGAGTAATTCAAAGTTTAGCTAGAATTGGAAAAAGTGTCATGGTAGTTGAACATGATCTTACATTATTAGATTTTCTCAGTGACTTTGTTGAAGTATTATATGGTGAACCCGCCGCATATGGAATAGTTTCAAGCGTTTTATCTACCAAAGTAGGAATCAATGTTTTTCTTGATGGATATTTACCAGCAGAAAATGTTAGATTTAGAGACAAGAAATTTTCTTTCGATGTATCCTCTTCGACTACGGATATATTTCAAGAAGGAAGTGACATTGTAACTTACCCAAAACTTGAGAAAAAATATTCTTCATTTTCAGTAACAATTGAGCCTGGTCGAGTAAGAAAAGGTGAAGTTTTAGGGATAATGGGCGCAAATGCTCTTGGAAAGACAACTATGATGAAGATGATTGCAGGAGTTGAAAAACCAGATTCTGGCAGTATTGATAAGAAAATAAAGATAGCATACAAACCTCAGTATCTTCAAAATGATATTGATGTAGAAGTTGTAGCATTATTAGATAAAGCAAATGACAATCCAGTTGAAGGTAGTCTTGAAGAAGAACAAATACTTGAACCATTAAAAATTAAAAAACTTTACAATAAATCTATCAAGAATCTTTCTGGAGGAGAATTACAAAAAGTAGCAGTTGCATCATGCTTATTGCAAAAAGTAGATCTGTATGCATTGGATGAACCATCAGCATTTTTGGATGTAGAGGATAGGATTGTAGTAGCAAAATTTTTACAGAAATTTGTTCGTTCTTTTGGAAAATCAGCAATAGTAATTGATCATGATTTGCAGCTGATGGATCTGGTTTCTGATACAATGATAATCTTTGAAGGAGAATCAGGAGTAGTTGGTCAAGCTACATCTCCAATGCCAAAAGCTAATGCTATGAATAGATTTCTAAAATCACTTGACATGACGTTTAGAAGAGATGAAAGAAGTCTCAGACCTCGTGTAAACAAATTAGAAAGCAGATTAGATAAAGATCAGAAGGCATCTGGAAATTACTATTACAAGCATTGACTCGAATGTTAAAAAAAATACTGGAAAATACTCTCACATCAAAAGAAAGTGATGAGTTAATCTCAGCCTTTGATCAGATTGGAAATATAATCATCGTAAGAATTCCGGATTCTCTCTTATCAAAGAAAAAAATTATCGGTGAAACTTTGCTAAACGAGGTAAAAGTTGCTAGAAGCGTTTTTTATCAGGTATCAGATGTGGAAGGGGATTTTCGTACAAGAAACCTAGAGATTCTTGCAGGAGAAGACAATACTGAAACAGAATACAAGGAATTTGGCTGTAAATTTTTAGTAGATGTTGAAAATGCATTTTTTTCACCTAGGCTTTCTACAGAGAGGGAAAGAATTAGGAATTTGATTCAGGATGGAGAAGTAATAAACAATATGTTTGCAGGAGTAGGAATGTTTTCTATAATGGCTGCAAAAAAGAAAAAATGTACTGTTTATAGTCTTGACATAAACCCAGCTGCGTCAAATCTATGTGTAAAAAATATTGAATTAAACAAACTTGCTGGAAAAGTAATTTCTATAAACGGTGATGCGTCAGAAATTATCAAAGAGCAATTAGTTGACAAATCTGATAGAACGTTGATGTTGTTACCTGAAAGATCTGATGAATTTTTAGAATCTGCAATTAGTACAACCAAAAATGGAGGCATTATCCATTACTATTCACATATTCATGCTGACAAAAAATCAGAAGCTGGAAAACTTTCAGAAGAACATTATTTTCAAGTTACACCAGTACAATCAAAAATTCTAGGTTCAAAAATTGTCAGAGCAGTAGGTCCTAGATATTATCAGACAGTAGTAGATGTAAAAATTTCAAAATAGACTAATCTTCTGATGTAATTGAAGCAGATGAAGATTTTGTTGTTGCCATAACATATCCAATCCATGCAATTACTCCAAGAATTCCACCTGCAATCATCAATACAGACAATTGTAATACTATAGGACTCCATTCAGAGAGCATCAACAAATATGCATAGAGAAAAAATGCACCAATGCAAAGCACAAAAATAGTAATACCTGTTCCTTTACGCTTGTTCATGAAAAAGAATTTTTCGTGAGTTATTTATTGGTTTGAACTAATCAAATTCAATTGCCATAAGATATGCATCTTCACCATCTCGATAGTAGGCATTTAGTTGTTGTCTAATAACAAATCCAAGTTTTTCATACATTCTTACAGCCTCATTATTACTACATCTTACTTCAAGGTGGAATTCATCACATTTTTTTAATTTTATGCCCTTGATAGATTCTTCAACAAGTACACTTCCAATTCCTTTCTTTCTATAATCATCAAGAACTGCAACAGACACCATATGACCTTTTTTGACAAAACCTAATTTCTTAAAATTTGAAAAACCATATTCAGTTTTACACATAATATAACCAACATGTTTTCCTCCAATTTCTGCAACTAGAAATGCCTCAGGAATTTCTAGAAGTAAGTTTTCATAGAAATAATCAGAATAGTGCTCAGGAAGTGTCTTCAAATTAATTTCCATAACAGGAATAAGGTCGCTTATTTCTGCTCGTCTAATACTACAGTCACCTAATTCTCTAAGAATTACTTGCATGAAATATGATATGTATATCAATATTTAATTTTAAACCAGAAAGCCATTTAATGGAAAGATTTAGTCTTAAAAAGATGGAAGAGAACGCACAAGAAGGAATTATTTCCCTAGTCAATTCCATATTTGAGGTCAGCGATTTTACAAAAGCAGAATTTTCATTAGAATTTAAAATTGAAGATTTGGAGTTCAAATCAAAGTTTGTGGATTTAGCAAGAAAGTTAGAAAATATGAGTTATGTATGTAAATTACAAGAAATAGAGGGTGCAAAATTCATCATCATTCAAAAATTTGCTGTAAAAAAACAGAGAAAGTGGTTGAGCAATACATGGACTCCTCGAATTTTGTTTGTCATTGTCATTTCATTTGTGATGATTGATGGATATTATAGAACGTATGGAACAAATTCAATTGTAGAGATTGGAGATCCTCTAGAGATAGCAGGAATCTATACATTATCACTGTTAGGAATTTTAGGGGTTCATGAGCTTGGTCATATTGTTGCTGCTAAAGCACATAAGCTAAAAACAACTTGGCCTTACTTTATTCCAGGATTGCCTATACTCGGCATTCCAACATTTGGTGCATTTATCCAATCAAAAGGATTGACTATTAATCGAGAAATTTTATTTGATGTTGCTATTGCAGGTCCTATTGCAGGATTAGTAATTGCAGTAATAGTTTCAATTTATGGAGCATATACTGCACCAGTTATAGAACAAGCAGTTGCTGCAGAATTATTTGCTGAATCTAGATTGATGGAATGGGGTATGGGAGAACCATTGTTAATGTCTGCTAGTTTGGCAATGTTCGGCAAAGGAGGAGCCGGATATCAAGTTATTATGACTCCCATTATGTTTGCAGCTTGGATTGGATTTTTAATTACGTTTTTGAATTTACTTCCAGCATGGCAATTAGATGGAGGTCACATGGCAAGAACATTACTGGGTCAAAAGATGCATAGATATGCAACTTATGGAAGTATGGCAATTCTTGTTTTGTTAAATTATTGGTTAATGGCAATATTAATTCTAATAATGAGTTCAAGAAGTCCTAGTGCATCTCCATTGGATGATATTTCACCACTTTCAAGAAACAGAAAATTTGCATACATTGGAATCGTGGTATTAGCAGTTTTATGCGCACCATTACCGTCAGGTTTTTGGTCTAGCATTTTACCTTAACAAAAGTCTAGCACCATCTGTAACTACTACAATTTTTTGTTTCGCACCTTGTGTTTTAAGAATATAGTCCAGAGAATACTTTATTCCTTGTAAAGAAATCATGTTAAGTTTCTTGGCATAAAATTCAGGAAGAATTGAAACTAATCCAATTTGAAAATTTTTTTGGACTTCTGAAAGGAATAACAAGTCCTCCATACCACTTATGTATTTGATAGGATTTTGAAGTTGTTCTAAAGTTAATCGATCTTCAATGTATTGTTGAATTGCATCAGAGCCTAAACCACCTTTACATTCAGCTACTAAAATAGCAAGACCGTCTTTTTTGATGGCATTTGCACAATTCCAAAGGGAAGAGAGTGATTTTCCAAAATTATCATTACTTGCATCTTTTCCAGTACTAATTACCATAGTTTTGTGTTGATCTATATCTTTGATTGAATGTGATTCCATAATTTTTGTTGAAGATAGAGTTTTTGAAGGATGATCTATAGAAAAATCAATTATTCCTTCAGAATTTGCAACTATTTCAATTCCTTGAATTTCAAAATTATTGGTAAATTTTTTTGCTTCTTCCAAACTTTCAGGATATTGACCAGGGGTAGGAAGATTTCCTTGTCTTTTTGCATATGCTGAAAGCATAGATTCTAGACCAAATTTTTTGATCAGTCGAGTTGAAATGGTTTCATAACCAAATAGTCCATCAAATTCCATTTCAGCCATGAATACAAGATTTGAATTTGAAATTTCAACATCATCAAATTCGTTAATTGAACTTCCTTCAGGTAATCCTGCTTTGACTAAATTCAGGATTTTTTTATCAGCTAAAATTTTTGGAAATGGTTTTGATTTTTGTTCACATAAAGTAAATAGTGATGAAATGATTTTTTGAATAGATTTAGAATTATGTAAAACTACGAGTTCCATTGGTTTTGATAAATCAAGTGTGTTGAGTTTTTCATTGATCATTGAATCTTCCAAAATTTTTCCTTCAGAATCAATTTTTTGCTCTAAATTCTCTGCTCTTATGCCCAAAACAACGTCTGTAATTCCATAATTTAACCAGATTTCAGGCATAACTCATACACAATACAAACCAAAATAAATCCAGTGTAGTTAATTTTGGTATGGAATTTGTTAAAGAGTTTGCAACATTTTTGCATCAAAATGGCATAATTAAATTTGGAGACTTTACACTTGCTAGTGGAAAAAAGAGTTCATACTATGTAGATTTAAGGCTAGTTCCAAGCTATCCTCATGAATTTAGAAAAATGGTAAAATATCTTGAAAATGAGATTGCACAAAATATTGGATTAAACAAATTTGATTCTATTGTTTCAGTGCCAACAGGTGGCTTAGTAATTGCATCAGCATTAGCTATAGAAACTGTCAAACCACTAATCTATGTAAGGAGTAAACCAAAAGATTATGGAACTTCAAAATCAGTTGAAGGTAAAATTCATGAAGGAATGAAAGTGATCATGATTGATGATGTTGCAACTACTGGCGGTTCAATTGTAAATGCAATTAAATTACTAAAAGAAGTCAATATTTCCGTAACAGATGCATATGTAATTGTTAATAGAATGGAGGGAGCTGATGAAGCTTTGTCTGAATTAGGAGTAAAGATGCATTCAATTCTAAATATTTTACAAATTACTGAAGCATTGTTTGAACAAAATCTTGTGGATGAAAGTATTTTAGAAAAGGTGAAAAATCAAATCGGCAAATGAGTTTTGGCAGCTCAGACAAATGCCTTCCCATCATCATTCAGATATAACTCTGATTCTTCATTGCAGCCAATAAATTTTAGGTTAGCTTATTTTAAAACTAATGGAAATAAAATGGGCCCGAAGGGCTTCGATCCCTTGGCTCACCGGTTATGAGCCGGTTACTCTACCAAGCTGAGTTACGGGCCCCAAGCAGATGAATTTTTTCTCAGGTATAAAATGTTATGAGATTAGCAGTATTCTTCATAACAACTATCAAGCAACAAGTTTTGTGCAGAAATAGATTTGTCTGCAATTTCAAGCAAGTTGTTTGAATCAGTTGAAGATTTTTCCAGAATATTTCTCCATGATGCAGTATGTCTAATGTCAGCTTCAATGTGGAGTTTGAAGTATTCAGTCGCTTCATCACTAGTTAACCCATAGAATTCTGCTAATCCATCGAGTTTTGTTTGACTGATTTTAGGAATTTCTTTTTCAAAAGCATACATTGCGCACGCACCGCCTTCAAAAGTATTCATTAATTCATTCAAATCAAATACAGCTTTACGGGTGTTGGTTAATCCAGTGTATGGGATTAGTTCATCTTCAGATACACCAAGTTCTCCTGCAAAGTTAATCCATGGTTTTACATGATCAGATTCTTCTTGTTGGTTTATAATTAATTCGCTAACTACTGAATCAGGTGCTTTTTCAATAATTGGAGTCATAAAAGATGGAACTGCTTTTACAAGTTGAAAATATTCTTTAGAATAGCCTGCTAAAGATTTCTGCATTAACTTTCCATCAGACCACATCTCATAGAATGGATGTTTTAGTAAACTTCTTTCTTCAATCATTGTATCAATTCTTTTTATTATATTCATGTCTCATCTCTAAATCAGCCAATAAAAAATCTTTGTGGTTTACAAAAGATTTTATGGTCAAAATACTGAATTTTCTTGGGTTCCAGTGGTGTAGACCGGTCAAGCATTTTGCCCTTTCAAGGCAAAGATCCCGGGTTCAAAATCTATCGATGAAAATCCCGGCTGGAGCACCAAGATTTATTTACTAATAACAAAGTTTTTTGAATAGGCCATCTTGGATAGAAAAAATATTGAGATTAATCCTTTACTTGAGACATATGGTGAATATATTAAAAAAATAGATCAGGCTTTAGATAATGAACTAGATCTTTATTCTGAATCGGAATTCATTGAACCACTAAAGTATTCCTTAGATGGTGGAAAACGAATCAGACCTATTATTTTGACCTTGGCTGCGGAATGCGTGGGTAAAATTGATGAAAATACATTTGCAGCATCTTGTGCAGTTGAATTTTTACATATGGAATCAATCATCCATGATGACATTATTGATAATGAAACTATGAGAAGACAAAAGGATCCATTCCATATCAAATATGGATACAATACCAGTGTCCTTACGGGAGACTTTGTTTTAGGATTAATTCTTGCAATATCTTCTAGATTAGATAATGTTAGAATCACAAAAGATTTAGCTACCACTGCTATGTTGATGAGCGAAGGGGAAATGATTGAAAGCAGGCTAGAAACTAGTGAAGATGTCACGTTTGCTGATTATCTCAAAGTAATTGAATACAAAACAGCAACAGCATTTGAAGTTGCAGCTAGAACAGGTGCGATTATTGCAAATGGAACAGAGGACCAAATTGAAGCATTAACTGGATATGGAAAAAACATTGGAATTGCATATCAAATTAGAGATGATTTGTTAGATTGGAAAAATGAAGACAAATTGTTTAATATGTTAATCAAGAAAAGTTTAGACCCAAGAGATGTTTTTGACAAAATGGAAGAGATGCTAAAAGAATATTCTGAAAAAGCAAGAGCCTATTTGAGAAAGCTTCCAGATAATGATGCAAAGATAAATTTACAAAATTTAGTTAAGTTTACTTCATTTAAGGTATAAAGTCTAAACTAAGTACTGGAGTTGCAAATTCTACAAATTGTATAACTGGTTCTGGATATACACCAAATCCTATCAAGAAAATCATTGAGAAGATCATTACAGCAATAATTGATTTTGGTTCTTTAACTCTCTTCTCTCTTTCTCCTTCAAAGTACATCTTTCTTGTGATCCAACCATAGTAAGCAAGAGACAATGCACTGTTAAGTACACCAGCGATTGCAAGCCATGGCGCCCACCATACTACAGAACCAGCATCTAATGCACTACCAAACAACATCAATTTACTCCAGAATCCTGCAAGTGGAGGAACGCCAGCCAGTGCAAATAGAGAGATAACCAAAGCTAGAGCAGTAATTGGCATTCTTCTTCCTAGTCCTTGTAGTTTATCGAGATGAGTAACCGCAAGGGTTGTTACAATTCCTGCAATTGCAATAAAGGCCATACCTTTCATTACTGCATGATTTAGAATATGATACAAAGAACCTTGTAAACCAAGGGAACTATATGGTGCAACCGCAAGTCCTATCAAAATGTATCCAGCGTGTGCAATACTAGAATATGCCAACATTCTAGTAAGATTCTTTTGCATAATTGCAGCAATGTTACCAATTGTCATTGTCATAACTGCAAGAACACCAAGAGCTAATGTCCAATCAAGATTTAGAACAACCATTCCAAGAACGATTATTCTAATTGCTGCAGCAAATCCTACTTTCTTTGTTCCTGCTGCAAGGAGAGCAGCAATTGGTGGTGGTGCGCCTTCATATGTATCAGGAAGCCATTGATGAAAAGGTACAAGTCCCATCTTGAATCCAAATCCTGCAATAAACATTCCAACTGAAAGTAAAGCAAGTGGTAACAGAGACGGATCAAGTGTAGAATAACCTTGAATAACTTGTCCAATGTTTGTAGAACCAGTTAATCCATATGCAATTGAAATTCCGTAAATAATAATTGCCGATGATAATGCACCAAACAAGAAATACTTTAGAGCAGCCTCATTTGAGCTTGGGTTCTTTTTCAAAAAGCCAACTAAAATGTATGTTGGAAGACTCATGAGCTCCCAGGCAACAAACAACATAACCAAGTCGGTAGAATATGCTACTAACACCATACCAATTGTTGCGAGTAGAATTAGAGAATAGTATACAGCGGGAGAGTTATGCTTTCTCATGTAATTGAAAGAACCAACAGTAGTGAACAAAGCAACAATTAGCATTGCAATTGCAAATAATCCACCAAATGCATCATCTACAAGTACATCTTCAGAGAATAGAGCAGATGCTGCTACAT
>Ga0208879_1001831_pt1 | contig 19532 bp, 13 predicted proteins | sample Knorr_S15_td_Bot_FD_185605 | JGI IMG/M metagenome (GOLD analysis project Ga0208879, IMG submission 185605) | Marine microbial communities from Southern Atlantic Ocean transect - Knorr_S15_td_Bottom_ad_5009_LV_A (SPAdes) (version 2) | ecosystem: Environmental > Aquatic > Marine > Oceanic | place... | reverse complement strand
TTTTCTGCCCCAGCGTTATCCGTTCGGCTTCTTCGAGTCGAACATTTAGCAACAGCCACATCTGCTTCGTGTTGGCAATCGTAAACAGCAACTTGCCTGTTTCGACAACTTCGCCGGCAACCGCATTCCGCATCACAACGACACCAGCGCGTGGTGAAACGACGGGGATTAAGTTAGTCGAGGTGGGAGCAGCATCCAGTGATTCAATAATAGCCTTCGGAATTCCCAACAACCTGAGATTAGCTCGCACTTCAGTAATGGGTTGAACGACGATAGTATCGAAATCAATTAACAAACCAAGGTTGGCAAGAGCCTGTACAGTACTCTCCAATTGAAATTCAGAATCCGATTTGGCAGCTTTCGCTTCTTGTATCTTTTGCTCTGGAATAATATCGCTACCTAATTTTGAAAACCGCTGGAAAGTTTTCGTATCTAAATCGAGCTGCGTTTTGGCTTTGAGCAACTGCGATTTTAGTTGGCCGACTTCTGCCGCATCAACCAGCGCCAGAACGTCTCCCTGTTTGACTTGATCACCAACATTCTTGTTCACAGACCAGATTGTGCCTTTCGCTCGTGAAGACAGATGGGCAACGCGTGTAGGATCATAAACGATTTCACCTGTCGTCTTGATGGTTTCAATCACGGGACCTCGATCGACTAAATTAATATCAATTCCGACCAGATCAACTGCCGCAATCGAAGTAAATTGAATGCGCCGCAAATGCAGGTTGCAGGCCGAGTCATTTTTGGTGCGTTCCCGAACAGCCAGCGCTCGTGCCGCTCGCTCGAAGTCCGTTGGATCAAATACAGAATCCGCTGATAACTGCGCTACTTGAGGATGATGCAAAACACATTCCTGCACACCATGCTCGGCACACCAACCGTGCAACTCTTCTTTGGGCATCAGCTCAGCGTTACAGGAAATGCAGTCTGCTTCTGGGACGCCGTGGTCATCACACCAGAGAACGCCTTGGATTTCCTGATTACCGACAAGTTCAGAAAACTTTGGTGCCTGCCAATCATGATTGTGTCCCCACAGGACCAGACCCGCTAGTAAACCAAGAATGACTAAGGTTGGAATCCCGCGCAGCAGCGATCCTAACAATCCGCTGGCAGTCAGAGATTCCTTGCCGTGCTCGGAATCCTGTATCGCGGGTGATTGTTCGCCAACGCCTTGCTGCGGCGCATCCACTTCAGACGAGTTGTTTGTTGCTTCGTTCATTTATTCGACCTAACTATAGGCATGATAGGTAATGGGAAAATGCTTGACCGCTGCAGCGGAATACATAACGCAATCGGCAGGCAAGGGTGGCACGTTAAAGATCGTGCAAGATTCTGTTGAATTACAGAATTAGATAATCCAGCGGGAAAGAACAGCGCATACATCGGGCGCTTTTGCGTTGCTAACTGCAAAGATAGAAGTAAATTCGACTTGAGCGTGAGGCAAGGTCACAGGCAACGCGACAGTTGAGTAATGCCACGGATCCGTGCTAAGTTCAACTGCAACAATAGTACGATTGTCAGCGACGACAGAGATCGGCAACGCACCTTGGCAAAAACAATCACCGCACGAACAGTCAGCGGGTGGAGTGACGGGTGGATGTTGAAAATCAACCGGTAGCAACGCTTCGCAACCGCAGTTACTCAAGCAAACCTCAGCCTCAAAATCTGTCCCGACAGGCAAGCAACCGCCAACCACACATTGGTAGGGGCATAGCACCACCAACGCCAGTAACAATTTCGAGATAGTGAGTGACTTGTTCAATACAACTTCTTCTGTAATAGAGAAAGCATTCATATTGCATTTCAGTATAATCGCAATTATCGCTTCTCAGAACTAAAATAGTTAAAATGTGATCATAACTATTTTTGGAAACTCCCCTAACTGGATGTCATAGCTGACTTTTACCGCATTCACAAATCATGCCGACCCAGTAAGTGATCATTATTAGACACACATACCATAATCACCTACGATAGACAGCATGAGAAAAACAACCACCATCACCCTATTACTGTTTGTGCTGCTCTCGCTTCCGCTGGCGGCTCAAGAATTCGATTTACCTCCAGGCGAACGACTACTAGAACGACTCGATCGTATCTTTCAAGAAACCTCTCCACCGCTTGACGCAAAACTTCCTAACATCACACTTTACGACGCCGCTGGAAAGAAATTTCGGCTACGCAGTCTCAAAGGTCAATACACCGTCTTGCTGTTTGGTTGCTTAACGTGACCACCATTTCTAAACAAAGTCCCCAGTTTGGAGGCGATCGCTCATGACTACACACCACAGGGCGTCAAGTTTTACTACATCTATAAAGCGTTAGCTCACCCCGAATTAAATCACTACGTGCAGCCCGTTACCCTCCAAGAACGTTTGCTACACATCAAAGACGCCGAAAAACGAATTGGCGGTAAAATACCCTGGCTCTGTGACACCATGAACAATGACGCAATGACTGCCTTGGGAAATGCACCAACATCGGAATTCGTCATCGACCCAGCCGGCCGCATTGTCCGCAAACGGACATGGGGAAATCCACAGCAATTAAGGCAAGACCTCGCCGCACTCGTCGGTCCAATCAAAAACCCAACATCCGCTCAAGACATTAATATCTCAATTGCAAAACCGGAACCGGCTGCCGAACAGGGAGTGGTCAAACGCATCAAAGTTCCCAACAGCATGATTCCTTTAATCAGTAAGCCGACCAGCAAACCAAATAACCCTCCGCTTTATACCAAGCTGCGAGCGGACACTGATCAAGCTCTTTTCAACACTGGCAACGGTAAGATGTACATTGGTTTCCATCTCGACCCAATTCACAACGTCCATTGGAACAATCTAACCAAACCACTTCACGTCGAGCTGGAATTACCACCCGGTGTCACCATGCCTCAGGCTCTTGATGGCCCGCAAGTTTCCACGGAAGCGGACATTGACCCGCGTGAATTTCTAGTCGACGTGCAAGGCTGGACATCTGACAAACCGATACGCTTAACCGTCAACTACTTTGCCTGTTCTGATGACCCTGCGTTTTGTATCCCCATCACCCAACACTACACGATCTACCGAGAACTCGATCGCCGAGCTGGCTGGATCAACGGTCGTGTCGAACCAACCGGACCATTTCAAGCGACTAAACCAATAACTATTTCCGGCAAAATTGAATCAATCGATCTGCGCAACAACACTATCAACCTTGTCGACTCCACTGGAAAACAACATTTGTTCCACGTCAACGAGTACACACAATTCAGTGCTAACTCCAATCAGCAACCGCTCATAAATCTGACCGTGGGTGCTAAGGTCAAAATCGACTATTTCAACCGACAGTCCGGACCCTATGCCCGCGACATTCAAAGCGAATAGTTTTGGGACTCGATAAGCGGGTAACAGGCGGCCAAGAACTAGCAAAACCGATCGGCGCCATCATCTCGTAAATATTGACTCGACCTACGGTTTCCCCGGAAACGAATTCACATATTTAATCTTGAAGTCTGGGAATGAATTCACTAGCTGAATCTTATAATCGGGGAACGAATTCACCATCTGCCATTTCCCCGGTTTGTCGGGAAATGAATTCACGACTTGTACTTTCAGGTCAGGAAATGAATTTACTACTTGCACCTTGTAGTCCGGAAATGACGTCACAATCTGTATCTTGCCGTAAATCTTCAAGACATCGACGTTTGCTGCAGTTAGCGCTGAGGCAGATTCATCACCTACAATCTGTGCTGGCTGCGATAACACTAAGCTGATACCCACCAGCATCAGCGAATATACAATACGGTTTTTCATGGCAATCACTCTCCAAAACCTGCAATCAATCAGCGGATTCTTTACTTGCATTATAACAAGCTTCTCTGCCGGGAAAAGCAAAAACCACTAAACCCTCGGATGGCACCAAGCGATAGGCAGGATAGTTCCATGTGAGACTACTTAATTGTTTCGTCTACTAACCATTGGACAGCCGTGGGAATTAAATAATGGAGTCCGTCGGTAAGTTCTGGATGCGGGCTAAAACAAAAGACTCGGCCTTCGCCGTAGTTACAGCGAACCGCTGCTGATGTGCCCTTCATGATTCCGTTGGGAGCCCCGTTCTTGGCGATCTCTGAGCCATAGATGGCCAGACTCTCATAGTCAGGTGTTTTTGGATCATCCCATTCACGGCGAGCCAGTAATGGTCCCTGACCGTAAAAAATGCTCAGTTCACTGGATTTGACTTTGAAGAAGTCCTGTCCAGATGCTGACAGTTCCAGTTGCACCGTGCCATTACCCCGTGCCCAATGTTTGCGATCAACCACCTTGGCATCAATGAGTTTGAGTGACCATGTATAGTCATTGGTTGCCAAATAGGCTCCGGCACAGACTCCCAGAAATCCGCCACCCTGGTTGACGAACTGTCGCACCTGCTGACGTCCATCTTCTCCCAAATCATTACCCTGCTTGCTGCCACTTCCACCTGGGTGGATGAGCACATCAAATGCATCTAGCTTTCCAGCAAGAATATCTACCGTGGTAATCCGTGAAACTTTAAATTGTATCTTGCTGGAATTATCTAAAGTAGTAATCAGATTTGTACAGCTCTTACCAACTCCATCCCCCTCAAACACAGCCACTTTAATCGGGGCCGCCGAAACCACGGATGTTAAAAGTAACAGAACGAAAGTGCAAAGTAGTCTCATGAGATTGTTCCGACTCCCTCTCCCGAGGATGCTGTTTGCTATCAGCAGGCCCTTTAATATTTTGATAATCGATTCTATTACTATTTGAGATGCTTGATCCGGATATCCTTAAATTCCGCCCACATCGGACTCCCTGCGTGCAGTTGAAATGCCAAGATACCTTGCAGTAATGCCTTGTCCACCTTATCGGTAAAGTCCAACACTAAGCGACCATTCATGTAATGCTGAATGTGGTTGCCTTTACAAATGATGGCAACGTCGTTCCATTCATCTAACTTGAACAGCTTTTTATAAGCTGCCGCATCGATCAGTGTGTCAGTTACTTTTTTGCCTGATGCATCCCAAACCGCTTTTTCACCGATCATACAAGTACGCCCGCGACCACCAGTTAAACCACCTTCATCGTAAATGAAGCCGGAAACCGACGGTAATATATTCTGGTTTCGAATCTCATGCTGGTATCCTTTGACAACCCACTTATTACGGACATTCCCTGCGGTTATGTGGCGACTGCGGTACTGGATGCCCGAGTTGTTAGCCGCATTGCAACGGAAAGAAAGCCGCAAATCAAAGTCCTTCAATTCGCCGGCCTTCCAAATGATGAACGTATTTCCATTTGCCTTTACTTCAGGAGTCGTTTCACCGCGGATCGCGCCGTCTTTAACCGACCACAAACGAGTATCGCCATCCCACCCAGTCAAATCCTTACCGTTGAAAATGGATTTCATGCCTGCGGGTTCATCCGGTAGGTCTTGCGCAGATACAAGATCAGTGGACAATGACAATATCAGAGAAGCTGCAATTAGAAAACAATAGTTACGAAACATACCAGAGATACTCCTTGGAGTCGTTGTCAACACGAGGGTTAATAGCATTACAGCAAAACCGTAATACTCAAACCTTCATGGTATTCTCGTGACACCGTAATCACAAGTTCCCCGCCGCGGGATTTTATTGCCATTCACCTATCACGAATCAGAGAAAGACCCATGTCGAACTAGAAACTTATAGATTTGATCGGTAAATAATCCAGTGATTTTTGATGGACCAGCGACTTACTCCCACTCAAACCGCAACGTAATGTATCATAAATAACTAACAACAGTTACACATAGCAACCAATTGGAGCGCCTGGAAAATGCATGTCCCTAACATCGTTCATCGCCTCACCTTTGTTACGTTACTTTTTGGTCTACCAAGCCTGCTCGTAGGTCAATCATCCGGCGAAATTGCTGATTACGTCAAATCACATTACACCAAATACGAGTACAAAGTTGCGATGCGGGACGGCGTAAAGTTGTTCACCTCTGTTTACGTACCCAAAGATACAAGCAAAACATACCCCCTGCTATTAAAACGTACGCCCTATAGTGTGCGTCCCTACGGAACCGATCAGTACCCGAGTGTACTTGGCCCCTCGGAACTCTTTACCAAAGATGGCTTTATATTCGTCTACCAGGATGTGCGTGGGCGATGGATGTCAGAAGGCAAATTTGTGCACATGCGGCCACATTTAACCACCAAGACGACTAAGAAACAAATCGACGAAAGCACGGACACGTGGGACACTGTTCAATGGCTCATCGACAACATCTCCAATCATAACGGCCGCGTGGGAATAGCTGGCATTTCCTATCCCGGCTTTTATACAGCGGCGGGAATCATCGATTCTCATCCTGCCATTAAAGCGGCGTCACCTCAAGCTCCCGTTAACGATTGGTTCATGGGTGACGACTGGCATCATAATGGTGCATTTTTCTTAGCACATGCATTTAACTGGATGGCTCGCAATGGTCGCTACCGTCCCGAGCCTACGAAAAATTTCCCCCGCGTGACCTTCGATTATGGTACACCCGATGGCTATGAATTCTATAGCCGTATTAAAACACTTTCCGAAATCGATACTAAATACCTGAAAGGCGATGTTCCTTTCTGGTTCGACATAATGGAGCATAGTACTTACGACGAATTCTGGCAAGCTCGCAATATCCGTCCCCATCTGAAAAATATCAAGCCCGCGGTGATGACTGTCGGAGGCTGGTTTGATGCCGAGAACCTTTTCGGTGCTATCGAAACATATAAGTACATCGAAAAACTAAATCCGAAGACTGCCAACACACTAGTTATGGGCCCGTGGAGGCATGGTGGCTGGGCGCGAGGAACAGGAGCGTCATTTGGTGACATTCCATTTAATTCAAATACTTCAGAATTCTATCGACGTGAGATCGAACTACCTTTTTTCCAACAGCATCTCAAACAGAATATTGACGCAAAGCTACCCGAAGCGTGGGTATTTGAAACTGGCACCAATCAATGGAGACGTTTTGATCAGTGGCCTCCAGAAGCCGCACAACCAAAATCACTTTTCTTTCACTCCCAACAGAAACTATCCTTTTCGTCTCCACCAGCGGACAAAGCAAATGCCCAATTCGATCAATACGTAAGTGACCCCCAAAAACCTGTCCCCTATATGGGCGAAATTGTCACTGGGATGAAAGCGGAATATCTAATCGCCGACCAACGATTCGCCGCTCGTCGCCCCGATGTACTGGTTTATCAAACGGAGGTATTGGAGCATGACCTAACGATCATTGGCCCCATCGAAATCGAACTACATGTATCCACATCTGGAACAGATAGCGATTGGGTCGTTAAATTAATCGACGTCTACCCAGACGACTTCCCTAACCCGGAAGATAATTCACGAGAGATTCAAATGGGTAGTTACCAACAATTGGTTCGCGGTGATGTCATCCGTGGGAAATTTCGCGTGAGTTTCGAAACGCCAAAGCCATTTGTTCCCGATCAACCGACAGTCGTACGTTTCACGATGCCAGATACTCATCACTGTTTTCGTTCAGACCACCGATTGATGATTCAGGTCCAAAGCTCTTGGTTTCCTTTAGTCGATCGCAACCCGCAGAAATTCTGCGATATTTTCAAGGCCTCAACAGAAGACTACCAGAGTGCCGTACAGCGGCTGTTTCATTCCAGCGACAAACCCTCACATATCAAAGTGCTCGTTTTGCCCTGAATGGATCTGCTGCAAGTCCAGGAAATGTCGTCAAGATTTACAACGTCTTGAGATAGGCAATGAGATCCGCTAGTTCGCTGTCACTTAAACTGCCAGTACCACTCACCCGCTGCGGAGCGTGGTCCTCAGTTAACACTGCGGCGAGGGACTTTTCGCGGCCATCATGTAACAAGCGTACTTTTCGATGGACACCCAGTAACGACGGCGTGTTAAACCCGTCGTACCGATCATCCTCTTCGGTCGTTCCCACATCGTGTATCTTGCCGTCGGTAAAATGGGGTCCTGAATGGCACAGTACACAACCTGTCCGGTCGCTTTCAAACAACACTTTTCCACGCTGTGATTCCTCACCGAGTGAACCGTCACGTCGCTGAAACGAATTAGGCGCCGCTTTCAAACTCGCAAAAAACGTAAGTAATGCATCGGAATCTTCCGCTGATGCTGTCGTACCCTGCATCGTCATTGTGAAAGATTTATGCAGCGCATCGTGTAAATTAGTTTGCCATCCGTGCCATGTCCAAGGCCCAGTCTGCCGAAGATTATATAAAGGTATGACTGTTTTCATCGTGTAATGAGATCCATCATTCAGCGTGTCCATCGCGCGTGAATTAGTACCGCCATTATAGTGACAACTGTGGCAACTGTACCATTGATCCAAACTTCGCTGTCCATCATAGAAAATTTCCATACCGCGGCGAGCTAACGTTTTTTTTGACACTTGCCCTAACGAAATTTCCCGCAACACCTTCCGTGACTCAATATCAACCACTTGAATACTATCTTTCAAGTAATTCGCAACAAATACTGTGCGATTATCATTTGCAATCTCCATGCCCATCGGTCGTCCACCAACGTCAATGCGATAAAACAAATCGTCATCAGCAAGTAGACTACGGTCAATTAGATCTCCAGGGCCACCAACACCAATAAATGGCAACCCTCCACGACGGTAAACCAATAATTCATGAGTTCCAGATGCCGCAACAACCAGACGTCGTTGATCGGGGCTAATCACCAATCCATGCGGATCGGAAATGGCCTGACGAGGCACATCCAATGAAATCGCTTCTCGATAGCTATATTTATCGAGCGCCACTCGAGCAACACGGCTTGCCAACACCCAACCCAAACGGATATTGCGAATCGTGATCGGATTCGTGCGATACACCATCCACGGGAAATAAACGTACTTGCCATCAGACGAGCATTGCATGTGACCGATGTTAATTGCACCGGTAAGTGAAACCTTAAATTGCACTTCACCCAGCTTGGTATCAATCACACAGACTTGGCTGCTGCCACTGCAACCCACCGCCAACTTAGATCCGTTCGGCGAGATCGCTAAATATCGAGGCCAGCGGCTTACGCCGATCCGCTTAACAACTGTGCGGCTCTGCAAGTCAACTTGCACTACCTCGCCGGCAACCGACAGCGCCACATAGGCTTGCTGGCCATCGGGCGTAATCGTCGCACCGACAGGTTCAAATCCAACATGAATGGTCCCCCGTAGCACTAAATGACCCGCATCAACACCCACAACCATCAACTCGCCACTGTAGTGGCAACAAACCAATACATGTTGTCCATCCAAACAAATCGTGACGGTTGCTGGATTCTCACCGCAGGCAAGTTCATCAATCACGCGGCCAGCATCAACATCAATTAACGAAATTGAATTGGATGTTTCATTAGCCGTAACGAGCCACGTACCGTCAGCCGATAATGCTAAATCAACCGGAGAGCGATGACCGCTTTGTTGCGGCAATGTTTGCTGATTCACAACTTGGGCTGCCAGCCTGTTCACTGCAGGTTGGGGCACAAGCAAAAACGCTAATACGACGATAGTAAGCGACATCAACAACCATGGTGATGCCGTTTTGCAGAAACTATGAATTCGCACAGGTAATAACGCCACTAAACAGCCAATCAAATATAAAAACTAGATATAGACAATGATACCAAATTATTGCCCGCAGCTGCTGTTACAATGGGGGGGAAGCATTGAAAGCTATTGCTTGCCTTTGGTAGTAGCTACTTATATACTTATCGCTAACGGGTAACGGATGGTGGACACAATTTTTCTGAGTCTACTACGTCCAACAATGCACACTATTTTGTTTTCCAAGGAGAAAAAGATGAAACGTTTTATTGCTTGTACAGTTGCGGCTGTCATGATGCTTGGTACTACGGTTGTTTCAGCTGAAGAAGTCAAAAGTGGACTTCAAAGCGGTGCCCCACTCGGTGCATTCAATGTAGAGAAACTTGCTGGTGCAGATACCGACGGTGTCTCCATTGGACAAAACTTGTGCTATCGCTGTAAAAATAGCGCACGTCCACAAGTCATAATATTTACTCGTTCCACAGATGCTAAAGTTGTAAACTTGATCGACCAGCTTGATGCTGCGATTTCAAAGCACAGTAAAAAGGAACTGCGAGCGTTCGTAAACTACCTCGGCGACGATAAACGTTCGGCTAGAAAAGGCGCGAAAGAATTAGCTGAAAAATCAAAAGCTAAGAACGTACCATTTGTATTGCCAAACGAACATGAAAATGGTCCGGACAATTACGGTTTAAATGCCGATGTTGAAGTCACGATCATTTTAGCAAAGGGTCTCAAAGTCCAAGCGAGCCATGCATTCACCGTTGGCAAAGATGTAGACGTAGATGCTGTCGTTAAAGATCTTGCAAAGATTTTAAACTAAGCAAACTTCGCTTTTGCATTCAATATAAACGTGTCAGATAAACAATTATCTGGCACGTTTTTTTATGCGCAATGGCTAAGCCAAACCAGGGAATAATTTTGTCATACCCGTCGCAATAAGCTCGACAGCCAAGGCAGCCAACAACAACCCCATCAGCCGAGTAATAATATTAATTCCGGTTGTCCCGAGAAAATTAGCGATGCGTTTTGCTGCCGAGAATGTGAGCCACACCAAAACTGAGACAATCGTAATGTTCACACAAATACCAACTTGACCAGTCCAATGGACCATTTGTTGATAGTCCAAAATCACGAGGCTAATCGCTCCGGGTCCCGCCATGATCGGAATCGCCAGAGGTACTACACCAATATTGTCCTTAGCTTCAGCTTCTTTGATTTCTTCTGGCTTACGGCGACTCCCACTTGGCTGAGCGTGCAACATGGTGATCCCCATTAGCAATAACAAAATCCCGCCCGCCACACGAAACGAATCGATTCGAATGCCCAGCAGATTCAATGACAACTCACCAAACAAGGCTGCCAGTATCAGCACGACCCAAACTGAAACACCAGTGACTCTTGCAGTTCGCTGCTGTTCTAACGGAGATTGTCTCACGGTCAATCCAACGAAAATCGGGACCGCAAACAGCGGATTTACAATTGCCAAGATACCAGTAAGGCTCTTAAGAATAGGGATCCAATCAACCATTTTTTTCATTCCATAACAACTTAGTTACCACTGTGCTAATCACACCGAACATAGAATGTAGTCGCTTGTCGCTGTGGGTCAATGGTATAAATAGAGGTAATAAACTGCCGTTACTTTTCACAAACATTAACTTGACTATCCAAGCTGTGAAAACGTAGGATTCCCCATGAACACGCCACTTTCTCGATCTAATCGCACATCGACGATTCCTCATTCGTCGCTGAATCGACGTCAGTTGTTGCAGATCGGCGGGGTGAGCATGCTCGGTTTAAATTCGTTCGAACTCCAACAACTGCGAGCAAATTCTGAAAACGACGAAAATCAATCCGGCTATCAAGGAAAACACCACGCTTGCGTCTTTATCTTTTTGTTCGGCGGCCCAAGTCACATAGATCTGTGGGACATGAAACCAAACGCACCGGCCGAAGTCCGTGGAGATTTTAAACCCATCTCTACCAAAGTTCCTGGTATCCAAATATGTGAACACCTGCCGCAACTAGCCGCGCAGATGGACAAAATCACGTTGCTCCGATCGATGCGGCATAGGATGCCCGTACATGGTCCCGCCTGCAGTGAAATGTATACTGGTCGAGAGTATTTTGGCCCACCCACAACCGATCAAGCCACTCCCGAAGATTGGCCCAGCATCGCCTCTCTCGTGTCACGATATAAAAATCCTGCCAATCAATTACCACCTTCCATCGTCCTACCTTTGTATTCCCAATTCATTGGTCAAAGCAAACGTATCGCCGGTCAATCGGGTGGACGCATGGGCGATGAATTTGACCCTGTTGTCATTCAATGCGATCCCAGCGAAACCGACTTCAAGGTACCAGGATTTCAAACTCTCCCCTTTGTCGATGCTCAGCGACTAGGACAGCGTCGAAATTTGCTTCAGCAACTGCAGAAACAACATCAAACAATCAAAGCGGGATTTGGATTGCCTGCTAAAACCTATTCCGAACATGTTGATATGGCCTATTCAATGCTACATCAACCAAATTTTCGCCGAGCGTTGGATCTGCAGAAAGTACCTGCCAAGCGTCGGGAGCAATATGGACAAACCAATTTTGGACAAAGCCTATTACTAGCGCGACAACTTATCGAAGCTGGCATCTCTTTAGTCACAGTTAATTTCGACCACGAGAGCAAACACGATAAACGTTCTCCCCTGTGGGATACACATCACGATAACTTTGCCAAACTCAAAGACCCGCTATGCCCACTGTTTGACCAAGCGTTCTCAGCATTCATTGAGGACTTAAGTGACAGTGGACTACTGGATTCAACACTGGTAGTCGCTACCGGCGAATTTGGTCGAACGCCCAAAATCGGACAATTCTCTCAAAATGCGATGACCCTGAAAACGGGCCGTGACCATTGGCCGCATGCATTTACAACTCTAATGGCGGGAGGTGGAGTTCAAGGCGGACGAGTCTATGGTCGGACGACGGATGACGGAGGCTATGTTGCTGACAACCCAGTTTCACCTGCCGACCTAGCGGCCACGATGTTTCATCATTTGGGTGTAGATACAACTGAACAATATGATGACAACTTCCAAAACATCCGCCGTGACATCTGCTTAGGCAAACCAATCATCGGACTCTAGAACGTATCCACTAATCTTCATCCGCGTCACCAAAAACTAATTGCAGGTGCTTTAGTCCTCGACCGTGAGCGCCAGACAATTTCACCGGATATGGTGTCTTCCAACCCTTTACGTCATGCCAGATGAAACGGTTTAGATTGTCTTCATCTTCCTCGGTTTTCATCCCGGTTCGTATAATAGGCACGGTCGCCAGCACTTCTCGCCAATGCTTTTCTAGACTTGTCCACTGATTTTGTGGCGGCGGTGCCTGATTAATTGCCACTGTCGAACTCAGAGGCTCGTAGGGCGTAAAGTCAGGTTCAGCTTGAAAACACTCTCGCATTAAGGGTGCCGAGGCATCCTGTTGATTCATGGGCGGAAGCCCCAGAATATGCAACATCGTGCGCAACACCGATGTTTGGTTATAGAAATGATGGTTCACACCCTGTTTACTATAAGGACTAACAACAAGACAAATCGAACGATGACCATCAACATGATCCCAACCTGCTTGCGGATCATCTTCATTGACAAAAATAACCGTATCCTTCCACAATTTGGAATGACTGACGACTTCAATCAATTGACCTAATGCCAAATCGTTGTCTGCCAAATGGGCCGCACTCGTAACGCCACCGGCTCCTGCATGATCTTGCGGCAAATAGACAATACTAAAATTCGGGAACGTACCCTGTTTCTCATATTCGCGAAACTCCTTGATAAATCGCGACATCCGCAGCACATCCGGAATTTCCATATTCCACCCCGGATATATTGGTGAAGAGTATTTACGCAGCCGTTCCACACCGATATTCTGGCCAAACACCATCTCTTCACCGGCGCGGAATTTGCGATAGATCTCATGGTATTTGATTCCATTTGGGGTGGATGCATAGTCCATCTCACCATAGTTACGAAAAGAGAGCCCAGCAGCCAATACATGATCCCAAACGAATCCGCTTGAAGAATATGTAATCGGGTCATCGCCAAATGTATAACTACGACTAAACCCACCAAAAGCGCGTTCCAGATAGGGAGTTACATTTCCTTCAGTCGCCCATGAATGGCCATCCGCAGAATTCACACCGTTGCAATAGTAGTTGTCGAGGATCCCAAATCGATCTGCCAAGGCATGATGGTTTGGTGTGACTGCGCGTGGAAAGACGCACAACCTGGCAGCACTACGCGCTTTTTTATAATCACCGAACACCTGATCAAACGTGCGATTCTCTTTGATTACATAAATAACATGTTTGAAAACACTCGGTTGACCTAATTTCTCGGGAATCGGTACCGCCGCCACATCCTCTATATCTTCGGACAACATTTGATTACGTAAGATCTGCGAGAATTTCGAGTTTTTGGCGACTTGAGCCGACCACGCCTTCCGGTTGACTTCATTCAGAATATCGGTAAATGCAATACGTTGTACGACTCCTTGGTGCTCGTGACTATTGTGACCCTTCTTACCTCCAACTTCTCCATAACGCGATCCAAAACCTTTGACGTTTGCTACAAACAAATAGTCATCGTTGAATGCTAGGCCCACTGGATACCAAGCGGTGGGGATATGGCCAATACAATGAAAACCACCCGCTGCTGTTTTCTGATAGATGCCGACTGCATTATTCCCTGCCAGTGTCACCATCAACAATCCTTTTTTGGGGATCCAGCGTACACAGCTTGGCATCGAACCAAACGCCAAACGTGCATCGGGTTTGACATCCATCATCTGCAAGCTGGTTTTTGCCAAGTCGACAATTGCCAACGAATCTTCATTTGTGTTACACACCAACGCGGTGCCCTCAACTTTTGCGATTACCGATGGGTGTAATCCGACGGTAATCTCACTCGTAACACCATAATCTTTCAGTGAAACAATCGACACGGTGCCCGTGTTGGCAATTCCTCGATTATCTACAACCGTTTCTGTCCCACCTGAGGGTGCTGTCTTGTCACCATCTGCCGCTCGTCGCCCACCGATATTTGACACGACCAATTGTTCTCCGACTTGCACAACGTCAAACGGAGCAACACCCAGAGCAACTTCCTTTTCTATTTTGCCCGTTGCCAATTCGACAACGGCCAACGAGTTCTTCTTGGATAAACAGACGAACAACTGTTTACCATCATCCGAAATAGATAGCCCACAGGGAAACGATCCTGCTGGCAAGGTAATGGGCTCCAGCGATTCAAGCTTGAATTGATCATTAAGGCGGAATACGTGAACTAGGTTTTTCGTATCCGAATAATAGATCCGCCCAGCGTTACCACTCGCCAAACCATACAGCGACGCTCCACCTTTAATTGTCACGCTATCCACCAATTCAAATGTCACTGCATCTACCACGCGCAACGATGATTTATCTTTGATGAAAACCTGCTTACCGTCTCGGCTCGTTTCAATGTCAACCGGGCGTCCTGAAAACGTAACGAGGTCACCCACCGGGCTAATCCTTCTTCCTGTCGGCAATGTTGATCGATTCACCACGCTGACCATTGCGGACGGTACCCCTTGATTCAAATGAATGGTGAATTTGGCGACATCTGATTTCAACTCTTGACCACCCGCGGTCGTTGATTCAACGAAATAGAAATATTGAGTTCCCGTTTTAAGGTCCGCAAGTCGAACTTCATGAATTCGCTCGTCCGCGGCGGTTGCTAACGATTCGCATTTTGCGGTAACTCCGAAATGTACCTGCGAAGATGCGAGTAAATTCGTATCCCACATGATCGTCACGTTGTGATTATCAATTACGTGCAAATAGGGAAGCAGCGCCAATTCCAACTTTCGCTCCGCTGCATTAGCCGCCTCCGAAGCTAACGCTGCCAGCTTTTCGAATTCCCGCTGGATCCAAGCTGCGCTGACAGCCTCAGCGAACACTTTTACTTCCCGAATCCGCCCGTGGTGCGCATAGGATTCATCATCATCGACATAGGACCCAATAACATAGGGAGCTGCTTTAGGATAGAGAATTTCTCCATGCTGGGAGGTCTCGGTCGTTTCAAGTTTTCCATTGACATAGATCTTCGTCAGTTTGCCGTCGAACGTAGCAACGACGTAATAAAGCTTTCCAACTTCATAATTCGTTTTTGCGGCAAAGTAACTAAGATCCCCGTCGCCATCATCAGCGCCGGTTGTCGCTAGTCCAAAGGTAAACGTCTCTTCCCCATAACCTAGATACCACCCTTTTTCATAATTACCATTGTCTTGTAGTACATTGATAATTCCGCCCCATGGTTGCCGAGTATCAACACTAAACCATGCTGCAACCGTCATCGCCGAAGTCGGCAATTGTGTTTTAACGTCATTAAAATCCGAGGCTATTACACAGCGGTCACTTTCATTTTCAAACACTGCCGATTGGCCGAGGCTATCCTTTGCAAAGCGAGGAGAGAAGGTCAAATCGCCATCGAGCCCAACAATTGCCTTCAGCTTCTTACCTTGAACCGTCTGAGAATTCAATTGCCAATGCGAAACTAGTTTCGGTGATTCTTGTGCGTTTGCATTACTGATAACGCACAAAAAAAACGACAAATAGAACAGTTTTGCGGGACAAACTTTCATCGAGACTACTCCAAGTAGTGTGTGACCATCTTGTTAGAATCCATCAAAACAGAGGCAATCAGTTTACACTATTGCTGCTAATATAGGCATTAGACTAAATAAAACCTGAAGAGTTCAAATCAAGCACTGCCAAATCCTTATAACGAAGGTGCCCGTCGCAACCTGACTTGGCGGTAATGTGATTGCGGCTCAGGATAGGGACAATTCCACCGTGGCAAATTCCATTCATACCTTCAAAAACAGCTGACAGCGACTATTAACGTGCTAAAATAATGCGATGTCACGTATTAATACAATTTGCCTTGTTGTCATTGCCACAATGACTTCATCTGCTATTTCGGCAGCCCCGCTGAGTTTCTCTCGTGACATCAAGCCCATCCTCTCGGACTCTTGCTATCACTGCCACGGCCCAGATGATGCAGCCCGAGAATCTGAATTGCGATTTGACCTGCGCGCGTCCGTTTTCGAATTACGAGTACTCACCAATGGTGCCATGCTTGAACACCTCACTAGCAACGATCCCGACGTACGAATGCCACCGCTAGTTTCAAAACGCATTCTCCGACAAGAAGATCGTCAAACCCTCATCCGCTGGATAGAGCAGGGTGCCCACTGGCCCGCCGACGACCGACATTGGGCGTTTATTCCGCCCCAACGACCCACCGTCCCTGTGACAAAAAAAAGTGATTGGGCCGCCAATGCCATTGACCAATTTATCCATGCTCGCCTCCAACAAGAAAATCTCACGCCGGCAAATAGAGCCAACAAGGAAACTCTCCTGCGGCGCGTTACTTTTGATCTAATCGGCCTTCCACCCAGTAAACAAGACCTCGAACAATTTATCGCAGACCCAAGTCCCACTGCTTATGAACAAGCCGTCGATCGGCTCTTAAATGATCCCCGCTACGGCGAACATATGGCCCTCGATTGGCTCGAAGCCTCCCGCTACGCCGACACCGATGGATATCAAAATGATCGGCTCCGTTACATGTGGGTCTGGCGAGATTGGCTCATCCAAGCACTTAACACCAACATGCCCTTCGACCAATTCGTCACCGAGCAGATGGCTGGCGACTTAATACCCAATCGCGATTTTTACACGCAAGTCGCCACTGGCTTCAATCGTAATCACCGTATCAACTCCGAGGGTGGTTCCATCCCCGACGAATGGATCGTCGAATACGTCGCCGACCGAGTAGAAACTATGGGCACCATGTTTTTAGGACTAACGCTCAACTGCTCGCGCTGCCACAACCATAAATACGACCCTATCGAACAACGTGAGTTTTACGAGCTGTTTGCTTTTTTCAACAATATCGCTGAGGCAGGATTAGGACCTAATAACGGCAACAGCCCACCATTCATTACGGTACCAGCGACTTGGCCTCACTTAACGACCAACCAAGCGAAATTCATTGTTCCCGACCCCGTAAAAATCCAAATTGTACAAACGTCCGTTCCCCGACCGCAATCCGGTAGTCCGAAAACCGTAATGGTTCTGCATGAATTGGAAAACCCGCGCGACACATACTTACTTAATCGAGGCCAGTATGATCAGCCTGAAAAATCTGAGAAACTAACACCCTCTGTTCCTCAGGCAATCGGCGGCTGGAACCAGCAATGGCCGCGCAATCGATTAGGCTTAGCCCGATGGCTGACCAGCGCCGATCACCCACTGACCGCTCGCGTCACAATCAACCGTATTTGGCAACACTTCTTTGGCACCGGAATCGTTAAAACAAGCGAGAACTTTGGTGTTCAGGGTGAATACCCAAGTCACCCACAGTTGTTAGATTGGCTGGCAACCGAGTTCATTGCTCAAAATTGGAACGTCAAAGCAATCCACCGATTGATTGTCACTAGCAGCACTTATCGACAATCCTCGGCGGCCTCGAGGGAACTTGAACAACAAGACCCCGAAAACAAACTGCTGGCACGAGGTCCTCGCAAACGACTTTCCCCCTACGCCATTCGGGATGCTGCGCTTTTTAACAGCGGACTGTTGGTCGAAGATGTGGGTGGACCCTCGGTCAAACCTTACATGCCACCGCAGATTTGGAAGAGCATTTCCAATGCTGCTTACAAACAAGATCAGGGTGCCAAAATTTATCGCCGCAGCATGTATACCTACTGGCGGCGAACGGTTCCACCCCCAACAATGATGGCCTTCAACGCCTCTTCTCGTGAAATCTGCATCGTCCGTAACGACCAAACCAATACGCCACTGCAAGCGCTCACGATGATGAATAATATCACGTTTGTGGAAACTGCGCGATTACTTGCCCAACGCGAACTCGCCATCAAACCCATCACTGCAGCCGCGCGGGTGATTTCTGGTTTCCAGCGAATAACAAGCCGCAAGCCAACCGGCCGTGAGTTCACTGTCTTAATAAATGATTACGACGCGTATCTAGCCGATTTTGAAGCCGACCCTGATTCGGCAAAAAAACTGCTCTCCATCGGCGCAGCACCATATAATCAAGACTATGACATTAGCGAACTTGCCGCGTTAACATTAATCATGAACACGATTTTGAATCTCGATGAAGCGATTACACAAAACTAAATAATGATAACAGCCAACACACAGTGCGATCACCTGCGACACAACCGTCGGACGTTTCTCAACCACAGCGCGGTCGGTTTAGGCACAATCGCACTCGCTTCGTTGGCAACCGGAGAAAACAAACTCCGCGGAAGTGAAACTGGTCACATCAGCCCACCGCCCTTCCAGCCTAAAGCCAAACGCGTCATTTACTTATTTCAGTCCGGTGGACCTTCGCAACTAGATTTATTCGATTACAAACCGGATTTGCAAAAACGTTTTGGCGAGGAAGTCCCGACGTCGATCTATCCCGCCGAACGCAAAACAACAATGACCTCTGGGCAAAAATCTTTTCCCGTTGCCCCCACCACCTTAAAGTTCGCTCAGCACGGGCAAGCAGGAACATGGTTCAGTGCACCGCAACGACACGTTGCAAAAATGGCCGACGATATCTGTGTCGTTAAAAGCATGTATACCGAAGCGATCAACCACGACCCGGCAGCGACGCTATTTCAAACTGGCTCCGTCAATCCGGGTAGGCCCAGTATGGGAGCATGGGTTAGTTATGGACTTGGCAGCGAAAACCATAACCTACCCGCGTTTGTCGCGATGACATCCAATGGCCGCGCAAAGGCCGGACAACCACTCTATGATCGCTTATGGGGAGCAGGGTTTTTGCCCGGTCATTTTCAAGGCG